>Ga0247832_1001579_pt1 | contig 39216 bp, 41 predicted proteins | sample LaCruzMarch2015__10_FD_192407 | JGI IMG/M metagenome (GOLD analysis project Ga0247832, IMG submission 192407) | Freshwater microbial communities from meromictic Lake La Cruz, Castile-La Mancha, Spain - LaCruzMarch2015_4m | ecosystem: Environmental > Aquatic > Freshwater > Lake | place: Spain... | reverse complement strand
GCAGTTGCGAGACGACTGCGCGAACCTTTTTGGGCCCAGGGCGACCCCTCTGACGGCGCGGTGTTGTCAGGATCAGATTCTCTGGCTTCAGCGCGCGACATTGTGAGTATAGGGGAACGACGTGACTTTCCCGCATTGCCAAGTGCGCTGTTCCGTATCCCGGTGAAGGCGTGGGTTGCGCATAATCTCCGTCGTGCCGCCCCGTGGCAACGTCCGGTATCCACCCTCAACGGCCATTCAGAGAGTCCGCTTTCGGCCGCGTCGGCTCAGTTCAACGCCGGATAACGTTGGCCGGTGTGGTGCCCCGGGTCGGGCTCGAACCGACACTCCTCTCGGAACCGGATTTTGAGTCCGGCGCGTCTACCAATTCCACCACCGGGGCGCGGTGCCTGCGATGCCACAGCCGGCCCCGGGTCGTCCACCGTCTTTGATGAGGACCATGCCCCTGGGCTCTGCGACCGCCCACCCCTTGCGTTTCACCACGCTGTAACGCATTTGCCCAGCCATGAGCGCCCCCCTCCCTGATCTCGCCGTCGTCTATGAGCACCCCGAGTGGTTCGAGCCGCTGTTCGCGGCGCTCGACCGTCACGGGGTCCGCTATGTGAAGGTGCCTCTGGCGGGCCACGGCTTCGATCCGGCCGCATCGCCCGCTCCGGCGCGCGTGGTGTTCAGCCGGGTGGCGATGTCCAGCTTCCTGCGCGATCCTGAGCATCCGATCTTCTACGCCCAGAGCCTGTTCGAGCACTGGCAGGGACAGGGCACGCGAGTGGTCAACGCCTCGGCCCTGCACATCGACACCTCCAAGGCCCGGCAGATGTCGCTGATCGCGCGGCTGGGGCTGAAGGGTCCGGCGACCCGGGTGGCCCACCGCCAGGCCGACATTCCGGCGGCGGCGGAAGGGTTGCGGTTCCCGGTGCTGGTCAAGGCCGATATCGGCGGGGCGGGGGCCGGCATTACCCGGTATGAAACGCCCGAAAAGCTGGCCGAGGCGGCGGGCGAAAAGTGGTGCCCGGTCGGCGTCAACGGCATCTCCCTGATCCAGGAGTATGCGCCGCGCCGGGACGGCAAGATCACCCGGGCCGAGACGCTTAACGGCAAGTTCCTGTACGCCCTCGACATCGAGAGCCCGGGCGACGCTTTCGACCTGTGCCCGGCGGACGCCTGTCTGGTGCGGCCGGGTGCACCCACCCTGACCATGACCCGCACGACCCCGCCGCCCGGGATCATCGAGGCGGTCGAGCGGCTGGCCGTCGCGGGTAACCTGGAGGTCGGGGGGATCGAATATCTGATCGACGACCGGGACGGCTCGGTCCTGTTCTATGACATCAACGGCCTGTCGAACTTCGTGGCCAGGCCGATGGAGGTGCTGGGCTTCGATCCGCACGACGATCTGGTCGAGTGGCTGAAGGGCATCGTGGCCGAAGAGACGGCCCGGGCCGAAAAGCGGGCCGAGAAGGGAATGGCGGCGTGAGGTACGGATACTGGGCCCCGGTCTTCGGCGGCTGGCTGAGAAACGTCGCGGACGAACGCGAGGCCTCGTGGGAGAATGCGTCGCGGCTGGTCAGGCGGTCCGAGGCCCTGGGCTATGACCTGACCCTGATCGCGGAGCTGAACCTGAACGACATCAAGGGTATCGAGGCGCCGGCTCTGGATGCCTGGTCGACGGCGGCGGCGCTGGCGGCGGTGACCGGGACGATCGAGCTGATGGTGGCGGTGCGTCCGAACTTTCACCAGCCGGCCCTGTTCGCCAAGAAGGCGGCCAACATCGACCGGATCTCGAACGGGCGTCTCGCGCTGAACGTCGTGTCATCGTGGTGGGCGAAGGAGGCCGAAAGCTATGGCCTGCAGTTCGACCAGCACGACGACCGCTATGCGCGCACGACGGAGTGGCTTCAGGTGCTGGATCGTCTGTGGACGGAAAAGCGGGTGGATTTCGAAGGTCGCTACTACACGCTGAAGGACGCCATCGTGGAGCCCAAGCCGACCTCGACGCCGGACCGGCCTCGTCCCGTCATCTATGCGGGGGGCGAGTCCGAGGCGGCCAAGACGCTGATCGTGCGCCACTGCGACGCCTATGTCATGCATGGCGACGAGCCGGAGTTCATCGCCGCGAAGGTCGCCGACATGAAGGCCCGGCGCGAGGCCTTCGGCCTGCCGCCGATGCAGTACGGCATGGCCGGCTATGCCATCGTGCGCGACACCCAGGCCGAGGCCGAGCGCGAGCTGGAGCGGATCACCACCATCCCGGGCCTGGCCGACGGTACGCCGCCGGCCGGCTTCGCCAATTTCGACCAGTGGCTGTCAGGCACCGAGCTGGAGCGCGAGCTGAAGATCCGCGAATACAGCGTCTCCAACCGCGGCCTGCGCCCCGGCTTCGTCGGCACGCCGGAGACTGTCCGTGAGCGGATAGAGGCGTTCGAAGCTGCGGGGCTGGACCTGCTCCTGCTGCAGATGTCGCCCCAGGAGGAGGAAATGGAGCGGTTCTCGGCCCAGGTGATGCGGCCGAACTGACGGCTCAGGCCGGGGCCACGACCTGCTCGATCGCGCCGAAAATCGAGTGATGCCTCTCGTCCAGCATCTCGATCCGGACCGTGTCGCCGGGCTTCAGGAAGGGCGTGACGGGCGCGCCGGTCAGGATCGTCTCGACCGTCCGTACCTCGGCGATGCAGGAATAGCCGAGGCCGCCCTGATCGACCGGCTTGCCCGGGCCGCCGTCGGCGTCGCGGTTGGAGACCGTCCCTGAGCCGATGATCGATCCGGCCACAAGGCTGCGCGTGCGGGCGAGGTGGGCGATCAGAACGCCGAAGTCGAAGGTCATGTCGACCCCGGCGTCGGCCCGGCCGAAATCCTTGCCGTTCAGCTGGACCGACAGGGCCCCGTGCAGCTTGCCGTCCCGCCAGCGGTCGCCCAGGGCATCGGGCGTGACGAACACGGGCGACAGGGCACTGGCGGGCTTGGACTGGACGAAGCCGAAGCCCTTGGCCAATTCGCCGGGGATCAGATTCCTCAGCGACACGTCGTTGACCAGGCCGATCAGGCGGATGTGGTCGCGGGCCTCTTCCGGCGTCACGCCCTGGGGCACGTCGCCGGTGACGACGACGATCTCGGCCTCAAGGTCGCAGCCCCAGCTCTCGTCGGCCAGCGGAATGGGGTCGCGCGCGCCCATGAAATGATCCGAGCCGCCCTGGTACATCAGGGGGTCGGTCCAGAAGGTGTCGGGCATCTCGGCCCCGCGCGCCTTTCGCACCAGCTCGACGTGGTTCACATAGGCCGAGCCGTCCGCCCACTGATAGGCGCGGGGCAGGGGCGCCGCCGCATCGCGCTCGTGAAAACGGCCGCGCGGCACGGCCTCGTGATCCAGGCTTTCGGCCAGTGCCCTCAGTTGCGGCTCGCATCGCTGCCAGTCATCCAGCGCGGCCTGCATCGTCGGCGCGATCAGGAAGGCGTCGGTGAACCAGTGCAGGTCTGAGGAGACGACGACGAGGCGGCCGTCCCGGCCATGCTTGAGCGAGGCGAGTTTCATGTCGACAGGCTTAGGCGGTTTCCGACGGCTTGGAAACGGCGGGTCGCCTCAGTGGCCCGGACCGTGCGACCTGGTCCGCGGTGTCGTCGGGCGGCGCGACAGGGCGGCGCGGGCCGCTTTCAGCTCGCGGATCCGGGCGGGGCCGTCCAGCCAGTGATCGTGAAACTGGCGCACGGCCCGGGCGAGGGCCTCAACCTGTTCGGGACCGGTCATGGCCTGGGTCTCGGTTTTGGGGGCCGGCTGGGGGTCGGGCTTCGGCGCGGCTGCGGTGTGGCTGCAGTCTGGCTTGTGGGACCCCGTGCAGCCGCATCCGGGTGCGGGCGCGACGGGAACCCCGCCGATATAGACCTGATTGACCGTGACCGGGCCGGCCGCCGGACCGGACCGGCAGGTGCAGGCCTCGGGCTTGCCGCAGCTGCAAGCGGAACCTGAGGGGGCGGCGGGGGGTGCCGGCGCGGGTGCCGGGGCAACGGCCTTCGCCTCGACCTTCTTTTCGCCCTTCAGGGCCTCGTCCAGTCCCTTGAGGGGCGGAGTGATCCCCTTGGCGAGGTCGAGCACGGGGCCGAGCCGGTCGTGGATCACATCCCGCAGCGCCTGGGCGCGGGATTTCAGCTCGTTGGAGGAGGCGGCCATGGCGGCCGAGGATGCGGCCAGGATGGCGCGGTGGATTTCGGCCGGCGCGGCGTCGTCGCGGGTGGAGCCGCTGACCGAGTTCCGGCCCAGCCACCACGCCAGGGCCGCCACGGCGGCAACAAGCAGCATCAGCATGACGAGGAGCAGGGGCGGAAGGCCCAGCATCATGTCCCCCCCGGCCGGGGCGTAGATCGTGTCGGGGGTGGTGAAGTCGTCCTGATACATGCCACCCTCACCTGCCTGACCTTCGCCGATCATGGATCAGCGATCGGCGTGCCGCCACGGAAAAGGTTAACGCTGCAGTGTGAAGGTTGTGGGTGGCCTCTTTCAGACCGGTGCGTGGAGCAGGGCGCGGGCCTCGACGCCGGTCCTCTCGGCCGCGTCGCGCACCTCGACCTCGACGACGATCGCGCCTTCGGGATCATGGGCCCAGAGGTATCGCCGCTCGACCTCGACGGTGCGGCCTGAGGGGGCGAAGCCTTCGAAACTGTCGCCCCACGGTGTGATCCGCTTGAGCTCCGGCCAGGTCAGGGCGCAGGCGGCGGACAGCTCTTCCCGGGCCATCCCGGTCAATTCGTCGGGCGGGCTCACAGCCATCGGCGCACCCTCCGGCGATAGGCGTCGTAGTCCACGCCGAAGCGTGCGGCGAGATAGCGTTCCTCGCGCTGGATCACGAAGCGGTCGACGATCAGCAGGCAGGGGATCAGCAGGATGATGGCCAGCGGGCTGTCCAGACCCACAGCCAGGGCCAGATAGGTGACGGCAAAGCCCAGATAGATCGGGTTGCGCGTGAAGCGATAGACGCCCTCGGTCACGAGAGCGGTCGAGCGCTTCCAAGGCTGGACGGCCGTCCTCGCCTTGCGGAAGAGACCGGCGGCCCAGCCCTCGATGGCGAGGCCCAGCACCAGGCCGGCAATGGCGATGCCGGTCTGGAGGGTGCGGTCCAGGCCCAGGCTCGGCTCGTCGATCAGACGGCCCGCGCCCCAGCCGAGCGCCAGGAAACCCAGGAAGATCAGAGGCGGGGGCGCGATGACGCCGGGGATGTCGGAGGCGGACCGGCTCACGTTCAGCCCTCGTCCGCATAGATGGCGACCGACGCCGGCGTGGTGCTGGTGACCGCGCCGCGGTACATGCCCGAGGTGGTCATGGCAAAGCCGGGGACGCCATTGGCGTCGACCACGATGACCCCGCCGTAGCCGCCCAGCGACAGGGCATCGTCGACCTCGGCCTGACCGGCCTCTTCGGACGAGGCCCCGGCGGCGATGCGGGTGCAGATGTCGCGGGCGACCGTGGCGCGGATGTAGAATTCTCCGTCTCCGGTGGCCGAGACCGCGCAACCGTCGCGGTTCGACGCATAGGTGCCGGCGCCGAGCACCGGCACATCACCGACCCGGCCCCAGCGCTTGCCGGTCATGCCGCCGGTCGAGGTGCCGGCCGCCAGGGTTCCCGACTGGTCCAGCGCCACGGCCCCGACGGTGCCGAACTTGCGTTCGTTCAGCGGGGGTGCGGGTTCCAGCGAGGCCATGCCGGCGGCGGGCGCGCCGTCTGGACGGGCGGGGATCGGCAGGTCGCGTTCGCGAAGGTGGCTCTCCAGCCCCTGCCAGCGCCGCTCGGTGAAGAAGAAGGACGGATTGACCTGCTCCAGACCCTGGGCGGCGGCGAAGGTGTCGGCACCCTGGCCGATCAGCATGACGTGGGGCGAGGCCTCCATCACGGCGCGGGCGGCGGCGATGGGGTGGCGGGTGGTGGTCAGGCCCGCGACGGCCCCGGCAGACAGGTCGCGCCCGTTCATGACGGCGGCGTCCAGTTCGTTGCGCCCTGCGGCGGTGAAGACCGCGCCCCGGCCGGCGTTGAACAGGGGATCGTCCTCCATGAGCTGGATCGCGGTCTGGATCGCATCGAGGGAGGACCCGCCGTCGCGCAGTATGGTGGCACCGGCCTCAAGGGCGCGCGACAGGGCGGCACGATAGGCCGCGTCCTGTTCCGGCGACAGGTTCGCGCGCTCGATCACGCCCGCCCCGCCGTGGATGGCGAAGGCCCATCGGGGGGCTTCCTGTGCACTCGCGGGGGCCGCGAAGGCCAGCGACGCGAGAAGCGCCAAGCCTGACAGCTTCAGATTGTGCATTGGCGATCCGCTCCCGTTCGCGCTATACTTTCCGGATGTCCGAGGTGACCGACATCGTCGTTCCTATGCTTCGCAAGATCCAGGAGGATCTGTCGAGCATCAAGGAGGATATGCACCTGCTCAAAGTCCGCATGACCGGCCTCGAAGAGAACATGGCTGGCATGAACCGGCGGATGGACAAGCTCGAACATCGGGTCGAGCGCATCGAGCGGCGACTGGATCTCGTCGAGGCCTGACCCCCTACGGCCCCCGCCGGTGGTGGGCCCATTTCCACAGGCGATAGGCGACGATCGGCACGAAGCCGCCCACGAGCGCGGCGACCAGCACCGTCCAGAAGCCACCGCCCAGACCGAACTGGCCCACCAGCCCGCCGACGAGCCCTGCCGCTCCCGGGCCGAGGAAGGGCAACCAGTGAGGAGGGGCGACCTTAATGGGCGTCGACCTTGATGACGCCGCGACGGATCTGGTCGAGCTCGATGGAATCAAACAGGGCCTGGAAGTTGCCCTCGCCGAACGCCTGGTTGCCCTTCCTCTGGATGATCTCGAAGAAGATCGGGCCGAACATGTCCTGGGTGAAGATCTGCAGCAGCAGGCCATCCTCGTCGGACCCGTCGATCAGGATGCGGTTCTTGCGCATCCGGGCCACGTCCTCGCCGTGGTTGGGCAGGCGCTTGTCGATCAGTTCGAAATAGGTCTCGATGGTGTCCTGGAAGGGCACGCCGCGTTCCTTCAGCGTCTCGACCGTCTCGAAGATGTTGTCGGTGGCCAGCGCGATGTGCTGGATGCCTTCACCGTTGTAGCGCCGCAGGAACTCCTCGATCTGGGAGTTCTCGTCCTGGCTCTCGTTCAGGGGGATGCGGATGGCGCGATCCGGCGCGATCATGGCCTGTGAGAACAGGCCCGTCGCCTTGCCCTTGATGTCGAAATATTTCTGCTCCTCGAAGGCGAAGACCTCGCCGTAGAAGCCGGACCAGGTCCGCATCTGGCCGCGCCGCACATTGTGGGTCAGATGATCCAGCAGATAGAGGCCGACGTTGTTCCGGCGCTCGGCCTCCTCCCAGCCCTCGATTTCGTCCCAGCTCTCGTACAGCGAACCCTTCTCGCCATAGGAATCGATCAGATACAGCAGCGAGCCGCCGATGCCGCGCAGCACATAGGCGCCCGCGCCCAGCGCACCGCCGTCATGCATTTCGGCCGAATGCGCCCCGCGCGCGACCGCGCTCTCATAGGCCGCCCGGGCGTCGGCGACGCGGAAGGCCATGCCGTTCGCCGACGGACCATGATCGCGGGCGAAGTCGCCGGCGTGACCCGCCGGCGCCGTATGGACCAGAAAGCTGATGTCGCCCTGCTTCATGCGGACGACACCGTTGGCCGGGTTGCGGTGCGTCTGGACGAAGCCAAGCACCTCCAGCTGGCGGATCATGGCCTCGGGGTCCGGGCCGGTGAACTCGACAAACTCGAAGCCGTCGACGCCGAGGGGGTTCTCGTGGGCAGCCGCGGTCGCGCGGGGAGCAAGGTCGTCCATGTCCGGTCTCCTGCAAAGGGGGTGGCCGATCGGTCCGGCCGGCTGGGGCGGAACCTAGTGGCCCGGCTACGCGAAGCCAACCCGCGAGCCGTCTCGTCCTTGCAGACCGCCCGAACGCTTGCCGACACGGCGCGCCCGGCCTAATCCCCGGACATGCCGAACCCGCCCCTGATCTGCCCGTCCATCCTCGCCTCGGACTTCGCCAGGCTGGGCGAGGAGGTCGCGGCCATCGAGGCGGCGGGGGCCGACTGGGTTCACGTCGATGTGATGGACGGCCACTTCGTTCCCAACATCACCCTCGGTCCTGATGTCGTGAGGGCCCTGCGCCCGCATACGACGCTGCCGTTCGACGTGCACCTGATGGTCGCGCCGGTCGATCCGTGGCTGGACGCCTATCGCGCGGCGGGGGCTGATATTCTGACTGTCCATCCCGAGAGCGGGCCGCACCTGCATCGCACCCTGGGTCGCATCCGGCAGCTGGGGGCCAGGGCGGGTGTCGTGCTGAATCCTGCGACGCCGCTGTCTGTGCTGGAAGAAGTGATCGATCTGGTCGACCTCGTTTTGCTGATGTCGGTCAACCCCGGCTTCGGCGGTCAATCGTTCATCGACAGCGCCCTGGGCAAGATCGAGCGGACGCGAGCCCTGCTGGATGCGACGGGATCGAAAGCCCATTTGCAGGTCGACGGCGGCGTGACCGCCCTGAATGCCGGAGCCTGCGTCGCCGCCGGCGCCGATGCGCTGGTGGCCGGCACCGCCGTGTTCAAGGGAGGGCCGGGCGCCTATGCGGCCAATATCGCTGCGCTGAAGGCCGCAGGTGCCGGGGCCGGGACGTGAATCCGATCGGCCCCTTCGCCGAGCGCTCGACGCCGTCGGTCGGGCCTGATGCCATTCCCGGGCTGAGGGGTGCGCCCATGCGGACCCCGGTGCGCAGCGCGGGGGTGGTCACGGGACCCGAGCTCTGGCCGGCGATCCTCGGTCGCGTCCTGACGCGACAGATGTGGATCGAGCTCTACGGCCTGCCGGGCTATGCCCAGACACTTGCGGCCGACAAGGCCGTAGCCTTTGCCGCAGCGCCGCGTGATTTCCGTCCGGTTGAAGGCGCATTGGGCAAGGCCGTGCTGTCGGGCCGTTTCCATCTGGCGGGCATGCATATGGAAGTCGAGGCAGGGGGGGACCCGTGGAACCGCCCGAGCCCGTCCCGGGCCTTTGCCACCGATCTGCATGCCTTCGCCTGGCTGCCGTCGCTCATGCTGAATGACGAGCGCGGCGCGCGCGAGGCCCTGAGGCTGACGCTGATCTGGGCGGATACCTTCTCGCGCTGGTCGCCCTTCGCCTGGGACCCGCAAATCCTGGCGCGGCGAACCTTCAACCTGGCCTGTGCGGCCCGGCGCATGGGTGCTGTTGCGACCGACACCGAGCGTTTCCGACTGGCCGACATGCTGGGCCGGCAGGCGCGTCAGCTGCTGCGGCCGCCGGGCGGGCAGGCAGGCCAGGCCGAGAGACTGGTTGCGGCGGCCATCGCCGGAGCGGTGCTGGCCGGGCCGCCGGGGCAGCGTCTGCGCCGCGCGGCGCTGGGCCGGTTGCCGGGCGCTCTGCGGGTCACGGTGTTCGGGGACGGTGGGCATGCCTCCCGCAGCCCGGAAGCCGGACTGGAGCTGCTGCTGGACCTGCTGACCCTGAACGAGGCCCTGTCCCAGCTGTCGGAGGCCGTGCCCGAGGCCATGGCCGGGGCGCTCCTTCGGCTGACGACGGCACTGAGGCTGCAGACCCTGCCGGACGGGCGTCTGGCAGCCTTTCAGGGCGGAGGACCTTCGACGGCGGCAAGGGTCGCTGCGGCGCGCGCCCATGATGATCATGCCGATGTCCCCGGCGGCGCGACCGGAACCGTCGGCGGCATGGTCCGCATCCGCTCACCCCTGCTGACGATCCTGACCGACGCGGGTCCGCCCGCGCGCGGGGCCTGGTCGGAAGCGGCCTGCGCCCAGCCGCTGGCGCTGGAGATCGTCTGCGGCAAGGACCGGCTGATCACCGGATGCGGCTGGACGCCCCGCGCCGCCGACCGGCAGGGATTGCGCCTGTCGCCCGGCCATTCGACCCTGACACTGGGCGAGGCGACTTTTGCCGAACCCCTGGGCGGCTGGAAGGGCGAGCTCCTGGGACCGCGCCTGTTTGGTCGTCCGTGGAAGACCAAGGTCGAGCGACGTGACGCCGAGGGGGCCGTCTGGCTGGAGGTCGAGCACGACGGCTGGGCTGCGCCCTTCGGCCTGCTGCACCAGCGGCGGCTGTACCTGGACCAGCGCATGGATGAGCTGCGCGCCGAGGAGCGGCTGCATCCCTGTCCCGAGAACCGGGGTCAGGTCCGGGCCATCGCCGCGCCCTATGCCGTGCGCTTCCATCTGGAGCCCGGAGCCCAGGCTTCGCTGGCACGGGACCGGCGCTCCATCCTCCTGCGCGGGCATTCCGGTCGGGGCTGGTGGTTCCGGACCGACGGGCCCGACGTGGCCATCGAGCCCTCGGTCCATGTCGAGGACGGCCTGACGCGGCGCTCGCTCCAGGTGGTCGTGCGGGGCTCCGCCCGCACCGACGCCGAGACGAAGATCCGCTGGAAACTTAGCCCTGCGGGGGCGGCGGGCGATCCGACCTGACGACCGTGCGGGTCGCGCGTCACGGTGCCAGGGTGACTTCGGCCTCCCCGTCCTCGCGCGTCACGGTCAGCACGAGAGGGGCGCGACCTCCCAGGAGTGGCCCCAGGTCGGACAGGGACCGTACCGGACGTCGTCCGACTGCGGTGACGATGTCTCCCGCCCGGAGTCCTGCTGCCGCAGCCAGGGATCCGCCTTCCACGGCCTGGACCTGGGCCCCGGCCGCGATCTCGCCGAAGCTGGCCCCGAAGGCCTGGATGGCGCTCAATCCGATCTGGACGGGGGTGTCCGAGGGGATCTCGACGCTGAGGTTCGCTGTCCCTTCCACGCCGTCACGCAGGTAGACGATCGCCAGGGGGGAGGCGGGGGGGGCGATGCCGATCGTGGCCTGGACCGAGCCGGCATTGGCCACGGGCCGGTTCTGGACGCGGGTGATCACGTCGCCGCGCCGCAGTCCGGCCCGGTCGGCAGGAGACCCCGGCATGACGTCCTCGACGATGGCGCCGCGCACGAAGCCGAGGCCCAGTTCGACGGCGCGCTCGGCGGTCAGGGAGCCCAGGGTCGCGCCGATCTGGCCGCGCGTGACCTCGCCCGAGGCGCGGAGCTGATCCACGACAAACAGCAGGATCCGGGTCGGCACCGCGAAGGCGATGCCGTCGTTGCCGCCGTTGAAGTCGCCCGACAGGATCGAGGTGTTGATTCCGATCAGCCGTCCCCGGCTGTCCAGCAACGGCCCGCCCGAGTTGCCGGAGTTCACCGCCGCGTCAGTCTGGATATAGTCCTCGACGGCATCGCCGAGGCCCGAACGATTGAGGCCCGAGATGACGCCCATGGTCAGGGTCTGGTCGAGGCCCAGCGGATAGCCGACGGCGAAGGCCAGGTCGCCGGTCCTCAGGGTGTCGGAATCGACCATCTCCACCTGTGTCAGGCCGGTGGCGCGAATGCGCAGGACGGCGAGGTCGGTCGCCAGGTCCGTCCCGATCAACTCGGCGTCCACCAGCCGCCCGTCGGCCAGATCGACCCGATAGGTCTGGCCGTCCGCCACCACGTGATTGTTGGTGACGATGATCCCCTCGGCGGCGTCGATGATCACGCCGGACCCGCTGGAGACTGCAGCGGGCTCCGCCCCCGCGCGGGAAGGTCCCGCCGAGACGCCCAGCGTGGTCACCTGCACGACGGCCGGCAAGGATCCTTCAAGGCCGTTGGCGAAGCTGAAAACACCGCGCCGGCTGTCGTAGGGGATCGGAAACTCGCTGGAGGGCGGCGTTTGCCGGGCGACGGTGTCATAGCTTGTCTGGGCTCCTGCGACGCCGCCGGTCATTGCGGCGGTGACCACGGCCATGGCCGTGGCGGTCAGGAAACGGATGCGCGTCATTTGGATTTTCCCCGGGTCTGCGAGAGAAGCCTATCGCGGGAAATGCGCCGTGACGATGGTCCCGGGCGCGGCGTCATCAATCGTCATTCGTCCGCCATGCCGCCGCAGGCTGGCGCGGACGAAAGCGAGCCCCATGCCGTGACTGTCCGAGCCGCTCTTGGCCTTGCCCATGCCGGGGCCCTGGTCCGCCACGCTCAGCGCCGGGCCGTCCTCGCCCGGCCAGGCGCGGATCAGGACGACGCCCCCGTCCGGCGAGAACTTCACGGCGTTGTCGACGAGGTTTGCGACCGCCCTTTGCAACAGGGACCGGACGCCCAGAACGGCGGTGGGCTCAGCCTCGGCGCGCAGGGTGATGCCGCGCTGGTCAGCGATCGGCTGGTAGAGTTCCACCACCGCCTCCGCGAGGACATCGAGGCGCACGCTCTCGAACGACCAGGCCTCGCCGTCGCGGAGTGCCATGGCCTCGTTCATGGCCCGGGTGATGTCGGTCAGGTCCTGCCGGGCCTCCTGAACCAGCCGCGCGTGTTCGTCGGGATCCGCGGTGTCGGCGAGGCGGTCGAGGCGCGCGGTGGCGCGGGCCAGGGGCGTGCGAAAGTCGTGGGCCAGCTGATCGGCCGAATCGCGCAGCCAGGTCAGCAGTTCGTCCAGCCGGTCCAGTGTCCGGTTGACCTGGCCCGACAGTTCGGTGAGCTCCGGGGCGACCGAGATATCCGGCGCGCGTCGCGAGAAATCGCCGACCGCCGCCCGATCCAGCACCTGGCTGACCTCGGCCAGGGCGCCGGTCAGACGCCGGCGGGCGAACGTCGCCGCCGTCAGGCCCGAGATCAGGATCAGGGCTCCGATGACCGCGACCGCCAGGACCGCCCAGCGCCAGGCCACGCCCGAGGGATCGACCACCCGGCCGACGATCACGTCGAGGGAACCGATCGGGCGCCGCACGACAACGACTTCGAACGACCGTGAGGGACAAAGCTGGCCGGCCGCAAGCCGGACCAGAAAGACGTCGGCCCCCAGTCTTGTCTGACGGGTGGCACGGGCGGTCTCCAGCGCCGCGAGACCGGCGGGCTTGCCGACTGGAGCCCGGATGAGGCGGACGCCCGCGCCACCGCGACCCGTCCGGCAGGTCTCTTCCAGTGTCGTGGTTTCCCGGGCCGGACCGTCCTGGAAGGCGGTCAGGAGGGCGGACATATAGGCCGCGTCGGCCTCGGTCATGGACGCGGCGTCCATGGCCATGTCCTGCGGCAATTTGGTTGCGATCGCCCCGAAGTCGGCGAGCGCGGCGAGCGCGGCCTGCTGGCGCTGGTCCAGCTACGCCGCACGGCCGGTGATCAGCAGGGAGCCCGTCAGCGCGAGGGCGGCGAGCACTGCCAGCGCGGAGGCGAGTTGGGTCGATGTCCGACGGCTGAGCCAGGCCACCGGGGCGGACGTATCAACAGCGCGCCGCAGGCTTGCCCAGGAGATCAAGACATTTCGCTCCGGACGTCAGGTCACGTCGAGGTCGCGGAAAACGAGACTCTGGCTGCGTGCCGAGACGATCAGGGGATGCAGATCCTCGCCCAGTTCCGGGGCCTGCTCCTTCAGGCGGCGACGCAGGGCCGAGATGCGGGCGTCGATGATGTTGACGAAATTGTCGGGCAGAAAGGTCCACTCGACCCAGCAGCGGTCCCACAGCATGGCCTTGGTCACAGGCTGGCCGCGCGCGGTAATCAGTTCCGAGACGATCGCGAACTCAAGCGGCGACAGGTCGATGAGCCGTTCGGTTCCGCCGGTCCTCAGCTTCAGGGTCCGGGTCCCCGGTGACAGGCGAAACGGGCCGTTGATCAGGTCGCTGTTGGTCGGGCGGGCCCGTCGTGCGACGCGCCGCAACTGCGAGGCGACGCGCGCCAGCAGTTCCTCGTCGCCCACAGGCTTGGACAGATAGTCGTCGGCCCCGCCCAGGAGTCCCTCAACCCGCTGACGTTCACCGGTCAGGGCCGTCAGCATGAGGGCCGGGGTATCGGCGGATGGTCCGACCCCGGAGCGCAGGCGTTTCAGCGTTTCAAGCCCGTCAAGGCCGGCCGTCAGACGATCGAGGATCAGGACATCATAGGCATGTCTCCCGGCCGCCTCGAGCGCCGCCTCGCCGGCTTCGAACCTGTCGACCGCGCCGAAGCCGGCTTGCATCAGCCGGTCGGCGACATGGTCGGCCAGGGCCGGATCGTCTTCCAGCAGGAGGGCGCGACGTCCGGAAAAGACGCCGGCGAGGGCGGCGAACGGGTCGTCAGTCGCAACCGCATCCTCGTTTGTCATGCCCGCCATTTCCCCATCTTCGGAACCCGCAGGATAGGGGACCTCTTGAACGCGGGACAATCCCGACACCCCTGCCTGGGCCACGCCCGACCATAGACGTCGCGGCGGGACGGGCGGCTGATCCTTCCTGACGTCCGATTGCAGGACATGAACGATTTTTAAGACTCCGCCACATCACGGGCGCGTAGGGTCCGGACCGAAGCGCGCGTGACGTCGTGCCGATCGTCAAAAAAAAGCCCCGGGAAACGCCATGAAGACCCTTCTGCTCGGTGCCGCCATTGGTGCCATGCTGCTGCCCTCCGCCGTCATGGCACAGGAACACGATCACGCCTGCGTCGACGAGGCCTGCACGGTCTGGTCGATCTTCCAGAACGTTCCCGCCGTCGAGGGAGCCTCCGGCTGGCAGGGCATCGATGCGCCTCGCTATGGCACCTGGGGTTTCGACGCGGCCGGAATGGATACATCGGTCGCGCCCGGCGACGACTTCATGCGCTATGCCAACGGCGGGGCGCTGGATCGCCTGGTCATTCCGTCGGACCGGACCAGCTACGGCTCCTTCGCCCTGCTGCGCGAACTGTCCGACAACCGCATGAAGGCCATGATCGACGCCCTGGTGGCGCGCACCGATCTGGTGGCCGGTACCGATGAACAGAAGATCGCTGACGCCTATCGCAGCTATATGGACGTCGAGCGGATCGAGGCGCTGGATACCCGGCCGCTACAGCCTTATCTGGCCGAGATCCGGTCACTGGGCGACCATGACGCCATGTCGGCCTATATGGGCCGGACCATCGGCGGCCTTGGCGCGTCCTTCTTTGCCACCGGCATCACCACCGATCAGAAGGCCCCCAATCGCTACGTCGTCTCGGCGGGTCAGGCCGGTCTCGGTCTGCCCAATCGCGACTACTACCTGTCGCCGCTGTATGCCGACAAGAAGACCCTTTATCAGGCCTATGTCGCCCGCATGCTGGCGATGATCGGCTGGGAGGATCCGGCCGGCAACGCCGAACGTATCGTCGCCCTGGAAACCGCGATCGCCGAGGCCCACTGGACGCCGATCGAGAACCGGAACCGCGACCGGACCTACAACGAGTACACCATTCCGCAGCTGGTTTCGGACGCGCCGGGTTTTGACTGGGACCGCTATTTCGATGCGGCACGCCTCGGTGAAATTCCCCGCCTGATCGTCCGCCAGAACACGGCCATGCCCAGGATTGCCGCCATTTATGCGGAAACGCCGATGGCGACGCTGCAGGCCTGGCAGGCTTTCCACACCACCGACCAGGCCGCGCCGCGGCTGTCGGCGCGCTTCTCGGACGCCCAGTGGGAGTTCCGGTCCCGCGACCTGCAGGGACAGCCGGCGCAGCGTGCCCGCGACAAGCGCGCCATCTCCTTTGCCGAAGGCGCGCTGGGCGAGGCCGTCGGGCGCCAGTACGTCGCCGACTATTTCCCGGCCGAATCCAAGGCCCAGATGGAAGAACTGGTCGCCAACCTGCGCCGGGCCCTGGCCCTGCGCATCGAGACCTACGACTGGATGAGCGCCGAGACCAAGGCCGCCGCCCAGGACAAGCTGGCCAAGTTCACCGTCAAGATCGGCTATCCCGATCGCTGGCGGGATTACGGGGCGCTGGACATTCGGTCGGATGACCTGTTCGGCAACGCCGAGCGCGCCGGTCGCTTCCGCTGGGAGTACCAGCTGAACCGCCTGAACGATCCCGTCGACAAGACCGAGTGGGGCATGACGCCCCAGACTGTGAACGCCTATTACAATTCAACGAACAACGAGATCGTCTTCCCGGCCGCCATCCTGCAGCCGCCGTTCTTCGATCCCCGGGCCGACCCGGCGGTGAACTATGGAGCCATCGGCGGCGTCATCGGCCACGAGATCGGCCACGGCTTCGACGATCAGGGTTCCAAATCCGACGGCGACGGGGTCCTGCGCAGCTGGTGGACGCCCGAGGACCGGGCCAATTTCGAAGCCCTGACGGCGCGTCTGGGGGCCCAGTACGACCAGTATGAAGTGCTGCCGGGCTATAACGTCCAGGGAGCCCTGACGATGGGTGAAAACATCGGTGATGCGGCCGGCGTCGCCGTGGGCCTGGAAGCCTACAACCTGTCCCTGAACGGCCAGCCTTCGCCGGTCATCGACGGCTTCACCGGCACCCAGCGCCTGTTCCTCGGCTGGGCTCAGGTGTGGCAGTCCAAGGGTCGCGAGGACTTCCTGAAAAACCAGGTCGCGACCGACAGCCACTCGCCGGCCGAGTTCCGCGTTGTCGGACCGGTGCGCAACGTCGACGCCTGGTACGAGGCGTTCAACGTCCAGCCGGGCCAGCGCTACTACCTGGCTCCGGAAGACCGCGTCCGCATCTGGTAGAGGTCTTGTCTCGCTCATCCCTGCCTTCGCGGGGATGAGCGGTGCCGTGTTCGTCCCGGCTCTCCGCTTCGATGCGGCCGGGATGACAAGGTACAACGCCGGTGGAACCGCGCCCTAAGCCGCGTTTGCCGCCTTCTTGCCGGCCTTTTCGGCCTCGAGGTGGGCCTTGACGCCCTGGACGATCAGTTCGGCGGCCTCGCCGGCGTCGCCCCAGCGCTTGACCCGAACGGACTTGTTCTTCTCCAGGTCCTTGTAGCGGGTGAAGAAGTGCTCGATCTGCTCGACCATGATGGTCGGCAGCTGACGATAGCTGGCGATGTCGGTGTAATAGGGATGCAGGGCATCGACCGGCACGGCCAGGATCTTGTCGTCGCCGCCCGCCTCGTCTTCCATCATCAGCACCCCGATCGGACGCGAGCGGATGACGCAGCCCGGCACCACCGGCGTCGGGTTCAGCACGATCACGTCGCAGGGGTCGCCGTCGTCCGCCAGGGTGTGGGGCACGAAGCCGTAGTTGCCCGGATAGTACATGGCCGTGTGCAGGAAACGGTCGACGAACAGGGCGCCGGACGCCTTGTCCATCTCGTACTTCACCGGCAGTCCCCCTTGCGGGATCTCGATCACAACGTTCAGGTCCCAGGGCGGGTTCGGGCCGACGGGGATGGCGTCGAGGTTCATGACGGGACCTGCTCGTTGTGCGACTGCGAATACGAGCCGGCCGTGATAAGCCTGTCGAGGCCCGGCGGCAAGCGCGGGCGACACTCGCGACCGTGAGGTTCGGACCGACATGACCCCTCTCGACTGGCTGGGCCTGGGCCTCTTCTTCGTGTGCTGGCTGGCCTACGGGCCACTCCTGAAGGTGCTGGCGCGTCGCAGCGGCTCGCTCAACGACGACATGCTGATGGTCCGTCACGCCTGGATGACAGCCATGACGCGGCGCGAGGTCCGGCTGCTGGACAGCCAGCTGCTGGGCCACTCCATCAACTCCGGTTCCTTCTTCGCCTCGTCCAACCTGCTGCTGATCGCCGGCGTGGCCAGCGTGTTGTTCGGCGGCGACCAGGCGCTGGCAGGGTTTTCGGCGGTCGGTGCCGAAAATGTGCCTGCCTCCCTGCTCGAGGCCAAGCTGGGGCTGGTTCTGCTGTGCCTCGCCCGGGGCCTGCTCGACTTCATCTGGTCGATCCGGCAGATGAACTACGCCCTGGCGCTGATCGGTTCGGCCCCCGAAATCACCGTCGAGGCTGATCGGGAGGCGTTCGGTCAGGCCACGGCCGAGGTGCTGAACCCGGCTCTGGGGGCCTTCAGCCAGGGGGTCAGGGGATACTATTTCGCCCTGGCCGCGGCGGCCTGGCTGTTCGGACCGCTCTGGCTGTGCGCCGGTGCGGTGGCGGCCTTCGCCCTTCTGGTCTGGCGTCAATCCGCATCGCCTGCGGCGCGGGCCATCCGGACCGCACGTCGGCTGATCGATGCCGGGCACGGCGTTCGCGAGTAACCTTCGCACATGCAGCATGTGATGAATGTGACGGACGCGCGAAGATCGTGTCGTGAAACGGGTTACATTAAGGCCAAGCGGGTCCGGCAGTCCGTAACGAGGCGTGATCGCGCAGGATTCGATCCGGCTTGACGCATTGTGCATCGCAACCTAGATTGAGTTCCGACGCCTCCGGGCGTCTTGCCCTTCCTGGGCGTTTCCTCCCTATAGACTTTATGCCGCGCCTTCGGGCGCGGCTTTTTTCTGCGTTCAGCGAGGCCAGGTTTCGCGCGCCAGGGCGGTGATCACCCGGCTCAGTCGGCGGGTGAAGAGGCTCCAGTCGGAGGACGGTTCCAGCGTGCCCTCGTCGAGATAGAGTGCGCGGCTGAGCTCCACCTGAACGGCCTGGAAGCCCTCGTCGGGGCGACTCCAGGCTTCGGTCGCATAACCTCCGGCATAGGGGCTGTTCAGGGCGACCCGCAACCCTTCTGCCTCGAACAGGGTCCGGATGCGCCGCGTCACCCCGCCCCGTGCCGAGGCCCCGTGCCGGTCCCCCAGCACAATATCGACCGCGCGTCCCCCCCGGGTGCCCGACGGCGACCTGGTCGCGCGCGACGGCATCGAGTGCCAGTCCAGCAGCAGCGCCATGCCGTGACGCGCCTTTGCCGCCTGCATCAGGCCGGCGAGGCCGGCATGATAGGGCGTATGCACCCGGGCGATCCGTCCTGCGGCCTCATCGGCCGAAAGGCGGCGATCGTAGAGATCGGACCCGTCCCCGGCCCGGCGTGGCACGACCCCGTAGCCGGCGGCGACCCGGGCCGTAGCCGACGCCGTGACCCCTTCGATCAGGGCCGGGTCCAGCTCGTCCGGCGCACGGTTCAGGTCGAGGTAGGTGCGCGAGATCACGGCCGCGATCAGGGGGATGCCGATGCGAGGCGCCCCGCCCACCAGCTGGTCCACACCGACGTCCTCGGCACTGCGCAAGGTCATCCGCGACAGGTCGGATCGTGCCCCCATATCCGGCGGGAGCCATCCCCCCGAGTGGGGCGAGGCGAACACCATGGGACCCGGCTCCCCGGTCGTGGAGTGGATCACGAAGGGCGGCGGGGTCGATGCCGGTTCGGTCGGGAGGGCCGAGGTCATCGGCTGGCCATAGACTGTTTTGTCCCGCGAGCCATCCAGGGGAGCGCCGGCTCCCGTGGGAATTTCATCGCCGGTTTACCGTTGATGGCCTAGCGTCGCGGTATCGATGGAGGGACCCTGAGGCATGGCACGCATCCTGCTGGCAGAAGATGACAGCTCCCTGAGGGGCTTCCTGACCCGGGCCCTTGAGCGTGCCGGCCACCAGGTTGTGGATTGCGAGAATGGCGATGACGCCATCGACGCTCTTGACGATGGTCCCTACGACCTCTTGCTGACCGACATCGTCATGCCCGGGGCTGACGGGATCGAGGTCGCCCGTGTCGCGGCCGCGCGCCAGCCGGGCCTGCGGATCATGTTCATCACAGGGTTCGCTGCCGTGGCCCTGTCTGCCGCCCAGGCCAGCCCCCAGGCCAAGGTCCTGTCCAAACCCGTCCATCTGCGCGATCTCGTCAGCGAGGTCGAACGCATGGTCACGGCGGCCTGAGACGCGGGCCCGACGGACGCCCTGCGCGGGCCCGGCGGCGCCTTGCCGGTCAGGCTCTGACCTTCCCGTCGCATGCCTCCTGTCTGCCACCGGGTACAGGCCGGGCGACACCTTGCTGCGGCGGCGCGGACCGGATTTGGCCTTGCGAGCCGCATGATGGCCGGGTTATAGACCGCGCCTTCCCGTTCCGGCCCCGCCGGAACCGCTTCGGCGGACGCGTAGCTCAGCGGGAGAGCACTACGTTGACATCGTAGGGGTCACAGGTTCAATCCCTGTCGCGTCCACCATTTCTTACAATGACTTGAGGGGTCACCGGGTCCGGGCGACGCCCTCGCGCCGGTCGTCCGCGCCGCCGTCCCACGCCCAGCCCTCCGGGCCCCGGCGCCACAGGCCGCCATGCAGGCCCGACGTTTCGGACTGGTTCGGGGCGAGGGTGATCCCGCCGGCCGACAGCCCGGCCGCCAGGGTCGGCCCGAACCGGGCGGTATCCGCCCCGATGCCGGAGCCTCTCGCCACCAGATTGGGCAGATCGATCGCCGCCTGCATCGGCAGATCCCAGACCAGGGCCGCGATCAGGACCTTGGCGTTGTAGGCGAGGATCGAGGGGCCTCCCGGCGATCCCACGGCACCCACCAGTCGGCCCTGGGCGTTGAGGATGATCACCGGCGCCATCGAGGAGCGCGGCCGCTTTCCCGCCGCGACGGCGTTCGCCGCCGGCCCGCCGTCGGCGCGGTCGGGACTGAAGGAAAAGTCCGTCAGCTGGTTGTTCAGAAAGAAGCCCGCGGCCATGCGGCCCGAGCCGAAGACACTCTCGACCGTGGTGGTCATGGAGACGGCGTTCCCCTCCGCATCGACCACCACAAAGTGGCTGGTTCCGGCGGGCTCTGTGGTCGCATCCGGTGCCCGGAAGATCCCGCCCGGCGGCGTCCCGGCCTCGGCCGCGCCGGTCAGGCCGGGCGCGAGCGCGGCGCGTGCGGTGACATAGCCGGGGTCGAGCAGACCGGCCACCGGAACCCCGACGAAGGCCGGATCGCCGACATAGCGATCCCGGTCGGCATACATCAGCCGCTGCAGCCGCGCGAAGGCGATCCAGGCCGCGGGACTGGTCTCGCCCTCCGCCAGGTCATCGGCGACGGGCGCGGTCTCGGCCATGGCGAGCAGCTGCAACAGGGCGACCCCGCTGGAGGGCGGCGGCGGGACGCAGATCACATGGACGCGAAACGGCCGGCACAGGGCCTCGCGCCGGATCGGCCGATAGGCGGCAAGGTCGGCGTGGGTCAGGCCCCCGGGGCGTGGTTCTGCCCTGACCGCCTCGACGATGGCGTCGGCGATCGGGCCGGTCCGGAAGGCCTCGATCCCGTCTCTGCCCAGGATTGCGACCGTGTCGGCGTAGGCCGGGTTCCTCAGGGTGTCACCGGCGACATAGCGTTCACCGTCCGCCCGGGTGAAATAGGCGTTGGCCCAGGGTGTGCGCGCCTGACCCCGGGCCAGGGCGATCATGCCCGCAAGCCGCGGGCTGACGATGAAGCCGTCGCGGGCCAGTCGTTCGGCGTCTGCAAAGAGCCCCGACCAGGGCAGGGTACCGTGCTCCTCCTGGGCCATGGCCAGGGCCGCGACCGCGCCGGGCACCCCCGTCGACCGCCCGCTCAGAACCGCCTCGATGAACGGCAGGGGGCGGTCGCCGTCCCCCTGGAACAACTCCGGTGTTGCGGCCGCGGGGGCGGTCTCGCGGCCGTCATAGACCACCGTCTCGCCGGTCCCGGCGTCGAAATGCATCAGAAAGGCACCCCCGCCGAGACCCGACGACTGGGGCTCGACAAGACCCAGTACGGCCTGGATGGAGACGGCGGCATCCACCGCAGACCCGCCCCGCCGCAGAACCTCCAGCCCGGCCTCGACCGCGAGCGGATTGGCGGCCGACACAAAGGGTCCGCGGGCGACAGGCGCGGACGCGGTCGGTTCGGAGACCGGCCGCGGGGCGTCCGACGGCCTCGTGGCCGGCCCTGTCTGGCACGCCGCCAGACCCAGCCCGAGCAGAACCGGCAGTGCCAGGAGGACGGAGGTCTTGCGCATGGGCGGGAAGGTCCGGGCTGGAGAGAAACGCGTTCCCTTCGACCTAGGCCCCCCCGCTCGCCGCGCCAAGACCGGGCATCGCCGGCGAACAGAAATCCGGGTTGCGCCCGCCGGGTCGACCCGCTAGATACCCGCCCTCGCCGTCAAGGCCTGTGCGCGCCCGTAGCTCAGCTGGATAGAGCATCAGACTACGAATCTGAGGGTCGGACGTTCGAATCGTTCCGGGCGCGCCATTCTTTCAATGAATCAACCGCTGATGGGGTCGTTTAGACTTCCTCTCGGCAACGACCCGGGTAGCGACTGGCGCGCCATGCAGATTGGCTGCAGGACCGCCGACGATCCGCGCCGCAAGGCCGAACGGCTCGCGCTCCCTGGCCTGTGCGTCGCCGCGTTCAAGGTGTGTCTGGAGCTGGAAGGTGACCATGCAACGACGGAAGTTCAGCCAATAAAGGTCGCTCATATCCAGTCTCCTCGCAGAGCCCGGATCAGATCGCGCGCGTCACATCAATGGGTCCTGACCCCGGTCCGGAGACATGTGATAGCTGCTCGCCCCCAAGGCCCAAAGGAGGCGCGGCATGATGCGTTATGACCGGCGCACCCGCGCCCTGGCGGTCTGTTTCTCGGGTGTGGCGGGCTATGTCGATGCGATCGGCTTTCTGGTCACGGGCGGGTTCTTCGTCTCGTTCATGAGCGGCAATACCACCCGGATGGGCATCGGGCTGGCGCAGGCATCGAACGAGGCGGCGTTCGCCGCGGCCCTGGTCGTCACCTTCATCCTCGGGGTCATGGCGGGGGCGATCACCGGACGGGTCGCCCTGGGCTACCGGCGCCCGGCGGTCCTTTGTCTGGTGACCCTTCTGCTGGCGCTTGCCGTCGTCATGAATCAGCTCGACGCCGGTCTGTTCGTGGCCTTCCCCGTGGTGCTCGCCATGGGGGCAGAGAACACCGTGTTCTCGGAAGACGGGGAGGTCAGGATCGGTCTGACCTACATGACCGGCACCCTGGTCAAACTGGGCAAGCGTTTGGCGACTGCCGTGATGGGCGGCGACCGCATGGGCTGGCTGCCCTTCCTTTTCCTCTGGTCGGGTCTTCTGGCCGGAGCGGTCACCGGCGCGCTGGCCTATCGCGCGTTCGGAGCCAATGCACTGGTCGCGGCCGTGCTGTTGATGGCGGCGCTGACGGTGATCACTTTGTCCATGGGACCGGACCGGGAGGCCCCACACCGATCCTGACGACGCGCTCGCTGCGGTCGTGATGGCCCTACAGGCTATCCAGATAGGCGATCAGATCGTCGATCTCGCTGGCCCTGAAGACATAGGGCGGCATGGCGGGATGGGTCGTCACCAGGCCCTGCGCGAATGACGTTTCGAGATCATCCAGAGAGCGACGGTCCACGATGTCTCGAAACGGGGGTGCCGCCAGGAGGGTGCTGGACCCGCTGGCGTCTATGGCATGGCAACCCGAGCAGCCGGAGACGGCGATCGCTCGCCCGCGCGACGCAGCCTCCGAATTTACGGCCGTCGAGAGCGAGGGCGGGCGCGTGGACGCCTGCGCCACAGCCTCTGGCGCACTGTCGGTCTTGCAGGACGCCAGACCGGCAAGGGCGGCAAGAAGGACGAATGAAGCGGGCCAAATGCTGGACATGGACGGGATTTCACCGCGCGACCCTTTCGGCGTCCTTGACTCAGGTCAAAGTGCCGATCCGTCGGTGGTCCTCATCAGGCAAGGGTGGCGAACGCGGACTTGAGGATCGCTGCGGACGCCAGCAGGGCCGTGCGTTCCGGGCTTTCGAGGTCCGGCGGCACGATCCGGTGAACGCCCTCGGCACCGAGGACACAGGGCAGGCTCAGGCACAGGCCGGACAGTCCGTATTGTCCGGTCAGCAAGGTTGAGACCGGCAGCACGGCCCGCTCGTCGCGCAGGATGGCCTCGCAGATGCGCACGATCGCCGTCGCGACGCCGAACGAGGTGTAGCCCTTGCCCTCGACGATGGCGTAACCGGCGTCGCGGACTTCACGGGCTATGGCGTCGAGATCGGGGCGACCTCCGCCACCGCAGAACCCGTCGAGGGTCTGCCCCCCGATCCGGACCGTGGAGAAGGCCGCCACTTCGCTGTTGCCGTGCTCACCGAGGACGAAGCCGTCGATCGAGGCCGGGGCCACGCCGAGCGTCCGGGACAGGGTCTGCTTCAGACGGCTGGTATCCAGAAGTGTGCCGGTGCCGATAACCCGTGAGGCTGGAAGTCCGGAGCGTTGCAGGGCCACCTGGGTCATCAGGTCGACGGGATTGGCCGCGACCAGCAGAATGCCCGAGAAACCCGCGCGGATCAGTTTCTCGACGCATTCCGAGACGATCTCTGCGCTGTCCGCCGCCACCGAGAGCCTGTCCTGAAAACCATGGGTCGCGCCGCCGGCGGTAATGACGGCGATTCGGGCCTGTGCGGCGTCTGCGTAGCTGCCGGCCCGGACCCTGGCGGGCCGGGCAAGCGCGTTGGCGTCCGCGATGTCCGCGGCCTCGGCGTCGGCCAGGGCCGGGTTGCGGTCGACCAGCACGATGTCGTGGACCAGGGCGCGCAGCATGAGCGCATAGGCGGTCGTGGCCCCGACGTGTCCCGCCCCGATGATCACGATCCGGTCCGGGTCGACCATGCGCCCCGTTCCTAGCGGGCCGGTCATACGACGGCTCCGAACAGCCGGCCGATTCCCGCCGTGATCGCCATGGCCAGGACGCCCCAGAGGGTGACGCGGACGATCGGCGTCAGCATCCTCGCGCCGCCTAACTTCGCCCCCACTCCGCCGAGGATCGCGAGGCTGATCACAGCCGCGCCTGTCACCGCGACCACGGTCATCGAGACCGGCGCGACGACCGCCACCAGCAGGGGCACGGCGGCCCCGACCGAAAAGGCCGCGGCCGAAGCCAGGGCAGCCTGGATCGGACGGGCGGTGGTGTGGGCAGAGATGCCCAGTTCGTCGCGCGCATGCGCTCCCAGGGCGTCCCTGGCCGTCAGCTGGATCGCCACCTCGTCCGCCGTCTCCTGGCTCAGTCCGCGCGCCACATAGAACCCCGCCAGTTCTCTCAGTTCGGCCTCGGGCGCGGCCTCCAGTTCGCTGCGTTCCCGATCAAGGTCGGCCTTCTCGGCATCGGCCTGGGAGCTGACGGAGACATATTCGCCGGCCGCCATCGACATGGCACCGGCGACCAGACCTGCGACCCCGGCGACGAGGATGCCGCTCCGGCCCGCCTCGGCGGCCGCGACACCGACGATCAGGCTCGCCGTCGAGACGATCCCGTCATTGGCCCCCAGGACGGCCGCTCTCAACCAGCCGACCCGGCCGACCAGGTGACGTTCTGCGTGCTGACTGCGGGACATGGGTCTCGTCTCTAGGTCTGGAGGGATCGAGGATCGCAGGTGATCGAGACGCGCAATCCCGGCTCAGCGTCCGTGCGCTCTATGACAGCGCCGAGCTGGCTCGTCAGGGCCTTGATGATGCCGGTCCCCAGACCGGGCCGGGCTTCATTCGCGTCCGCCGACCGGCCGATGCCGTTATCGCAGACCGTCAGAACCCAGCCCTCGCCCTGCGTCCGGTAGTCGACCTTGATCTGGCCGTCGCGGTCGTCGGGGAAGGCGTGCTTGAGCGCATTGATCACCAGTTCGGTGACGATCAGCCCCAGACTGACGGCCCTGCCCGAAGAGGCGACCGTGTCATCGGCGTTCACCGTCAGGGAGAGTTGGCTGTGGTCACGGATCATGGAGTCGCCGATGCTGCGACACAGGTCGGTGAAATAGGCCCGCAACTCGACGTCCCCAAGGGTGGATCCTGTGAGCTGACGCTGGACGGAAGCGACCGACATGATCCGCTGGTGCGCGTCGCGCAGGTGGCCGCGGCTCTCGTCGGAGCCCGCCTTGCGCACGCCCTGCATCAGGACGCTGGCAATGATCTGCAGGCTGTTGGCGATCCGGTGCTGCATCTCCTGCACCAGAACCGCCTTGTCCTGGATCAGGGCGTCCTTTTCCCGGTCGCTGGCCCGCGTGTCCGTGACATCCTGGATCGACAGCAGCAGCCGGACGCCTGGCCCGATGCCGTTGTCCAGCCGCTGGGCATTCAGGACCAGATGCCGGACGCCCTGGCAGGATGCGACGTCCAGTTCGTACTCGTCGATCGACTCCTGGCCACAGGCCGTGGCCTTGAGCAGGGAACTCAGCTGTGGCGCATTCCAATCGCCGTGCCCCAGTTCGGCCAGACGCGCGCCGGGAATGCTGCCCGGCTCGACGTCGAAGGCGTCGAGGAAGGTCTGGCTGGCCGCAACGATCGCGAGGTCTTCGTCCAGCAGCAGGACAGGGGCCACCGAGGCGGCGATCAGGGACAGGGCCAGATTCAGCGCGATGTCCGAAGGCGGTGCAATGGCTGTCATCGGTGTGGACGATTCGCTCCAGACGCGTGCCCCGACGCTGAACCCGGCGGGCCCGGTCTCGTGGCGGTATCCGGACCCTAGGACTGACCGCAGCGCCCGGCGTTGATCCACATCACCGACGCGCCTGCGGCAATACGGTTGGATGCAGGCGTCATCCAAAGGAGCCTCCCATGACGCATTCCGCCCTTAAGACCCTCAGCCACGACCTGTATGCCTTCGCCGACGAGGCGACCGACCACCTGAAGGACGCCGCCAGGAAGACCGGCTCGGAGGCGACCGACGCCGTCGCGCGGTCGACCAAGGCGATCACCCGCGCTGCCGATCGCCTGCGCGATGAAGCCGAGGTGAAGGCCGCGAACGCCCGCGAACATCTTTCGGCCAGTGTGCGGGATCACCCCATGGCCGCCACGTTCGGCTCCAGCGTGGTCGTCAGCGTGCTGATCGCGCTGGCAGCCACGTTTGCGCTCACGCGCCTTTCGCAGTCCTGAGATCACAACAGGCGGGCCTCGGCGCTGACCGCGCCGGGACCTGTCCTGCGTTCCGGTGACCCTGATCCCTGCTGTCGGTTCGACGGTGTCAGCCCTGATCCGGGGCAAGACAGGGCGTCAGACCTCGCCCAGCGCGTGCTGACGCATCCTGTCCGGCCGTTCGATGACAAGTTCGCTCGCCGAAGGCGTCGAGATCAGTCCCTTCAGCTTCATCCGGGTCAGGACCCGACTGACGGTCTCGATCGTCAATCCCAGATAGTCGGCGATCTCCGCCCGCTTCATCGGCGGCCGCACATGACCGGGCGCGCTCGGTCGGGCGGGATCATGACCCGGCAGGTCGAGCAGGAAATAGGCCATCCGCTCGATCGCTGTCTTGCGCCCCAGCAGCAGCATCTGGTTCTGGGCGGCCGCGAGTTCATGCATGGTCCGGTTCAGCAGCATATGTTCAAGCGGCGATGATTGCTGGACCAGGGCCCGGAACGGCCCCTTGCGAAACCGGCAGACGGTCGAGGGCTCCATGGCTTCAGCCGAAAAGACGTAGTCGTCGCCGATCGCCAGGCCGAGAAAGTCTCCCGCGAACAGGAAGCCGGTGATCTGGCGACGCCCATCCGGCAAGAGCTTGTAGACCCGCAGCGAGCCGGAGGTGATGCTGAAGACATGGGGGGCGGGGTCACCTTCCCTGGCCAGCACGGCACCGGGCTTCAGCGTCATGACTTCCGCGATCTCGCCCAGCCGCTTCAGATCCGGACCGTCCAGGGACCCGCAGACGGTCAGGGCGCTCGCGCCGCAACGGCTGCAGTCGCTGCCCGTGGGCCGATCAATGCATCCGGGAGACGGAGGCGATCGCGGCGCAAGCTGAAGCTTCGTGACGGCGATCATGGGCTATCATGCGCCCAACCCGGCCAATCACCGAGTCTGTTTATTGATGTGGATCAAATGAAGCTGGAAGGCATGATTATCCGGAAGCTTTGCCTTTGATCGTCGTTAATGATCGGCCGGCGATTGAATGCTCTGCAGGTAGGCGATCAGATCGCTGTTTTCCTCGGACGACATGACGAACTCGGGCATGGCCGGGTGGGCCGTGACGATACCCTCGGCGAAGGCCTCGGCGAGGTCCTCAATGGGATAGCGCAGGCCCAGCGTCCGGAACGGGGGTGCCCCCGCCAGTCGGCTCTCGCCCGCCCGGCCGATGGAATGACAACTGGCGCAGTTGGCCTGCGCATAGGCGGCACCGCGCTGGACGGCAGAGCCGTCGGGGGACGGGCTGGCTGCATCGATGCCGGCGGACATCACCTCCGCGCCGCTGTTCAGGCTTCCACATCCCCCGAGCGTGAGGAGGGTGATCAACACGGCAAGGCGTCTCATGGGACGGGCTCCTGATGAACACACATCCTCCCATTCCGGAGGCTGCGGATCGTTGATCCTGATCAAGGCGGCCGGCGCCGCGAAGGCGTCTTTTGACGTCAAACGGGAGACGATGCCATGCGCTTCGCCAGTTTGCTGGTCTATGTTGACGAAGGCCCGGGCGCGCGGGCCCGCATGGCCCTGGCGCGCGAGATCGCCGGGCTGTCCAGGTCCCACCTGATCGGTATCGCGGCCAGCATGCCCGATGTCCCGCAGGTCGATCCCTATGCGGGCGGGGCCATGCTGGGCGAGACGCTCGGCCTGTTCCGCGACATCGCCGAGGCGGAGGTCGAGCGGGCCCGGACGCTGTTCCGGGATGTGGTCGGCGAGGACAATGATCATGCCGAGTGGCGCGGCGAGGTCGGCTATCCCTCCGATCTGGTGGTTCAGACCCTGAGAGCCGCCGACGTCGTGATCCTCGGCCGTCGCGACCCCGCGCGCGCACCGGCCCGCTCGCCCGACCCGGCGGACGTGCTGATGGCCGCGGGCCGCCCGGTTCTGATCGTGCCGCCCGAAATCTCCACAAGTCCGGTCGGCAGCCCCGCCGTGATCGCCTGGAAGGACTGCCGGGAGGCCCAGCGCGCCGTGACCGCAGCCTTGCCCTTGTTGGCTGCATCCTCGGCCGTACACCTCATCGAGGTCTGCACGGTCGAACAGGCCGAGGACGCCCGCCGCCGTGTCGAGGACGTGGCCGTCTTCCTGGGACGCCATGGCATCGTCGCCAGCGCCCGGACGGTCAAGGGCGACGGCGGTCCGAGGTCCGACCAGATCATCGGCTTTGCCCGCGACCACGGTGCCGGCCTGATCGTGGCGGGAGGCTACGGACATGCCCGCCTGCGCGAATGGGTGATGGGCGGCGTGACCCACGGCCTGCTGGAACGCTCACCGGTCTGCCTGTTGCTGAGCCATTGACCCGTCCCTCAAGGCGCGTGGGCCGGCGCACCCTTCTGATCGGCGGGGCCGCTGCCGTGGCCGCCGGTGGCGGAGTGACGTGGCTCGGCGCACGCGGCATGGGCACGATGGCGGACTATGACGCGGGCGTCGCGCGGATGCGCTGGGTCCTGCCGGCCCGGTCGGAACTGGCCGATCTCGTTCGCTACGCCACCCTGGCCCCCAACGGGCACAACACCCAGCCGTGGCGTTTTCGCCTGGGGCCGGACCGGATCGATATCCTGCCTGACCTGTCGAAGCGCACACCGGTCGTGGACCCGGACGATCACCACCTGTTCGTCAGCCTCGGCGGGGCCGCCGAAAACCTGGCCCTGGCCGGTTCGGCCCGAGGGCGGCCGGGCGAAGTCACGTTCGATCCGACCGAAGGCGCTGGTCTGGTTTACCGGTTCGCCGACGGTCGGCCGGTCGGCTCGGCCCTGTTCGATGCTATCCCGCGCCGGCAATCGACGCGCGCCGACTATGATGGACGCTCGATCAGCCCCGCCGATCTGGGCACCCTGGCGACGGCCGCGCAGATGCCGGGCGTCGATGTCGTGATGATCACCGACCGACGGCAGATCGCCCGACTGCGCGATCTGGTCATCCAGGGCAACACGGCCCAGCTGGCGGACTCAGCGTTCGTGCGGGAACTCAAGGCCTGGATCCGGTTCAATCCGCGTCAGGCCCTGGAAACCGGCGACGGCCTGTTCAGCGTGGCCAGTGGCAATCCGTCCCTGCCGACCTGGCTGGGCTCAGCGATGTTCGACGCCACCTTCAAGCCGAAGCCTGAGAACGACAGATACGCCGGCCAGCTCGACACGTCCGCCGGCGTCGCCGTCTTCGTCGGCGAGCGCGAGGACAGGGATCACTGGACCCGCGTCGGCCGGTCAAGCCAGCGGTTCGCCCTCCAGGCGACGGCGCTGGGCCTGAAATGCTCCTACATCAACCAGCCGGTCGAGGTCGCGACGCTGAGGCCGGAACTGGCCGCTCTGGTCGGTCTGGCGGGCCGACGTCCGGACCTGGTCATGCGGTTCGGTTATGGCCCGGCTCTGCCTTATTCCGCGCGGCGGCCGGTGGCCGCGGCTCTGGCGTGATGCGTACCGCCGACACAGCCATCGCCCCGAGAGATTCAGCGTCAGAAGCCGATATCGATCTGGCCGGCAGCTCTCGTCTGCTTGTCACACGAAGAGTCTGAGGGGCGGACGCCCGGGTCGTTCCGGGCGCGCCGTTCTTGCCGGATGTCACAACAGACTGGACCCCGACCGGGATGACTGGACTTTGACGGCTTGCCGAGGTCGGTGGGGTGACGGCCCGCTGTCAGGCAAGACGCGCGAACGCGGCTGCCCCCGCCGGCGGGGGTGGCGTCTGGTCTGGTCGCACCGGTGTGAACGAGGCTCTCAGCGCGTCGACCGCGCTCGGTTGACCACCGAACATCGCCTCGATCCCCCTGACGCAGGTCGCCACATTCTCGTCGGCCAGCCGATAGTAGACCTGCCTGGCTTCGCGCCGTGTCTTGACGACGTCGGCCCGTCGCAGCTCGGCCAGTTGCTGGCTGAGGGCCGGTTGGCCGATTCCGGTCGCCTCGTCGATCTCGCTGACGGTGCTTTCGCCGTCGAGGAGGCGGGACAGGATCATCAGGCGCTGGGGCTGGGCATAGATCTTGAGCCGTTCGGCGGCGGCGTCTGCAGCCGGGCGGGAGCCATAGAGGGTCATCGGGCGTCGACCCGCGTCTGGTAGAACCAGTGCGCGTCGTCTCCGGTCAGCACCGCCTGCTGATCCTGTGGCGGCGTAAGCAGCAGGTCATCGCCCGGCCGCCAGCCCTCGGGGGCCAGCACGTCGTCCCCCGCCGTCCGCTGAAGCGCCGCCACCATGCGCAGCATCTCGTCGACCGAACGCCCGACGTTGAGGGGATACCAGGTCATGGCGCGGATCACGCCTTCGGGATCGATGAAAAAGGTCGCTCGAACGGCGGATGAGTCGGCCGCGTCCGGCGGGATCATTCCGTAGGCGCGGCCGATGGCCATCGACGGGTCCTCGACGATCGGAAAGGGGACGGTGACGCCGAACCTGTCGCGGATCGCCCGGACCCAGGCCAGGTGCGAATAGAGGCTGTCCACCGACAGGCCCACAAGCCCGCAATCGAGCGCGGCGAAGGCCTCGGCTGCCCTTGCGATCGCCACGAACTCGCTGGTGCAGACCGGGGTGAAGTCCGCCGGGTGCGAGAAGAGCACCAGCCATCGACCGCGATAGTCCGACAACCTGACCGCGCCCAGGGTTGAGCGGGCCTGAAAGTCCGGTGCGATGTCGCCCATGCGCAACGGGCGCTGGTCCGGGCTGGCGGGGGAAGCAGGCAGATCCATCATGATTTCTCGTTGGCACCACGGCCGGGTTGACGCAACTCATATACATGATTACACAGATATTGTAATCATGAGGTTGAGGCGAGCCGCCAATGACATTCTTCCGTGCCCAGCCGTGGACCTCGACCTCCAGGAGGGGGTGCCGGCTTGCGGTTGATCTCAATCAACGACCGATGGCCGGCCTTCCTGTCTGCTTCCCGGTCACGACACGCGCGTGCCGCCCATGAACGCCCCCTTTCTCCCCAGCCAGTTGGAGTCCACCATGACCGATGCACACCTCGACGCGGCGACGACGATCATCGAGCAGGCCAAGGGGGGATCGGGGCAGGCCCCGTGCGTCGAAAGCTTCTTCGACGAACCGACCAACACGGTCAGCTACGTCGTCCACGATCCGGTCAGCCGCGAGGCGGCCGTGATCGACAGTGTGCTGGACTATGATCCGGCTGCGGGACGGACGTCCTTCGCTTCGGCCGACGCCATCATCGCGCATGTGAAGGCCGAGGGCCTCACGGTCACATGGCTGCTGGAAACCCATGCCCATGCCGATCACCTCTCGGCCGCGCCCTATCTGAAAGAGCATCTGGGCGGGCAACTCGCCATCGGTCGCGAGATCATCCACGTCCAGACGGTCTTCGGGAAGATCTTCAACGAGGGCACCGAGTTCGCCCGCGACGGGTCGGAGTTCGACCGCCTGTTCGAGGACGGGGACACCTTCCGGATCGGCGGGCTGGAGGCCATGGCGCTGCATGTGCCCGGCCACACGCCGGCGGATCTGGCCTATGTGATCGGCGATGCCGTCTTCACCGGCGACACCCTGTTCATGCCGGACTACGGCACGGCGCGCGCCGACTTTCCCGGCGGTGACTCACGCCAGCTCTATCGCTCGATCCGCCGCCTGATGGCGCTACCCGAGCAAACCCGGCTGTTCCTCTGTCACGACTACAAGGCGGCCGGGCGCGACACCTTTGCCTGGGAGACCACCGTCGGTGCCCAGCGCGCGGGCAACGTCCACGTGCATGAAGGCGTCGGCGAGGACGAGTTCGTGGCCATGCGGAACGCGCGCGACGCCACCCTGTCCATGCCGACGCTGATCCTGCCCTCGATCCAGGTGAACATCCGGGGCGGCCATCTGCCCGAGCCGGAATCGAACGGCACCCGCTACCTCAAAATTCCGCTGGACGTGCTGTGATGGGTGACCTTCTCGCCAACGCCATGCCGGTTCAGGGCCTGATCGGTGGGCTGATGATCGGCACGGCCTCGGCCATCATGCTCCTGGGACTCGGCCGGATCGCGGGCGTCAGCGGTCTGGCGGCGCGGGCCGTCGGCATCACCGTCGACGGCGCGCCCCGTCCCTTGTCGATCGCCTTTGTGATCGGCCTGCCGCTTGGCGCGGCTCTTGTCGCCATCCTTGTCGGACCCGTCGAGGCCCGATTCGAGCAGGGCCTCGCCGCCCTGATCATCGCGGGCCTGGTCGTCGGGTTCGGTACACGGCTCGGCAGTGGCTGTACCAGCGGCCACGGCGTTTGCGGAATGTCACGCCTTTCGGCCCGGTCGCTGGTGGCGACGGCGACCTTCATGATCACGGGGTTCGCCACCGTCGCCGCCATGAACGCCCTGGGGTTGGGTCAATGAAGCGCCCCATCGCCTTCGCCCTGATCGCGGGGACCCTGTTCGGGGCCGGTCTGGCCGTGTCGGGCATGGCCGATCCGCAGCGCGTTCGGGGGTTTCTTGACCTGTTCGGCACCTGGGACCCGACGCTGGCCTTCGTCATGGGCGGGGCCCTGATCCCCATGGCCGTCGCCTGGCGCATCCAGCAGCGGATGCCCTCGCCCCTCGCAGCCGAGCGGTTCACCCTGCCCACCGCGCGCGATCTCGACCCGCGTCTGATCGGCGGAGCCGCCCTTTTCGGCATCGGCTGGGGCGTCGCCGGGCTCTGCCCGGGGCCCGCCATCGCCGGCCTCGCCATCGCCCCCGTCCCCGCCGCCATCTTCGTCACGGCGATGCTGGGGGGGATGATCCTGCACCGCCTGCTGCCCGCCGCTCCGGCGAAGCCGTCCAAACTGGAGACATCCCATGTCTGACTCCCAACCGGCCGTCGGCCTGCCGCGCCTGAACGCGCCGGCCCCCGACTTTTCGGCGAAGACCACCCACGGCGACCGCTCGCTGGCCGACTACAGGGGTCAGTGGCTGGTGCTGTTCTCGCACCCCTCCGACTTCACCCCGGTCTGCACGACGGAGTTCATCGGCTTCGCCGGGGTCGCGGCCGAACTGAAGGCGAAGAACTGCGAACTGCTGGGCCTGTCCATCGACAGCATTTTCTCCCATATCGCCTGGACCCGGAACATCGCCGAGAAGTTCGGCGTCGAGATCCCCTTCCCGATCATCGAAGACCTCAAGATGGACGTGGCGCGCGCCTACGGCATGATCCATGAGGGGGCCAGCGACACCTCGGCCGTGCGCGCCACCTTCGTGATCGACCCTGAAGGCATCCTGCGCGCCATGCTCTACTATCCGATGAGCAACGGCCGCTCGATCCCCGAGATCGTCCGCCTGGTGACCGCGATGCAGGCGAGCGACGCCAACGGAGTGGCCACCCCGGCCGGCTGGCAGCCGGGCGACGACGCCATCGTCTCGCCGCCCAAGACCATCGCCGCCGCCAACGCGCGCGAGGGTGAAGGCTTCAAATATACCGACTGGTACTTCTCGACCCGTCCGGTCGCGGCCTGAAACCGAGGGCCGGCGCGGTCACATCGGCCGCGCCGGTACCCTCTCATTAGAAGGACACTGGCCATGAAAAACATGGGAACGCTCGACCGGATCATCCGGCTCGTCGCCGTCGCCGCCGTCATCGGGGCCTACGGGCTGGGGCTGATCGGAGGAACGCTCGCCTTGGTGCTGGGCGCTGTCGCCGTCGTCTTCCTGCTGACCAGCCTGTTCGGGACATGCCCGGCCTATATGCCCTTTGGCCTGTCGACACGGCCCCGGCGTCGCTGAGCCTGCTTCGCTCCAAACCCCAGCTCAAGGACGATCGCCATGCCGTTCAAGGCCCTTACGCCCTCGCTTTCGGTTTCGCCGCAGCTCACCGAGGCGGACGTCGCCGAGGCGGCGCGCAACGGCTTTCGCGCGATCATCGACAACCGGCCGGACGGAGAGGAGCCCGGCCAGCCCACGGCGGCGGAGATGAAGGCGCTTGCCGCCGCCCACGGCCTGGGCTTCGCCCATGTGCCGACCGTCGGGGGCAAGATCAGCGACGAGGACGTCGCCCTCATGGTGCACGCCCTGGCTGACCTTGAGGGTCCCGTTCTGGCCTATTGCCGCACCGGCACGCGCTCGACCATGCTGTGGGCGCTGACCCAGGCGGGGGCACAACCGGCGGACGGCTTGATCGCGACCGGTGCCGAGGCTGGATATGACATTTCGGCGCTTCGTCCCCGACTTGAGACCCGGATCACGGCCCCAACGGCCGCCCGGCCGGAGCGGGCCGACGTCGTGATCGTCGGCGGTGGATCGGCCGGTCTGGCCACCGCTGCTTCGCTGCTTGAGCGCGACCGCAACCTCGACATCGTGGTCATCGAACCGCGCGAGACCCACGACTACCAACCCGGCTGGACCATGGTCGGCGGCGGCGTGTTCGACGTGAAGGACACGCGCAGGGCTGAGGCGTCCGTGATCCCTTCAGGTGTGCGCTGGATCAAGGGCGCGGTCGCCGGCTTCCAGCCGGACCGTGACCAGGTGACGCTGGAGGACGGCAGCCCGGTCGGCTACCGCGCCCTGGTCGTCGCCCCCGGCAACACCCTGGACTGGGCCGCGATCGACGGCCTTCCCGAAACACTCGGCCAGAACGGCGTCACCTCCAACTACAGCTACGAGACCGCGCCCTACACCTGGGAGCTGGTGCAGAACCTCAAGGGCGGGACCGCCCTGTTCACCCAGCCGCCCATGCCGATCAAATGCGCCGGCGCGCCGCAGAAAGCGATGTATCTGTCCTGCGATCACTGGCAGCGGACGGGTGTGCTCAAGCACATCGACGTCCAGTTCCACAACGCGGGCGCGGTCCTGTTCGGGGTCAAGGAGTTCGTGCCGCCCCTGATGGAATACGTCAGCCGCTACGGCATCGACCTGCGGTTCGAGTCGACCCTGATCGCCGTCAACGGTCCAGACCGCACCGCCACCTTCAGGGAGAAGGCGGGAGAGGTCACAAAAGCCTTCGACATGATCCACGTCACGCCACCCCAGAAGGCACCGGCCTTCGTGGCGCGCAGCCCGCTGGCGAATGAGGCGGGATACGTCGACGTCGATCCGGCCAGCCTGCAGCACGTCCGTCACGCCAACGTCTTCGGCCTCGGCGACGGCGGGTCGACCCCGAATGCCAAGACCATGGCGGCGGCGCGCAAACAGGCACCGGTGGTCGCAGAGAACCTTCTGTCCGTCCTGGCCGGCAAGGCCCCGACGGCTGTCTATGACGGCTACGGCTCCTGTCCGTTGACGGTGGAGCGCGGCAAGATCCTGCTCGCCGAGTTCGGCTATGGCGGCAAGCTGCTGCCCAGCTTCCCCAGCTGGATCATCGAGGGGACGAAGCCGCAGCGCCTGTCCTGGCTGCTGAAGTCCGAGGCCCTGCCGTGGATCTACTGGAACGGCATGCTCAAGGGCCGCGAGTGGATGGCGGAGCCCGGGCATCGCGACGCCGCCTGAGATGTCATCCCTCTCGCGCTACCTTCCTGTCCTCGACTGGGGCCGACGCTACGACCGATCGACCCTGACCAGTGATCTGGTGGCGGCGGCCATCGTCACCATCATGTTGATTCCGCAGAGCCTGGCCTACGCCATGCTGGCGGGGCTGCCCCCCGAGGTGGGCCTGTACGCCTCGATCCTGCCGATCATCGCCTATGCGATCTTTGGCACCAGTCGAACCCTGGCGGTTGGACCCGTCGCCGTCGTCTCCCTGATGACGCTGGCCGCGGCCGGCAGCGTCGCCGCGCCCGGAAGCGCCGGGTTCATCGCCGCGGCCCTGATCCTTGCCCTGCTCTCGGGCCTCATCCTCGTGGTCATGGGCGTCCTGCGCCTCGGCTTTCTCGGCAATCTGCTGTCGCATCCGGTGGTGTCGGGCTTTATCACGGCCAGCGGCATCATCATCGCCACAAGCCAGCTGAAGTCGATCCTGGGGGTCAGTGCCAGCGGCGAGGCCCTGCCGGAGCTGCTCACCACCCTCGTGGCAAACCTCGGCGACATCAATGTGCCGACCCTGATCATCGGTGTGAGCAGCGCGGCCTTCCTGTTCTGGGTCCGAAAGGGGCTGAAGCCGCTCCTGATGCGGCTGGGTCTGGCCGCCCGCCCCGCCGATCTGATCGCCAAGGCGGGCCCGATCGCGGCCGTCGCGGTCTCGACACTCGCGGTGGTCCTGTTCGACCTGGAGGCGCAAGGCGTGAGGGTGGTCGGGACCATCCCGCAGAGCCTGCCGCCCTTCACCGTGCCGCTGATCGACCTTGAGCTGTGGCGACAATTGGCCGTGCCCGCGCTGCTGATCGCCGTCATCGGCTTCGTCGAGTCGGTCTCGGTTGCCCAGACCCTTGCCGCCAAGCGCCGCCAGAGGATCAACCCGGACCAGGAACTGATCGGCCTCGGTGCCGCGAACGTCGCCGCCGCCTTCTCGGGCGGATATCCCGTCACGGGCGGGTTTGCGCGGTCCGTCGTCAACTTCGACGCGGGTGCAGAGACGCCGGCCGCCGGCGCGTTTACGGCCATCGGCATCCTGATCGCGGCCCTGCTGCTGACCCCGCTTCTCTATGCCCTGCCCATTGCCACCCTGGCGGCCACGATCATCGTCGCCGTGCTGAGCCTCGTCGACTTCAGGACACCGCGCGCGATCTGGCGGTTCTCGAAGCCTGATTTCGCCGCCCTCGCAGCCACCATCGCCGTCACCCTTCTGGCCGGGGTCGAACCCGGCGTGGTCTCCGGGGTGGTGCTGAGCCTGGCCCTCTACCTCTGGCGCGCCTCACGGCCCCATGCGGCGATCGTGGGCAGGGTTCCGGGCACCGAGCATTTCCGCAATGTGAAGCGTCACGCCGTGATCACCGATCCGCATGTCCTGACAATCCGCATCGACGAGAGCCTGACCTACCTCAACGCCCGTTGGCTGGAGGAGTTCGTCCTGGAGCAGACCGCCGAACATCCGGACGTTCGTCATCTCATTCTGATGTTCTCGGCTGTCAACGGCGTTGACGCCTCGGCCCTGGAGAGCCTGGAAGCCATCAATCACCGCATGATCGACGCGGGCGTTCAACTGCACCTGTCCGAGGTGAAGGGGCCGGTTATGGACGCCCTGCAACGCTCGCACCTGCTGGACGTGCTCGGCGGCAGGGTGTTTCTGTCGCAGCATCAGGCCTTCGACACCTTGGCCGGTGGGGCCAACCGGGCACCTTGAGACATACTCCGATGGCAGCAGCCCGAACGACATTGCCAGAGACCCCGCCGACCGAGGATTGGGCCGGGGAGATGGGTGCCAGGTGGCTGGCGGGGATCGACCGATTCGAGTCGATGATCGCTCCGATCGGGGCCGCTCTGCAGGCGAGGGCTGGCTTCATGGCCGGAGAACGCGTTCTTGACCTCGGCTGCGGGGGCGGTGCCACCAGTCTGGCGATCGCACGGTCCGTGGGACCCACAGGGTCCGTCACCGGCATCGACATCTCTCCCGCCCTGGTCGCCAAGGCCAGGGAACGGGCGGAAGTCGCCGGAGCCCGCAATGTGACCTTTGAATGCGTCGATGCGGCCCTCTATCGCCCGGACGCGGTCTTCGATCGCATGGTCTCCCGCTTCGGCAGCATGTTCTTCCCCCGCCCGGTGGAGGCCTTCTCCAGTCTCCACGGCTGTCTCAGGCCCGGCGGCCGGATCGACCTGGCCGTCTGGGGCCCGCCGCGAGAGAATCCCTGGATGATGGAGATGATCGGCGTTTTGCGCCGCCACATCGAGGTGCCGCCCGCCGTGCCGCGCGCGCCCGGGCCTTTCGCGCTCGAGGACACGGACTATCTCACGGGCATCCTGACTGAGGCCGGCTTTGAAGAGGTCGACATCGTGGCCTGCCAGGGGCCTCAACCGATCGGCGGCACCGGAGCGTCACCGGAGGAGGCGGTCAGCTTTGCCATGTCGTCCCTCGCGGCGGGTCGGATGATGGAAGACCGGGACGAGACCTTGCGACTGCGCGTCCGGGAGGATTTGCAGGCCGTGTTCGCACGTCATCATGTCGAGGGTCAGGGCGTGATGATGTCAGGCAAGGCCTGGCTCGTCACCGCCACGTCCGGCGCTTCGATGGACCAGCGTCATTGAGCAGGACAGCGTGTGACGGGTTGGCTGTTGCAGTGCGCGATCTCCAAAGCGCTGCAACCGTACGCCAGATTTCCTGTCGAGGGTCTTGAGGCCGGACCTGCCGGTGGTTCAGGTCACACCGGTCCTGGAAGTCTAGAGGCGGGTTCTCAGCGACCAGAGCTCGGGAAAGCAGCGACGCTCGAGCGTCGAGGACAGATAACTCACGCCCTCGGTCCCGCCGGTGCCACGTCGGCGGCCGATGATACGCTCGACCGTCACCACATGCTTGTGACGCCAGGTGACGAGAGCGTCGTCCAGATCGACCAGCTTTTCAGCCAGCTGATACAGTGGCCACCAGCGGTCGATGTCGCGGTAGACCTCCAGCCAGGCGTCCTCCACCCCCTGGGACGGCTGATAGGGTCGGGCGACGTCCCGGTCGAGGACAGACGCGGGTACCGGCAGGCCCGCGACGGCCAGCTGGGCCAGGGTGTCGTCGTAGAGGCTTGGCGAGGCGAGTGCCGCGCTCAGCGCCGCATGGGCCTCGGGACGATCGGTCTGAAAGGCCAGGAATTTCGGGTCCTTCAGCCCCAGCATGGTTTCCAGCCGGCGGAACTGATCGCTCTGGAAGCCCGAGCTGGAGCCCAGCACGCCACGGAACCGCAGATAGT
>Ga0247832_1001577_pt1 | contig 39242 bp, 43 predicted proteins | sample LaCruzMarch2015__10_FD_192407 | JGI IMG/M metagenome (GOLD analysis project Ga0247832, IMG submission 192407) | Freshwater microbial communities from meromictic Lake La Cruz, Castile-La Mancha, Spain - LaCruzMarch2015_4m | ecosystem: Environmental > Aquatic > Freshwater > Lake | place: Spain... | reverse complement strand
CCTGACGCACCAATTGATTGATGGTTGGCATTGTTTGTAACGTCCCTAAACGTTGAATTTTGACAAAAGAAACTTCCCCGCCCCAAAAGCGGAAAAGCCCGCCAGTATAACCGCATGGTGAATGAGTGGCAAGTTATCCACAATTTAACGGAACTTCGGCGGGCGCTGGCGGTTCCAGCAGGTCATTTGATCCAAAGCCTCACAGCGTCCCAGGCACGCCCCAGAACGCCGGCTTGTTCGACCGGCTCCAGCACCTGCAAAGGCACCTCAAACAATGCTTTTTCACCCTGCAATAGCTTCAGGCTACCCAGCGCCTGTCCTTTGGCATAAGGCGCGACCAAGGGGTCCGGGCGTACCACCTGGGTTTTGAGTTGCGCTGCGCTGCCTGCTGGGATGGCCACCACCAAGGGGCGCACCGAGCCAAGCTTGAGCATCGGCTGTTTACCTTTCCAAACCGGTAGCGTGACCACCGCCTGGTTGGCGTCAAAGAGCTTCACCGCATCAAAGGCTGCATAACCCCAGTTGAGCAGCTTCTGACTCTCATTGGCACGGGCATTTTCACTTTCGGCCCCCAGCACCACGCTCAGCAAGCGCCGCGTGCCCACATTAGGTAACTGGCGCTTGGCTGATGCCACCAAGCAATAACCAGCAGCCTGGGTGTGGCCGGTTTTGAGGCCATCCACGCTGGCATCCCGAAACAACAACAAATTGCGGTTGGTGTCATTGGCCGCCGGAGTGCCTTCGTAACGGTACTTTTTGATGGCGTAATAAGGCACATAGTCTGGAAAATCACGCATCAACCGCGTGGCCAGCAAAGCCAAGTCACGGGCGGTGGTGGTGTGACCAGGGGCTGTGAGGCCTTCGGGGTTTTTGTAAAGCGTTCTGTGCATGCCCAAAAAGACCGCCTGGTCGTTCATCAATTGCACAAAGCGCTCGACGCTGCCAGCCACCCCCTCGGCCAATGCCACCGTCGCGTCGTTGCCCGACTGGACAATCATGCCTTTGAGCAAGTCCTCTACGGGCACCTTCATCTTGGGGTCAATGAACATACGCGACCCAGCCATCTTCCAGGCCCGCTCGGACACTGGCAAGGCCTGTTTGATGTCGATCTTGCGATTTTTCAAAGCGTCAAAGACCAAATAGGCCGTCATCAGCTTGGTCAGCGAAGCGGGCTCCACTGCCATATCGGGGTCTTTGGCCGCCAAAACTTGATTAGCGGTCACGTCCATCAGCAAATAGGCTTTGACCGCCATTTCGGGCGCTTCAGGCATTTGGGCCTGGACGCACCAAGAAGCAGCGGCCAGCCAAGCACCGATCCAAAATTTCAAAAATGCGTTCATGCGCTCGTTTGTTATTCAGAAAGTTGGCAAACCAGGAAGGCCCGAGCCGAGCGGCACAAACGGCCTATCGATCAAAAAGGGGTTGAACACAAGACCCAGCCATCAGGACCTCAAATGGCGCACCACCAAGGATTTGAGAAGGGGCAATTGTCCGTGAAAGAAGTGTTCACATCCGGGAATCACCGTGATGGGCAGGGATTGTGGTCGGGCCCAGTCCATCACGCTGGCCAATGGCACTGTGTCGTCTAGCTCGCCATGCAACACCAAGCAGCGCTCGTGCAAATCGAGGGCCACCGGGGCCAACTCAAAACGCGACGCTGCCGTGCCCACCAGCACCAGTTGTTGTGGCGGCCGTCGATCGCCCAAGGCTTGCACCACATGGCTGGTGACAAAAGCACCAAAAGAAAAACCGGCCAACGCCAGCGGCCCCTCGGGTGCCACCTGTGCGATGACCTGGAACATGTCTGCAGCTTCACCTCGGCCTTCGTCGTAGGTGCCCTCGCTCGCGCCCACGCCCCTGAAATTGAAGCGCACTGCTCGCCAGCCGCTTTGCACAAAAGCACGCGCCAAGGTCTGCACCACTTTGTTTTGCATGGTGCCGCCAAACAAGGGATGGGGGTGGGCAATCACGGCCGTGCCCTGCACCGCGCCTTCAGCAGGCTCGTCCAGCAAGGCTTCGATGTGCCCTGCCTGGCCTTGCAGACTGAGCGTTCGGGTCGTGGCGTTCATCAACGCCCCAGGTGCTCGGGGGTCACCAAACGCTGGACCACCTGGCCATTTTTCAAATGCGACTCGACGATCTCGTCGATGTCAGTTGTGTCCACGTAGCTGTACCAAACGCCTTCCGGGTAAACCACGGCCACCGGCCCGCCCGCGCAGCGGTCCAGGCAACCAGCCTTGTTGACCCGAACTTCGCCAGGACCTGCCAGGCCGAGTGCTTTCACACGGGACTTGCAGTGGTCAAAAGCGGCTTGGGCGTTTTGTTGTGCACAACAGGCCTCGTTGTTTTTGCGCTCGTTCAGGCAAAAAAAGATGTGGCGCTTGAAATAGGGGCTGGGGGTTTCGGTGCTCATCCAGCAATTTTAGGCCCCACCAACGGGCAAGGGGTTCCCCCGGCTCAGGAAAGGCCGGGCGAGGACAGTCGGCGCACCAGATACACCAGCAAGGCATAGGGCCACAGCCAACCCACCCACTGAATCAGGCCATGAAAACGGATGAAGCGCCCCTGCTCCCAAGTCTGCAGGGTCAAGGAAAAATACACATCGGCCGATGCGCTGTTGAGCAAGCTCAACTGCAGCACCAAAGCCGCCAAAGCCAGCACCCAGCATAAGCGGGGCGGACACAGCGACAGCACCACCGCCCCCACCAATGCCCACACCAAGCCCATGAACACCTCAGGGCTGATCCATCCCCAAGCGTGCACGGGGCCATATGTCAAAGCGGCCGACAAGGCGCTGGCCAACAAGCCCATCGCCAGGCACGCCCCGGCTACCACCCAGCGCTGCGGCCTGCGGCGCACCACGCCATACGCCAGCAAACAAGGCAGCAGCAAACCGACGGCCACACACAAGGTCTCGGTCAAGGGCAACAAAGGCTGGAGTTCTGCCACGCGCACAGGCCACCAATCCAGCCAGGGTGTGTCCTGCAACCATTCGATCCAAGTGGTCTCCACCCGCTCAAACACATGCCCTAGACCAAACGGGACTGGGGCCGGAAACAGCAAGGCCATGGGCCACAGGGCCAGCAAGGCCAGTGCACCACTGGCTTCGGCTTCAAACCAACGGTCCCTGAAACGACTCCAGCGCTCGAGCAGCCCCGCCCAAGCCAGACCCCGGGCCACCAAGGCACCTGCCCAAGCGCCCCCCACGTTCAGCACCCAATCGAGGTTGGAAGGCACCCGCACCGGCAAGAACATCTGCAACGACTCCATCACCAGCGACAAGGCGGCGGCTACCAAGGCCGCCATGGTGACGGCAGGCCATTGTCGGCGGCTGCGGTGCACGGCCAGCGCCAGCAAAAAGCCCAAGGGGGCATAGCCCAGCACATTGGAAAAAACGTCAAACCCAGTCCAGTAGCGTGGCCAGGGTGCGGTCAGGAATGCCCAAGACACCAGACCCTGAAAGCGCCAATTGTCGAAGGGGTACAGGCTGGCGTAGCCGATCAGGACCGCATACAGCCAGAACAAAGGCCAGGCGGTTGTTTTGCGCCAGGTGGGCTTGCGCATAAGCCTGACTGGTCAGCCTTTAAAAAGGCTTGACCACCACCAAAATAACCGCCAGCAGCATCATCAGCACCGGCGCTTCGTTGAACCAGCGGAACCAGACATGGCTGCGCTGCATCTGGCCGTTTTCAAACTGACGCAAGAGCACACCGCAACTGTGGTGGTAACCCAACAAAGCCAGCACGATCAGCAGCTTGGCATGCATCCAGCCTTGGCCCGAGCCCAGACCGATGCCGTAATAAAACCACAGCCACAAACCCAGCGCCAAGGCCGGAACAGCCAAGATGGTCATAAAGCGGTAGAGCTTTCGTGCCATCAGCAGCAGGCGATCGCGCTCGGCGGCCGAGTCGGCTGGCACCATGGCCAGGTTGACGTAAATGCGTGGCAAATAAAACAAGCCGGCAAACCAGCTGGCGATGAAAACGATGTGAAGGGCTTTGATCCAGAGCATGCTTTAAGTGTAGCCAGTGATGCCCGAGCAAGGGCCTATTTACTGGGCAAAAAAACCCCCGGCCAGGGGCCGAGGGTGGGAAGCCTTTTTGCTGTCACACATCAAGGCGCCCGCTCAGGGAGGAAAAGCGGGAGGCAGCAAGCTACCTAATCAGGAATTTATCAAATAACAAAACCAATAACAAGCATGTGTTTTGCTTTTATGTTGTTTTTATCATTTGATGCTGTCCAGGCATTTCACCAGGAGCGCACTGCCACCTGAGCGACTGCGCGCACCCAGCTACTTTTGGCATCCACGGGGACTTCAGGCACAATTTTCAACATGAACCCAGTCGCCTCCTTCCCTTCCAACCGCCCACGCCGCTTGCGCCGTGACGAATTCACCCGCAATCTGGTGCGTGAGCACCGGGTCACTGCGCACGACCTGATCTACCCGGTCTTTGTGCTGGACGGTCAGAACCAGCGCCAGCAAGTGGCCTCGATGCCCGGCGTGGAGCGCCTGTCGCTAGACCTGCTGCTGCCCGTGGCCGAAGACTGCGTCAAGCTGGGCATCCCGGTCATGGCGCTGTTCCCGGTGATCGACGTCAGTCTGAAGGACCCCACGGGCAGCGAAGCCATGAATCCCAATGGCCTGGTGCCCCGTGTGGTTCGCGAGCTGAAAAAACGTTTTCCAGAACTGGGCGTGATGACCGATGTGGCGCTCGACCCCTTCACCAGCCACGGCCAGGATGGCCTGCTGGACGAAACCGGCTACATCTTGAACGACGAAACCACCGCCGTGCTGGTGCAGCAAGCCCTGACACAAGCCGAAGCCGGTGTGGACATGGTCGCGCCCAGCGACATGATGGACGGGCGAATCGGCGCGATCCGCCAGGCGCTCGAAGCACGCGGCCTGATCCACACCCGCATCATGGCCTACAGCGCCAAGTACGCCAGCGCCTTCTACGGCCCCTTCCGCGACGCGGTCGGCTCGGCGGGCAACCTGGGCAAAAGCAATAAAAAGGTCTACCAAATGGACCCCGGCAACACCGACGAAGCCCTGCGCGAAGTCGCCATGGACCTGGCCGAAGGCGCTGACATGGTCATGGTCAAGCCCGGCATGCCTTATCTGGACATCGTGCGCCGCGTCAAAGACGAATTCAAGGTGCCCACCTTTGCCTACCAGGTCTCGGGCGAATACGCCATGCTCAAGGCCGCTGCGCAAAACGGCTGGCTGGACCATGACCTGGTCATGATGGAAAGCCTGCTGGCCTTCAAACGTGCCGGAGCCGATGGCGTGCTGACTTACTTTGCCCGCGACGCTGCTCGCTGGATCGCCGCCCATTGAAAGACGCCCACAGCCTTGCGGGCGTACCCGGCTTGCGAGTGTTCAGCATCACCGGCAACCAGGTGCAAGCTTGGCCTGAGCACAGCGCCGAAACCCTGCTGCCCCAGGCCTTGCCCGAGAAAGGCTTCCTCTGGCTGGCTTTTTCCCGCTCGCATTTCGAGCGCCATTTGCCCGCCATCCAAGCCAGTCTGCAGCAACTGACGGGACAAAGTCTGGTGGACCTGCATGTCGCGGACTTGCTCAACGGCCAACTGCCCTCACGCCACGACTTCACCTCGCACTACGACCTGTTGGTGTTTCGCCGATTGGCGCAACATACGGGCGCTACCCCTCGTCACAGCGAAACCAAGGCCGCACACGTCCAGGTCAAACGGCCAGGCCCACCCATCTTGCAGCGCATCGACACCAGCCCAGTGGGTTTTGCGGTGTTTGAGCGAGTGCTGTTGAGCGTGCACCCCGACGACTGCGTCGTGCGCGAAGCCTACGCCAGCCGCCTTTTGAACGCGACGGGCGACAAACCCCCGACCAACGACCCACGATCTGCGGGTGCACGGGGCATTCCTTTGAGCCCAGCCGACATGATGCTGCGCATCGTCAGCCAAATGGTGGACGCCTACCTCGACTTGCGCCGCGAACTGAGCCGCCAGCTCGACCATTGGCAGGCCGAACTGATCCACCCGGGTGCGCGCTTTCGACGTTGGGACGCCTTGCTGCAAGCCCGACTGGCCTTGCACCAGCTTGAAGACCTTTGCGACGACCAGCACACGGCCATGCTCAACTGGAACGAAACCCTGGACGACTGGGTGGTGAGCGATGACCAGACCGCGCTTCGCGAGCACGAGTTGCTAAAAGTACGCTGCCGGGACGTTCTGGAACACATCGACCGGGTGGTTCACCACGTACGCCGCTTAGAACACAACACAGAAACCGCCGTACAAATGCACTTCAACGCCCAAGGCAACCGCATCAACGACATCATGCGCACCTTGACGGCGCTAACCGCGATCTTCTTGCCGTTGAACCTGATCGCGGCGGTGTTCGGCATGAACTTCGAATTCATGCCCTGGCTGCACAAGGCCAGCGCCTTTTGGTGGACGCTGGGCGGCATGGCAGCCGTTGCCACCACCTTGGCCCTGGTGTTCTGGCGCAAGCGCTACCTGGCCCGCACGGGTGAATGAGCCCACCTGTACCACCCCCGACTTGATCGGGGGTCCATGACTGCGGCTGCCATGGTGACCCGCATGCGCGGCTATGGCCAACCTAACTCACCCGCTCAGCCCAAATGCTGCTTGAAAAACGCCAGCGTGCGCTCCCGTGCCAGTTGGGCCGAAGGCGCATGCCAAGAACCGCGCTGGTCGCAATTGAAGCCGTGGTGGGCCGCGTAGGTGAACACCTGCACTTGCGGATGTGCATTTTTGAAAGCCTCGACCGAATCCAGCGGGATCCATTTGTCTTCTTCCGCAAAATGCGCCATGACCGGCACCTGAGGCTGGCGGGCGATTTCGGCAGTGGTGGTGACGCCGCCTCCGTAATAAGGCGCTGCAGCACTCAAACCCGTCAAGGTGCAGGCCGCACGCCAAATCAGCAAACCGCCCCAGCAATACCCCACGATGGCGACCTTGCCGCCTGAGGCCTGCCCGGCATGGTCAATGGCCGCCTGAATGTCCTGCATCACGCCGGGCGCGGGCAAGGCCTCCACAGCCGTTTTGTAGCCAAAGCCCTCACCCATGTCGGCATCGGCGTACCCCAGCTCCACCCCGGGCTTGACGCGGTGGAAGGCGGCCGGGGCCACAGCCAGGTAACCCTCTGCCGCATAGCCATCGGCCACTTGGCGGATGTGGCTGTTCACGCCAAAAATTTCCTGAGTCACCACCACCGCCCCCTTGGGTGTGCCAACAGGCCTGGCCTCGTAGGCGGGCACCCGTGTGCCATCTGCGCTTTGAAGTTCAATCATCGTTCCCATGTGTTTTCCTTTCGGGTAGAAGTCAGTTCAACGGGCCAGCGCACGTTCGACAAACTCGAGGCGATCCTGGCCCCAAAAAATCTCGCCATCAACCACATAGCTGGGGGCACCAAACACCCCTGCATCAATGGCCGACTGGGTGTAGCGTTCATAACGCTCTTGCACCGCCTGGCTGCGCGACTGTGCCATCAAGCTTACCGGCAAATTCTGCTCTTGCAGCAATTGGACCAGCACCTTGTCGTCGGCCATGTTGCGCTCTTGCGCCCAGCAAGCCGCCAAAATCGCACCCGCAATTTGCATGGCCGCCAATGGGCCATGGGCCAGATCGGTGGCAATGGTCAGACGGGCCGAGTCGTCGCCACCCACCGGGAAATACTTGGGTTTGAGGTTCAAGGGCACATTCAAGTGCTGGCTAAAGCGCTGCAACTCCATCAAGCGATAAGCCTGGCGCTGGGGCGCACGCTGGCCTAAGGGCAAGCCGCCCGAAATCGGAAACACCTTGCCCCCCAGATCGATGGGCATGACACGCAGCGTGGCCCCCGTACGCTGCACGATGTCAGCCAAGCGCTGGTGGCCCAAATAGGCCCAGGGGCTTTGCGGTGCGAGGTAATAGTCCACTGTGCGACCCATGCTGTCTCCTTGAGTGTTGTGTAATCTTTGTATGGAACAAGGGTTTTAACCGTTCTCAACATTTTTTGCAGGAGATATGCCGTGAACAAAGTCTTGTTGGTGACCGGCGGTAGCCGAGGGATCGGCGCGGCAACCGCCCTTTTGGCGGCAAAAAATGGCTGGTCGGTGGCAGTGAACTACACCGCCAACTCGCTGGCCGCCGACGAAGTGGTTCGTCAAATACGCGCATCGGGCGGGCAAGCCATGTCGGTGCAGGCCGACGTGGCCGAAGAAGCGCAGGTGCTGCGCATGTTCGAGCACATCGACGCCAAATTGGGCCGCCTGACCGGGCTGGTCAACAACGCCGGCGTGGTCGACGTCAAGGCCCGCGTAGACGAAATGAGCGTGGCCCGTTGGAAACGCATGTTCGACATCAACGTGATCGGCAGCCTGATCTGCGCCCGCGAAGCTGTGCGCCGCATGAGCACCCTTCACGGCGGAGAAGGCGGCAGCATCGTCAATGTGTCCAGCGCCGCCTCTCGCTTGGGCGCGCCTGGCCAATACGTGGACTACGCCGCTGCCAAGGGCGCGATCGATGCCTTCACCCTTGGCCTGGCCAAAGAGGTGGCCGCTGAGGGCGTCCGGGTCAACGCGGTGCGCCCGGGTCTGATCGACACCGAGATCCACGCCTCTGGCGGCCTGCCCAACCGGGTAAAAGACCTGCAGCATCTGGTGCCCGCTGGGCGCGGTGGCAGCGCCGAAGAAGTGGCCGAGGGCATTGTCTGGCTGCTGTCGGACGCGGCCAGCTACACCACCATGAGCTTTCTGGACATTTCGGGAGGCCGTTGATGGCCGAAATCAAATACTTTTGGGAAGACATGGCGGTGGGCCAGGTGCGCGACATGGGCAGCATCACGCCCACCCGCGAAGAGATCATCGCTTTTGCCACCCAGTTCGACCCACAACCCTTTCACCTGGACGATGAAGCGGCCAAAGCCTCGGTCTTTGGGGCCTTGTCGGCCAGCGGCTGGCACACCTGCGCCTTGGCCATGCGGCTGATGGTGACCAACTTCCTGCAAGAGACCTCCAGCCTGGGCTCACCCGGCATTGAAGGCCTAAAATGGCTCAAACCGGTGTACCCGAACGACACCCTGCGTCTGCAAAGCACGGTGCTTGAGACCAAACCCATGAGCAAACGCCCCGATGTGGGCATGACGCGCAACCTGTGGGAAATGTTCAACCAGCATGGCGACAAGGTGCTGCACATGGAAGGTTGGAGCATGTTCAGAAGGCGCACACCGGCAGCCTGAGGCGGCGCACAATCGGGCGATGGACTTCAAACCACTCATCACCCTGCTGGCCATCGTCAACCCTCTGGCGATCGTTCCGTTTTTCATCCACTACACCCAAGGGTTTAGCGCTGCCCAGCGAAAAAAAACCATTTGGGTGTCGTCTTTTTCTGCTTTCGTGGTGATCACAGCCAGCGCCTTGCTGGGCCTGCAAATTCTGGAATTTTTCGGCATCTCGCTGGCCAGCTTTCAGGTGGGCGGGGGCATGCTGCTGCTCACATCGGCTTTGTCGATGCTGAATGCTCAGCCCGCAGAAGCCCGCGCCAATGCCGAAGAAGTGCACGACGCAGAAGCCAAAGCGGCTGTGGGTGCCAGCATCGCCGTGGTGCCACTGACCATTCCGCTGCTCACTGGCCCCGCCACCATGTCCACGGTGGTGATCTATGCGGAAAAAGCCAAGAACTTCGCACAACTCGGCACCCTGGTCGGCTACGGCGTGGTCATTGCGTTGGCCACTGCCTTGTGCTTTTCACTGGCCACCCCGATTGCCCGCATCTTAGGCAAAACCGGCATCAACGTGATGACCCGGCTGATGGGTTTGATTCTGGCCGCGCTGGCTGTGGAAGTGATGGCAGATGGGCTGCACAAGCTATTTCCAGTGCTGGCCGGTCGCTGAACTGCGCCTTGACTGTGAGGGTCAGACGCCGAAACCGCTCTCCAAACTTGACCTCAAATGCGCTACCAGCGCCGTCACCGCCCGGGGAACATGCGGTGCATACGGGCGGATGGCGTAAATGGTTTCGGCAAATGCCCCCACGGGTTTCCAGCCAGGCAGCACCCGTACCAAGTGCCCCTTGCGCAGTTCGGCCTGGGCACTGAAATCGGGCAACAGAGCAATGCCTGCGCCCGAGAGTGCGGCTTCGCGCAGGGCCTCGCTGTTGTTAGCAGCGAAATTGCCCGACACGGGCACCGTGACCCGTTCGACCGCTTTTGCATCGAGGACCTCAAAGGTCCAGACCGGGGTGTCTTGCGAGCGGGGGTAGTGCAAGCAGTTGTGGGTTTGCAGGTCGCCTGGAACTTGCGGTACGCCATGTTTGTTTAAATAAGTTGGAGTAGCCACCAGCACCGATTCGGTCGCGCACAGCGCCCAAGCCACATGGGTGTCGGGCGGGCGGGCGGTGTGGCGAATGGCCAGGTCGTAGCCTTCGGTGGCCAAGGCGCTCAGGCGGTCTGACAGGTCCAGCTCGATGCGCACGTCCGGAAAGTCTTGCAAGAAAGCTGCAAACAGCGGCACCAGCTGCTGCCTTGCAAACGCCACTGGGGCCGTCACCCGCAACAAGCCACCGGGCTGCTCGGCCAAGTCGCGAACCTGGGCAAAGCTCTGCTCGATCTGTTCAAAGGATGCTCGGGTTTCATCCACCAGCCTTTGGCCCGCCTCGGTCAGGCGCAGGCTGCGGGTGGTGCGCTGCACCAACGTGACTTTGGCAGCTCGCTCAAGCTCGGCAATACGCTGGCTCATCGCGGCCTTGCTCACGCCCAGCCGGGCAGCGGCGGCCGTGTAACTGCCCTGCTGGGCCAACACACTGAGCCAGTGCAGATGGGTCCAGAGGGTGTTGATTTTTTGGTCTTCCATACATTCATTGTTCACTATTTTGAACAATCAATTCAGGTTTACGGTCTTGTGGCGGGTTAAGGGGGTGCCTACACTGGGCTTTGTTTCGGCGCTTTTTATTGGCAAGAGCTGCATACAAGGCGCTGAATTCTTGTAGGAGCCCACCCCTGTGGGCGATCAAAGGGTCACCACATGATCGGAGAATCGCCCACGGGGTGGGCTCCTGCAACAGACAAACCGACGATCAATCGGCGCAAGCCAAACGGAGACAACCATGAGCATCACGAACATCGGTCATTACATTGGCGGCCAAGCCGCCACAGGCACGTCAAGCCGCAGCCAGCCGGTCACCAACCCCGCCACCGGTGCCGTGACCGGCAGTGTGGCCCTGGCCAACAGCGCTGAGGTCGCCAAGGCTGTGGCTGCTGCCCAAGCGGCGTTTCCCGCTTGGGCCGACACGCCACCCCTGCGCCGCGCCCGCGTGATGTTCAAGTTCCTCGAACTGCTGAACACCCACAAAGACGAGCTGGCCCACATGATCACCGCCGAGCACGGCAAGGTGTTCACCGACGCGCAAGGCGAAGTGAGCCGAGGCATCGACATCGTGGAATTTGCCACCGGCATCCCGCAGCTGCTCAAGGGCGACTTCACCGACCAGGTCTCGACCGGCATCGACAACTGGACGCTGCGCCAGCCTTTGGGCGTGGTCGCGGGCATCACGCCCTTCAACTTCCCCGTCATGGTGCCCATGTGGATGTTCCCGGTCGCCATTGCCGCGGGCAACACCTTCATCTTGAAACCCAGCCCGACCGACCCGACGCCTTCGCTGTTCATGGCCGAGTTGCTCAAAAAAGCCGGTTTGCCGGACGGTGTATTCAACGTGGTGCAAGGCGACAAGGAAGCCGTGGACGCGTTGCTCGAGCACCCCGATGTGAAAGCCATCAGCTTTGTGGGCTCCACCCCGATTGCCAATTACATCTACGAAACGGGTGCGCACCACGGCAAGCGCGTGCAGGCCCTAGGCGGTGCCAAAAACCACTTGGTGGTCATGCCCGACGCCGACATCGACCAGACCGTGGACGCGCTGATCGGCGCAGGCTACGGCTCGGCGGGCGAGCGCTGCATGGCCATTTCGGTCGCCGTGCTGGTGGGCGATGTGGCCGACAAAATCTTGCCCAAGTTGATTGAGCGCACCAAGGCGCTGCAAGTGCTCAACGGTGAAAACCTGGCCGCCGAGATGGGCCCCATCGTGACCGACGCGGCGCGTCAGCGCATCAAGGGTTACATCGACGCAGGTGTGGCTGAAGGTGCCCAACTGCTGGTGGACGGCCGCGAGTTTGACGGCGCCAAAGCCGGTGCAGGTTGCGACAACGGTTTCTGGCTGGGCGGCACCTTGTTTGACAACGTGACCACCGACATGAAGATCTACAAAGAAGAAATCTTTGGCCCGGTGCTGTCGTGCGTGCGCGTGCCCGACTTTGGCACCGCGGTGCAAATCATCAACGACCACGAGTTCGGCAACGGTGTGAGCTGCTTCACCCGTGACGGCAACGTGGCACGCGAGTTCTCACGTCGCATCCAGGTGGGCATGGTCGGCATCAACGTGCCGATCCCGGTGCCCATGGCTTGGCACGGCTTTGGCGGCTGGAAGCGCTCGCTGTTTGGCGACATGCACGCCTATGGCGAAGAAGGCGTGCGCTTTTACACCAAGCAAAAGTCCATCATGCAGCGCTGGCCTGAGAGCATTGGCAAGGGTGCTGAGTTTGTGATGCCGACGGCCAAATAAGAACGCATGAAAATTGGCCACCCCGGGCCTTTGACCCCGGGGCCTGCTTCTTGCGTTTGGGCATGGCTTTGAAACCATTAGCCAAATTGAAAAGTAGTTTTAAAGGCCGCTATTATTTACAAATATATACAAATAAAATATATCAAAATTAATTTTGAGTTCTTTCAATTGGTAAAATTTTTGACGGTTCTTAACCCTCTTAACTTTCAAAACCCATGAAAAAACTCATTCTTGCATCTTATTTGGCACTTTTGGCCATTTCCGCTCAAGCTCAAACTGCTGGCTACTACGGTGGTGTTGAGATGTTCAACAACCGCTTCACTGACCACACTTCAACCACTGGCGGTGGTATTTTTGCTGGCTACCGTCTGGGCAATGGCTTGGCTTTTGAAGTCAACGGCAACCGCATTGGCACTTTAAATATCGGCACAGACAAACTCAGCGTCAGCCAAATGAGCGTTTCGGCTCTGTATTCCCTTCCCGTGTCCAACACAGTCAGCGTGTTCGGCCGTTTGGGCTACGGCAACATGCGCGTTTCACAAGCCAACAGTTTCTCCAACCGCGGTTTCAAACTGGACGACGGCATGATTTACGGTGGCGGTATCAGCTACCAAGTCAACAAGCAAGTGGCCATTCGTGGCGAGTTCCGCAAGCCTGAATCAGATATCCGCGGTTTTGGCGTGGGTGTGAGCTACAACTTCTGATTCCGAACGGTTTTAAACACCGTTTCAAAAGCCACCGACAGGTGGCTTTTGTTTTTGGGGTCATGGATCAGGGCCACTTGCCCAAACCACAGGCCTTGGCGCACAAACAAGACCCGGGACCTGATCACGGAAAAAATAGGTTCGGTGGATCTTGGAGGACGCAACGCACTGGCCCATCCAACGCCTCGGGCAACCCCAAAGTACGCACATTTGTCAGAAAGGGGTCGGTTTGGGTCAGGGATTTCCCCTGAATGGGGAAATCCCTTAGCAAAACGGAGGGCTTGCGGGCTTACATTTCACCCACTCGATGCAAAGCAGTACTTGCATCCCGAGGGCCGAGGAGACACTGAAGCCTAAGAACTCCAACATTGAACAGCATCCAACGAGGTGTGTTTTTTCAAAGCGTCGCGCAAGCGGCGCTTTTTTTTGTCCCTCTGGCCTCCAGCCGGTGACATCCACAACACGGGCACACTGCCACAATCGCGCCCATGGAATTACTGATTGTTTCGCTGGCCTCCTTGCTGGCAGGGATGATGGACGCGATCGTGGGCGGTGGTGGCCTGATCCTGATCCCCGCCTTGTTTGCCACCTTTCCGGGGGCAGCTCCGGCCACTTTGTTTGGCACCAACAAAAGCGCCGCGATCTGGGGCACGGCTTTTGCCACCTTGCAGTACAGCCGCAAGGTGGTCATGCCCTGGCGCGCCTTGCTGCCCGCTGCCGGCGCGGGTCTGTTGGGCTCCTTGATCGGGGCTTGGGTGGTCACACAGGTCGACCCCGCACTGTTTCGCAAAGCCTTGCCCGTCATGATGGCCGCTCTGCTGATGTACACCCTGGCCAAAAAAGACATGGGACGCACCCACGCGCCCCGCTATGCAGGTGCAAAGCAGGCTTGGGTTGGGGCCGCTATCGGCTTGACGATCGGCTTCTACGACGGGTTTTTCGGACCCGGCACGGGCAGTTTTTTGGTGTTTGCCTATGTCCGCTTGATGGGCTATGACTTCTTGAACGCTACGGCCTCGGCCAAACTGATCAATGTGGCCACCAATTTTTCAGCGCTGGTGCTGTTTGCCATTCAAGGGCATGTGTGGTGGCACTTGGCTTTGGCCATGGCGGTGTCCAACATCATTGGCAGCCTGATCGGCACCCGGCTGGCGATGAAACACGGCTCGGGTTTTGTGCGCCAGGTGTTCATTGTGGTGGTGCTGGCCCTGATCTGCAAAACCGCTTACGACACCTGGTTACGCTAGGCTTTCACCGCAAACGCCACTTGATCTGCCCCGCGTACTGCGCCAGCGCCACGCCCAATAAGGTCACACCGGCCCCGGCGATCTTGATCCAGCTGTAATGCTCGCCCGACAAAGCCCAAGCAAACAAGCCCGCCATGGGGGGCATCAAATACATCAAAGGGGCCGTGCGGGCCACGCCGCGCACGGTGTTGATCCAGCCCCAAGCCAACCAGCCAATGAAGGCTGAGACCAATATGGACCAAAATAAACCCACCCAAGCCCAAAAGTCGAGCACCGACCAATTGGCGGCCATGCCGGCGGGCACCGACAAAAGCATCACGGGCAAACCGCCCAGTAAGGTGGCATAACCCATGGTCAAGACCGGCCCATGTTTTTCCATCACGGGTTTGACGGCCACGGTGTAATAAGAAAAGAAAGCGGCGGCGACCAACAAAACCAAATCGCCCCCGCCTGCCCGCCAATTGCCGCCCAGTAACTTGTCGGACAGGAACATCAACACCCCGCCAAAAGCCAGGGCCACACCGGACATTTGCGCTGCGGTCAGGCGCTCAAGCCCCTGGTACCGCAGGATCAACAAAGTCAAAATCGGTCCACACGCCAAGATCACCGAACTGGAAAACGCCGTGGACCAGTGGATGCCGTAAGTGACCAAGCCCACATGCACAGAGTGGCCAAGGAAGCCCAGCCAGGCCATCTGCATCCAGTCCTTGCGGGGCAAAGGGGGCAGCCAATGGCCAAAACGCCAACGCATCAGCAACAGCGCACACGTAGGCATGATGAGGTAACGCGCCCACAAAAATCCACCCGGTGTGATCAGGTCAAACAGGTACTTTTGCAGGGTAAAGTTGCCTCCCCAGATGACCACCAGCACGAGCGCCACAAGCAGGGCACGTCGGTCGTGACGGTGTAAGTGAGTCGGGTCGGGCATACAAGGATTGTGGTGCCAGCTGGCAGCATCCCGTGTCTCGCTCGCATCAAGAAGGCCACAGGGTCACCGCGCAGCGCCCTTGGGCTGGGTCATGGCCTGAACCCAGACAGAAAACGCCTGGCCAACAAGTTTTGCTGGCCAGGCACTGACATCACTTCTTGCGTGCAGCGACGGCGGCTTCGGCTTCTTTCACCAAGGCAGGGCCCACGGTATTTTTCCACTTCTCGTACACCGGGCGGGTGATTTTGACGAAGGCATCGCGCTCGTCGGCGGAAAGCGATGTCACTGTCACGCCCATGGCAGCGATGTCCTTGAGCACAGGCTTGTCGGCCTCAACCAAGCCTTTGCGAGCAATGGCGATTTCGGCTTTGCCCGCATCCACAGCGGCCTGGCGTACGATGGCTTGGTCAGCGGGTGTCCACGATGCCCAGATGTCCTTGTTAACCACAAAGATCAGCGGGTCGGCCACATAGCCCCAGGTGGTCACGAATTTCTGGCCCACGGTATGCATTTTCAGCACGGTGAACAAAAAGAGTGGGTTTTCCTGGCCGTCCACCGCGCCGCTGGACAGCGCCGGCTGGGCATCTGCCCAACTCATTTGCGTGGGGTTGGCCCCCATGGCGCTGAACATGTCCGAGTAAATGGGCGAGCCCACCACACGGATTTTCATGCCCTTCAGATCGGCCGGCGACTTGATGGGGCGCTTGGAGTTGGTGAGTTCACGGAAACCGTTTTCACCCCAAGCCAAGGGCACCACACCCGACTTGTCCAGGGTCTGGAAAATCTTCTGGCCCACGCTGCCTTGCGTCAACGCGTCGATGGCGGCGTAGTCGGGCATCAGGAAGGGCAGCGAGAACAGGTTCAGTTCCTTGACCTGAGGTGACCAGTTGATGGTCGAGCCCACGGCCATGTCGATCACGCCCTGGCGCAGTGCGCTGAATTCGCGGGTCTGATCGCCCTGGATCAGTGAAACACCGGGGTAGAGCTTGATGTTAATGCGACCTTGGGTGCGCTCTTTGACCGTGTCGGCCCACATCTTGCCGGCTTGGCCCCAAGGTGTGGGCGGGCCCAACACCAGGGACATGCGGTACTCGGCCTTGTAATCGGCGGCCACGGCCGGGGCGGTAAAAGCACCCAAACCAGCAGCTACAGCCAGCAGGCTGAGCAAATGACGACGAAGTTTCATGGTTGTCTCCTTGTTGAAAAAATGAACATCAATAACCCAAATAACGCGGCAGCCACAGGGCCAGTTCAGGCCAAGCAATCACCGCCAGCATGACCAAGAACATGGAAAACAGCATCCAGCCGACCCAGCGCACGGTTTCTTCCATGCGCACCCCGGCAATGCGGCAGGACACCATCAGGTTCACGGCCAGCGGCGGCGTGAACTGGCCCAGCGCCACTTTGAGCGTGAGGATCACGCCAAACCAGACCGGGTCCCATTTGTAGTACTGCACGATGGGCCACAGGAGCGGCACAAAGATCAAGAAGATCGACACGCCGTCAAGGAACATGCCGACGGTGATGAGCATGAGAATGAGCAGCGCCAGCACACCGTATTCGCCCAGGCCCGAGTTGACTATGGCGTTCGTGACCGGATCGATCACCCCCAGCGTGGACAGCGAAAAGGCAAAAATACCCGCCAGTGACACCACCAGCAAGATCACAGCCGACAGCTCGCCCGACTCGCGCAAGATGACAAACAGATCGCGCACCTTGATCGTGCGGTAAATCACCATGCCCACAAACAGGCCATAGAAAACCGCCACCACCGCCGCCTCGGTTGGCGTGAACCAACCAGCACGCATGCCGCCCAAAATCAAGACCGGCGCGGCCAAGCCCCAAATGGCTTCAACAAAGCTTTTCCACAACTCAGGGCGCGGCAAACTGGCCTCCAGCGCACCCATCTTGTGCTTGCGGGCCATCCACACCGTGGGCACGATCAAGGCCAAGCCCGCCAAAATACCCGGAATCATGCCCGCCGCAAACAGCGCGGGCACCGAGGCGCCAGGCACCAACACCGAATACACAATGAAGGCCACCGAAGGCGGAATCAAAATGTCCGTGGCCGCTGCCGCGCCGACCACACTGGCCGAAAACGAAGCGGGGTAACCGGCCCGCGACATGGCCGCGATCATGACCGCACCCACCGCCGCTGCGTTGGCAGGACCTGAGCCCGAAATACCGCCCAAAAACATGGCCACCACAATCGCCACCAACGGCAGCATGCCGGGGCCACGGCCCACGATGGCCACAGCAAAATTGACCAAACGCAACGCCACACCCGAGCGGTCAAAAATCGAGCCCACCAGCACAAACATGGGAATGGCCAGCAGCGGGTACTTACCCAGACCAGCATAGAAGTTTTGCGGCACGGCCAGCAGACCAAACCACTGCGCATCAGCGTTGGCCAGGGCAATGCAAGCGGCACCGGCCAAACCCAAAGCCGCGCCAATCGGCACACCCATGAGCATCATGACCACAAAGGCCACAAACAGGAGAGTCGGGATCATGGCTGACGCCCCCGGCGGATGAACAAGCCCAGAGCACGCCCGGCAATGGCCACCGACAAGACCGGCAGCCAGATGGTGTACCACCACTGCGGCACGCCAATGCCCGGTGAGGTTTCACCGAAACGGAAGTCGTCCCAAACCACGCGCACGCTGAGCACCGCGATCAGGGTAAACAGCACAAACACCATCAAAGCACCAAAGCGGGCCAGCGCCCGCTGGCGTTTTTCTGAGCCGCTGTCGGCAAAATATTCGATGCGGATTTGACGGTTGCGGGCCACCGAGGCCGAACCCGCCACCAGCGCCAGCACGATCATCAAGAACACCGAAAACTCTTCCGTCCAGGCAAAGGACTGGTCGGTGAAATAGCGCACCAGCACATTGGCAAAGGTGATGAGCGAGAGCAGCCCCATCACGATCACCGTGAGCCAGTCTTCTATTTTCAGAGGAACGGCGGTTTCTTCATCGGAATCAGCAGCAGCCACTTCGGCGGGGGCTTGCTCGTGCAAATGGGTCATAGGTCTCAAGTCAAATTAAAATTCACTTTACCATGGGGTTCTTGACCACAAGCCGCTCGAACAGGCCCCAAAGCGCCCCTTGAGCACAGGGATTACCCCATAGAAGCCCGCTGAATGCAGGTGCAGGCTGATCACAAACAAGGAGCAACACCCTCACCGGGTGACGGGCTTCAGGCAGTCCTGAGCTGCGGCAACGATCTGCTCGGCCGACACGCGGGCCACCGCTTCGAGCACGGGGGCGTATCCCACTGGGATGCGCGGTGCGCCCAAGCGCTTGACACGCACGCCCAGGGTTTCGGCCACGGTGGCGGCGATTTCGGCCCCAAAGCCTGCGGCCTGAATGGCTTCGTGCACCACCAGCAGGTGCCCTGTTTTTGCGGCAGATTTGAGCACCGTTTCCTTGTCCCAGGGCCACAGGGTGCGCAAATCAATCAGCTCGACCTCAATACCCAGAGCTGCCAGTTGATCACACGCCGTTTGGCACACCTGCACCTGGCGGCTCCAGCTGACCATCGTCAGGTGGCCTCCTGGGCGAAGCACAGCAGCTTTGCCCAAGGGCACTTGCACGCTTTCATCGACTGGCCCTTCCAGGCCCCAGAGGGTCTTGTGTTCCATGTAGACCACCGGGTCGCCGCACTGCATGGCCGCGCGCAGCAAGGAATAGTTGTCCTGCACCGAGCCCGGACACACGACCACCAAGCCGGGCATGTGGGCAAACCAGGCCTCGAGTGACTGCGAATGCTGCGCCGCCGAGGCATCCCAGATGCCAATGGGCATACGGGCCACCAAGGGCACGCGGCCCTGGCCGCCAAACATGTAACGGTTTTTGGCGGCCTGGTTGATGATTTCGTCCATGCCGCACAGGGCAAAGTCGACCACGCGCATCTCCACCACCGGGCGCATGCCCGCCAGCGCCATGCCCACGCCGCCGCCCATGATGGCCGCTTCGCTGATCGGTGTGTCGATGATGCGGTGCGTGCCAAAGGTCTGTTGCAGGCCTTTGTACTGGCCAAAGATGCCGCCCCGCCCCACGTCTTCGCCCATGACCACCACGCGCTCGTCGACTTCCATTTCGCGCTGCACGGCCAGCACGGCGGCCTGGCTGTAGCTCATCGTGTTCAAAACCATTGACCTTCTCCTGTGGTCTGAATGTCGGTGTAGGCTGCTGTCACATTGGGCCAGGGCGCCTGGTCCGCTGCCTGCATGGCGGACTGCACTTCGGACTGGGCTTGCTGGTCCATCTGGTCGCACGCGGCATCGGTGCTACCGAGCGCCAGCAGAGCGCGGCGGGCGTTCTGGATGGGGTCGTTTTTCAGGGCTTCTTCGACTTCGCGGGGGTCGCGGTAAGCGGCCAGGTCCACCGACACATGGCCTTTGACGCGGTAAGTGAGCGCATGCAACAGTCGCGGCCCATGACCCGAGCGAATGGTCTGCACCAGCTCGGCGGCTTTTTCGTGAACAGCCCACACATCGTTGCCATCGACCAGGTGCGCTGCAATGCCCAAGCTTTCGCTGCGCGCCGAAGCGCCGGGGCCAGCGATCATGGGGCCGCTGGCGGTGGTGGCACTCCAGCGGTTGTCTTCACACACAAAAAGCACCGGCAGCTGGTGCACCTGTGCCCAGTTGAGCGCTTCTAAAAACGGTCCCCGGTTGGTGGCACCGTCACCAAAAAAACACACGGTGATGTCGCTGCGCTTCTGCAATTTCTGGGCGTGTGCAGCGCCCACGGCAATGGGCAGGCCCGCCGCCACCACGCCATTGGCCCCCAGCATGCCGACCGAAAAATCGGCAATGTGCATGGAGCCGCCCTTGCCCCCGTTAAAACCTGTGGCTTTGCCGTACAGCTCGCACATCATGCGGCTCAGGTCCGCTCCCTTGGCCAGGGTGTGGCCATGGCCACGGTGGGTGGAGGTCAGGTAATCGCTGGGGGTAAGGTGGGCGCACACGCCGGCGGCCACACCTTCCTGCCCGGTGGACAGGTGCAAGGGGCCGCGCACTTTGGCGCTGCCGTCGGCGGTTTTGTTGTAGGCGCTGACGCCTCCCTGGCTCAGGATTTCTGCGGCATTTTCAAACGCCCTGATGCGGGCCATGCACAGGTATAAAGCGGCTAATGCGTCTTTTTGAGCGATGGAGGGCAATCGATGTCTCCTGAGTTGAGATCGCCCCGGAAAACAAATTTCTCAAGGCCATGACACTCTAGTGGCATTTGACTTAAAGACCTGCGCGCAGGTGACAGCGGCCCTTGAGCTTTTGAACGAGGTCTCAGACCACCACCACGGGCACACGCGCAGCCAGCGCGCACATGAGCTCGTAGCCCACGGTGCCTGCCGCTTGCGCCACTTCATCAATGCTGAGCACCGCACCTTGGGTCGACTGCCCCCAGAGCGTGACGGTGCTGCCCACATCTGCATCGGGAAATGAACTCAGGTCCACCGTCAACATGTCCATGCTCACCCGACCCACCGTGCGGCCCCGAGCGCCGTCCACCAGCACGGGCGTGCCTGTGTGGCAGCTGCGCGGGTAACCGTCGGCATACCCGCAGGCCACCACACCCATTCGCATGGGGCGGTCTGCCACAAAGCTGGAGCCATAACCCACGCTCTCCCCCGCCTTCAAGTGCTGCACCGCGATGATTTGAGCATGCAAGCTCATGGCGGGCTGCAGGCCCCAATGGGCAGCGCTGTGCTCGGGAAAGTCGGGCGAGCTGCCATAAACCGCGATGCCGGGGCGAATCCAGTCGGCTTTGACGGCCGCATCCTGCGCGTGGCGCAAGGTGGCGGCGCTGTTGCTGACAGTGCGCTCTCCGGGCAAGTCGCGTGTGGCTTCTTCAAACCGGGCCATCTGCTCGTCAATGCCTTTGGGGCCGTCGGCGTCGCTGAAATGGGTCATGAGCGAAATCTCGTCGACCTGCGGCAAGGCGTTCAACCGTGTCCAGGCCGAACGAAAGCGCTGTGGCGCAAAGCCCAGCCGGTTCATGCCCGAGTTCATCTTGAGGAAAACACGGTGCGGCTCGTGCGTCTTGTGCAACGCCAGCATGTCAATTTGCTCGTCACAATGCACCGTGTGCCACAGGTGCAGGCGCGAACACAGCTCAAGGTCTCGTGCCTCAAATGCGCCTTCGAGCAACAAGATCGGACCGCGCCAGCCCAGAGCACGCACACGTTCGGCCTCGCCCAAGTCCAGCAGGGCAAAACCGTCAGCACCGCGCAAGCCTTCAAACACCCGCTCAATGCCGTGCCCGTAAGCATTGGCCTTGACCACCGCCCACACCTGAGCATCGGGCGCAGCTTGGCTCGTCAAAGCCAGGTTGTGGCGCAAAGCAGCGGTGTGGAGAGTGGCTTGAATGGGGCGGGGCATGGTCATTGCATGAAAAAGGCCGATGGAGTATGCCAGCTTCATCGGCCCTTGGAAGCCCAGCGCCCAAGCGAGCTCTGGGCTGTTGCAGGTCAGCGCGCCTTCAAAAAGTCGCCCACTTCCAGCAAGACCAACTCGTTGTCGTCGGCCTTGTTCGGGTCGCGGCTGCTGGAGAACGGCAGGTTGTTGTCGTTGCCCACAACAATATGGGTCGCGTCCACCACGTCCACGTTTTCAATGGTGAAGAAAGGGAAGGTCAAAGCCCCGTTGATCAGCGGCTTGCGGGCCAGCTTGTTGGGGTCTTGCATGTTCATCAAATCGATGTAGCCGATCTTGCGCAGTGGGCCGCCCACATTGGCTTCTGTCAGCTCGACCTTGTACACGCGCTTGAATTTGGGCATATCGTGGAAGCAATCGGTGCGCTTGACGCCCTCAGGGCACGCCTTGTCGGGTGTGCCTTCGCCGTTGTCGCGCTCAATGATCAGGCCCGTGGTCTCGTCGATCATGTTGAAGTCACCAATGGCGTGGTGGTTGGCTTCCATCACATACTTCCAATGGCGGCCGGTCCATTTTTCGGCTTTGACATCAAACTCCAGCACGCGCAAGTACTGCTTGCCGTCCATCATCTCTGGGGCTTTTGTGGCTTCGTCCCACAAAGCGCCTTCCAGCAAGGCATAGAGCTTACTGCCATCTTTGGAGGCGGCCATGCCTTCATAGCCCCTGGAGCGGCGTGACTGGAAACGCACCAACTGGTCTGGCGAGCCGGGCGTGGTGACGGCAGGGTGGTCGGGCGAACGCACGACTTTGCCTTCGACTTGTGTCTCGAACACCGCTTGCACTTTGCCCTTCATGTCGGCCTTGACCAGGAAAGGACCAAATTCGTCGCCAATCCAGATGGCGCCACCCGCGAACTGAAAGCTCTCGGTGTCAAAGTCCGAGCCAGTCAGGTAACGCTGCTTGGTGCCTTCGTGGACGATGCGAAACGGCACTTTTTTGTCTGGGTCGTGCAAAAACACCGTGTTCAATCGTTTGAATTCGCCCGTTTTGAAATCCACTTTGTAATGGTTCAGGTGCAGCATGAAATCGGGCGAATTGGCTTTGGAACCCGCGCCGTTGTCGGTCAATATCCAGAAGCTGCCGTCGGCCATGCGCTTGATGCCCGAATGGCCCTGAACAGGCTGACCCTTGAAGGGCAAAAACACGCCGGTGGGGCGACCCGCCGACTGGCCTTCGACACTGCCGATTTTCTCGACGCGCTGACCAGTGGTGAATTTGCCGCTTACCTGCAAATCGGCCGGGGCGTCTTTGGGCGCAGGGATCAAGGTCATGGCTGGCAGCACGGCGTGGCCTGCCAAGGTGGCGGGGAAAGCGTTTTGCGCTTGGACTTGCAAGGCCCCTGTGGCGCAAACCACCATCCAGGCCGCAGCAATGGCGCTCAAACGGTAAGGCAATGGGAATTTCATGGTGGTCTCAGCAGAAGTTAAGGATTTTTGAACTTAATCAACCGCCATGAAACTGGCATGAACCTTCCATGACAAGGGCAAGACGGGCAGTGCCTGTTGCACCCCTTTCCCCAAGCCAAAAGGGGCTTGTAAATGATTTACACTGATCCGTAGCCTTTTAACCCCGCGCAATTTGCCTGAGCTGTTCAGGCACTGGCTGAATCTTGTCATCCATGGAAGTTTTTGAGTTCTTGATGCCCATCTTCACCGAATACGGCTATTTGGCCGTGTTCGTGATGCTTTTGATCTGCGGCTTTGGTGTCCCCGTTCCAGAAGATGTGACCCTGGTCACGGGCGGTGTCATCGCGGGTCTGGGCCACGCAGATGTGCACACCATGTTTGCCGTGGGCATGGCAGGGGTCATGATTGGTGATGGCCTGATGTTCACGCTGGGGCGCCTGTATGGTGAGCGCATTTCCAAATTGCCCGGTTTTCGCAAAATCCTGACACCCGAGCGCTTCGCCAGCGCACAAGATGCCTTTCACAAATACGGCAAATGGGTCATGTTCGTGGCCCGTTTTCTCCCTGGTCTGCGTACCCCAGTGTTCTTTTCTGCGGGCATGAGCCAACGGGTGAGTTTCGGCACCTGGTTTTTGATGGACGGCTTTGCCGCCCTGATCAGCGTGCCGATCTGGGTGTACCTAGGTTACTTTGGCGCGCAAAACTGGGACTGGATGTTTGGCGTGTTGCGCCAATTCCAGCATGGCATTTTTGCCCTGTTGGGTATCGGCATCGTCTGGTTGGGTTGGCGTTGGTGGCGCAAGCGCCAGGCCACGCTGGCCTCCAAAGCCTCTGGCGACGTCTCTTAAGCTGCCCACGCATGGGCTTCACCTCCCCCAAAAGCCTGGCGGTCGCCGGGCTCCTGTTCAACGCTTTTGTCTGGGGCGTATGCTGGTGGCCCTTCAAACAACTCGAGGCCCAGGGTCTGCACCCACTGTGGGCCACAGCGATCGTCTACGCCTTCGTCTTTGTGTCCATCGCCTTGTGGTTGTGGCGAAGCGGGCAACTGCTGAGCTGGCGCGGCCACCCCGGGCTGTGGCTCATGCTGCTGACCTCGGGCCTGACCAATGTGGGCTTCAACTGGGCCGTCACGGTGGGCGACGTGGTTCGCGTAGTGCTGCTGTTTTATTTGATGCCCGCCTGGTCGGTGCTGGTGGCCTGGTGGCTGCTGGGTGACAAGCCCACCCCCATGGCATTGCTGCGCTTGTTGCTGGCGCTGGCAGGTTTGTTCATTGTGCTCAAAACCCCCGAGACCCCCTGGCCCGTGCCCGAAAGTTTGGCCGACGTGCTGGCCCTGATCGGTGGCCTGACCTTTGCCATCACCAACGCTCTTCTTCTCAAGCTCAAGGACACCCCCAGCTCATCGCGCACCCTGGCCATGTTTGGTGGCGGCGCAGTCATGGCCACGCTGGCGGCCATCGCGGGCTTGGCCACAGGGGTGGTGGCCATCGGTGCGCCCCCCGCCTGGAGCTGGCTGCCCATGGTGGCGCTTCTGGGCATCTCGTTTTTGTTTGGCAACCTGGCACTGCAATACGGCGCAGCGCTCCTGGCCGCCCACACCACGGCGCTGGTCATGCTTTCCGAAGTTCTGTTTGCCAGCGTGTCCTCTGTTTTGTTGGGTGCTGCGCAATGGGAAAGCCGCACGCTATGGGGTGGTTCGCTGATTTTGCTGGCGGCACTGCTGTCGGTGATGGACACTTCACAAAAAGACTGAAACACACCAACGGAGCCCATCCATGAGCCTTTATGACTTTGAAGCCCAAAGCATCGACAACCAAACCGTGCCCCTTTCGCGCTACAAAGGCCAGGTGATGTTGATCATCAACACCGCCAGCGCTTGCGGGTTCACGCCGCAGTTCACAGGGCTGGAAAAGCTGCACAAAACCTACGGCGATCAAGGCCTGGCCATACTGGGATTTCCGTGCAACCAATTCGCCAGCCAGGACCCGGGCGACGACGCACAAATCGCCAACTTCTGCCAAAAGAACTACGGCGTAAGCTTCCAGATGATGAGCAAGATCAAGGTCAACGGCTCTGATGCCCACCCACTGTACCAATGGCTCACGGCCGAAGCCCCCGGCATTCTGGGCAGCAAGGGCATCAAGTGGAACTTCACCAAGTTTTTGGTGGGGCGCGACGGTCGCGTGATCAAGCGCTACGCGCCGCAGGACTCGCCAGAGAAGATCGCCAAGGACATTGAGGCGGCGCTGGCGGGTTGACGGTAACTTGGCGGTTTTTGGTGGTAATTGAATGGTAAATGGATGTTGTTTTGATATCTATCCACTTCGCCACCCATCGGCGTAGGGGCCCTACAAACTTGCCCTTGGGCTCTGTGCCACAGGCATCAGGTCCATTCAGGGCCGCCTGATCAAAACTACCAATTCAGCACCGTCAACCACAGCAACACTGCTGCACCGCCCCAAACCAAGACCCGAGTGCGCAGGCGCAGCACTTCCACAGCGCTGACCAAGCGCGCGTTTTGCTCGGCCAACTCGGCCAGGGTTTCGGTCAGTTCGCGCTGGGTCTGGGCTTGGCTGTCGATTTGGCCTTGTGCGGCGATCAAGGCGTTTTTGATTTCACCCAAGCTTGGCACCGCACTGAGCGGGGTGATCGCAGCCGGGGTACCTCCTTGGCCGTTGGGCTGCGAAGGCTGACGGTCCAGCAACTTGCGTGCGGCTTTGAGCACCGTGGGTGCGTGTTCGATCACATCACCCCAGGGAATCACTTTGAGGGCCATCAACCAAGGTATCGCCATCGTCTTGTCCTTTGTGTGCGCTTAGCAAGCGCGGTCTGCCTAACAGAGCCAAATACTAACTCTGTTGGCATTTTGGCGTGGTCGGGCGCGGGCCTTGCCGGATGGGGGAAAGGACTTAGGAGATCTCACATCAGTAAGGTTCCCCATCAATTGATCCTTGAAATACCAATAAAAGACGTTCAAACTTCAAGGGAAAATGAATCACTATGGGCAATGAGCACATCTTGGCTTATCTCTTGGCGTGCATCTTCTCCATGGATACTGGCCAGTCCAGCCTTTGAAACGTCAACCAGGGAAATACATGCTCCAACTGCGCCCTAATTGCGAATGCTGCAACCGCGACCTGCCGCCTGCTGCAGTGGATGCCCGCATCTGCTCGTTTGAATGCACCTTTTGCGCCGATTGCACGGACACGCGCTTAAAGGGCATCTGCCCCAATTGCGGCGGTGACTTGGTGCGCCGCCCGATCAGGCCTGCGGGCAAGTTATTGAACAGCCCCGCATCGACCGAACGGTTGTTCAAGCAGCAAGGCTGTCCTCCATTGGGCTCATCACTTTGATATTTCACGCGCCTGTTCAAGCGGTCCACAGGCATCCACCTGGTGAATGATCAGTAGCAACTGCGCAAGACGAAAACGCAAAAGTGAATGACAAGCAACCCGGCATCAAATCAGCGCTTGCCTTTCGCTATTGGCTTTGGACCAATGCAGAATCTCGTAACTTTGTCGCAGTCCCGCCAGATAAAAAGGATCCATCTGAAGCAGGGCTTCGAGCTGTTGCTTAGAGTCAGCTTGCGCGATCCATAAACCGCCTTTGGGCGTTTCTGAAGGTTCATGTCGCAACGATCCACCCACAGGAATCACATCGCTGTGCCGCTCAAGCCAATCTAAGTGCGCCTGCAAGTGGGCGACCCGCAGGTGCCCATGGTCTGGCTTGTCGGTGAAAAGAACAACAAACAACATGTGGGGACTTCCTGCATGAGTTCAGCCTGGGCCGCCATCTATGACTGGATGGCCTCATCCAGCAACTCCACCCAATGCCGCACTGGCAGGCCGCTGCCGCTTTGCAGGTGGGTGATACAGCCGATGTTGGCGCTGAGCACGCCTTGGGGCTCCAGCGCATTCAAGTGGCCCAGTTTGCGGTCGCGCAGTTGCTTGGACAAATCCGGGTTGAGCACGCTGTAGGTGCCCGCCGAGCCGCAGCAAAGGTGAGACTCATTGGCCGTGACCTTGATCTGGAAGCCCAGGTCGGTCAGGTGCTTTTCCACACCGCCTTTGAGTTGCTGGCCGTGTTGTAGTGTGCAGGGCGGGTGGTAGGCCTGCAGGCCTGCGGCTTGCAGAGCCTCAGGTTTCAGCTTGTCCTTGAGCATAGGCACCAGTTCGGGTAGCAGCTCGCTCAAGTCTTTCGTCAACGCGCCGATGCGGGCGGCTTTGTCGGCGTACTGCGGGTCTTCTTTGAGTACATGGCCGTAGTCTTTGACCATGACTCCGCAGCCCGAGGCGTTCATCACGATGGCTTCGACGTCGCCGCTCTCCACCAGCGGCCACCAGGCGTCGATGTTGGCGCGCATGTGGTATTTGCCGCCATCGTGGTCGTTCAGGTGGAACTTGAGCGCGCCGCAGCAACCGGCCTTGGGTGCGGTCACGGTTTGGATGCCTGCAGCATCGAGCACACGGGCAGTAGCGGTGTTGATGTTGGGGCTCATGCTCGGCTGAACGCAACCGGCCAGCATCAGCACCTTGCGGGCGTGCGTTTGCGTGGGCCAAGTACCGGCGTCTTGCGGCACAGGCACTTTGGTTTTCAGGCTGTCGGGCAGCAGGCCGCGCACCATTTGGCCCATCTTCATGGCGGGCGCAAACAGTGGGGATGGCAGGCCTTCTTTGAGCGCCCAGCGCAGCATCTTTTCGCCCATAGGGCGCTCGACTTTGGCGTCCACCAGCTTGCGGCCGATGTCGACCAAATGGCCGTATTGCACGCCGCTCGGGCAAGTGCTTTCGCAGTTGCGGCAGGTGAGGCACCGGTCCAGGTGCATCTGGGTTTTGCGGGTGGGCGTTTCGCCTTCGAGCACCTGCTTAATCAAATAGATGCGGCCACGCGGGCCGTCGAGTTCGTCGCCCAACAGTTGGTAGGTGGGGCAAGTGGCGGTGCAAAAGCCGCAGTGCACGCACTTGCGCAAAATGGCTTCGGCCGCCAGGCCATCGGGGGTGTTTTGGTATTCGGGGGCGAGTTGGGTTTGCATGACGATTCGCCTCAGAGGGTGTGCATGCGACCGGTGGCGAAGACGCCTTTCAGGTCGAACTGTTTTTGTAACTGCTGTTGAATGCGGTCTTGCACAGAGTCCAGCGGAGTGTTCACGCCGGAAATTTTGTCCAGCTCGGCATGCGTGGCGCTGGCACGGAACAGCGTGGCATGGCCGCCCACCGATTGCGCCAACTCGCGCAATGGTACGGCCGCCGTGGCCGGCGCCCATAGCCAACGCTGCGCACCTTGCCATTCGATGTAGGTGGCGTAGGGCAAATCCAGAACCGGTGCGGTTTGCGGCACCGACAGGCGCCACAGGCAGGCATCGTGAGAAGGTGAATCGAAAAACTGCAGTGTTTGCTCACCGCTGGCACGCCAGTCTTGCGCGGCTTCGGCATGGGCCATCTGCTGCACTTGCGCGCCCAGCGCCGTCGCATCGGCGCTCATCTTGGCAATGGCAGATTGCACCGCCGCCACCGCGCCGCGCAAACGTACAAACAAATAATCGGCCTCGGGTTGGGCGGTGGTGTCGCGCACCCAGGTGCTGGCGTTCAGGGGCAGGGGCTGGCCGCCCCAGCGGTGCAACAAATCCAGCGCCGGGCCTTGTGCCAAACCCGCGATCATCAGGGTTGCTTCGGCAGGGGCCACGGGCAAGACCTTGAGGCTGACTTCTGTGATCAGGCCCAGCGTGCCCCAGCTGCCGGCCATGAGGCGGCTCACGTCGTAACCGGCCACGTTTTTCATGACCTGGCCACCAAAGGTCAGGTGCTCGCCCAGGCCATTTATGAAACGCGCACCCAACACGTAGTCGCGTACAGCGCCCGCAGTGGCGCGGGCCGGGCCGCTTAGACCGGCAGCGACCATACCGCCAACGGTCGCACCCACACCAAAATGCGGCGGCTCAAACGCAAGGTATTGGCCTTTCTCATCCAACACGGCTTCCAGCTCCGCCAATGGCGTGCCGCACCGTGCCGTGACCACCAACTCACTGGGCTCGTAACTCACGATGCCCTGGTAGCCCCGGGTGTCCAGCACCTCGCCCGTGAGGCTTTGGCCCCAAAAGTCTTTAGTGCCGCCTCCGCGCAAGCGCAAAGTGCGGCCATCCGCAGCGGCATGGCGCACTGCGTCGATGAGTGAATTGAGTTGAGCTTCCATGAGCGAAGATGGTAACGCCCGGCCTTAAGTGACGGTGTGAATTTTTTGAACGATCAGGTTGTGGGAATTTGCGCATATCAAAGCACGACCAGGTGCTCCGTGGTGGCGCCGCGAACAGCACTGATCGGAATTCGTTGATCCAGCGTCACCAGTCTTCCTTGGTTCTTGACGGCCAAGGCCAAGAGATACAGATCCGTCAATTGCCTCGCGCTGTGAATGTGCCCATGTTGAAACTGCAGGGGATCCAAGAGGCTGATCTCATCGAACCAAAATGCGTGATGATCTGTGCGCGTTGAGTTTTGCAACATGCCGACCAGCATGGGCATGGGTTGCGGGCTGCTGTAACCGGGTTGGCCCATGATGCGAAGGCACCCATTTTGGGTCAATGCACAGGTGGCCCAACCCTGTTGAATGTTCTTTTCAAACCATTGAGCGGCACAAACATGGTGAACATGATCACGGTCATGCAAGGCAATCAGCACATTGACGTCAAACAGCGCGCGCATCAAACACCCTCGGCGTCGCGCAAGCGTTCGATCAACTCATTGCTGATGACCACGCCCCTTGAAGGCAAGGGCTGAATGCCATATTGGGCCAAACGCTCTGAGACATGGGGCACGTTTTGATCTGCTTGCGGCTGATAGTTGCCCACTGCAAATGCTTTTCTCGCCAAATCACTCATGACTTGCCCGATTGATTTTTTCTCTCTTTGCGCAATTTCTTTGGCAGCAAAAAGAACATCGTCTGCAATGTCTAAAGTAGTACGCATTGTGTTTCCCTATGTTTTGATGTTTGATGCTAGCACATCAAACATCCAGCTGGCTTGATCCCCCCTATATCAATGGAACATGTCTTCGCCTAGGGCTTCAAACCGCAACAAACTCATTCACCGGCAACCCCGCCACTTCCACCTGCGTCGCAAACACACACCCCGCCCCCGGGTACTGCGCCAGCTCTTGCGCGCTGCGGCCCTGGCGGGAGGTGGTGATGAACAGGGTTTTCAGGTCCACCCCGCCGAAGCAGAGCATGGTCGGACAATGCACCGGCGTAACCAATTCGGCCAATAACTCGCCTTTGGGCGACAGGCGCAGCAGGCGTTGGCCTTCGTATTGGGCAGACCAATAGCAACCATCGCTGTCCACGGCGGCACCGTCGGGGCGGCCGCCATACTCTGGCGTATTGGGCATCTCGCTGCCCCAAACCCAGCCAGCGGGCTTGGGCGTCATGGTGTGGAACACGCGCCCAGCGCTCAGTTGGCCGGTGGTCGAATCCACATCAAACGCCCGCACCTGGTGCGCGGCGGTATCGGCCCAATAGGCGGTGCGGCCGTCGGGTGACCAAGCCAGGCCGTTGGCTGTCACCACGCCATGGTTCGCACCGTCCTTCTCGCCGCCCATCATGGCGTGCAGCCCTTGGCCGTCCAGCATGTAAAGCGCACCCAGTGCCTGGTCCTTGGGCTCGTACAGGCTGCCTGCCCAAAATCGGCCTTGCGCATCACACTTGCCGTCGTTGAAACGCAAGCGCGCAGTGTCGTAAGGCGCTGGGGCCAAGGACTGCAAATAGCCCTGCCAGTCACGTGCCACATAAATGCCATCGCGCAGGGCCATGATCAGGCCACCACCTTGCACAGGCGCGATGCAGCCCGGCTCTTGCGCCAAGGGCCAATACTCAACCGGCCCTTGGGCCTGCAGGCCCTGCACCGCCACACGTGCGATGCGCAGCCCGGGAATGTCCACCCAATACAAGCGCTGCTCTTGCGGGTGCCAAAACGGCGATTCGCCCAAACCATCGGGTTCGATGGTCAGGACGGTCCAGGAAGGGGTCAACAAGGTGGCTGTGTGCATGAAAACCATTGTGCCCGAGGCCCTGTCGTCCAACGGTGCGCCCGCAGGCACGTACCCCGATCAAAGTTCAGGACAAACTGGCCAACACCCAACCCCAAAGAAACAGCCCGCAGGGCCGAAGCACTGCGGGCTGATGAGGGGGTGGCTTGCGCCACCGCTTGCAATGAAACCTGTCGTAAAAGGCTTTTAGCCGTGGTAAGCCGACTCTCCATGGGAGGAGATGTCCAGACCTTCTCGCTCTTCATCTTCAGTGACGCGCAGACCAATGGTCAGGTCCACAATCTTGAAGGCGACCACCGAGACCACGCCCGACCAGACGATGGTCAACAGCACAGCCTTAGCCTGTGTCCAGACTTGCGCAGCGATGGAGTAAGCATCGGGGGCAATCATGGCCACCGTGACCCAGTCACCCACAGCGCTGGGGCCACCCAAAGCTGGCGAGTTGAACACGCCGGTCAACAAGGCGCCAACGATACCGCCCACACCGTGCACACCGAACACATCCAGGGAATCGTCAGCACCCAGCATCTTCTTGAGGCCGTTGACACCCCACAGGCAAGCAAAACCTGCCACGACTCCGATCACCAGACCACCTCCGATGCCCACGTTACCCGCAGCAGGCGTGATGGCCACCAAACCGGCGACAGCACCCGAAGCGGCACCCAGCATGGAGGCTTTGCCGCGCATCATGGCTTCACCCACACACCAGGCCAGCACCGCACCGGCTGTGGCCACCAGCGTGTTGATGAAGGCCAGCGCTGCAAAACCGTTGGCTTCCAGGGCCGAACCAGCGTTGAAGCCGAACCAACCCACCCACAGCAAGGACGCACCCACCATGGTCAAGGTCAGGCTGTGCGGGGCCATAGCTTCACGGCCATAGCCCACGCGTTTGCCAATCATGAAGGCACCGACCAAACCAGCCACAGCGGCATTGATGTGCACCACGGTGCCGCCTGCAAAGTCCAGCGCACCCCACTGCCAGATCAAACCGGCTTTGCTGGTCATCTCATCGGCCACTTCTTTGGCGGAGTAGGCGTCAGGGCCCATCCAGAACCAGACCATGTGTGCAATAGGCAGGTAACTGAAAGTGAACCACAACGCCATGAAGGCCAACACGGCAGAGAACTTGATGCGCTCAGCGAAGGCACCCACAATCAGTGCGCATGTGATACCTGCAAACGTGGCTTGGAAGGCTGCGAACGAGATTTCAGGGATAACTACGCCCTTGCTGAAGGTGGCGGCATTGGCAAAGGTGCCTGCTGCGTTGTCCCAGATGCCTTTCATAAACAGGCGGTCAAAACCACCGATGAAGGCATTGCCCTCGGTGAACGCCAAGCTGTAACCGTAGATGAACCACAACACGGTGATCATCGAGAAGGTGACCACCACTTGCATCAGCACCGACAGCATGTTTTTGCTGCGCACCAAGCCACCGTAAAACAAGGCCAAGCCAGGAATAACCATCATGATCACCAGGATGGTGGACACCATCATCCAGGCGGTGTCGCCTTTGTTGGGCACCAACACGGGCGCTGCTTCGGCGGCGGCCGGAGCAGCTGTGGCTGCTGCTGCGGGTACTGCAACGGGTGCAGCGGCATCGGCCGGTTTGGCTTCAGCAGCCGGTGCCGTCACTGCGGCGGGAGCGGTTTGTGCAGTGGCCACAGAAGCCGTGCCGAACACACCCAAACCCAAACCCAGACTCAGGCCCAAGGCCAAGGTAACGAGAAAATTTTTCATTTTCGACTCTCTTTCTTATTCGTCAAAGGGCTTCGCCGCCGGTTTCACCGGTACGAATGCGAATCACCTGTTCGAGGTCGTACACAAAGATCTTGCCGTCGCCGATCTTGCCGGTGCGGGCACCGGATTCGATGGCTTCAATCACGCGCTCGACGAGTTCGTCCGAGACAGCGGCTTCGATCTTCACTTTGGGCAAAAAGTCGACCACGTATTCCGCGCCGCGGTACAGCTCGGTGTGGCCCTTTTGACGACCAAAGCCTTTGACTTCGGTCACGGTGATGCCCTGCACGCCGATGCCCGAAAGTGCTTCACGCACCTCATCCAGCTTGAAGGGTTTAATGATGGCGGTCACCAGTTTCATGATGGCTCCTTGTTGAATTGAGTGGCAATCAGAAGGCGTATTTCAGGCCCACAACCACGCCGGTTTTGCCTGTGAATTTACCCGCGGGTGTGTAGTACGCCGCTTTGTCTGCATCGGTGCCCACCAAAGCGGCTGTCGCTGACAGACCGTTACCCAGGTCCTTGCCCAAGGTCAGTGAATAGTCTGTATAAGAAGCAGGCGAATTGTTTTTGACGGACTGGTAACCCACATGTGGCACCAGGCTGAATCCGTTGCCCATGTCAAAGGTGCCGCTCAGGTCCAGGTAGTAGCTGTTCTTGCTGTTGGTAAAACCAAACAGATTAGACACCGCATGGGAGTACTTCAAAGTGGCGGGGCCCATGGTGACGGCCCCGTAAACCTCATTGGTGTTGGCGTCGATCGCCAGCTTGTTGCTGGGGTACTCATAGCGCAAGAAACCCACGTCATAGGACACGTCGCCCACAGCGCCTTTGTAGCCACCGTACAGATCGACTTCGACCGAAGCATCGCCACCCGCGTCCTTGATCCACTTGATGCCGGAAGCCCAGGCTCCGACATAAAAACCGCTCTTGTCCGCGTAGTCAAAGCCGCCTTGCACAGCAGGCTTGAGGCGCGACTGGGAAATGCCACGGTAGCGGTAGTCGCTGACGGCGCCCACATTGAAATACAGACTGCTTTCGGGCGCTGCCGCCTGGGCTTGTGCCATACCACTCACGGAACCCAAAGCCAAGGCGATGAGTGAAGGAACGAAGATTTTTTTCATGAAGAGCTCCAATGAAGTGAAAAGGGTTGTCCATCTATGCAGGGAGCGTGCCAACCCTCTTTCATCGCCTTCTACAAGGGCATTCACCAGTGCTTTTTAACTCTGTGCATGGTTGAATAGCATTCAAACAACTTACGTGCATCACGTCTGGCTGCACGAGTACACACCATGCACCAGCATGGGGCAGGGAGGGGATATGAGTCTCAGTTTGGTGCACAGCCGCGCTTTGGTTGGCTTGCAGGCGCCCGCCGTCACCGTTGAGGTGCACTTGGCGAATGGTCTGCCCAGCTTCACGCTGGTGGGCCTGGCGGATGTCGAAGTCAAAGAAGCCCGCGAACGGGTGCGCTCGGCCCTGCAAAACAGCGGGCTGGACTTTCCGCACAACCAACGCATCACCGTCAACCTGGCCCCGGCCGACTTGCCCAAAGACTCCGGGCGTCTGGATTTGCCCATCGCGCTGGGCATTTTGGCAGCCAGTGGACAGATTGACGCGAGCAAACTGGCGGGCTACGAATTTGCAGGGGAGTTGTCGCTGTCGGGTGAGCTGCGTCCGGTGCGCGGCGCACTGGCCATGAGCTTGGTGCTGCGCCGGCAGCAGGTTCGCACGCGGCTGGTCTTGCCCCCGGGCAGCGCCGAAGAAGCGGCGCTGGTGCCAGATGCCGAAGTGTTCAGGGCTCGCCACCTGCTCGATGTAGTGCAACAGTTCTTGCCGCCATCCAATGAGCCGCCACCCGAGCCCAGCGACGGCTGGTCGCGCATGGCCGCCACCACGCCCAGCGCCCCTCCACGCTATGCCGACCTGGCCGATGTGAAAGGCCAAGCAGGCATCAAACGGGTGCTGGAAATCGCCGCTGCAGGAGGCCATTCGCTGCTCATGATCGGCCCGCCGGGTTCAGGCAAGTCCATGCTGGCGCAGCGCTTTGCGGGTTTGCTGCCGCCCATGGCCATCGAAGACGCCTTGGAATCGGCCGCCATCGCCGGCCTGGCGGGGCGTTTTGACCTGACACGCTGGGCACAACGCCCCACGGGCCAGCCCCATCACTCCGCCAGCGCGGTGGCCTTGGTGGGCGGCGGCTCGCCACCGCGCCCAGGTGAAATTTCACTGGCGCACCACGGTGTGCTGTTTCTGGACGAGCTGCCCGAATTTCCGCGTGCAGCGCTGGAGGCCTTGCGCGAACCTCTGGAGACGGGCACCATCACCATCGCGCGGGCCGCTCGGCGAGCCGAGTTTCCGGCGCGCTTTCAGTTGATCGCCGCCATGAACCCCTGCCCTTGCGGCTATTTGGGCAGCGCCTCCCGCGCCTGCCGCTGCTCACCCGACCAGGTCAGCCGCTACCAGGGCAAGCTCAGCGGCCCGCTGCTGGACCGCATCGACTTGCACATCGAAGTGCCCAGCCTGCCTGCGCACGACTTGCTGAGCGCCCCACCCGGAGAAAGCACCGCTACGATTGCGGCGCGCAGTCTGGCCGCCCGCGAACTCGCCCTGGCACGGCAAGGCTGCACCAACGCCGACCTGCAAGGCCAGGCCATCGACAATCAATCGCGCCTGGACGACAACGCCACTGCCTTGCTGCAAAAAGCCGCCGTCAAACTCGGCTGGAGCGGCCGCAGCGTGCACCGCAGCCTCAAAGTCGCCCGCACCATCGCCGACCTGGCGGGCAGCGACACGATTGCCGCCGCCCATGTGGCCGAGGCGGTGCAGTACCGTCGCGTACTCAAAGAACATTGAGCCTTGCAGGTCTTCACAAGCGCTTACAACTTCAGCGTTCTGCTGCGCCGCGCAGTCAACGCACAGCGGCACCAGCCGTTATAGAGGCACCTACACCCACAAGGTCCTTCCATGAACAAAGTCTTGCGCCCACTGATTTTGGGAGTTTTGATCGCCAGCGTGAGCAGCTTGGCCCTGGCCGAAGGACGCCACGGCCCCCGCCACCCAGGCAACAGCCACGGCAACTACGGCAACCATGGAAAACATGGCAGTCACCGAGCCGCAGAGTGGCTTGGGGCTTTGGTGGTTTTGGGCCTGGCCGGTGCGGCCATCAATGCCGCAGCCAGCCAACCCGAACCTGCAGCGCCCTCCGTCAGCTACGTTTCACCGCCCATCAGCTACGCAGCACCCCCGCCTGCACCGGTCAACGCCAGTTATTTTTGCGCTTCGGCCAGACAGTTCTACCCTTACACCGCCTACTGTCCTGAAGGCTGGCAACTGGTGTTGCCTGCGCGGTAATGGCTTGCCCTTTACACCAAAGACAAGCCCCCGTCCATCATCAAGGTGTGCCCAGTGACCAGACCCGAAGCCGATGAAGCCAAAAACATGACCGCGTGCACGATGTCTTCTTCGGTACCGGTGCGTTTGAGCGGAATGGTTTGCGTCTTGGCGCGCACGTAATCCGGGTTGGCAAACAAATCCTTCGTCATGCCTGAGGGAATGGCGGTGGGAGCCAGTGCATTCACGCGCACCAGCGGCGCCCACTCGACGGCCATCACCTTGGTCATGTGCGAAACGGCCGCTTTTTGAATGCCGTAAGGCGTGCCCTTGCCCGAGACCACCACCCCGTTGACACAGCCAATGTTCACAATCGCGCCACCGCGTGTGCGCATGGGTTCGCCAAACACTTGGCAGCTGCGGAAAACGCCATTCAGGTTCACATCGGTCAGCGTCATCCAGGTCTCTTCGTCACAACCGGCAAAATCCGAACGGATTTGCAAGCCATGCGCGTTGACCAGCACATCCAGGCCTTCTGTCTGCGCCACCTCGGCCTGCACCGCCTGCAGCGAAGCGCGGTCGCGCACATCGGCCACGCGGTGCGCAATTTGCGGGTGCTGCTCGCCGCCCTCAGCGGGCGACAGGTCCACACTCCAGACTTGTGCGCCCAAAGACGCAAAGCCCCGGCAAATGGCGGCGCCCAGGGTGCCGCGACCGCCCGTCACCAGCACGCGAGCCCCCACCAGATCGCGGTAAGGGAACGCGTAATCGCCCGTGGGTGCAAAGTTGCCCAAAGCCGCCATGGCTCAGTCCACCGTGGCGCCGGAGATCTTCACACCCTCGGCCCACATCTCAATCTGGCGCGTCACAAACTGGCGAAACTCGTTGCGGTAAGTGATGGCTGCCGCCTGCAGTGGCCGCAGCGTGAGCGCTTCGTCCCCGTCGGCGTCCGGCTCGGCCAGCCAGGTCTGCCCCATCTCCTCGACCAGCACGCCCCGGCGCGTGAGCATCTTCATCAGCCGGGCGATGACCGTGTGCAGCAGAGCGTGCAGTTCGTCGTCTGTGGGCGCACCGGCTTGGACGAACACCGGCACGCCATCGGCACCGCACCGGTACACCCCGTCCAGCACCAGCTGAATGACGGCTTCCTGGCACCTCACCTGGCCTCGCTGACGCTGGCAGCGGCGACAAGCTCAGAATCCAGTGCCTCGCCGCTTGGGGCGGACATGGCAGTCATTCGATGTTGCCGCGGACAAAACGAAAGGTCGTGGCGATGGTTTGAAGGTTCTGCGCCTCGGGCAGACGGCGGCGGCTGGACACGCGGACACCCTCATTGAACAGCACCAGCATGGCAGCCAACTCCTCGGCGCGCGTCGGTGTTGCGCCAGCATCCTCAAGGCAGGCCTGAAAGATGGGTTGCAAGTCGTCCACACGACGGCTGGCGCGCGAGGCGAGGTCATCATCGACTCCAGCCATCTCCAAAACAGTGTTCACCAGCATGCAGCCCCAGTGCCCCCTGGCGCTGCCGGCGCCGCGCAGGCTGCTGAAACTGCGCTCGAAGAAGCTCTGCAAGGCGTCGATCGGCGGCATCTCGGCGCAGGCGCTTTGCAGCATCTCCAAGGTGCGGTTCGAAAACAGTTCGAGACACTCGATAAAGAGGCTGCGCTTGTCGGTGAACGTGGCGTAGAAGCTGCTGCGGCCAATGCCCATGGCCTTCAGAAGGTCGGCCAATGACGTGGCTTGGTAGCCTTTGCGCCAGAACAGCACCAATGCGCGGTCTACGGCTTTGGATCGATCGAATTCAAGGGGGCGTGCCATGTTTACATTCTGAACCGTTTGGTGCAGAATGCAAGCCAGCCCGAAACAAGGCTTGCCGCGTACCGGTTGGTGTTACTAGCGCAATACCCACCGCCCATCGCCTTCGGAACGATGCCCGGGCCAGGACTATTGGAGAACCACGATGACATTGGTGCTGAACAAGCCGGACCTGGACTTCCGCGACGAAGTACGGCGCTTTCTCGACGCCGAACTCACCGATGAGTTGCGCGTGGCGGCGCGGCGCAGCGCAGGCGTGTTCTCCGAGTTCGGGCCGGCCATGCAGTGGTATCGCATCCTGGGCAAGCGCGGCTGGAATGTTCCGCACTGGCCCGTGGAATGGGGCGGCACCGGTTGGTCGCCCGTGCAGCATTTTCTGTTTGCCAATGAACTGGCGGCGGCCGACGCACCGACCTTCGCTTCGCAGGGGCCGCGCATGGTCGCGCCGGTGATGCTGGCCTTTGGCACCGCCGAGCAGAAGGCGCACTATCTGCCGCGCATCCGCAGCGGCGAGGACTACTGGACGCAGGGCTACTCCGAGCCCGGTTCCGGATCGGACTTGGCCTCGCTGCAATGCCGTGCGGTGCGCGACGGCGACCACTACATCATCAACGGCACCAAGATCTGGACCACCTACGCGCAATACGCCAACAGGATCTTCTGCCTGGTGCGCACCGATGCGCAGGCCAAGGCGCAAAGCGGCATCAGCTTCCTGCTGTTCGACCTGAAGTTGCCCGGCATCACGGTCAGGCCAATCATCAGCATCTCCGGCGACCACGAGCTGAACCAGGTGTTCTTCGATGACGTACGCGTGCCGGCGAGTGCGGTGCTGGGCGAGGAGAACCGCGGCTGGACGGTCGCCAAGTACCTGCTGCAGCACGAGCGCGGCGGCATGCATTCGCCGCTCCTGCGCGCGCGGCTGCGCCGCCTGTACCAGGCGCGCGACGAGGCATTCGCCGGGCGGCCGGCGGACGATCCCGAGCGCAGCGACATCGGGATGAAGCTG
>Ga0247832_1001574_pt1 | contig 39265 bp, 25 predicted proteins | sample LaCruzMarch2015__10_FD_192407 | JGI IMG/M metagenome (GOLD analysis project Ga0247832, IMG submission 192407) | Freshwater microbial communities from meromictic Lake La Cruz, Castile-La Mancha, Spain - LaCruzMarch2015_4m | ecosystem: Environmental > Aquatic > Freshwater > Lake | place: Spain... | reverse complement strand
AAGTGGCTCTGCTCTGTCAGCGGGCCGAGCATGAGTTCGCCGGCGTGCCCTGCGGTGTGATGGATCAGTGTGCCAGTGCCCTCTGCGTGCGGGATCACCTGCTCCTGCTCGACTGCCGGTCGCTCGACATGGTGCAGGTGCCCTTCAACCGGCCTGATCTCCTCGTGCTCGTGACGAATAGCAACATCCGGCACGCGCTCAACAACGGCGAGTACGCGCAGCGGCGGTCAGACTGCCAGCGGGCGGCCGCCATCCTGGGCGTGGCGTCATTGCGGGAGGCGACTCTGGGCCAGGTGGAGGCCTTCCGTGATGAACTTGGCGACACGGGCTTCCGGCGGGCCCGACACGTGGTCACCGAGATCGCGAGGACCCAGGCCGCGGCCGTCGCACTCTTCGAGGGAGACTGGGATGCGTTGGGTGGGCTCATGGCCGAGAGCCACGAGTCGCTCCGTAGCGATTATGAGGTGAGCTGTGCGGAACTCGATCTGCTCGTTGATCTCGCCGTCGTGGAGCCGGGCGTGATCGGCACGCGGATGACCGGCGGCGGGTTTGGTGGCTGCACGGTGACGCTCCTCGAGGCCGCCGCGGCGGAGTCGGTGATGCCTGCGGTGGCGCGGGCCTATCGGCAGGGGGCCGACCGCGACTGCACGATGTTCACGACGCGGCCGGCGGCCGGAGCGCGGGGGCTTGTATGGGAGGGTGTCAACAAGCCCGGAGCGTGAACGATTGTGTCGGCACAACGATCGACGTGACGCCATGTGTCGCATCCGATCCCCCGGCTTACGCAGAGGGCTTCTATGGGACCTAGGGCCCGCTGCGAAATATCAGGAGGCCATGCTCCGATTCAAAACGAATACCGGTAAATTGCCGCGACGCCGCTTTCCGTGGGCATGGCATTCTTATCAATCGTCACGATGCCGCCGCCGTGCACGAGCACCGTCTCGGCGACCGCGTTGAACAGGTCGGCCGTCTGGATGGCAGGCTGGTCGCCAGACCGCGACAGATCGGGGGGCACCTCGCCGTCGCCGGCAATCGAGCCTGTGGCGGGATCGAGCCAGCCTGGTTCAAACCGGTCTTTCTCGATCAGGAGCGTGGCGACCCGCCCCGCGACCGCCGCCCGTGCGATGTCGGAGAGATCCCCTGAGCCGAGGTCGCGGGGCCTGGCCTGCATGAAGGTCTGGACGTCGTGGGTGATCCGCGCCGCACGGATCCCGGCGAAGAGCGGCGCGACGAGATCGGGCAATTCGTCGTCCGGCACGAGATGCACGTCCCTCAGAATTCCCTCGGCGAGCAGGAAGCGATTTTTCGAAAGGCCGCGGAATACCGCCGCCAGCCTTGGCAGTGCCGCCAGCACCAGCGGCAGGCCCGTCTGCTTCGTGACGCGTTCATGCACGATCTCGTCGACATGCCGCAGAACAATTTCGGTGTCTGCGTCGATGTCGTCCTGCTTGGAGCCAGTACCGCCATGCACGATGCTGCCGGCACCCAGTCCAGCCGGGCCCATGCCCCGCTGCACGCGGTGCGGCTGCAATGTCTCCTGATCAACGGCCTCACAGCGGGTGATGTCGAGGGCCTCCGGGGGGATCCTGTCCGCGGTGACATCGTGCAGCGGCACCGGGTCCAGGCGTTCGACCCCGTCGTCGGTGGCGAGCCCCTCGTAGACGTGGGCCATGCGACTGGTGAGCGTGAGAAGATGGAACCGATCGGTCGATGCGGCGGTGCGGAGAAGCGGCATGGTATGGAAACGTGACGTGACCAAAGCCAGTGGCTTGACCGGCCGCTGCAGGAGAAACACCTCTGCTCTGCCATCGGCTGCCAGGACGGCCAGGCCGTCGCGGGTGTGCTGCCAGAAATCCTGGTTGGCCTCGAGCAGGTGGAATGGGTGGAGCAACCGATCTACTTCGTGAAGGGGCTGCGTCGCCGACAGTGCCATTTGCAGCGACGAGACAAGGTGCCGGAAGGCGGGGAGATCGACCGTGTTGTCGGGCAGGCGGCGGTGCGTCGGCATGTAGAGCGACAGGCAGGGGGCCGGATGGGAGCCAAGCAGCGCCCGGACGGATTCAAGGGAGACATCACCGAGGGACAGCGGGCCGAGTGACAACAGGCCGTTGGTCGCATGCGTTGCCATCAGAATCTCCAGCGGAAGGAAGGCCTTGGAAAGCGTTCCGTCGCCGCTGCCGGACGGTCGCCCGGAGGTCCATGAAGAAGTGTTCGGGCGGAGCCACTGCTGGGCAAATGAATGCGTTATCCGGCCGGCAGGCCGTGGGACAAGGGAGCGGCCCGCGATTGGCCAACGCGACACGCCGGCCGTTCCGGCCGCGCACGCGGAGGGTAAAGATTTCGGCACTGCCCAGCACGATCACCAGCGCTGGGGTGGTGCGCTACTTCTTGAATCGGGCATCGTTGTTCTTCCCGCGAGCGAGCGTGTAGGCCAGCAGGTCGAGCACCTCGGATTCGTTCAACTGGTCGAGGAGCCCCTTGGGCATGAGGGATTCGCTCGACGGCAGGATCTCTTCGATGTCGGCCCGCTTGACCTCCACAAACTTCGTCGCATCCTCCGGATCGGTCACGATCGTGATCGTCTCGGGCGACTCGCTCACGATCCGACCGGTGAACACCCTGCCGTCGTTGGTCTGGACGATGCTGGCCTTGTATTGATCCGACACCACCTTGCTCGGATGGACCATCGCCTCGACCAGATCGTTGAGCTGGAACCGGCCGGCCGCCTGCGTCAGGTCGGGGCCGGTGGCGCCGCCATCGCCGTCATACCGGTGGCAGACGATACAGCGGGCGGCGGCGAACGTCCGCTTGCCGTGCTCGAAGTTCCGGCCCTTGGCCAGACCCTTGACGCCTTCCTGGTTGGCGGCGGTCAGCACGTCCTCCATGCTCCACGGGCGGCCCGGGCCCTCGGGCTTCGGCAGCGGCGGCGGCGTGTAGGGCTTCCTCGCCCCCAGGGCTTCAAGCGCCAGCTTGTCGTTCTCGCTGTAGCCCGCCAGGCTCTCGTTCTCGATGTTCAGGAGAAACTTCCGGAAGCTGTTGCCGCCGGCCCAGTCCCGCGCCCGGGAGAACCAGTCGTGGTAACCCTTGCGGTCGGCGAGCGTCCAGGCATTCTTCTCCGTCACGGTGCGGAGCGCGTAGGCATAGTGCACCTGCAGCAGGTCGGACCTCTTCTCCAGAGCCGCCCGCACCGAACCGCCATAGCCCGCGTTGCGGGCGATCAGTTGCCGCAGGTCGTCTTCGTTGGGGGCGAGGTTCGTCGATCCGGCCGAGCCGCTCGGTGTGGAGAGCATGCCCACGAGCTTCGGCACGATTCCCGGGCTCCGCATGGCCACCAGCAGGCTCGAGAGCTCGCGGTCGAGGTCGAAGGACCCGGAGGGAAAGAGCGGTGCGAACCGCGCGGCGATCTGAGCCCGCACCTCTGCGGCAGGCTCGCCGAGCCGGATGAGGGCGAGCTGATAGGCCCGCACAAGGTCGATCCGTGTCGCGGTGTCGATCGCCGCCAGATCGATCGCGTCGAGCGCCGCAAGCAGGGCCCCTTGCGCCGATGGCTCGGCCTGATGGGCTACGGCGATCGCGGCCGTGATACGGCCTTGCGGTTCCGGCACGGCGAGGGCCTTCTCCTGCCAGAGTTCGATCGGCTGATGCTCGAGCACCACTCGGGCCGCGGTGCGGATGAATCGGTCGGGGCTCGAGAGCTGCGGCAGGGCGAGACTGATCGCGGCGGCCGGATCGGCGGCGGGTTTGTGAAAGGCTTCGAGGTCGTGTCGCAGCTGTCGTTCGGCGGCGTGGGCGGCCTGCCGGGCATCGACCGGCGTGGTCGACTCAGGGCCGGCGTAGCTCACGCGGTAGAGCTCGCCCTGGCCGCCGCGTCCTCCGACGGTGAAATAGATCGCGCCATCCTTGCCGACGGTCATGTCGGTGAGCGGCAGCGGCGTCCGCGAGACAAACTCCTCCTTGACACCCTTATAGGTAGAGCCTTCGGGCTCGAGGTGGATCGCATACATCGTGCCGAACGTCCAGTCGCAGATGTAGAACGCCTGCTGGTATTTTGCCGGGAACTTTGTTCCATAGCCGAACGCCGCGCCCACCGGCGATCCCGGGCCGATGTCGGCGAGTGCCGGCAGGCTGTCGGGGTAGCAGGCGGGCCATTTACCGGAGCCGCTCCGCCAGCCCAGTTCGCTGCCACTGGTGGCGTGGTTCACGCGGGTGGGGCGATACCACGGCGAGCCGAAGTCCCATTCCATGTCGGCGTCGTAGACGAACAGTTCGCCGTCGGCGTTGAAGGCCATGTCGTAGGGATTGCGGTAGCCGGCACTCCAGATTTCCCAGGTCTTTCCAGCGGGGTCGGTGCTGACGACATAGCCGCCCGGCGCGAGGACGCCGGCCGCATGGCCGCCAGCATCCCACATCCGCGGAATGATCTGATCCTCGTCCCAGTTGGCCGGCAGTCGGCTGGTGCCCTCCGGCGGCAGCTCCACCCGCCGCTGCGACGAGCGGATGCCCGCAAGTGTCTGCGGCTCGGTGAGGTTTTTGATCGCGAACGGCACCTTTGTATGGTTGCCGCAGATGATGACGAGCCTCTTTCCGTCGGGAGAGAGCAGGATGTTGTGCGGACCGTGTTCGCCGCCGCCTTCAAAGGCATGCAGTTTCTCGACCGTGTCGAGCACATCGTCTTTGTCTGAGTCGGTGACACGATAGAGCCCGCTTCCGGGGCCACCGTTGCAGACACAGTAGAGGCTGTCGAAGGCCCAGAGCAGCCCCTGTGCGCCCGTGATCGCGACCGGGATTTTTTCGACGATCGTCTGTGCCGAGCCGTCGAGCGGCGCTGGGGTGATCCGCACCAGGCCCTTGTCGCCCTGATCGCTGGCGATGAGCCGTCCTTTGGGATCGGTCGCGAGGCAGACCCACGAGCCGAGCAGGTCTTTGGGCACGACGAAGAGCCGCTCCACCTGGAAACCGGCCGGCACGGAGAACGGCCCGCTGTTCGGCGTGGGATCGGTCGCAGGGCCGCCCGCCACGGGCATCCGCTCCGCGGACTGTTCCCAGCGGGTCTGGGCTGCGGCGGCCGGCGGCTTGGATGCCGGGTCTGCCGCCGTCACGGCCAGCATCGTGGCAAGGGACGTCAGCAGCGACGTCATCAGGGCAGCCATCGACCGACACGCGGCCCAATGCGATGGGCTGCAGAAAACGAAGCGGAGCGAGAGTCGCCGGTGCATGAGGACCTCGGTAAGGAGAGAAGGATCCAATCAAAGATCGCGGCACAGAGATCATCCGCCACTGGACGGCGGAGGGCCCGGCCGAGTCGTTCTCACGACGCAACAAGAATAGCCCGAAGAGAATAATAGTCCGGGGCACGTCGGCTCCAAACAGCATCGAGTCAGCGGAATGGAAATGCACAGGGAAATGAACGGGGAACAAGCCTGTGATGCGGGCTTTCCGTCAGGCCTGCGGCAACAAGCAGCCAGTCGTTACAGGTTTGCTTGTGTGGTGGGCACGATGGGATATTCCGCCGCCGACATGCCCACCCGGGGGAACAGCGGGTTTTCAAGAGAGGCGAGCGTGCGGATCTCACTCTTTCGTCTCCGACTGCGTTGGACCCCGGATTTCGGGCGTCCTGATAAGGTGGAGCCTGAAGGCTTGAATGGCACTCGCGCTTCTGGAGGGAGGTCGTGACGCAGAAGAACGCCGCGCCGAGAAGTACAAGCTGCTGCGGATGGAGTTCACGCGGTTCCGTCGTGCATTCATTGCGGTGCCGGCCCAGATCATCTCGACTGGCAGGCGGATCGTGTTCCGCCTCTCGTCATGGAACCCGTGGCAGCACGTCTTCTTCCGGCTCCTCGATCAGCTGCGCACGCCGCTGCGGTGCTGACGACGCATCATGAAGCCGGAGTCCGGATGCTCCGGTCCCTATTCTCCCCTGACCGCACGACGTGCAGCTGAGATCGACCTGAGACTTTCGACAATCCGAACCACCCAAGCGGCCAATGCGGCGCCGGGCGGACAGGTTGTGCGCACGCTCATCATGCCGAAATGGCAGTACAGCACGCTTCGCATTCGCTTGTTGAAGGTCTAGAGGGGAGTCCTGTATCCGAAACTCTACGCGGGGTCGATCACCAACGAACCAAGACGCAAGGCCGTTCGCGAGGGGTTGCTCAAGCCGGGCTGGACAGCCTCGTCTTCAAGGCGAACCACTGCCAGTGGCAGTTTTCCTGCGATATTCTCTGCGACAATCCCGACGATGCAGCGTCGCTGTAAATCTCCACGGTGCCACATCCATGACCACTCGCCGTGGTCGGGTCAGCCGGCACCATTGACGGAATTCCATTTTCTGCATATGGTTTTCCATATGAAGACGACACTGTCGATCAGCGACGCCACGATGCGGGCCGTCAAGCGGGAGGCGGCCCGACGGGGTCAAACCATGTCGGAACTGGTTGAGTCGGCGCTCCGCCAGACGCTCGGCCAGTCGAAGCCCGCCGGGAAGTTGCCACCGATGCCGTCATTCTCCAGCGGTGGTAGCCGGGTGGACGTATCCGACCGTAACAGTCTCTACGACGCGATGGGGCGGTAGCATGTTCGTCGTCGACACGAACGTGCTCATCTATGCCGCCGATCGGGACGCAGCTGACCACGCCGCCTGCCGCGATCTGATCGAGCGCTGCCGTGGCCAGTCCGGACCGTGGTACCTGACCTGGGGAATCGTCTACGAGTTTCTCCGCGTGACGACGCATCCTTCAATCTTCCGCCTCCCGTTTTCGGCAAATGATGCTTGGTCCTTTCTCAATTCCTTGTTCGCATCTCCCGGACTCGGAATGCTCACGGAGACAGAGCGACACCTGCACGTCGCACAGGAGGTATTCGCTGAGATGCCTCGCCTGGCAGGCAACGTCGTTTTCGACGTCCATACCGCCGTCCTCATGCGGGAAAATGGCGTGCGCGCCATCTACACCAATGACGGAGACTTCAACCGATTTCCCTTCGTCGACGTACTCGACCCGGTGACCGGCCAACGACGGACGCCCTCACGGCGACGGGGCTGAGGGGCGAAGAGTCGCCAGGAATGGCCGCAGCGGGGTTTAGGCACCGCCAGCCGGCTCGCAGCGGCGTGCCCAGAGGCATGGGCGGAGGACCGCCGGCTGGCGAGGCTCGCCGAGTGTCTCAACTCGCTCCCGCCGCGGGCCCGGGAACTCGTGCGGCTGCGACGGCGTACCCTTGTCGGAGGCCCAGGTCATGTTTCTGCCGACAACCGGCCGGCCATGGACGGGGGTGACAGTCAGTTTCTTACGCGTAATCAGCGGCAGGCCGCGGCTCACGGGCTGCTCATCAACTCAGCGCTTGTGGCGGAAGTGCCATTGACCGGGCTATCCTTGCTTCACGAGATCGGCCCTCACTCTAGATGGGATATTCCGCATGATTCAGACGCCTCCGAGACGAAGACCGATCACGATGCATGCTGCGACTTCACCTCTTTCCGGTTCGCGTAGTTCTGGGTCGTGTGGCCACTGGTCGTGTGGCTACCTGCCGCTTCCGCACTTTCTGGCTGGGCTCGTGAGACTGGCGGCCGTCGTCGCGGTCGTGGACAGCGTGGCAGCCGGCGGGGTGGCGGCCGAACCGCAGCCGCCCGGGTCTGCCGCGGCCCGCAACGTCGTCTTCATCATCTCGGACGACCAGCACTGGCGGGACTATTCGTTCATGGGCCATGGGCAGCTCCGCACGCCGCACCTCGACCGGCTCGCACGGGAAAGCCTCGTCTTTCGTCGCGGCTATGTGACCAGCAGTCTCTGCTGCCCGAGCCTGGCGTCGATCATCACCGGCCGCTATCCGCACGAGCATCGGATCGTCGGCAACGATCCGCCGGAGGATCCGCAGACACCGCGTGGCTCGCCCGAAGGGAAGGCCGCCTTCGAGGCCGGTCGCGAACGGATGAACCAGCATCTGGAGGAATGGCCGACACTTCCCCGGTTGCTGGGCGAGCATGGCTACAGCAGCCTTCAGACCGGGAAGTGGTGGCAGGGAGATTTTTCTCGCGGGGGGTTCACCGAGGGGATGACGAAAGGGGGACGGCACGGTGACGACGGGCTCACGATCGGTCGGAAGACCATGCAGCCGGTCAACGACTTTATGACCCACTGCCGGCAGGATGGCAGACCGTTCATGGTCTGGTATGCCCCCATGCTGCCGCACGATCCCCACGATCCCCCGCAGGAACTGATCGATCACTACGCGACGCAGACCGACAGCATTCACGTCGCGCGGTATTGGGGAAATGTCGAACGCTTCGACCGCACGGTCGGCGATCTGCTCGACCACCTGGACCGTGAGCAGCTCTCTGCAAACACACTGGTTGTCTATGTCACCGATAACGGCTGGCTCCAGAAGGCCGACGCGAAAGGGTTTGCGGCCCGGTCGAAGCTGTCGCCCTACGACGGCGGCCTGCGGACGCCGATCATGCTCCGCCAGCCGGGGACGATCGTACCGGGAATCAGCGACGCCCTAGCCAGTGCGATCGACCTCATGCCGACGGTGCTGGCCGCCTGCGGCATCCAGCCGCCGGCCGGCCTACCGGGCTCAAACCTGCTCGAGCCGCAGGCGGTGGCGGCGCGGAAGCAGGTGTTCGGCGAGTGTTTTACCCACACGCTCGTCGACGTGGACGACCCTGCCAGGAGCCTGCTCTGGCGGTGGACCGTCCGCGACCAGTGGAAGCTGATCGTGCCGGCACAGTCGGACGGTGCCGCCGCCTTCCCCCAGCATGAAGGTCGCCGCGTCGATCCGGACTCGTGGGCCCGGTATGACCGCGGCGAGGTCGAACTCTTTGATCTGTTCGACGATCCCGACGAGACCAGAAACGTTGCGGCCGCGCATCCAGAACTCGTGCGGGAATTGCGGCAGAGCCTCGATGCCTGGTGGACTCCGAAACAGGTTGATACGAGGCCGGGCGATGGGAAGCAGGACAACAAGAAGCTGGGAGATGCAAAGCCGGTCGATGCGGCCCAATCCCAGCCGGTCGCGGCGACGCCAGCGACGCGGTCTGTGGCGAAGGCCACGAATCTGCTCGTTTTCCTGGCCGACGATCTCGGTGCCCATGACCTCGGCTGCACCGGCAGCAGCTTCTATCGCACGCCGGCGATCGACCGGCTGGCCGCCTCGGGGATCCTCTTCACGCGGGCCTACGCCTCCTGTCCGGTCTGTTCGCCCACCCGCGCGGCGCTCATGACCGGCCGGCATCCCGCCCGCGTCGGGATCACGAATTTTATTGCAGGCAGTCGCCGCGGACCGCTCCTACCGGCCGACTCTCTCCATGCCCTGCCCGATGAAGAGGTGACCATCCCCGAACTCCTCAAAGCCGCCGGCTATGCCACCGGCGTTTTCGGCAAATGGCACCTGGGGAATCCCAAAGACATTCCGTCGCATGGGTTCGCGACGACCGGCTCCACGGCCGTCGGCCCCGGCCGGGGGCCGCTGGACGATCCGATGCATGCCCGGGCGATCGCGGCACAGGCGTCGGCGTTCATCGCCGCTAGCCGCGACCAGCCCTTCTTCTGCTACGTCCCGATGCACTCGGTGCATGTGCCACTGAAGACCCGTCCGGAACTGGCAGCGGAGGAGGGCGGGCGGGCCGTTGGTGTCGGTCCGAAGTTTGATGTGCTGCCGCAGCCGGCCGGTGATCCGGTCACGCGGCGTGTTCAGGATCACCCCGTGTATGCCGGCATGATCCGCGAGATGGATGAGACGGTGGCCACGGTCTTGGCGGCCGTTGAAGAGGCCGGGCAGACGGACAACACGCTCGTCGTCTTCACCAGCGACAACGGCGGCCTTTCCACCGCCGAGGGGGCGCCGACCTCGAACCTTCCGCTCCGCGCGGGCAAGGGGTTTCTCTACGAGGGAGGCATCCGTGTGCCACTCGTCGTGCGGTGGCCGGGCGTCGTGAAGCCGGGAACGACGACCGCGGTGCCGGTCACCACGCTCGACATCGCCGCCACGCTGCTCGAGGTCGCCGGCACGCAGCGGCCTGAGGAGGCCGTGCTCGACGGCACGAGCCTTGAGCCGGTGCTCGCGGGCGGATCGCTCCCTGGACGCGATCTCTACTGGCACTACCCCCACTACGCCAATCAGGGGAGCCGGCCCGCCGCCGCGATCATCGCGGGCGATGGTCCAAGCCCGGGGAGCGAGAAGCTGGTCGAGCACTTCGAGGATGGCCGGCTGGAGCTCTTCGATCTGGCGAACGATCCGGGCGAGCGTCGCAATCTTTCCGACAGCCGTCCGGACCGGGCCGCGGCGTTGCAGGCCCGGCTGGCAGCCTGGCGTGGGCGGGTTATGGCGAAGATGCCCGTGCCCAACCCACAGCCTGTGGATCCGTTCGGTCCGGAAGGCGAGCCAAGGAAACGGTGACGGGTTAGACTCTCGATGGGTATGTGCCGACCAACTCCCGCGTCGATGCTCGAAGAAGGGCTCATGACTATGATCTGCTTTCGTCGCCGTGGTGTGGCGGTGCTCGTCTGGGCAACCGTCGTCATGGTCGCTTCGCATGGTGTGCCTGCTCGCCTGGCGCTTGCCGACAATTGGCCCAACTGGCGGGGCCCCGCGGTCGATGGTACGGCGGCGGGCGCGGGCTATGTCTCATCCTGGAGCCCGACTGAGCATGTGCTCTGGCGGGTAAAACTGCCTGGGCTCGGCGCGAGCACGCCTGCCGTCTGGGGGAATCGCATCGTTGTCACCTGTGCGATCGATGGCAAGGATGCTGCGATCTGCCTCGATCGGGCCGGCCAGGAAATCTGGCGGCGGGAATTGGCCCCCGAGAAGCCCGGCAAGCACAAGAAGGCCACGGGCTCGAATCCGTCGCCGGTCACCGACGGCAAGCACGTCTGGGTCTATTACAAGAGCGGAGAACTGGCGGCCCTCGATCTGGCCGACGGCACGGTCGTCTGGCGGAAGAACCTTCAAGAAGAGTTCGGAGCAGACACGCTCTGGTGGGATCTCGGCACGTCGCCCGTGCTCACCTCCAAGGCCGTGGTCATCGCGGTGATGCAGACGGGCCCGAGCTACGTGGCGGCCTTCGACCGCTCAAGCGGCGACCTGCTCTGGAAACAGGACCGGATGCTCGATGCCCCCGAAGAGGCGGCGCAGAGTTATTCGACACCCGTGGTCTTTGGCGGCGACGCCGCCAAGGGAGAGCCGGCCGAGGTCATGATCGTGCTCGGCGCCGATCATGTGACGGCCCACGATGCGGCCACCGGAAAAGAACTCTGGCGTGTGGGCGGGCTCAACCCTACCGGCCACAAGTATTTCCGGTCGATCGCCTCGCCGGTTGTGGCAGGTGACCTCGTCATCGCCCCCTATGCCCGCGGCGAAACGATCACCGCCATCCGTCGTGGCGGGGCTGGCGACGTGACGGGATCGCATCTCGCCTGGGTCCGCACCGATCTGGGCGCCGACGTGCCGACGCCGGCCGTCAAGGATGGGCGGATCGTCGTCTGCACCGACAAGGGGAGGGTGGAGTGCCTCGACGCCGCCACCGGAAAGACGCTCGCGAAGACCGAACTACCTAAAAACCGCAACGCCTACTCAGCCTCGCCCGTGATCGTGGATGGCAGGATCATCGTGACCCGCGAGGATGGTGAGTCGAGCGTCTTTGAATGGCCGGCGCCGGCCGCGGAGTCGCTCCCGCTCGTGGGGCAGGGGGGCGTTGATGAAATGACCGTGGCCACGCCTGTCTGTGTCGACGGGCAGATCTTTGTCAGGACCCATGATTCACTCTGGTGTATTGGAGAAAAAGAACGATGACTCGGCCGAACTCGATGACTTCGCTGCTGGTGGTCTCTGTCGTGGCGTTGCTTGTGACACTCTCCGCGTCGCCGCCGCAGGCCGCCGAGACAGCGCCGCAGGCCGCCGCGACGGCGACACCGGGCAAGCCGGCCAGGCTTCTGGCCGTCAGTGTGACCGCCGGCTTCCGCCATGGCTCGATCAACACGGCTGAACCGGTGCTCGAGGAACTCGGCCGCACGAGCGGTCTCTACCATCTCGACTTCCTGCGGATGCCGGAGGGCCGGCTGCCGCAGCCGAAGGCCCCCAAGCGGGCAGAGGGGGCGAGCGACGCCGACTGGAAACAGCAGGAGGAGGCCTTTAAGGCAGCGCAGGCAGACTTTCAGAAGGCCGACGCCGTCTGGCAGCAGGGCGTGAAAGAACAGTTTGCCAAGGCGTTTGCACCCGAGTCGCTCTCCCACTTCGACGGCGTCATCTTCCTGAGCACGACCGGAGAGTTGCCGATCCCGGATCTGGCGGCGTTTCTCGAGTGGATCAAGACGGGCAAGGCCTTCATCGGCCTGCATGCCGCCAGCGACACGCTCAAGAGCTCAGACGCCTACTGCGACATGATCGGCGGCCACTTCGCCGGCCATCCGTGGAACGGCGGCGGCCAGCATGCGTTTGTCGTGCATGAACCAGGCCACCGGCTCACCGCCATGCTGCCCGGGCGGTTCCGCTGGCAGGACGAGATCTATCAATACGATCCGCGGTACAAGCCGGAGAATCTCCGCGTGCTCGTCAGCCTCGAGATGCAGGGCAGCACGCCCAAGGAACCATGGCACGTGCCCGTGTCGTGGGTCCGTGAGTATGGGTCGGGCCGGGTCTTCTACACGAACTTCGGCCACAACGACGCGACCTGGAAAGAGCCGATGTTTCAGAGGCACATGAGCGAGGGGATCGCCTGGGCGCTCAAGACTTTTGACGCACCGGCCACACCCAACCCCGACGTGCAGGCGGCGGAATATCTCCGCAGCGTGATCGCCGCCGCTGGGATCGCTACCGGCAAGAATGCCGACGACCTGCTGGCCAAGGTCGACGCGAGAATTGCCCGGGATGCCTCGTGGGCGACGGGCCTGCGGCCGCTGCTGCTAGAACTGCGGGGACTCAAGCCCGAGTCGAGGGCCGAGGCCTATGCCAAGGTGCTTTCGGCGATCGACAAGCCGTAGCCGTGCCCGGCCCGAGCGTGCACGAGATCATGCCCTGACCTGACGACAGGAAAAATTGTTATGACCAAGACCCTCGTCGCCTGCCTCTGGGCTGCCGTGCTCGCCGCCGGTATTCCGATTCGGGAAATGGCCGCCGCACCGCCGAACGTGGTTGTGATCCTGGCCGACGATCTCGGCTTCTCCGATCTCGGCTGCTATGGCGGCGAGATCGACACGCCCTCGCTCGATAGCCTTGCCGCCGGCGGCCTGCGATTCACCCAAGGCTATAACACCGCCCGTTGCTGGCCGACCCGGGCCGCGCTCTTGACCGGCTACTACCCGCAGGCGGTTCGCCGTGACTCGCTGCCCGGCGGCAAGGATGGGAAGGGAACGCGGCCCAGCTGGGCGCGGCTGCTGCCAGAACTGCTCGCGCCGGCCGGTTACCGTTCCTACCACTCCGGCAAGTGGCACATCGACGGCGACCCGCGGTCGCAAGGCTTCGCTCGGTCGCTCGACATGACCAAGGGGGACAACAATTATTTCTCAGCCAACGGCGTCGTCGAGGACGGCCGGCAGGTGCCGGTCACGGACGATTTCTATGCCACGACCGCGATCGGCGACCACGCCGTCACGTGTCTGGCCGACCATGCCAGGGATCATGCCGGCACGCCGTTCTTCCACTACGTGCCCTTCACGTCGCCGCACTTCCCGCTACATGCCCCGCCTGAACTGATCGAAAAATATCGCACGAGGTACCGGGCCGGCTGGAATGCCGTGCAGGCGGCCAGGACGCAACGGCTCAAGGACCTGGGCATCGTGACGAACCAGCCGGCGGCAATGGAGCGGGACGTGGGCCCTCCCTACCACAACCCCGATGCCCTCGAGAAACTTGGGGCCGGTGAGATCAACCGGCCGCTGCCGTGGACAGAACTCACGCCCCAGCAGCGGGAGTTTCAGATCGGGAAGATGGCGATCCATGCCGCGATGATCGACTGCATGGACCAGCAGGTGGGCCGGATTCTCGCGCAGCTCAAAGTCATGGGCGTGTTCGACGACACACTCGTGCTCTTTGCCAGCGACAACGGAGCCTCGGCCGAGATCATGGTCCGTGGCGAGGGGCACGATCCGCAGGCCCCGCCGGGATCGAGAAAGACGTTTCTCTGTCTTGGACCAGGCTGGTCGAGCTGCGCGAACACCCCGTTTCGTCGTCACAAGACCTGGGTGCACGAGGGGGGCATCGCGACGCCCTGGATCGTCCATTGGCCGCATGGGGTGTCGGCCAAGGGGGAGCTCCGCGGTCAGCCTGTCCACGTGATCGACGTCGTGCCGACGGTCCTCGAACTGGCCGGCATCACGCCGCCCCGCGACCAGGCCGGAAAGCCCTTGCCGCCGCTGCAGGGCAAGAGTTTTGCTCGAGCCCTGAGGGATCCCGCTGCCCCGCCGGCGCACGACAGCCTCTGGTGGTGCCACGAGGGGCACCGGGCTGTTCGTGTGGGCGACTGGAAACTCGTCGCGGCCAAGGGCATGCCGTGGGAACTCTACGATCTGGCCCGCGATCGCTGCGAAACCACCAGTCTCGCGGCCGGTGAGCCAGCCCGTGTGCAGGCGCTCGAGGCGGCCTGGAACCAGACCGCGGAGGAGTGCCGGGCTCTGGCCGCGGCCGATGCCGGGGTGGCTCCCCCGGCCAGTGAGGCCGTGCCTGCGGCAGATGCGCCGCGGCCAGAGCCGAACATCATCTACGTGATGACCGATGACCAGGGCTATGGCGACGTCGCCGCCCATGGCAACCCCATCATCCGCACGCCGAATCTGGACCGGCTCCACGGACAAAGCGTTCGGCTGACCGAGTTTCACGTGAGCCCCACCTGTTCGCCGACGCGGGCTGCGCTGATGACCGGCCGTCACGAATTCCGCTCCGGCGTCACGCACACGATCCTCGAGCGTGAACGGCTGGCGCTCTCCGCGATCACGCTGCCGCAGGTGCTCAAGGCGGGCGGCTACACCACCGGCATCTTTGGCAAGTGGCATCTCGGCGACGAGGACGCCTACCAGCCCGGACGCCGTGGCTTCGATCGGGTCTTCATCCACGGTGGCGGTGGGATTGGGCAGTCGTATCCCGGCAGTTGCGGCGACGCGCCGGGCAATTCCTATTTCAATCCGTTGATCCGCAGCGACGGCACGTTCGTCAACACGAAGGGCTACTGCACCGACGTCTTCTTCGACGAGGCGGTCACCTGGATGGATGCCACCCGGAAGAGCGGCAAGCCGTTTTTCTGCTATGTCGCCACCAACGCGCCGCACGGGCCGCTCGACTGTCCGCCCGGCTCCGACACGCCGTATCTGGCACAGCTCGAGGCCGCCGGCATCAAGGATCCCAAGCAGCGGGCGGACATCGCAAAGTTCTACGGCATGATCGAGAACATCGACACGAATGTCGGCAGGCTGCTGGCGAAACTCGACGAGTGGGGGATCGCCGACAACACGCTGCTCGTGTTCACGACTGACAACGGCACGGCCACGGGAGCCCCGGTCTTCAACGCCGGGATGCGTGGAGTGAAGGGCACGGCCTATCGCGGCGGCACCCGCAGCGTGAGCTATTGGCGGTGGCCGGGCAGGCTGCCTGCGGGCGTGGACGTGCCCGCCCTGACGGCGCATATCGACGTGTTCCCGACGCTCTGCGAGTGTGCGGGGGCGGCGATACCGGCTGGCGTCGCGGCGAAGGTCGAAGGCAGAAGCCTCCTGCCGCTGCTGCGGGATGCAAAGGCTCCATGGCCCGACCGGCCGTTGTTCACGCACCTTGGCCGCTGGGATCGCGGCAAGGTGGCAGAGGCAGCGTATCGACAGTGCCGGGTCCGCGAGGGGAAGTGGAGTCTGGTGAACGTCAAGAACACTCCCAGAACGTGGGAGCTCTACGATGTCGCCGCGGATCCAGGCGAGAAGAACGACGTCGCAGGCCGCCATCCCGACGTCGTTGCCCGTCTCGGCGGAACGTACGACCGCTGGTGGGCCAGCGTGCAGCCGGATCTCGTCAACGAAGATCTCGACGGCCCGTCCGAGAATCCCTTCAAGACGGCCCATGCCCGGCAGTTCGGCCCGCCGCCGACGCTTTCCGACGTTTCCTACGGCCCGCATCCCAAGCAGGTGATGCACTTCTGGAAGACGCCCCGGGCAGCGGCCGATTCGCCCGCGCCGCTGGTGTTTTTCGTCCATGGCGGCGGCTGGCAGGGAGGCGATCGGCTCAGCGGTCTGGCGACCATGCTGCCCCGGCTCCTTGACGCGGGAATCTCGGTCGCGAGCGTTGAATACCGGTTCATCAAGGAGGCGATGGATGAGCAGATCGACCCGCCGGTGAAGGCGCCGCTCGCGGATGCCGCTCGCGGTCTTCAGACCGTTCGCAGCAGGGCGTCGGAGTGGCATGTGGACCCGAACCGGATCGCCGCCAGTGGCGGATCGGCAGGCGGCTGCACAAGCCTCTGGCTGGCGTTTCACGACGACATGGCAGATCCGGCCAGCAGCGACCCGGTGGCGCGGCAGTCGACGCGTCTGGTCACCGCAGCGGTCAATGTCGCCCAGACCACGCTCGATCCGGTGCAGATGAGGGAGTGGACGCCCAACAGCCGCTACGGCGGCCATGCCTTCGGCTTCATGCCGAGCCCCGAGAAGCGTGACACGCAGTTTGCCGAGTTTCTCGCGGCCCGCGACCGGCTGCTGCCGGTGATCAATCAGTATTCGCCCTATGCACTCGTGTCGGCGGACGATCCACCGGTCTCTCTCTTCTACGGGTCGCCACCGGCTCTCGGGCGGGATGCCAAGGACCCCACGCACACGTCGAACTTTGGCATCAAGCTCAAGGAGCGGTGCGACGGGGCCGGCGTGCCCTGCGAACTGGTCTATCCAAAGGCACCGAATGTGACGCATGCCACCGTGGCAGACGCCCTGATCTCCGCGCTTGACAAGAGCAAGTGAGCCCGGCTGCTGACGCGGTGCGCACACTCGAGCCAAGAGCTACAGCTGGACGAAACGGACTGGAGCGGCCTGTATGAACCAGAGCATGTGGGTGCGGTGTGCCGTCGCCGTGCTGGCGGCGTTGTGGGTGGGTGGGCTCCAGGCCGGCCCGCCACGGCCGCCAAATATCGTGTTGTTTCTCTGTGACGATCTCGGGAGTGGTGATGTCGCCGCACTGGGTTCGAAGGATATCCAGACACCCAACATCGACCGGCTCTTCAGCCGTGGCACCCGGCTCACACGGCACTGGGCCGGCAATGCCGTCTGCGGGCCGAGTCGGTGCGTGCTGATGACCGGCAGGCATCCGGGACACGCGACGGTTCGCAGCAACCGCGAGGTGAAACCCGAAGGCCAGGCTCCGATGCCGGCCGGCACGGTCACGCTCGCGAGAGTCCTCAAAGAGGCCGGGTATGCCACCGGTGGCTTCGGGAAGTGGGGGCTTGGCCCGCCGGGCAGCGAGTCTGATCCGATCGCCTGTGGGTTCGACACGTTCTTCGGCTACAACTGCCAGCGGGAGGCGCACTCGTTCTATCCCGACCACCTCTGGGATGGCCGCACCCGCGTCGCCGTCGACAACACGTCGCTCGCCGGAGGCCCCGTGCCCCGCGGCGGCACGGTCGCGGCCGACCAGGGAGCGTTTCCCGACTCGTTTGCCCCGTACGTCGGCCGGAACTATTCAGCCGACCTGATCGCCGAGCGGCAACTGGCGTTTATCAAGGACAACGCCGGCCGGCCGTTTTTCGTCTATGTGCCGACGACGGTGCCGCACCTGGCGCTGCAGGTGCCCGCCGACGAGCCGTCGCTGGCGGCCTACGACAAGCACTTCGGTGCCGAGGAGCCCTATCTCGGTGGCAAGGGCTACGTGCCCTGTCGGCGACCGCTCTCCACCTACGCCGCGATGATCACGCGGATGGACCGTGAGGTCGGCAGGATCGTCACGCTCCTCGACGATCTTAAGCTCACCGACGACACGATTTTTGTCTTCTCGAGCGACAACGGCGCGGCCAGTCCTGGTAGTGGCGGGATCGACACCGCTCGACTCAGGAGCAACGGCGGTCTTCGGGATTGGAAGGGATCTCCGTACGAAGGTGGGCTGAGTGTTCCCACGGCGATCGCCTGGCCCGGGAAGATTCACGCCGGCCGATCGATCGACGTCCCCACGGGCTTCGAGGACTGGCTGCCCACACTCCTCGATCTTGCCGGGCTCCACGAGCGCATGCCCCCCGGCCTCGACGGGGTGAGCCTTGCCGCTGCCCTACGTGGTGAAGCGGAAGCCGATCCTGATCGCATGCTCTACCGTGAGCTCACCGAGCGGTCATGGCAGGCGGCCGTCGACGGTCGCTGGAAGGCGGTCCGCCGCGGCAAGGGCAATCGGAAAACTCCATCTACGGAGGCTCATCCGACGGAACTCTACGATCTCGCGGCCGATCCCGGCGAATCACACGACGTCGCTGCCGATCACCGCGATGTCGTCCGCCGGATGGAGGCGATCCTCGACCGGGAGCATGTGCCCCATCCCGACTGGCCACTGCCGTTTGCCGACATCGGCAGGCAGCCGCAGCCGGCTCCGGCCGCCGCGGCGACCAAACGGCCCAACATCCTCTACATCATTGCCGACGACCAGTCGCCCTTCGACCTCACGTGCTACAACCCCGCCTCGACACTCGGCACGCCGGTGATCGACCGGCTCGCCGCCGAAGGAATGGTGTTTGACGCGGCGTATCACATGGGCTCGTTCTCCGGGGCGGTCTGCACGCCGAGCCGGCACATGGTGATGTGCGGCCGGTCGGTCTGGCACCTGCCGATTGGGCCCACCAAGACGTCGTGCCCGCCAGACATCGTTCAGTTCACGCTCGCGCCGGTTTTCAATCGGGCCGGTTACGACACGATGCGGACCTGCAAGCAGGGCAATGCCTACGAAGGTGCCGACAGACTCTTCACGATCCGCCACGACGCCACCAGGCGGGAGGGCACGCACGAGGGGGGCAGCGGCTGGCACGGCGACCGGGTCATGGAGTATCTCGCGGAGCGGGAGCGGACGCAGGACGCCGACCCGTTCCTGATCTACTTCGGGTTCTCGCATCCGCACGACACTCGCGACGGCACGCCGGAACTGCTCGCAAAATACGGCGCCACCAACCACACCGACAGGTCGTCGCCGCCGGCCGCCGATCTGAAGCAGCCGCCGTTGCCCGGCAACTGGCTGCCCAGGCACCCCTTCGATCACGGCCACATGGATGTCCGCGACGAGGTGGCGGTGAGCGGAGTGTGGGATCGCCGGGACGCGACCACGATTCGTAATGAACTGGGCCGTGAATACGCCTGCAGCGAAAATATCGACCGGCAGATCGGCCGGGTGCTTGAGAAGCTCGCGGCGATGGGCGAGCTCGACAACACGTGGATCTTCTACACGGCCGACCACGGCATGGCGATCGGTCGCCACGGCCTGCATGGGAAGCAGAATCTCTACGAACACACCTGGCGGGTGCCCTTCATCGTGAAGGGGCCGGGTGTGAAGCCGGGAAGTCGCGCCCCTGGCAACATCTACCTCGGCGACACGCTGGCCACGCTCTGCGACATCTCCGGTATTGCGCCGCCGGTCTCGAACGAGGGCACGAGTTTTCTGCCGGTGCTCGAGGGGCGGCAGCAGACCGTTCGCGACGTCCTGTACGGCGTCTACTGTGGCGGCCAGAAGCCGGGGATTCGCAGTGTGCGGCAGGGGGACTGGAAGCTCATCAAGTATGAGTCGCCTTCCGGCGGCCTCCACACGCAGCTGTTCAATCTGCATGAAAACCCGCAGGAGTTTCTTGCTGAGCACCATGCGGCATCGGTCGCTGAGGCCATTGCGGCGGTGCCCCAGCCACTCCAGAAAAACCCACTCCAGAAAAACCCCCTTCAAAAAAACCTGGCCGCCGATCCGGCCCACTCCGACAAACGTGCCGCGATGGAGGCTGTTCTCCTTGCCGAGATGCAGCGGCACGATGATCCATTTCGGTTTTCGGACCAGCCTGTGAAGGAGCCCGTACCATGACCGCCTCCACCCCCCTGGCCTGCCTCGTGGCCGTTCTGATGGCCCTCGTGGCATCGGCCGGCACCGTGCGTGCCGCGGCTCCGCCGAACATCGTCGTGATCTTCATCGACGACCTGGGCTATGGCGACATCGGGCCATTCGGAGCCACGAAGCAGCAGACCCCCAACCTCGACCGCATGGCGGCCGAAGGGATGAAGCTCACAAGTTTCTACGCGGCGCCGGTCTGCTCGGTGTCGCGGGCGCAACTGCTCACCGGCTGTTATGGAGTGCGGGTCGGCGTGCCCGGGGTCTACGGTCCCGCCGGTCCTGAGGGACTCAATCCCGCCGAGTGCACGATCGCAGAACGGCTGAAGCCCCTCGGCTATGCCACCGCATGCATCGGGAAGTGGCATCTCGGCGACCAGCCCGAGTTTCTCCCCACCCGCCAAGGCTTCGATCGCTACTACGGCATTCCCTATTCCAATGACATGCAGCGGGTGTCGGCCGAGACCGGCCAGCGGGTCGTGCCGCTGCTGCGTGACGAGACAGTCGCCGAACTGCTGACCGACGAGATGCAGACGGCGATCGTGGAAAAGAGCACGGCCGAGGCGGTGCGGTTTATCGAGGAGGCGAAGGGGGGGCCCTTTTTCCTTTATCTGCCGTATACGGCGGTGCATGCCCCGATCGTGCCGGGGAAGCGGTTTCAGGGCAAAAGCCACAACGGAAAGTTCGGCGACTGGGTCGAGGAAGTCGATTGGAGCGTCGGCGAACTGTTCGACACGCTCCGGCGGCTCGAGCTCGCCGACAACACGCTTGTGATCTTCACGAGTGACAACGGACCCTGGGTGAGCGTCGTCGGTGACGCGACGACAGCCGGCCCGCTTCGCGGCAGCAAGGGAAGCACCTGGGAGGGAGGCGTGCGGGTGCCAACCATTGCCTGGTGGCCCGGGCACATCAAGCCGGGCACGACATGCGACACGGTGGCCGGCACGATCGATCTTTTGCCGACGTGCGTGAAGCTGGCCGGCGGCACGGTGCCCTCCGAACCGGTCATCGACGGTCGGGATATGTCGGGCCTGCTTCTTGGCTCGTCGCAGGAATCACCGCGAAACGCCCACGCCTATTTCCAGGGTAATGGCCTGCAGGCGGTCCGGCAGGGGAAGTGGAAGCTCGCGATCGCGGCACAGGCCAGCGGCCTGGGCAAGAAGAACACCCAGTCACCGGAGCCGGCATCGCTCGATCAGCCGCGGCTCTACGACCTCGATGCCGACATCGGCGAGACGACCAACATCGCCGCGTCGCATCCGGCGGTGGTCGCCGACCTGAAGGCCCTCGCGGTGGCCATGCAGCAGGAACTGGGGAATCCGCAGTCACCGGCCCGCCGGCCCGCCGGCAGCGTCGCGAACCCGCAGACGATCTACCAGACGGTTCCGCAGCCGCCGAAGCAGAGCCAGGAAACGAAGCAGAGCCAAGAAACAAAGCAGAAGAAGGAAACGAAGCAGACGAAGGGGACGAAGGGGACGAAGGGGACGAAGCAGGCCGACAAAGCCGCGGCGGCACGGCCCAACATCGTGCTCTTTCTGGCGGATGACCTCGGCTACGGCGAACTGGGCTGCTACGGCAACACCGCGGCCATCACCCCGAATCTCGACCGCTTCGCCACCCAGGGGCTGCGATACACCGACTGCCATTCGGCCTCGAGCGTCTGTTCGCCGTCGCGGTCGAGCCTCCTCACCGGTCGCACGCCCTTTCGTAACGGTGTCTTCACCTGGATCCCGGAGAAGAGCCCGATCCACCTCCGCACCAGCGAGATTGCACTACCGAAGCTTCTGTCCGCTGCCGGCTACGACACCTGCCACGTAGGCAAATGGCACTTGAACGGCCTGTTCAACTCGCCCGAGCAGCCGCAGCCCGATGCCCACGGCTACGCCTGGTGGCTCGCCACGCAAAACAACGCCGCGCCGAGCCATGCGTTTCCCGAGAACTTCGTCCGCAACGGTGCCGCCATCGGGAAGGTCGACGACTACTCCGCGCCGTTCATCGCCAAGGAAGCGGCGACATGGCTCGAGACCAAGCGGGATCCGGCCAAGCCGTTCTTTCTCGCTGTCTGGACGCACGAGCCGCACTATCCGATCGCGTCGGCCGAGCGGTACGAAAAGCTGCACGCCGGTATCGCCGACCCCGAGGAACGGACCTACCGGGCCAACGTCACGCAGCTCGACGACGCCTTCGGCACGGTCATGCAGGCGCTCGACGCGATCGGGGCGACCGACTCGACGCTGGTCTTCTTTTCGAGTGACAACGGTCCCGAAGGCGACGGCAACAAGGGGCCGGGCCGCGGCCTGGCCGGTGGACTTCGCGGCCGCAAGCGGTCGATGTACGAGGGGGGTCACCGCGTGCCCGGCATGCTTCGCTGGCCGGCGAAGATCGAACCGGGAGCCGTGAGCGATCTGCCGGTGATCGGCAGTGATTTTCTGCCGACGGCCCTCCGAGCGGCCGGGCTCGAGCCGCCGCCGGGCCGGACGCTCGACGGCGTCGACATCCGCGGCCCCGCGGTCGAACGCACGCGGCCCATGTACTGGCGGTGGGGGGGATTCGTGGCCTACCGCGAAGGGCCGTGGAAGATCGTCGTGGATGAGGCCCTCGAGAAGCCTGAACTCTACAACCTCGCAGACGATCGCGCGGAGACGACGAATCTCGCTGTCCGCGAGACGGAGCGTCTGGCCGCCATGCTGACCCGGTTGCGGATCCTGCAGGGGGAGATCGAGGCCGAGGGCCCGGACTGGTGGCGGACCGAGCCAATGAGTGGCCTGAAGAAGAAGAAGGGCTGATACACACGCGGGTGGTGTCTGCCGGGCTGGCGATGCTCGATAGGCAAGTCGCAGGCAGAGGCGTCGACAATCCAGCGAACGGTAGCAAGCAACCTGCCGCCACGGTGGAAGGCGGGTCTGCTAGACTCCCGGGCCGCGGAGCGTCCGCGGGAACCAGTCGTCGGGAGGCGGGCATGTCGGCACGTGAATCGTCAGGTGGATCGTCAGAGGGGCCGGCAGCTCGATCGCAGGGAACGGTTCCGGCCGCGACCGCCACGAGCCGGATCGGCCTGGCCCTCTTCTGGATCTACGTGCTGCTCTACGCCGGCTTCATGGCCCTGGTGCTCTTTCGCCCGGATCTCCTGTCGCTGCGGCCCTTCGGCGGCGTGAATCTGGCCATCGCCTACGGAATGGGGCTCATCGCCGGTGCATTCCTGTTGGCCATCGTCTACATGGCCGCCTGTCGGGCCGTCGAAGGCGGCGGCCCGCCCCGCGGCTGATCCCATCCCGCGGCAACACATCCCGCAGCGAAACCGTTTCACACGTTGTGTCTGGAAAGGACTCCCGGCCCTTGCTCTACGAATCCTCCCCCGTCGCCATTGCGATCTTTGCGGCCTTTGTGCTGAGCGTCATCGGCCTGTCGTTCTACCTTGGCCGCAAAGGTCAGTCGGCCAAGGGCTACTATGCCGCCCACGGCGAGATCCACTGGTTCGTCAACGGCATCGCCTTCGCGGGGGATTATCTCTCGGCGGCATCATTTCTCGGCATCTGCGGGATGATCGCCTTCAACGGCTACGACGGCTTCCTCTACTCCATCGGCTTCCTGGCCGGCTGGATCGTGGCACTCTTCGTGATCGCCGAGCCGATCAAGGCGCTCGGGAAGTTCACCTTTGCCGACGCCCTCGACAGCCGGTTCAACAGCCGCGGCATCAAGTTGGCGGTGGCGATCTCGACGCTCGTCGTCAGCATCTTCTATCTCATCCCGCAGATGGTCGGTGCCGGCGACCTGATCGTGCCGCTGCTAGGACTGCCGCACACCGCCGGCGTGATCCTCGTGGGCGTGGCGGTCACCATGATCGTGGTCACGGCGGGCATGGTTTCCACCACCTGGGTGCAGTTCATCAAGGGCTCGTTGCTCGTGTTTTTCTGCGGCATCCTTGCCGCGATGATTCTCGACCGGGGCCTCGTGGTCGGCTCGGGCCCCGCCGCAAACCTTACGCCGCAGGTCCGCACGGTCACTCCCGACGGCATTGTGCTCGTCGACGGCGTCCGGCAGTCGAAGGGCCACGACCTCCGGCCGGTCGGCACGCTCCTTGCGCTGCCGGCCCGCTATGCCGGAAAAACAGCCACCGGCCCCCTGCGGCCGCTGGAGTATCTCTCCGCGCTCGAGGACTCGACGATCGTCACCTGGACGAGCAAGAAGCACACCGACTTGAGCGGCACCCATACGACCTTCTCGCCCGTCGAGCGGAAGGGATCCGATCTGCTCAAGCCGGGCGGCTATTTCAAGGGACTCACCTCCGGGAAGCTTGCCGACAGGCTCGATTTCGCCAGTCTGATGCTCGCGCTGTTTTGCGGCACCGCCTCGCTGCCGCACATCCTCATCCGCTATTACACGGTCAAGGACGCCGCCGCGGCGCGGAAGAGCACCGTCGTGGGCATCGCCGCGATCGGCGCCTTCTACGTGCTCACGCTCTATCTGGGCTTGGGCGCGATGACCAGCGGGGCCCTCGACCCCACCAGCACCAACATGGCTGCGCCGCTCCTGGCGAAATCGTTCAGCACCACGCTGTTTGCGATCATATCGGCGATCGCGTTCACGACGGTGCTCGGCACGGTGAGCGGTCTGATCATGGCCGGCAGCGGCGCGGTGGCCCACGACCTCGTCGAAAACGTCTTCGGCATCCCGATGACAGATCACGAGAAGGTGCGGTGCGGCAGGATCGCGGCAGTGGGCCTGGGGATCATCGCGATGGTGCTGGGCGTGCTGTTTCGCAATTTCAATGTCAGCTTCCTCGTGGGCTGGGCGTTCAACATCGCCGCGAGTGCCAACCTGCCCGCGCTCGTGATGCTGCTGTTCTGGCCGCGGACGACCAAGCAGGGAATCATCGCCGCGGTGACGGTGGGCATGTGCTCGTCGCTGGCGTGGATCCTGCTCTCGGCCGACACCTTCGAGAAGGTCTATGGCTGGAGCCGGGAGGCGTCGATCGTGCCCTTCAGCCAGCCCGGGCTCGTGACGATCCCACTGGGATTCCTCGTGCTCGTCGTCGTGTCGTTGCTCACGCCGCCACAGCCGACGGCAGCGGTGCGTCGCCATGCGTGAGACGCCCAGGGGAGAATCCCTCCGCGGACAGCATGCCGTGATCCGCTGCGGCGAGCCACATCTGGAGTCTCTTCGCGGCATCTACAATCACGAGATCCTGCACACCACCGCGCTCTACGAATACGAGCCGCGGAGCGTCGCGTTTATGGAGCAATGGCTGGCCGCGAAGCAGGCGGCCGGCCTGCCGCTGCTGGGCGTCGAACTCGAACCGGGCGTACTGGCGGGATTCGCCACCTGGGGCCCGTTTCGCCCGTTCCCCGCGTACGGTCACACGGTCGAGCATTCTGTCTATGTCGATTCCACGGCTCGGGGCCGCGGCGTGGGGAAGACGCTTTTGGCCGCGCTCGTCGAGGAGGCCCGCGGGCAGGGTCTGCACACGATGGTGGGCGTGATCGATGCCACGAACGCCGCGAGCATCGGGCTGCACCGACGGCTCGGCTTCACGCCCTGCGGCACGGTCCGTGAGGCAGGCTTCAAGTTTGGCCGCTGGCTCGACGTTGAATATTGGCAGTTGATTCTGGGTTCATCCAAGCCCGGAGCGTAAGCGACGGGATCTGTCTTCGTGCCTACACCCGCGGAAGCTCGAAACCCGCGCGGTAGTCCCGCGTGAAGAGGCGGTTGGCCTCGTCGTCGGTTGACCGCTCGGTCTTCGGATCGATCGCAAGCTCGCGGCCGAGCTTGAGCGTGGTGGCGGCGAAGTCGATGGTGTGGTCCTTGAGGTAGGCCTCGAAGCTGTCCCAGGTCTCGCCCACGTGCGTTTCGGTCGCCGCGAGCGTCGGCCGGGTGCCGGGGGGCACTACCGTTCCGAGCTCCCAGGAGACGTTGCCCAGGTGGGCAAGCGCGCTCGACAGATGGCCGTCTTCGATGTCGAGGTGGAGGTCCCTGTGGTCGCGGCTCCTGATCGCCTTGACGAAGTTTGCAAAGTGCTGCTGGTAGCTGCCACCCGACCACTTGCCCAGTTCGTTGCCGTCGTAATCGAAGGCGACGCCGGAGGTGTAGTTCGGCCCGACGGCAAAACCCTTGGTGCCATACCAGATGTTGCTGGCGCCGGTGAACGGCGTGACATTCTTCAGACCAAATGTCACCGGTGACTTGATCGGCAGGCCGCGAACATCGGAGATCAGCAGGGCGTCGTCCCACTGGTAGATCGTCACCTGGCTATTGGCCACGTCGCCATTGTCGATGTAGCCGAGCCGGCCGCCGAGGCTGACCACCCGCCTGGGCAGTTCCTGCTTGCCGAGGCCCCAGCGGGCCTTGTCGAGTTCGTGGGGATTCTGGTTGCCGAGATCGCCATTCCCGGTGACATGGTTCCAGTGCCAGTCGTAGTGGAGTTTCTTACGGGTCGGCACCACGGCCGGGGCCGGGCCCGCCCAGAGATCGAAGTCGAGGCCGGCCGGAATGGGAGCCGCGGTGTCGACCAGCCCGATGCTTGGCCGGTTGCGGTAGCAGACGGCGCGGGCCACCTTCACGTCGCCGATTTTCCCACTCTTTACGAAGTCGAGTGTCTGCCGCATGCCGGTCATGCTGCGGCTCTGCACACCCATCTGGCACATGCGTCCGAGCTTGCGGGCCCACTGCGTGATCACCCGGCCCTCCTCGACGTTGTGGCTGCAGGGCTTTTCCACGTAGACATCCTTGCCCGACTGCATCGCCCAGACGGCCATCACGGCATGCCAGTGGTTGGGCGTGGCGATCGAGACCGCGTCGATGTCCTTGCGGTCGAGCAGACGGCGGACGTCCTGCACATAGGCCGGTGGGTGCAGGGTGTTTTTGAAATACCGCTCGCACAGCCGCACGTAGGCGGACGGGTCGCAGTCGCAGATCGCGACCAGATTACAGTCGGGATTGGCCAGCCATTCGCCGACATGGTTCGCTCCCTGGCCATTCACGCCAATGACGGCGACACGGAGTTTTGCCAGGTTGGCTACGGGGCGGCCTGAGCCCGCGGATGCGGCTGGGTCGGCCTCTTCCCCGGCCGCCGCCAGGGGCATGCCGGCCAGCGAGGCGGCTGCGAGCGTGAGGGCTGTTTCCACGAAGTCACGGCGGGACAGCGGCATCGAGAGGTCTCCCCGAAGAAGGTCAGTAAGGTACGACAAAGAAGTGCGAGAAAGAGCTACGAGAGAGGCAGGCAGCCTTCGCTCTCTATTCCTACCCTTATCGTACCGTCCTGCCACCGCCCGCCAAACAGTCGCGGATTCCTCAGGAACGGTCGCGACCGGTGGGCTTCTTGCCTTTTCGGGCAGCGTCGGCCCGCTGGGGCTTGGAGGCCGGCTTGGCCGCCCGGCGACGCGGCCCGGTGCCGTCCACCTCCGGGCCGTGTGGGTGGGCTGTTTCAGGCCGCGGATCGTACGACACACTCAACACCTTGGCCGTGCCGCGGCCTGCCGGCGCGAGCACATGGGGAATCGCGGCGTAGATATAGACGCTATCCCCCGTGGCGAGGTTGATCTGTTCGTCGCCATAATCCAGTCGCAGGTCCCCCTCGAGCACGAGCAGAAACCGCTCGCCGCCGTGGTTGTCGGGACGCTGGCGGTTACCCACGCCAGAGAGGTGCACGATCACAGGGGTCATGGCGCGATCCCGCCACCGGTCGGCAAGGCTCTCGGGCACGTAGCCGCTCAGCCCGTTCCGGGCCGGCTCCTTTCGCCCCTCGCCATGCCTCACCACCTCATATTGCGGCGCGACCGTCAGACCTTCGACCAGCGTGTCGACGCCGCACTCGAGCACCTCGGAGAGTTTCACGAGGCCTTCGAGCGAGGGGGCGAGCTGGCCATTTTCCAGCTTGGAAAGCCAGCTGACCGTGAACTTCGCACGCGAGACAACCTCGTCGAGGGTCAGGCGACGGGCCAGGCGGGCCGCCCGAACACGTCGGCCCAGATCCGCGAGATTCACGATGGTGGTCATGGTTGGCAGTCAGAGGGCGACATTCCCGGGGGAAGTATGCCCCAAGGGAAATACACCCGCAAGAGGGGTGTCACCCATTGCCTGCACCATCGGCCCGCAGCGGCCAAAGGTCAGCGGCCGCTCTGATAAGCCCAGGTAAGCCCAGGGCCTCCCCGCTCAGGCACCGGGACGGCGGAAGTGCCTGTAGGCCTGCAGCACATCGTGAAGGTCGGACGAGATCGAAATCTCGTCATCCTTGAAATCGGTCAGCCAGGTGCGATTGCTTACCACGGCATCGGCCAGCAGGGGCAGAACATCGCCGAGTGGGATACGAATGCTTTTTTCGCTCGGTTGTTCCAGCACCGCGACGTTCTGCTGGCTGAGATCGGGACCCGTGTAGACCCGGAGGCGACGCATGGCCATAGAACACACTCCCTTGTTTGACCGTGACACAATTCGCCCGAGACCCACGCTTTAAACCCACGCCATCAGGCAGGGCTCTCACATGGCTTTCGGACGTGGTGACTGAGCCTCATAAAGGCCACGCGTCGTCCTGACGCGGTCACCGCTGCAGTTCATTGTCCAAACATGAGGATCGGCACATCAGGCCGGCAAGGTTTAGCCTAGTTCCCGAATTGTGCGGAATCGGACCGGCAGCCCGGTCGTTCGGGAGAACTGGGTGGACTGGATTCCCCTCCGTGACTCTTGATAAAGAGCCATCCTGCCCTGCCCACATGGAGGCGATTTTTTAACCTACCATGCCCGAGGGCTGGGTCTGTACACGGCCGGCACGGAAGGCATCACCGATCGACTTGGGAACGAGTGCCTCGGCCTGAAACAGGCGAGCCCGGTTCTCGGCCGTCGAAGCCTTCATCTCCTGCTCGCGGGCGATGGCGACACTCCGCCGTTCCTCCGCCTTGGCCCGGGCCACCCGGGTATCGGCCTCTGCCTGATCCGCCTGCAGGCGAGCCCCGATGTTTTCCCCCACCTCGATGTCTGCAATGTCGATCGACACGATCTGAAACGCCGTCTGGGCGTCGAGTCCGCGTTGGAGCACGGCCTTGGAAATCGTGTCTGGATGTTCCATGACCTCGAAGTGGCTGCCGGCCGAACCGATGGACGTGATGATGCCTTCGCCGACCCGTGCGATGATCGTCTCCTCGGTGGCACCGCCAATGAGTTGCTGCAGATTCGTCCGCACTGTGACGCGGGCCCTGATCTTCAATTCCACGCCGTTTTTGGCCACGGCAGAGAGTGTCGATTTACCGCTGGCGTTGTCGGGGCAATCGATGACCTTGGGGTTGACGCTGGTCTGGACGGCGTCGAGCACATCGCGGCCGGCAAGGTCGATTGCGCAGGCCCGGTCGAAGTCGAGATCGAGGTCGGCTCGGTGGGCCACGATCAGGGCGCGGATCACGCGGGGCACGTCGCCGCCGGCAAGATAATGCGCCTCGAGCCGTCTCGCCGTGATGTCACGACCAAGGCCGGCCTGCGTGGCCATGATCCCCGCCTGAACGATCGTCCGCGCGTTGACCTTCCGCAGGCTCATGCCGAGCAACTCCAGGAATTTCACCGGCGCCTTCGACCAGTAGGCCTGAAACCAGAGCTGGCCATAGTTGAAAATCAGCAGCAGCATCGTCAGGGCAAAGAGGCCGAGCACGAGGCCCGCGGCGAGGAGAACCGGCGTTGGCAGGGTCGAAGGCAGTTCGTTCACGGGAAGCTCTTGAGGGCAGGGTTTATCAGGTGACGGGGTGGATCAGATGACAGGCTGGAGCGGGGGAGCCGGCGGAAGCAGAGCCGCCAGCAGGAGCGGACTGGCGTTACCGACGGCCTGGGATACGTAAGAGACTGCGATCCGTAAGACTAGTTCGGGCAGACGGCCCCCGCCAGCACGCGGCCCAAAAGGGTTCAGGACTCGATCCAGCCCCCCCCGAGCACGCGGTCGCCGGCATAACAGACAGCCGGTTGCCCTGGCGAAATCGGGCCTGGCGACTGTTCGGGCCCGCCGGTGAACCGGGCCGAAAACCGGCCAGATCCCAGCGGCGTGACCACCGCCGGGCTCGGCCCCCGTTGGGCCCGGCACTGGACAAGACACTCAAACGGCTCGTCCGACACCGGCTCAAGCCAGCTCACCTCGCCCGCCGTAAGCTCGGTCTGCGGCACCTCGTCACGGCCGCCCACGACCACCCGACAGGAGTCAGCCTCGATCCGCACCACGTAAAGCGGCCGGCCCACGGCCACGCCCAGACCCTGCCGCTGCCCGACCGTGAAATGCTCGATCCCAGGGTGTCGCCCGACAATAGATCCGTCGCCGGTGACGATGTCGCCTGCACGGGAGCCTCCCAGCCGGTGGCCGACGAGCCGCGCATGGTCGCCCGAGGCGACGAAGCAGATCTCCTGGCTATCGGGTTTGTCGGCGGTGACGAGCCCGAGCGCTGCCGCTCGGCTGCGAACATCGGCCTTGGGCATCCCTCCCACCGGCAGCAGCATGCGGCTGAGCCGTTCCCGTGGCACCTCGAAGAGCACATAGGACTGATCGCGGGCGGCGTCGAGCCCGCGGGAGAGCCGTAGTCCGCCGCTCCCCTGTTCCAGGCGGGCGTAGTGTCCCGTGGCAACGTGCGTGGCCCCGATGGCGTCGGCATGGTCGAAGAGCCTGCCAAACTTGATCCACGTGTTGCACCGCACGCAGGGATTGGGCGTGCGGCCGCGGCCATACTCCGCCGCGAAGTAGTCGATGATCCGGCCGAAGTCGTCGGTCAGATCGATCGCAAACAGCGGGATGCCCAGCCGATCGGCGACCCGCCTGGCGTCGAGGGCGTCGGTGGTACTGCAGCAGCCCTGATGCCCGTGCGACACGACCGGCAGAGTCGTGGTGGTGGTTGTGTCCACAGGCATGTCCGGCCGGCCATGCCGCATGAACACGCCGACACAGTCGTAGCCCGCCTCCACGAGCAGGCTCGCGGCAACGCTCGAATCGACCCCGCCTGACATGGCGACAACAACGCGTGGCATGGGAATCAGTCGGCCGTTCCGAGATCAGTCAGGAAGCAAGCGTGTCAGGAAACAAGCGTGTCAGTAAACAAGCGTGTCAGGAAACAAGCGTGTCAGGAAACAAGCGTGTCAGTAAACAAGCGTGGATTCCACGCGGTGTGGTGCCAATCGTGCACGGCCGCCGAGCGGTTCGATCTCGATCAGAAACGCCGCGCCCGCCACTTGACCGCCACCGGCCTCGATGAGCCGCATGCAGGCAGCCGCGGTGCCACCAGTGGCCAGCACATCATCGACGACGAGCACGCGGGCGCCAGCCGCGAGCACGCCGCGGTGCATCTGAAGCCGGTCGCGGCCATATTCGAGTTCATACTCGTACTCAATCGTGTCGGCCGGCAGTTTCCCCGGCTTCCGCACCGGGATCACGCCCAGCCCAAGTGTCAGAGCCAGCGGCGTGGCAAACAAAAAGCCCCGTGCCTCGACGGCCGCGATGGCGTCGAGGGGAACTCCCCGCCAGGGGGCGGCGAGTTGGTCGATCGCTGCCGCCAGCCCGCGAGCGTCGGCCAGGAGCGGCGTGATGTCCCGAAACAGGATGCCCGGCTTGGGAAAGTCGGGGACGGGGCGGATGAATGGGGTGAGGTCCATGCAGCAAGCCTACCCCATGCGGCCTTCGCCGTCAGGCCCCATGCCGCAGCCGGATCGTTGCCCGCGGAACACCATCGATCGCCATGGCCAGATTGGCGAGCGTTTCCGACTCGATCTGTCGGACCCGTTCCCGAGTCAGGCCCAGCACCGCCCCGATCTCCTTGAGGGTCATCGGCTCGACACCACCCAGCCCAAACCGGAGCCGGATGATTCTTGCCGCCCGCTCTTCGAGTTTGTCGATCCGCCGCAGCACGTGCCGCAGCGTGTCGTGATCGAGCAGCACTTCCGCCGGACACTTCGCATTCTCGTCGCGGATCAGTTCGCCGAGCGACCAGCCCCCGTCGGCCTGTTCCGTCTGCGGGGCGTTTTGGTGCACATGGATCGCCTTCTTGATGATCGGCAGTTTCTTCCGTGCCAGGCCGAGCATCCGGGCCACCTCCTCGGGCGTGGGCGTGCGGCCGAGGCTATCGCTGAGGCGGGCCGTGGCCCGGCGCCATTTCGAGAGCAGTTCCACCATGTAGGCAGGGATGCGGATCGTCTTCCCGGAGTTGATCAGGGCCCGCTTGATCGACTGCTTGATCCAATAGCTGGCGTAGGTGCTGAACCGGGTGCCCATGGTCGGGTCGAAGCCCTCGACGGCCCGCAGCAGCCCCAGATTGCCCTCTTCGATGAGGTCGGGCAGCGCCAGGCCGCGGTTGTTGTAGCCCCGGGCAATGCTGACCACCAATCGAAGGTTGGCGCGGATCATGTGATCCCGTGCCTGGGCATCGCCCCGTCCGATGGCCATCGCCAGCCGCTTTTCGTCTTCGGCGGTCAGCAATGAGGTGGCATTGATGTCGCGGAGGTAGGTCTCGAGTGGGTTTTGAACGGCGAGCGTGACTGGCTTGCTGCGACGAGATGGCGATGGCATGGGCAGAGAAGGCCTTCCCCGGGCGTGGGGGTCACGAAGGAATAATAAGGAGGGCGGCCGAGTCCGTTCGCATGCCCCGTGGCATGCGTGCAGACCGGATCGACAGCGCCGTAAGAGAGCTATCGACGCCGGCCGCAGGGCACTGCACAAGGGGGGCTAAAAGGGCACCCCAGCGCGGTCGTGTGGCTCACGCGGCTCGTATCGCTCGTGCTGCTCGTGTGGCTCGCGCTGCTGGTGTCGATCGTGCTACCGCGGGCAGCAGCCGGAAGCAGCTCCCATCAGCTCTGCCATCAGCTCTGCAGGTGCCAGTCGATCCGCACCAGTTCTGGTGTGGCGCCGATGCGGACGGGGAAGAGCGATGTGCCGATGCCGCGGGAGACATACATCGGCGGCCCGGCGTCGCGATACCAGCCCGCGACATACCGTCCACAGCCCGGTGGCAGAATCGTGGCGATGCCGAAGGGGGCCACCTGGCCGCCATGCGTATGGCCGCTCAAGATCAGCGAAGCGGGATGTTCGGGCGGCATGCCGAGCGTGTCTCGCGTGATCGGGCAGTGGGCGAGCACGAGATGCTGTTGGTGCGATGCTGCGCCGGCCAGGGCGGCGACTGCGTCGGGCCGCCCGCCCACGATGTCGTCGAGACCGGTGACACGGATGGTGCGTCCGCCATGCTCGAGCGTGATGGAGCGATTGACGAGCAGGTCGATGCCGTGGCGTTCGTAGACGCGGGAGATCTCGCCGATTCCGGCGTTGCAGCGATACTCCCAGTTGCCCAGGATGGCGAGGGTGCGGGGTGCGCGGGGGAACTCAGCCAGCAGCATGTCGAACGCGGGGAGTGCTTGGGCCCGGTCGATGGAGTCGCCGGTGATGACGATCAGATCGGCCTGCGACGCATGGATCTGCTCGAGCAACTGCCGCTGGAGCGTGCCGATCGTATGCACGTGCAGGTCGCTCACCTGTAGGATGCGGAGCGGATCGGGAGCGGCACCCGTGCCGAAAACGTGGTCGCTCGTCACGAGCCGACGGGGCGTGATCAGGAGGCCGTCGATGGCGGCACCGAGGGACACGGCGCCTCCGACCAGACAGGCACGACCGAGTAGCGTGCGGCGTCGCATGGCCTGGCTGGCATGAACGGCCTGGACGGTGGCAGGCCGCGAGTCCGCAGTGTCGTGGCCGGATCTCACGGGCGGGGGGCATGCTGGGGGCGGATGCCTGCACCGAGCACGCGGTCAAGAAATGAAAGCAGAGCCTGTCCGCCGGAGCTGCCCAGATCGAGGCCGGGCCTGTGGCCTGTGTCGGGGAGCAGCAGCAGCGTGGTGTCGACCCCCGCGGCCTTGAGAGCGGCAGCGAAATCGACCGCCTGCCTGACGGGCACGGACTCGTCGGCAGTGCCGTGTACGATCAGCACGGGCGGATCGTCGGCAGAGATGTGGCTGACGGGGCTGGCCCGTTGTGCCGCCTCGCGAAATTCTGGCAGCGGCCCGCCCACCAGTCGGCTGGCGGAAGAGCCGGCACGGTCCTGGTCCGGGCCGAGCGTCGTGAGGCTTGCCGGAGCCGCCACCGCGCACGCTGCCGCCACCGTGCAGACCGCTGGTCTGCGGGGCGAATGTTCATCGCCCGTCGGGTCGGTTAGCGGGTCGGTTGGCGGGTCGGTCGCGACGGAGCCACTGGCTGCCGTAGCCGCGGTCGAGAGTCCGACGAGTGCCGCCAGATGGCCGCCGGCACCGCTGCCGACAACAGCCACGCGACTGCGATCGATTCCCCAGACCTCGGCATTCTGCTCGATCTCGGCGATGGCCGCGCGACAATCGTCGAGTTGCGCCGGAAACACCGCGGTATCGCTGAGACGGTAACCGATGCTTGCGACGGCATAGCCCTCGGAGGCCAGCCAGACGATGGGGCAATCAGCCTTGGAGCCGTCCCGCCAGGTATCGCCATGGATCCAGACCACCAGCGGCATGCCGCCAGAGTTGCAGCCGGCGGGAAGATGGATGTCGAACCGCTGCCTCCCATGACGGGCCAGTCCCGCCTGGTGTTGGCCATACGGCTGATCGCGATGCGTCGTGATCGCTGTGGCATCGCCACGGGCGACCTCAAATGGCGAAGCCAGCGTGGCGTCGGCCTGGATCGGCGCGACGACGGCGTTGCCGGTGAGTGGCGGCGGGCTACCTTCCCCGAAGATCGCGATGCCTGCAGGCAGGGGCGAGGTTTCGAAGGCGTTCAACCCAGTGGCGGCTGACGGCATCTGCGACGACGGGCCGGGCGGTGGCACCTCGATCCGGACCTCGTCCAACGGCAAGCGGCGTCGGGAACTGCGGCGTTGTGCGCGGCGGGAACCACGCCGGCTTGGCGGCACTTCCACCCCCATGGGCGCATCTACCGCCGGCCGGGGATCGTCCCGCCAGGCCAAAAGCATCTCCGGCTCGAGGTGAGAGGCAGCGTCTGGGTCCGGCAGGACCAAACGGGGCCCGTCCGGGCTCGTGGGAAGCGATTCGCCCGCGACGGTCAGGTGCGACAGCGACGCTGCCAGCAGGGGCAACACCACCAGTATACGACCCAGCACATGAAACGGGCCGATCGGGAGTTGTGGTGCGGCACGGTGACTGGGCATGCCACAAGTATACATCCGGTCGTGTGCCGCACAGGATGGAAGCCCGCTTCGACCGTGAGCCCGCCGCGCGGCACGCGGCACGCGCGGCGGGCTCATCGGCAAACATCGCAGAGAACGTGGCCTAGCGGCGGGCCTGCATCTGGCCGGTCGGGGTCAGTTCATCGATGATCTTCGGGATGTAGCGGCTGAGCACTTCGGCCAATTGTTCACGGTCGATGTTGCGAGTGCCGGCGATCTCGTCGAGTTCGCGGCGGCCGAAGACATCCTCGATCTGACGGCGGTCGACCGGCTTGTTGGGCCCCGTGCGGACCCATGAATCGACCTGATCCCTCAGCCCCTTGTCCTCGAACTGCTTGACGACCTCGGGCAGCTTCTGCGCCGACCCGCCGCCGAAGATCTGCGTGAAGATGTCCTGCAGATCGTTTGCTGAGGGCATGCCCTGCGGTCCGCCCTGCTGCGGGGCGCGTTGTTGCTGCTGCTGCTGTTGCTGTTGCTGTGGTGCGCGTTGCTGTGGGGCTGGGGCCTGCTGCTGTGCGGCACCCTCGAGCACCTGCTTCAGAATCTCGCCGAGAATATCCATCGACATGCCTCCGAAAGAGAGTAACTGTCTGCGGCCAGTGTCCGGGATCAGGCACGCGGCCGGGATGGCCGCTGGGATGCCGTCGATCCAAGAACCGCAGACGTTCGTACCCTAGCAGATCGTGAAATCACCCGCGCCTAGCCGGCTCAAAAGTGAGGCGGGGGTGCAGGAAAGAGCTGCGTCCCCTTGAGCCCAGCGCATACAAGCCCCCGGCGTAAGCCGGGGGATCGGCAGCAAGGAATCCCGTCGCTTACGCTCAGGGCTTTTATAAAGCCCGGAGGCGTGGAAGCCCGTCGCTTACGCTTCCCATACAAGCCCCCGGCGTAAGCCGGGGGATCGGCAGCGGGGAATCCCGTCGCTCACGCCCAGAGCTTGTATGAAGCCCGGAGGTGGGAATCCCATCGCTTACGCTCAGGGCTTGTATCAGGGGCTTGTATGCGGTGCGGGGGATCGAATGCCACGCCGGGCGTCGCTCATAATCGTCGACCATCCGCCCACGTCCCTCTCCTACCGGCTCCTCAAGCAAGCGGTCTCCTCGGCATCGCCACGCCGCCAGGGTAGAAAATACGCTTCATAGATCGGAGCATGTCATGATTGTCGATCGACGAGCCTTGCGATCAGCTGGAATGATGGTGACCGGGGCCGCGGTGGCGGTTGTGGTCGTGGGACTCGCAATGCGGACCGCGGCGTCTGGCTCGGCACGGCCCGCTGTGGTTGCGCAGGCCGCGTCCCGGCGGCCGAGCCTCCATGCCGCGCCGGCCGCCGATGCGGTCTCCCTCAACACCGACGTTGTCCGGCGGCTGCCGCGGCCGCTCACCGAGGAACTGCTCCCAGACGCCCGTCCCGCTGCGATTTTCTTCCTCAAGGCCGATTGCGACTGCAGCAAGGGGTTTGCCGTCATGATCTCCGCCCTCGCGCCGCACCTGGGGCGGCACGCCGTCTGTACTGCGGTCATCGAGGGCACCAGGGCGGATGCCGACGCGTTCGTGGCATCGGCCGGGCTGACGATCCCGTTCATCGCCCAGCCCGCGAGCGAGCTCGCGCGGGAATGGGGGGCCCGCAAGGCCGGCTGCTTCGCGCTCGTGCAGCCCGACGGCGTTGTCGAGGCCCTCTGGCCAGGTGTCTCCCGGCAGGGTTTTCGCGATCTGGCACGGCGGATCGGCGTCGAGCCACCGCTGCCCGAGGATCTGCTCACCGACATTCCGGGCTCTGCGACGGCCGGCTGCCCATTAGAATGCGGGCGTTAGCATGCGGTCTGCTCGTGATTGTGCCGACGGGCTCCCGGCCGATCCCTCCACGGAGACACTTTGATGAACGACCAATTCGCTGCCAAGCTTGGGAGGAGACAGCTGTTTCAATACGGCACCGCTGGCCTGGCTGGTGCGGCCACGCTGGGCATCTATCGCGGGTTCACCGCCGAACGGGCTGCGGAGGCGGCCGCTCAAGCCCCAGCGGCCGACGGAATCCCCTCAGAGGACGCCCGCTCCGAAGGCCTCCGGGAAAAGCTCGGTCGCTTCATCCTGCTGACGCCGCAAAAACTCGGCGGCGGCACGCACGCAGTCGATCTCGCCACGCAGAAGACGCTCGCCTGGATCTCCTACTGGAATTACGGCGACAGCTGCCCAATCTCCCACCACCTCGCCGCATTTCCCGCCGACTCCGGCGATCCGTACAAGGGGTTCGAGTTCATCAACTCGACCCAGGGGGGCGACAACATCCTCATGTACGGCCTGAAGACACGGATCCGTGAAAACGGCATGCTCGGCACGGCCGGTCAGGGTAACCACATCTACCGCGTTGGCTACGACGGCAAGACCGGCCAGATGGATCTGCTCGAGGACGTCGCCGAGACGACCGGCATCGGTCTCGGCGTGCACACGGTGCCGTTTCCGGACGGCACTGGATTCGCCTGTGGCGACGGCCAGAAAGACGTGGTGGCGTTCTTCTCGCGGGCCCGCGGCGATGAGAAGACGAAGGTGCTCAATGCGTTTCGCGCCGACTGGGTGCCGAAGGCCGACAGTCTCGGCGAGACCTGGACGAAGGGGGGCCGGATCATCCTCACGCGGCTCGCCCCGAGCCTCGACCTCGGCCGCTATGACCTGGAGGGCACGACCGGCAACAAGATCAACTTCGAGATGGCCCCGATGGCCGAACTCCGCGTCGAGCGGGGACAGGTGCCCGGCAACGATCCCCGGGGGCTGACGGGCCTCGACTTCTGCCTGCACGACCCGCGTGGCCGCTATTCGCTGATGGGCCTGCGCATGTGCGGCGGCGGATTCATCGTGGATCGTACAACCTTCGAGCCGGTCTGCTTCCTGCAGGCCAACGAGGGAATGCCGGATAACTGGAAGGTCGAAAAGGTGTCGAGCAGCCCCGATACCTGGGTGGTCGATCTGCCGGCCGTGGGCAACCCGATCCACGAATCGGGCTTCAATCCCACCGGAAACCACCTCTGCATCATGAACAACCTGCGGGCGAACAACGTGGCTGTGTTCGACACGTCGGCCGCCGATCCGCGGCAGTGGAAGCGGGTGATGTTTGTCAAGGACGCCGAATGGAAGGGGGAGTATCCGTCGCCGTTCCACATCAACTATTCCACCGACGGCACGAAATGCTTCGTCACCATCCTGCGGCCGAAGCCGATGAAGTCGGATCTCGTGGTGATCGACACGAAGAGCTGGAAGGTCATCAAGAAGTTCCGCAACATCGGCGTGGACGCCCAGACGTCGTGCACGACCTACGACGGGAAGTATGCGATCGTGATCTTTTCCGGCTTCCAGAGGATGGAGGCAGGTGCCTTCGTCTTCCGGCAGGACACGCTCGAACAGGTGGGCTACATGCCCAACTTCGGCGGCCATCACGACTGCGTGATCGTGCCGTCGACGGTCGAGCAGCTGAAGTTGAGCCGCAGTTGCACCGTGTGATGGCGAGGAGTGCCCGCGGATACGGTCTCACGCTGGCGCGGATGGCGGTCACCGACGCCATCCGCCGGCCATGGCGGCTCGGCCTGCTGGCCGCCGGGATCGCTGTCGCAGGAGCGACGACCTTCGGGTCGCTCGTCTTCCAGACGTCGATTGGCAGGTCGCTGGATCAGAGTCTTCTGCGGCTGGGTGCCGATGCGGTCGTCCTGCCGGAGGGCGTCACCGCCAACCTCACGCCGTCCCTGCTGACAGTCGAGCCGTCGCCGGCGACGCTGTTGCCTGAAACAGTCGCCCGCATCGCCTGTCTCCCGGTGGTGGAACGCGTGGCTGGCCAGTCGACGCTTCAACTGGCCGACACGGCCGGCCACCTCCCCATCGACGCGGTGGTTTTCGATGCGGCTACCGACTTCACCATCCGACCGTGGATCGTCGAGTCGCTCGCCAGGCCGTTCACGTGCGGCGACGTGATCGTGGGTGGACGGCGGCCGGAGCGGGTGGGAGAACGGTTCACGATCCAGGGAGTCGATCTGGTGGTCTACGGTCGGCTCGGACTCACCGGCTCGGGGCCATTCGAGCGGTCGCTGTTCATGGCGGGGGAGACGGCAGACCGGCTTGCCGACGCGGGATGCGTG
>Ga0247832_1001573_pt1 | contig 39267 bp, 22 predicted proteins | sample LaCruzMarch2015__10_FD_192407 | JGI IMG/M metagenome (GOLD analysis project Ga0247832, IMG submission 192407) | Freshwater microbial communities from meromictic Lake La Cruz, Castile-La Mancha, Spain - LaCruzMarch2015_4m | ecosystem: Environmental > Aquatic > Freshwater > Lake | place: Spain... | reverse complement strand
GAATCTTCTCCATAACGTTGGTGCCTTACCTAGTTATGTACATCACATCTTATAGCATACGAATCGTCCTACTATCGCGGTACGTGAATATCTACGATACCATGGCGCCTATGTCATGACAACACCAACACCTATATGGCCACTGTGTCATGGTTAAGGTTGGGAATCACTGTAGAGTAGACTGCACTTCAACACTATATATGAATATATAAGAATTGTTTTAGCACCTGCTACAGTGGCTGGTGGTCATAAGGATGCAGCCCTACCCTGATATCTGTTCTATGAGAGGTAACCCAAGCTGCTGGCAAGGATCTTTGCTTGAGAGACGAGTAAGCTTGCTGCAGTGGTTGCAGCAGAAAATACTTCCAAAGACATTCTGTGGCAAATGTGTAATTCATTCTTATCTAGCACGTACAACCTACAAGAGGCCTCTCCTGGCAGCAATTACAAAAGCAGCGATTTGCTCTTGGTTAGTGGCTATGGCAACGACGCTACAGCTTTAGTAGATGCATATTTAGATCCTGACAGCGGTGGATTTGCTGCAATGACAGGCACTTTGATTCCTCATGAGATTTTATGCCCCCCTGTTGGCAACCAGCCCCCCTGGCTTTGCACAAGCTGGTCTTCTGTACTCTTTACATGGAAAAGCTGGCAGACAAGGTTCTAGGTTCTACGACAGTATCAAAGTATCTGTGTTAAATAAAGGCGCAAAACGTGTAGCTGCAAATATACCAGGCAATACCAATGCACCACGCCTTCAAGTGATCCTGGATCTCCTTGTAGCAACTGGTTCACCCGCAGGTGTGCGGGATCAGTTCGAGGCTTTGGTCACATCTTGGGTTGAAATTTTCAATGCACGTTTGGCTGACAAAGTGGCAGGCAACAAACACACATTGGTTGATTTTTACACTGCAATTGAGGATCAGATTGCCAACCCAGTGAAGGTACGGTTTGACCAATGTTGTTACACCTGCTTGTTGTCCTGTAGTTGGCGAAGACTCTGCTGGCCCTGCCTACTTACAACTTGGAAACTTGTACAGGATCAGATTGCCAACCCAGTGAAGGTATGGTTTGACCAATTTTGTTACACCTGCTTGTTGTCCTGTAGTTGGCGAAGACTCTGCTGGCCCTGCCTACTTACAACTTGGAAACTTGTACAGCCGATGCATTGTCTCTCAACTCTCAATCCACCTACAGGTGAAACCCGAAACCCGGCAACTGGTTGCAAACTTATTTTTGGGCAGAAGATATACATCCAACACCTCTTGGTCATAGTGATGAGTCAGTTTGTAGCTTGATCGTTGGACACTGCAGGCTGGTTATAAATATTTGGCAGGGAGAAAATATCAATTCACAAGTCATGTGCTGCTGCATGGAAAACGGTAGGGAGGAGAAAATCCCTGAGGCAGGGGTCATATATATCTTTTAATTTGAAAGTTAGTAGATGTTATGTTGTAGGAGGTGAATGTTTGTGTACAGAATGTAGAAGAAGGGAGTTAGTTATTAGAAATTATTAGTTTCGGGGAGTTAATTGTTGTTAGGACGTTGTTGTTTTAAATAATACAATCAATCAATTGGCTGGAAGATATATGCATATATCCTTTCATTCAACACCACTGTCTAGTACTATGATCACTCTTCTTTCCTCCTTCACCACCGCCTCCTCTTCCTTCTCCATGAGACGTCGTCCTTGCCTCCCTTCCTCCTCTATCGTCTACTCCAACCCCCCGTCCTCCTCCACGTTGCTTCCCTTTCACATAATCCATCCTATCACGATGTGGTTTACTATTTAAATGCTCTGTCATTTGTATTACACTTGTTAATTGCTTACGACATAATTTACAATATGTTGCCTTCTTTTCTTCCTTTGTGGCCACTAAATGAAATTCACTTGTACGGTGGTTATCAAATTCAATTTGTGTTTGTGATTGATATTGACATATACGACAATAGAATGGTGGACGTTGTATTTGTGATGGTGCTATATAGTTTTGGAGTAAGTCTTGTACGGCACTTTTTAATCCTTCACTGACAGCATGTTGTTGCTGCTGCTGTTGTTCGGATTGTTTATCTGTTGTTGTTGTTGAATTGTGTCGTTTACGTTGCTTGTGCTTGTCGGAGGAGGATCCTACATGATCATCCACAGTAGTGGAATCAACCCCCTTTAGCTTTCTTCGTTTATTCTGAGGCAGTGCACTTTTTGGCAATGGTTCAATTTTATCATGTGCTAATTTTGAAAGAGATATGACTCCTCCATCCCCACGATGGGGATGATCCTCGTTATCTCCAGAGTCATCATCGTCATCATCATCATCAGAATCGTCATCATCGCTAGTTGCAGTATCATCAGCCGCAAGGTCCTCCTCCAGTTGTCGAATTTCTTCATCTATATCCATCTTCTTGGATTCCTGTTCCTCATCGATACGTATTAATCGTTTCCTATGTTGTGATAGTTTGTTGATACGCTGAGCAATTGGCACATCGATGTGATGCGTGTCGATTGCATGCTCGTCAGTATCCGGTTCTTCGTCATCGTCGCCCTCTTGATTACGTTTGCTGCTCTTCATGATGGTACATATCGTAGACCACCCCGTGGCGCGCACGAGTATCCCTGCTGGCCCCGCCAAATCATCCGCTCTCCCATATTATTTCTCTTCGAGCATGGGGAATGGTTCATCATCTCAACGGCATCATTTATACTGGGGTGCTATACTCCTATTAATGCTCCCTTCGTCAAGTCAGGGTTGGAACATTCCCTTCTTCTTCGGTGGCGGCGATAATGCGGAGAATAACAAAGCAGCGCCGGGCACTACGTCATTGGATAAGGAATACATTCGTGTTGAATCTTCTCCTCCATCCTCCACCAGCAGCAGTAATAGTTTCAATGACGAAATTGGGATTGGTGGCGCTAGTGTGCCACGATTTGCCACAGTACTCGCACCCATGATCGGACCACATGATGCGCCACATTTGCGATACCTCCCCTCCTCCTATACCAATCTATTACCTCAACGATTACGTGCGCTAGTACCCAAGTTACTAACTAAATTGCAGCAAGTACGAATTACATTATTCACGTGGCTATGGTACAAACCACCCGTGGGGATTGTTGGTGCATATAGTGTATTACGTATACTTGACAAATTGGTTAACGTGTTGTTTACTCCACAACAGTCATCGTTGGAAAATGTTAGGAGAGGGGATGAGGTATTGTTGGCCAATGTCGAAAACAAACTACTGTTTGGTAGTGGTAATAGTAATATAGAATCCTTACAATCCATGATGAGCAATAAGATGCGCAAACGTCGACGTAGTCGTCGTCGTAGTAAACTTGCTAATGCGTATGGTGGTGGACGTCGTAGCTTGGAATTAGATTTAGGTGACCGGTATTATAAAACACATGGTGGGATTGAGTCGGTACGTGTCCGGGCATGTCAAGAGGGATTAAAAGCAACATTATTGGCAGCTCAATCTACTCGTGATGCTGACAACAATGAGAATATTACAAGAGATGTAGAAATTGCAATAAGTGCACTACAACTATCATGTCTCTCAAGAGTATCAAGAGAGTACTTTGTGGAATGTTCCACGGAGGCATTATCTATCCTTGCCAAATACATTGGTAACAATAATAAGAAGAAGAATAATGCCGTCGTCTCTGACAATACTACATTATTACTACTACTACAGCACTCATCAAAATTGATTGAATTGCGTACACTAGATGCGTTACTGCGTACATTACGTGATAGACATTTAATCGTTGCTGCACGATTACGTCGATCATGTGATTTTTGGAATTTTCGTATTACTTTGGGAGGTGGACGTATAGGTCATATTATATATATGTTACGTTCACGTATACTACTGTCATTTCCGGCATTACGACCATTGCTATTGGTAATGATTGATGGTATTGATAGTAGCAGTAATAGTTCCTACACGACGAATAATAATGATGACTATCAACGACAGTTTGAGCTTGCATTGGCTGCATATGAACGTGAACTTGAACGATTGGGTATTGCAGAGGGATTGTTATTACAACGTCCAATGGAGTTGGATGTTGCAGATTTGTTAAACATACCGGGCTACTTTGGTGGTGGTAATTATGATAAATCGACTTCCACTACTACAGGTAATGCGCCACGTGAGGAGAGAGGAAACAGTGAACGACCAATGACACAAATAATGCAATTTTTTGTACAGTCGAAGAATAGGGTATGGCTCCAGCAGACCGAAAAATGGAGTCAAGAGGCACGAATAGCAATTAAGGACTCACTCGATCTTACAATTAGCTCTAGTTTTACTCCAATCAATAATGAATTGACAAGTATGGGCGATGTCTACAGTGGTAGTGGTGGTGGCATCCAAAAGTCCAACACCCAAGTAGAGGAGGTATATGCCGAATCAAAGTTTCTCAAAAAGTGGGCCAATTATGATGATGATACATCCGATGCAAAATCTTGGTTAACAGTCCTAAATCTTGTTGATCTTGCGGCATCACCGAAACGTGCAGGAGAAGAGAGACGGTGGTACTTCCAACTACGATCATTGCTACGACGGTATGATTTCTTAAGTATACCATCATCATGTCTACTCCTTGCCACTGCCAATTCACTCCATGACAATATACTCGCTCCACATAAGACCGAAATATTGGATTTCTTTAAGTCAATCTTCACGGCAATATGGGGGATAATTGAGTTCCGATTTTATACACCCATGAAGGATATACTATTGGATTTACTAAACCGACGTCCACGCATGGTCGATCCATTTGCATTACTAAATGAACAAACGAGTCTTGACAATATGCTTAAAGATCTTGGTGTTGGCGATGGTACACGACAAACACGTGCAATCGCACTTGGTTTAGCAAGTCGTATGTACGAAGATGAATTAAAGACGGGTACCATTCGTGGTATACTTCGGGGTAGAGTGGCACAATTAATGCTGATACAAATCCAACAACTGAAGTCGGATCTACTGCAGGCCATGGATTCAATTGACAACTTGATAGATGCAAACAGGTTGAATGTTCAACTAGTAGCTGCAATCCCGGCCGTGTTGATCATCTTTTTCGGAACAAGGGCCTTGTATACTCTTTGGTCGAACATAAGAATGAAAGACTTTCGTTTACCTCGCGATGTTCATGCCGAGATGGCAGACTATCTAAAAAAGATTGAAGAATGTTTGGTATTGTCAAACTATCAGTTAGATGGTTCGTCGTCTGCATCATTGGCTGGTGATGTACCAATCTCCCCCAAGGCTGTTGCATCATGTCTCAGACCAAAGGAATTGGGACATCTTTTGCTACTATTGCACTCGTACTTGAATCTACTGGACTACATGTCACCACCATTTCCAGGGAAGTCGTGCGATTCGATTCATCAATCTGTACAAAATCTATTGATGCAAGGGAATATGAGTACATCACGTCAATTGGGACTAGTGAAGGTGATACAGTCGAAACATGATGATTTGCTTAGGTCTTCTAAGTTAATATAATTTAGGATGATGTGTTTCATTGTGAGCCAGCTCTGCCCTGAATGGGGGTGATGAAACGCATGAGTTAATAGTCAATAGATCCATTCTTTTATTTTTGCAAACAACTGATGTATAACTAGGGAAGCATTCTACATTCTTCTCAGCATGATTCATAGAATACAGAATACCACCAAAGGTGACAACTTCGCGACTTTTTTTGGGCGGGACGGCGTCGCGTCAGTCGAACTCACTTCGCTTCACCTTGGTACTTTTATGGCAAGATGCGGCGTACACTTCTTCCCCTGCTGGCCTATAGCAGCATCATCGTCGTGACCATCTTCCCTTCTTCTTTTTCATCATGTCGTCATTGGCGGTGCCATGCATTAGTCCTCGTCAAAAATCCTTCCGTTGCTGTTCCATTCTCGCTATTGGGAGGGAGATCATCATCTTCATCATCGTACGCACAACAAAGATCAACATTCCATCGTCAGCATATGACGTCATCTGAATTGTCTACATCAGCAACAACAAAAGCAACTATAGCACCAGTGGCAACAACGTCGTCATCGGCGGCTAACACGAGAGCGACGAAGCGCGTGGGGATAAACAGTCGTGGGGCGAAGATGAATGAGATTGACTTTACATTAGCACCCACGGATGTTAGTTTATCACGGTGTTATCAAATGAGTGAACGGAATAATAGTAACAATAATAACAATAACAATGCCGAGGATACTGCTACCAACCCACGCACAAAATCACAAACAACATCACAACAAAGTTTATCATTAACACGTGCACTCAACACCGCGTCCAATCGTGCTGTACGTCGAATACTACTCTCACGATCATGGCCAAGTGCCGAGGCATTGAATGTTAGTTTACGTGCTATAGCAATACAGCAGCAACAGCAACAAAGGAAAGAGGAGGCCGAGAAGGATGGATTATTGCCCTATGCTGCCAATGCTAGTCGATTAGTAGCTGCACAACAACAACAACAACAACAACAACAACAACAACAACAACAACAACAACAACAACAACAACAACAGCCGACACAGGAGGAGGCAAATGCCAGTAGTAGTACTATTATTGATAAAATGAAATGCCCAGTACCGAGACCAATACTTAATATACTGATGAGCCGTCGTGCTGGTGGTAGTGGTGGCGGGACGAATGATAGCAATATTGCGTCTGCTACTCCTGGGGGAGATGACAACGTATCAACATCAGCAACAGCAACAACATCGACAATGACACAAATATCCACGTCGGAAGAACGTGAACAACAGTGGGTAAGTAATCAAATTGCAGACTTTTACAATACCTACGGAGGAAAATCAGAGTCTTCCGATGCTAGTAGTGGATATAATGAGGCAGAGGCCTACCTCGAAAGTATATTATCATTAGCCACTACCGGAATTGAAAGTGAACGTGTCGTCGAATTATATAATGGTTCACAACGTACATATATTGATGCATATAAACGTATATTATCCGTAATACAAAGTGTAGGTGCTGTACTTGAGGAGGTCGAGGAGGGTAGTACAACAACATTTTCATCGTTATCAAGAACAAGAAGACGGATAGCCAAAAAGTTAATCGATCAAGATTTTTGTTTATCAATGTTGGATAAAATTGCATTAGCGAATGAAAGGAAGAACAAACTATTCAGTAAGAGTAGTGATGATGATGCCAGCAGTAGACACATCAGCAGCTGTAGTAGTAGTAATGTGAATCAATTTGCCATTCCCTATGATGCCGCTGCTCGGTTGGAATATGATACAAATTACAAAAGCAACAACAAAAATAGCCCATTTACTACCATAATGTCGTTTGAAGAGTTTAAAGTCATGTATGAAGCACAGACTGTGGCGATGGTAATGGCGAAGAAGAAATTAAGAGATGAGAGTAGTGAGAATTTGAGCAGTATCAACGATGTCTTGAAAATGAATTTAAGTGTCAGCAATGTCTTGAAAATGGACACAAACGAGGTGTCAATCATCGATAATACATTTGCTGCAAAGAAAAAAGGAAAGCGTTGGTTCAAGTTTTGGTCAAGGGGTAAACAGTCCTCTGCAGGACAAACAATGAACATCAATACAAATGTGGAGCTAAATAACGATGTCAATGATATTGTCAAACCCTCCTCACAGTCAGGTCCTGAAATAATGTCAATCAATCCCGATGACCTAGGAGGGGTACTGTTAAGTGCCGAAGAACCCACCATGACACGTCAACTTAATGTATTAACTAACATCTGTCATCGTACAATGATATTTGGTGGTGATCAGGAGGTACTATTACTGGCAGAAACATTAGATGCTGACAAGCCAGCATTTATCCAACGCTGGTATAAGACGACGGATCGTGACACTACTAGCACCATCATGGATATTGAAACACGTCCTGGTGTACAATATCTAAATTCATTAATACAACTACTACGTGATTGCTACACACAGGGTGCAGTTAATGATGTCACACCCACACATCCAATGACAACTGGGTATCAAAATGCCTACGGTCGACTAATAGCATCACTTATTGAGCTTGGGAGTGGATATATACGTCCACCCATATCCTCATTATCACCACTGAGTGCTGCGACCGAAAAGTATCTAACATCCACGGCTCGGCCGAAGAGTGCACGTGAAGAGTTGGGGCGGCTGGCCAATTTCGAGAAGGCAATACGTAAGAATAGCGAAAGCCCATACCCAAACGAGTAAGTGTTACACACTCTTGTATATATTTGTTCCTTGTTGTTCCAAATCAACACAATATGGTGGTTTGTTTATGAAGAAAGATAAACTGTTATCCCTGTCTGAAATTTCTCCGAGAGAACAATATGATTGAGTAACATTGCCCAAAGTAACTTTTCATTATCGGCGTGCTGAAACACAACCACTGTGATTATCTGATGGAGGACTTCGTACCTGACTTGTTTTTGTGTGCGTGTGGTATTTCTAACTACTTGCATCTCATTTTTTTTCTCCTCCTCTTACTCAGCCTTGTGGGCATATGGGATGTTCAGGATGTTGTCGGAACACAAACAATCGGCAGTACTGAAGTTATTTTCAAACCACAGGGTGAATTATATGTCAAACCACCCATGCAGGGACTACGATGGAGACTCGATCCTGGACCGACACATCTTGATACATGTACATTTCAGGTATTAAGCGATGACGGAGCAGTATTACAGTACACAGGTTTTGTTGATCGTGGATCAAGAGTTGAGGCACAAATATCAAAACGATCAGTAACGATGCGTGGTGGTATAAGCTTTATCATACGAGATGCCGAGGGGACTAAGGGTTATTGGGATGATGTAGTACCGTTAAACTATCGCAGTGGAACGACGAAATTTATAATGAGTCGTATTATGTTAAACAGCGACAGTAACGGTGAAGGCAATACATTAGGGTTAGACTATGCCACAGCGTCAACTGCGGGGCTGCTACAGTATGCTCTAAAATGTCCACCCGTACAAGAAGGTGAACGTCAAATATTATATGGATCACATGGACCAATACTGGTTACACGTGTCGCAGGGTCGTATTATGCAATTGATGCTACCTGTCCACATTTAAACTTACCAATGAAGAAGGGTAAAATTACTATTGATGAAAATGGTAAGCCTATATTAACTTGCAGTTTTCATAATTCATGCTTTGAAATGGAAACTGGGAAATGTACAAAATGGGTAACTGGTGCATTAAGTATTGAGAATGAGGTTATTTCTGACATTATGGGTAGTCTTGGGAATGAGAAGAAAGATATTACTGCATATTATGTACTCGAAGAGGAAGATGGTACGTTGACTGTTAATTCTGATTCACTACGAATATAGCACTAGATATCGCATCCTATGATACCTTGTCAATTCTAATATAATTAACAGCTTTTTGATTTTAGAGGTGGGACAGGAATGTATTATTTACGAATAGTTGATCCACTCCACTTTCGATGACGATGCGCCTTCTTCAGTGCCAGATTCTGTTTTCTTCTTCTCCATTCTTCTCTTACCGAACATTGGTCCCTTCTTCTTCATCTCATCCAACTGCTTATATGGAACCTCAATGGCCATTCCTGGGGGGATGGTATTTAAATCATAATCACCATACGAGATTCGTATCAACCGTGTGACATCCAATCCCATTGACTCGAGTATACGACGTAATTGTCGATTCTTCCCCTCGGTACAAGTTATACGTAGCCATGTATTCGTCCCACGACCGCCGCTATCACCTCTACCTCTACTACTACTGTTAAGATTCTTCCTTTCAATTGCTACTTTAATCCCTTTGTATCGCATAAGTCGACCAGTTTGTACCACTTCACCGCCCAGTTTGTCAATACCACTCTTTCTACTACCACCACTACCACTCTTCCCACCTTTCAAACTAGTATCATTAGTGGCAGTATACGTAGGAGCATCATCACCAACACGCACTGTCACACCATTACGCATTGCACGTAATTTCCCCTCGGTTAATCGTCCATGTACACGTGCTCTATATGTCCTATGGAATAAATTAGACGGTAATTCTAATTCACGTGCATATCGTCCATCATTCGTTATTATGATTAATCCCTCCGTCATCATATCTAATCGTCCAACTGGTTTTAAATGTATCGGTTGAGATTGCGATTGCTTGTTACTTTTTGTATTGAAACTTTTACCCACACCTCCACGTGACAAGCGTTCTAGCAATGATGGTCGTCCTACTGGATCATCTTCGGTAACTAATTCGCCACTTAATTTGTTGGCTAGCCATATACGTATATTAGGTTGTTCACTTTCCACAACAGCATTGCGTATTGCCGACGTTGCTGTTATTGCTCTTTCGCCAGCATTAGTAGCAGTCGTCGTCGTCGTCGTTGTTGTCATGAGTTCTGGAGATACAACCCCTCGTCGCGATAGCTCCTCCTTATGAATCAATTGTATCGTATTATCGATCCCAGTTATCAATTTGCCATCGACTTTGATCGCGTGCGTGTTATTGGTGTAATCGTCGGCGCTGTGCCGCACTTCCAACGATGGCAATGTCACGACCTTGCCGAACAACGTCACGCGTTCGGTAAGGACCATCCGTTCGGCCTGTCGTCGCGACAGTCCCAAATGTCTCGACAGGAGTGCCGAAAGACGCACTCCGCCTCCTCCGCTGCTGCCGCCCGCGTCGTCCGTGGACGTTACTCTCTTCTTGTTCTCGCGAATCATTGCCATTTCTGCCGTGGTTATTGCTTTGGCGTTCCCGGCGGACCGACGACGTTCGACGATGGCTGGCGTTGTGGATACCGATGATACTGATCGAAGGAGTACGAACGAATTAGTATAGCGAGCGAGCGTTGCTGGTGGAGGAGTAGTAACAACCGAAGGAAGGATCCTCCTCCGCGCCGCCACCATGACGTTCATCACTAAGAGGAGTTTTGTTGCTCGGTGGCGCGGGAAGTGAATGCCTGTCGGTGTCGTGTTTTAGTACATCGCAGATGTTGAAGCATGTTTCATGCCCCATCTCCGGCTCCGTCATCTAAATAATCAGAGTTAATAGTGGAATAAGTTAGGAGTAATATGACATCAAGCTGCTGTGCCGAGTGCGGCGAGGAGGGGGGAGGCGTCAGCCTCAAGTTGTGTAAGTCGTGTATGCTCGTCAAGTATTGCAACGCCATTGTCAAAGGAATCATTGGCCGAAGCATAAACAGGTGTGCAAACGACGTGCTGCCGAACTATGCAACGTGGCGCTATTCAAGGACCCCCCGCCTAAGGAGGAATGTCCGATATGCTTCCTACCAATTCCTGTAGAATTTGTTTCGTGTGTCTCACTTCCAGACGCGACTACATTGTCAGTACCAATTTACGACTTTGCAAATGAACATGTTGAGCTGGCAGCAGAGGATTCCGAAGTATATTATCCATGTTGTGGAAAGACCATTTGTCAAGGGTGCGTTTACTCCTCCTCCCGCAAGTCTGGAAATCATGACAAGTGTCCATTTTGCAATTCCTACCAAGGAAGGAACACAACAGAGGAAGAGGATGGTGAAGCTACAATGAAGCGGGTGGAGGCAAATGATGCTGGTGCAATTTTTATGCTAGGTAATTACTATTTAGATGGAATGGGAGGTTTGCAGCAGGATCACACGAAGGGAGTGGAATTGCTTGCTAGGGCAGTAGATCTTGGTTATAGTAAGGGGAGTTATAATCTGGCCACCGTTTATTATCAGGGGGGCGATTTGAAGATGGCCAAGTTCCACTACGAGGCCGCGGCTATGGCAGGGCATGAAGTATCACGATACAACCTTGGTTGCTTTGATGCAGATTCCAACAATGTGGAGCGAGCTATTAAGCATTGGATGATTGCCGCATCAGCTGGGCAGTTTAAAGCCATGCATACCTTGACAAAATTGTTTGAAGAAGGTGTTGTTAGTAGAGAGTCAATTGACTCGACTTTGAAAGCTTACAATAATTCTTGCGCCGAAGTAAGAAGTGAAGCAAGAGATGCTTGCATCGGACTCAAGCATTGACAGAAATTAAACTATGAATAACACCTATCTTTGACAACAACATTTTTGATGTTTCAGTAAATCGCGTATTTATGTAGCGTACAAACTACGCCGCGCAATTAATGAGACGATGGACTTTGCTGTTGTCTTTGGCGACATCGTACCAATCCCACAGGATGATGGTCCAGAACCAGTCTGCAGTATTGCATACTCTGCAGAATTTATCGCAGCTCATGATATATTGCGTGCATTATTGAAGGCCGATGAACGAAGTGAACGTGCATTGAAATTGACAACTGTTTGTCTCAAGTTGAATCCAGCGAATTATACCGTTTGGCATTATCGACGACGATGTCTCATTGCATTGTCTAACAACAGCCAACAACATGCGACTCCCTCTATCGATACCGAACGTATTGAAATGGATTTGGATTTTACGGATAAGCTTGGGGGGACCAAGTAAGTAGGTGTCATGAGAATAAAATCGTTTCACGCTCTTCCATGAACTACTTTCCACCCCACATTTTCTAACTATTTTCTTATCCCCCCCCCACCCAACAAAATATATATATTCTCTTACAGTCCCAAGAATTATCAGCTATGGTATCATCGTCGTGCTCTGTTAGAATTTCAATTCGACAAAAAAGGAGAAGGTGATAACGACGAACTACTTCTTGATGTAGCAAATAAAGAATTGGGGTACGTTGATAAGATATTAAATGATGATTCTAAAAACTATCATGCATGGTCACATCGTCAATGGATTATTAAAACAGTAAACGCTCCTAAGCTATGGGTAGATGAAATTGAATATTCGCATACACAAATTATTTCTGACGTGAGGAATAATTCGGCATGGAATCAACGATGGTTTGCAGTACACGAGGGGAAAAACACGACAGTAATGCCGAATAATCATCAACAGATACTCTCATTTGACAAAGCAAAAGACGAAGCTAGCTATGCACTTAGTGGTGCCAATGCTGATATATATAATGAAAGTCCATGGAGATATTTAATTGGTATATTAATGGAACAATTGCGTTATGCGAATAGTAATGGAGTCGGGGATGCAAATACTATTACCATGGTGACATGTCTCATCAAAGAGAACATTGATAAGATACGAGATATGAAAAAATCATGGGACGATCAACCCCCGACTGATGAGCATCCGACATGTCCTTCAGTCTGTTTAATTGCTGCATTGGTTGACTTACTTGAATTATGTACCAACGACGAAGCATTATTAAAAGAAGCCAAATCACTAGTGGGAATATTGATTGTTGAGGACCCAATACGACGCAAATATTGGCGAAAGAGGGAGATTTACATTTCAAAATTGCTTTTTCGTGTATCATCTGTTGATGGAGTAGAAAAAATCGGATTTTGATGCAATTTTCATAACAAGTTTATGTGCAAATTATTTGCTATTATTGGTAGCTCTGATTAATAATATTTGCGAACTCTCTCTTTCTCTTAGGCATTGTTCGATAAATGTTATCGAATCCCTTCATCAACCTAAAACTATCGTATCATCAGACACGTAGAATAGAATCATGGTTTAATTATTCCACCAATGCTCTACCTACCTCCCTCTTGCACTTGTGATCGAGAACAACAGTGCACCGACCAACGCCGTAATCATCCCACCCAAATTCAAATTAGAGAATTTAGCACCACCAAACATGGCCTTGCCGGCAACTATGATGAGTAATCGTCGTAATGCATCACACGTGCCGTAGGTTATGGGTTCTACCATACTAACAAACGAGAATGATAATACATATTCCATATGATATGCTAGTACTGCCACGAATGTTAACCAATATGGTGGATGTTGTTGTTGTTGTTGTGAAGTAAGATTTTCTGCTCGTGACGCAGCAGCAATAGCATTATTTGTATCCTTCTTGCTGCCCTCCTTTTCCTCCTTGTGATGAGATTGGTGCAGAGCAGCAACGTCAGTTCTCTTCGTCGTCGTCGTCGTACTCGGCGATACTACTCCAGCTCCATGTTGTTGTTGTTGTGTACTGCCTTGACCAATACTACTTACCGTTGTCATCAATAGACCGATGCCCAACGCCACGAATACCATGGCGCGTTGTGCCTCTACGCCATGTATACACGTACGTTTCATCACGCGTTTGCTAACCACATTAAGCGCGGCCTGACTGGTCGTGGATATCAATGCGGCGACGAAGCCGAGTAATTCGAATGTGGGACTATTCCACGATGATGCACCGATGCCGAGCGCTATCGGTATTAACGACATTAGCGTCGCGGTCGACGGCAAGGCAGACATGCCATCTAATGCCATAGTTAATAGTACAGTAATCATCGGGATGGCACATTTGCTCGTATATGTCAATGATATACCAATCTTATCTAATGCTATACTGTTACTATAATTGGCGATAAATAGGAATAATGATGGCAGTAAGAATAGTTTTGCAGATCGTATCGTAGATGATATTCGTGGCAGTAGTAGTGGGAGTTGATAAAAGTGCGTATGTAGCAGCAGTCCTAGGAGGAGTGATCCCGAGAATCTGTAGAGTGTTAATAGTGATGCACGTGATAAGTTCAATCCTCCTCCACCAGCAGCGTTCGATGTGGTGGCTGCTATTATTTGATGTTGAGGCGGTGACTGCTTCATCGTTTGTTGTTGATGGGAAGAGTCGTGATCACTCAGAATGGACTTGAATTGAGTTTCCATGGTATCATGTTGTTGATTATTAGGCTGCTGTACCAGCTTGGCAAGCTTCGATGATACCACTCCCCTTCGTTCTTCGTGCTTTAAAAATCTAGTCGTTGAATAGGTAGTTAGTAACGCCGATGAGATCATCCATGCACTGCCCACCCAATACTTGTCCGTCGATATGGACGATGCCAACGATGAGAAGGAGGGAGCGATCACGGCCGGTAGTACGGCACTGGAGGAGGATGACATTGCTACTGCTGTTGCTTTGACGGTACCTCCTCCTACGACGTGTGCTATCATGTAAAAATAATGGGCGGAGAGAGTAGTGCCGAGGAATGACGGTGGCGGCCACGAAGGCCAGACCTTTCACAATCAGTACCGCGACCATCAGTACGATCATACTTCGTCTTGCTGGGCTGGCGGCTGGTCGATAAGTAATCGCGATGTCGTCTACAGGCAGGCATTTGTCACATTCTCTATTCCCCGAGGGTGGTTGGAATCTACCATCATCCAAGTCCAATGCGCCAATGAGCAGCCCGACAATAGCGTCCGCGGACGTCAACAATAACGAGCAGCACGAAATAGCAATAATCGCGTCGGAATACGAACGCGTCGAACGATTGTTCAACCCCTCGGCGACTATTTCAACGACGAAATCGCCAATTCATCACGTACTGCTTGTGGGCGGGAGCAACGGTGCTGGTCCATCCAAAACTTCAAACGATGTTGATGATATTGAGGATTATTTGTCCCTGCGGCACGAATTTCGGAAGAGGGTCGCTGAATCACAACGAACTGGAAATTTCACCAAGACCGAACCTGATACAGGTACGGTTGTTGTTGATAATCTTGCCAATGATGGGGGGAAGGATGGAATGATGATCCTACGAGGGATGGCATCGCAATTAGAAATCGCAATGGTTTCATGTTGCGAACGTGTAATAATTCCAACGACCGAGGAGGTGGTACATCGATCGCGTATCATACCCGTCTCGCCTGCAAATTGGGACGACGATGATGATGATACTGTCGTCCCGGCAGTAGTAAAGAAATTAGATGCACAGTCGTCGTCGTCGTCGTCGAAAGTAGAGCCATCTTCATCTCCAAGAAACAATAATAAATTATCATCACTACCACTCGACGCAACAAATAAAAATGGAATATTACGAATTGACAAATCAATGCATTTTGCCAAATTGCTTGTTATGAATTGCTACGATGTAAATCATCGTGCCATGGCAATAGCGATATTACAACGTACTATTGAATGTGAAATATCTACAATTGATCATCAACTGATTAATAAGAATTCCATGTCAAAATTGTTTCATGTCAATAGTAGTACAGACGATGATGATCACGGGGAACAGCGTATAATAAATACTATTGGGTTATTAAATACCGAATTGAAACAAAGTTTTAGTTTGAATGCCAAGAGGACTAAATCTTTCCTTGCCGCCGGTGGGATGAGATTACTAGCACAATGGTTGGTCGATTCCTACACTGTTGTATCAGCACCTTCCAATCCTGTCAATCCCATCAAAGGCGGCACAGTCGCACAACAACAGCAACAACAAAGTAATGTTCAGCATTTTGCTTCTCCCACGGGATGTCTATTACTTCCATTATTACATTTACTTAAGTTCATACCATTTGATAAGAAAGTTGTTATTGAGTCACAAATTCATAAATATATTAAACGGTTGAAAAAATCATTATCTGCAGTAGTTGAAGGATTTGATAGTACCTTGGACAACAATGCTGTCCATCCAATCGCCGGTGGTCTATCGGTTCGTAAAGTTATTGCATCAATTGATACTGTCATGTCTGTGTGGAAACGAGCAGCTGCCGCTAGCCCATCGATCGATGATGATCATCACCCCACAACATCATTAATGATTAATAATACATTTGACGATTTACAAAAACGAGTAAAACAACGATTTGATTATCTTGAGCAAATGCAAAGTAAGGCGGGGAATCCAGCATGGTATATGGGCAAATCAATTGATTCATCACTACGTTCATTTCTACCCAATTCTGCTACTAATAATGAACTTGGTTTGATACGACAGAATAGTTTACCTGTGGCAGTGAAGAGTACGGAGGAGGATAAGCAAGGTGCATCAAAGAAACGCGAAGGAAGTCCTACGGTATTTGAGAGTTCCAAGAATCCAAATAAGAAACACATATCTTGGGCTCCATTGCCAATCAAAGGAGAGGATTAAAGGATGATTCATGATAATATAATCCTGCATAAACTTAATTTATAACTTCATACAGTATTAAAGAAACGATCTCCGTAATCTCCAAGTCCTGGCATGATAAACTTTTCATTGTTCATTCCAGAGTCGATCCAGCAGGTAACAATCCTAATTGTTGGGTATTTCTTCGCCAATGCCTCTAATCCCTCGGGACAGCAAATTACATTCGCGAATACAATACGTGTAGGATCAACGCCATACTCGACAACAAGTATGTCCAATGCTGTTATACTGGAACCACCGGTGGCAAGCATTGGATCACATAATATCACATCCATATTGTGTATGTTCTTTGGTAGCTTCGTACAGCTATGTACTGCCTCTTTCGATGCCACACTTTCATTCCGTTGTATCCACAGTTTACCCACACGTATACCCGGGGCAATATCACGTACTGACTCCAATAATGAATCACCTGCTCGAACAATTGATACAGCACAAACCATATCTGGGTTGGTATCCACAATGGATAGTTGGCCAACATATGGGACATTCGTGGGTGTCATGACTGTGTACGGGGTTGTACCATCACCGGGTAGGTATGCAATAGCTTCTTCGGCAAGGAGACGCATTATCCGTTTACTGTAGGTAACAAAGTCCTTCGAGGATGTGTCACGATCTCGTATTTTGGTGAATAATGGTACCAATGCCTTCGATTGTAGAACAATGAGATTTTGATGCTTTAATCCACCTTTAGTGCCACGCCCTGTAGTCTTACTCACACCTTTAGCAATTGTCTCGTATTCAGCGGGGTGATGGTGCTTCTTGTGACTCCTTAGATTACTTGTTGACTGCGATGTACCAATCTTGATAATTCCTGCATCTGGATTATTCATGAAAGTAGAGCATTCCTTGCACATCACATGCGCCTTGTACAATGTTGGGTGTTTTACAGGATTGAAAAGTTCGAATCCCACCCACCATGGAGAGTTCTTCCCGCAAGATACAGGCAAAGTGATGTACTTGGTTCCTTCCTCGGCCTCTTTGTTGTCATCATCTTCATTGTCATTAGTTGTAAGCCTCAACGATGAATCAACTATATTCCCCCCACCACTGATATCTCTCCCTTGATTCACCCGCTTCTCTAGGTCGGAATCTGAGATGGGAGGGCACTTCTTTTTCTTTGAGCCATTATTGCTCTTGCTCTCCTTGGGAGGTCTGGCTACGTCACTACTTGTAAGGCTGTTGCCAGTACGGGCTGAAGCAGCCGCAGTAGCAGAATCTATACGGGCCGGAGAGGAGGTAATACCAGACACCTGTGACAATTCCATTCCCCCTCTCCCATCATGATCAACCACAATATCTGGTGGGAACACATCATCATTTCCGTCTATCTCAAAAGCATCCAACCCCTTCCTTTTTTTAGTGGCACGGTGGTCGTTGTCGTCACCATCGTCACCGCCGTCATCTTCATTATTGTCCTTGTCTCCAATGGAGGTGGTGGATTCAAGTAGCTCATGCCTCATGTTTAATCCACCTTCGGTGTCTCGTAGTCCAACGTCCGTCATCATGATGTGAACGGCCCTCTCCTCCCGCTTGCGGAAAGGTCCCGCCATTTGAGTCCATGTTGGCTGTGCTCCTGATACACCACAATAAGGCTGCAAACTGAAGGCGTAGAGGGGCCGAGCAGGTGGGAGACAATAATTTAAGGAGTTAATCGAACCTCCCTTTATTTTAATAATGGTGGACGAATTGGTCGACCTTTGTAACTCCAGCTCCGACAATGACGATGTTGTTGCATTACCCGCTCGCAACAACAGTAACAATTCAATTCAAAATAATGATGATGACTCTTCATCATCGTCTTCATCAGAAGACTCGTACCTATGGAAAGTGGATGTTCCAAAGGGCAGTCCACCGAAAGAAGACGTGCGACGGGGGAATTACTTCAAGGAGATACGAAAAAAATATAAAGACGATGACGATAATAGTAAACGGAAGCAGACGAAACGACACAAAATATTTCATGCGGTAGGTGGTAGCAATGCGGAGGGGGATGGAGAGGATTTCGATGTAAATAATGTCCAACCGAATAATGATTATGACAAGAGTTGGAGTAATATGAAATTATCACCACCACTCGTGTCGGACATTGGAAAGCAATCGTCATTGTCGAAGCAATCATCAATGACGAAACAACAATTGTCGTTGAAAAATATGACCCAAGACAGCAACAAAGAAGTGGAATGTATTGAGATTGATAGTTCATCGGATGATTATGATACAAGTGGTATAAAGCGAACAGCAAAAATTGCAACAAAGAAGAATCATATTCCATTTACAAAGATAGATAGCCAAATGAAGAAGAAATCTTACGATTTTTCGTCAAACGACGATGACTCAATCTATTCTACGAAGCTTTGCCGAGAGAAGAAGAAATCGATAGCTATGACAAAATGTGATGAAGCAACGAGTAATGGTGTATCGGGGAATGCCTGTACGCTAGAACACAGCAACTATTCATCACAATCAACTGACTCTACAGTATCACTGCCCAATGAGATGCTGTCTCCAGAAATGAGAGAATACAAAAAGTTGTCAATTCAAGAGAAGAAGAAAAAGTTTGTCGCATCTTTACATAACACTGATGACATTGAACATGTAAATGATGATTTACGGGGTATGGACAATGGTTTCGATTCGTTTGGAAGATTTGACGAAGATGACGACCAACTTATGAGGAAAAAAGGGAATAATAAATCACAGTCTAGCAACAAAATGGAGTCAAAATCGAAAGCAAAGCCAAAATCGTCTATGAATGGTGAGATAGAATTGTTGGACAATAACAGCGAAAACAGCGTCAACTCCGAATCTTCAGCTGAGCTATTCACACCACGCTTTAAAAAGCAAGCAACAAAGCCAGCTGCACTCAATCCGGAAACATATGCAACAACAGCAAATTCCTCCGAGTCTGGCTTGTCAACACCTCGAGCTTTCTCTCCTGCCACAACCTCACCCACAATGGGTGCATACGCTACTAAACGCAAGGTACCAACTCCTGCTATTCCTGCCATGCCCGCTGCTCTTGTGAGAGAAATTGGTGGTAAGTAAGACGTTGTGCTTATGATGATGGAGATTCCAACTTCATGTTTCATGATCCATGTTCATTTTCTTAACTTTCTTGATTGTCGCAGGCAAGCTGTACCCCGACTTGAGACATAATTTTCTTGTAGCATTAACAAGCCATGCAAGGAGATCGAATAAGAATGCATTTCAGAGGGCGTCATTTGATTCAGCATTACGGTCGGTAGTTGTGATTGGCCTACACACGCGCCCTCTCCGATCAGCAGAGGCAGCAAGACGCATTAAAGGCGTCGGGTCGACGTTTTATGACATATTGAAAGAGAGTGTGAATGGCACAAAGGGCAACAAACCGTTTGCTCCAGCGGCAGGAAAGTACAGCTGTGTCGCAGCTGCTGCGTTAGTCGCGCTATTGGAACTTGAAGAATCTAATGCATCAATTGCATCTGCGAACGGTCAGTCATTCTCAATGGAAGAACTTATTCGAAAGATTAATGAGTTACTCGATCCACGTGCTAATGCATCGCTGAATCAGACAGCTACGAAGTATTGTCAGCCAACGAATCTTGATCCAGGCTGGGGTCAAGTGAAGAAACTCTCCTCGGCGAATGCAGTTACCGAATTGGGCGGGCCGTTCATTAAAGGACGGACGAAGAAAGATTCATCCGCTTCTGGTCGTCTTTATGAGTTGTTAGACAGCGGTAGAGAGATAGCACGAAAGTTACGTGCGTTGTCACGTCTTGGCCCAGCCGAGGACGGTCCATTGCGACAATATCCTGAGGAAACAGTTGATGAAGAGTTCGGGGCAGTTACAGTATCGATGGACTTTCGAGAAGGAGGAGGGTGTGGAAAAGGCCTGCATAAGATTTGCGATCAATTAGATATTCGAGGAGTTCCCTATGTTGTGCGAGAATTGAAGATAGCAGATTTCCTTTTCTTCAATGGTGACAAGCTAGCTCCACTCCTCATTGAACGGAAGACTGCAGAAGACGTAGCGAGTAGTATCCACGATGGTCGCTGGGAGAGACAACAGCGAAAGATGCGTCAAGCACAATTTGTACTGGGAGGTGGACCGGGAAGGAGGTGCAAAATATGTTACATCATTGAAGGCGATCCGAGTAAAAAGACCGTACATGGGGGAAATGTCGGAAGGTATACGTGGTTTCAGTCTGTCGAAGATGTCACGCAGGCAATTGACAAGTTACCAATGTTAGGTTTTGGTGTAATGAGAACAAAAAGTACTCTTGATACTATTGGTCTGTTAGCAAAAATTGCAGCAGATGTGTCTTGGAATGTGAAGAATGGAAGCATGGAACCTATACTAACGTACAAGGAATTTACCACACGTGTCAAGGCATTAGACGAAGACATTGGTGATCCTCCAACACCCTACGCCTCACCAGCCTCCTACTCGCCACCATGGACTCAACATCAACATCCAGCTCCTCCAGTAGTATGGAACACTGAACACATACCACAACCTTCACACCACAATGGAAACGAGAACGACAATTTCAGTCCTCAGTCTGATAACGGACAAAGCAACACACAATTTAGTCAAGGGTCAAAGGCATCTTCTCGTGCTGAGACAATACATCACGACGAGAATAGTGAAGAGTATAGACAGTTGATGAAATTGTCTATAACCGAACTGAAGGAACGATGTAAGGATAGAGATGAGAAGATTAGTGGAAAGAAAAATGACTTAATTGCTCGTCTGTTAAAGCCACGAAAGCCTGAGATACTTATTATGCGTGCCCGTCGTAACGATTATAATCCAAAGGTACCATCTTGCAATGCTGCATTGATGGTTGCCCTACTCAATCATCACATCGTTGGCACTCCAGGCTTAACGAAGGACCGACTAATGGTACTCGCGGAAGGGACAGGTGTGAGTACCGAGTCTATGGGCGGAGACGGTGGCTTCTATGACGGTTGGGCTGGGATGAAGCAGTTACTCACAGGTGATCCAGCTCTTGTACGGAAGGAAAAGGGTCATAAATATAGTCTTACAACTCAGGTATGTTCAATATTTTATACATTTGTTTTTGTATCAATCAAACTCATTAAGGTATACTTTGATGATCTTTACCGCCCTCTAGCCACCCGAGTCATGTGGCCGAGCAGTTGCACACGCGCTTCATATTTTAGCTCATCGAGAAGGATTATGTAAATGCGACACATCCCCTTCAGAGTGAGAGTTAACGATATATCATATGAGTATTTTGTTGGTGTTAGACATTTCATCGCTTCATACTATCAAATAATATTAACCATTCTAGATTCTGCATATGAAAAACCCTATTGCTATATTGGCCTAACACTTGCATTGGTACTATTTACAAGACCCAATAATTCTAAAATATTGTCAGTATTCATATCCTCTCCTTCTGGCCACTTCAATCCCCATTCATTAACAATGAATTCTTTATTCCAAAACCGATTCGTATGTCGTGCTCCACTATCACAAACAATAGTAACAATATTTGACTTTTCAGGCATTGACATTGCCACAATTAGTGCTCCAACAATATTCATTGCTGTACTCGACCCAACAAATAATCCCTCATGTCGTAGCAGGTAATGTGCCATATATACAGCCTGTTGATCAGTAATGGATATGGCATCATCAATTATCTTGGATGATAATGTTGGTACATGATCTTTATTGTTAGTCAAGCGACGACGTGTCTTCGATGGATGATACTGGGTATCTTCAGTGGTAATTGAACACGTGCTTCGCAAACCGTCGATGATGCAACTACCAAACGCCTTTGTATTATTCGTTGTTGTAGTCCAATTAATACTTTCACAACCCAGTCCAAAGTTGGCAGTAACTCTATCAAGACCAATCCCCTCTGCTAATGTATCATATCTATGTCGACGTAATCGTTGCTCTGATTGCTGTGAGGAATACGCTACACCAATTTTGACTTTGTTATATAGTGACGACCCTGGCGGATCAATAAGAACTATTCGTGGTGGATTACATTCTGATGATGATTGTTGTTGTTGATTACTAGTGTAAAACCACTTTTCCTTGAGATATCCACCCACCCCGACCAATGTCCCACCAGTACCCGCACTCATGACAAAGGCATCCACTTTGCCATTTAATTGATTATATATCTCTGGTCCCGTGGTATTGTAATGAGACTGGACATTGGCAAGATTCTCAAATTGATTCATAAATGCTGCCTTAATAAGTTTTGGTGGTGACTGATGATGACCACGACCACCAGCTCCAGTGTTATGATTACTACTGCTATTACGTCGTGCAGTAATGACTTCATTCCAATAATATTGATCATATTTTCGTTCTACCTGTAACCAGTTACATATTCGTTTGGCAACATTGACATAATGTTCTGGATTGCTAATACTACAATTTTGTACAGTTACCACACCTGCACCTAGTCGGCGTAAATAGTCTGATTTTTGTGTCGATTGATCATCTGGCATGACAACGATGATCCCATGACCACGTGTAGTTGCTAATGATGCGAGTGATATCCCTGTCGAGCCAGATGTACCCTCTATGAGTATGCCGTGTGTATGTGCATTGTGCAAGGCCGTGACGATGGCATCATGAATGTTTGATGGGATGGTATCATGTGTGGAGATTGGTATAGATGATGATGGCGATGATAGAAGCTGATAATTACTACTTTTGTCTTCATCATGTTTGGAAATTTTCTGATTATCACACACCGACAGATTGCTGCAACTACTCTCTCTACTATCATGTCCATCGGCGAATCGTTCGTTGTTCAATGGATGCGGTAGCTCACCTCTTCGTTCGGCATCGAGAATCAAACTCAATGCTGCACGATCCTTACCCGTCCCACCAGGATTCATACTTTCCATCTTGACATAAATTTTAACATTGTTTGGTAAGAGTGATGATAATTTTGGTAGGTACATCAATGGCGTGTTGCCAATGAGGGATTCGTACCCTCCTTTCGCAGTGATCGATGACGAGTGGTCGACGTCACCATCTTCTTCAGCCTCAGAGGACGGTATCCTGCGTTTGGAGAAGAGTAACGGCGGGGTCACCAGTAGCAGTGCCGCGATAGAGATAATCACCACGCCACATTGCTGCGCAACCGCCGTCAGTCCCATTGCTATGCATCACTTACTTTAGATAGTAAACGTTAAGACATACGTCTTGAGTAGGAGAGAGGCAGTCTAGAGCTCCCGCCAAGCGAGCCGGTTGGTTGGAAGGAATCCCAAGGAACAGTAACAATATCCAATACGTGGGCATAGGTGTTGGATTATAATTAAGTAATCCTGAGTAGTTTGTTGTGACGGAGATCAGCAGTGATAAATTTAATGACGTCAATAACTCCAACAATCCGCCGGCGGACCAATCGTCGAAGTCTCCGTCGTCGTGATGGTCTTATAAAGTATGCACGCAATAACACGTCACAGAATGGCGAAGATGGGATTATTGACCGTCTATTTAATGTACTATTGCCACCGCCATCATCATCCACATCGACGAAGAAACGATACTGTGTGGACGTGGGTGCGTGGGATGGTATTCACCTTTCCAACACGTATTCATTACTGGTTGGGAATACTATGAGTAATGATGTTGACGAGGATGGCGCAACAACGACAACAAATAGTGATTGGAGTGGAGTGCTAATAGAAGCAAATGCACAAAGATACAAAGAATTGAAAAAGCTACATGACCCGCTGAATAATATTTGCATTTGTGCCGAAGTTTCGTCTGCGGCTAAATCATCTAATTTGTTGGTATCCATACTACAGCGTGATGCACCACATATACCTAATGACTTTGATTTGTTATCAATTGATATTGATGGTATGGATTACTGGCTGTTGGCAAATATATTAGGGGTTTCTGTATCATCAACGGATGGAATTGTGAACAATCATCATGACACTACGTACAGAAAAAAAAGTCAGAGAGCATCTAATTATCGACCAAAAGTGATATGTATTGAATTCAATCCAACAATGCCCATAGATCTTATATATATCCAGCCATGCGATGACAATATTCGACATGGATCATCTTTATCTGCTTTAGTCGAGCTTGCTAATGCTGCGAACTATACACTCATCGAAACAACATTATTTAATGCATTCTTTGTTACAAATGAACTATACGAACAGTACCTGATGAAGGAAATACCAGACACATCCATAGAGACATTGCATGAGGTGACCATGGGATCCGAATTATATCAACTATATGATGGTACACTATGTCTATGGGGGTGTAAGAAATTACTTTGGCATCGTGTACCAATTAATGAGGAAAAGATTCAAATGTTAGCTCCAGAAAATCGATTATTCCCATTTGCTCCATCAATAGTTGAACAACAATCTTCGCATCAGTGTGTAGGTAAAGGCAGATTAAATCATCAAACACAACATAGAAGCAGTCAACTAGAATGTTTTCAGAAAACAAGGGAAATGGCAGTAGACATGTCACCCTATTGCAATGAGAAATTTGCCACAATAGATATGAAACGTGAGTGCTCTACCAAACTTAATGCCACGCTTCACCAAGATGGATTTGCATACGTGCGTGGGTTAGGTATACCCAACAATATATGCAATAATGCACTATGTGCTGCTAGATCATTCTTACATGACGCTGATGAATCAGTTCGACGATCCTGTCTTACCACGGACCGGGCACGACGAGGATATTCTCCCATGAGTACAGAGAACTTTGCATCGTTAATTGGTGAACATGGTCCAAATGATTTAGTGAAGAAGTATCGGATTGGCCCTTCAATGAATGAGAAAAATGAAAGCGACACGATACTCTCACACCACCCGACGAAGTCATCATTGCACCAACCTAATGTTTGGCCAACTGCCACAAGTTGGGATGCGAACGCATTCACTTTTAAATCTGCAATTGAAGAGTATTTTAATGCCATCTGTTACGCTGCCAACTGTGTTCTTCGGGCCATCTGTGATGAGATAAATAATAGCAATAAAAATATCAGCATTGTTGAGTCAATGAAAACCTTGTCAGAATTAATGGACGCTGATGATAGTACTGGTAATGACAAAAAGTCTACGAATCACACATCAATATTAACTTTGCTTGGATATCAACCCGGAAGTCGACATAAGAAAGGGAGTAAGGCATATATGCGACCACTTGTTGCTGCTCATACTGATGTGGGCGTCATCACCTTACTACTATTTGATAATGGAACTTGTGCTGAACTTGAGCGTGCCGCGAATGCACCCAATAATGCCAATATAGATGATACTATCGAGTGGCTAGATGTGTCTCTACCACCCTTGAACGACGATAATGATCCCATCTTTGTTGTCAACGTTGGAGATTGCTTATCAGATGTAAGTGGAGGGATGCTTCGTTCAACACTACATCGAGTTATGCCACGAGCTTGTCCTAGCTATGATACATCATTTGATGATGAGGTTGTACGTACTTGTCTTGCACTATTTGTTGGATTGGATCCATCTGCTTTATTGACATTACCATCGGGTGAGGTGTTATCATACGAGGAATGGCGCCGGAGACGAATAGCTCGAGCACAAGCAGTTATGAAGTGCAATGTTTAATTAATAAATAAACAATAATCCATTGTCGTGTTAGATATCGAGCATTCTGTTCATACCATACTGAACCGCTGATGATTTGCCCTTCTTATTTTGCACCCTCTTCAGCTCCTCACCACGACGCATCCACTCCAAAGGATCTTCGCCGACCATCTTTTCAAGCCCCACTCTTTCAGCCAAGCCTTCCTGTCGGCACACAAGGCGAATATTTTTCAGACTTTTCTCTCCTGGAGCTACACCATGCGTGTCGATGCATTCCTGCACAAGTAGGAGTGCAGATCCTAGTTCATTCGTCTTTCCAAAGTGCTCAATTAGCGTTCCGTAGGATAACAGGTCAAGTGTCCGCCCTTCCTTTTCAATGTGTTGCTTCAACTGGAATGCCCTCGAAACGCGTTTCTTCTTTAGTAGCATTTCCATCACAAGCCTGTCACTGTGTGATGTTGGTGTAAGTCCATGCTTTTTATACTCGGTATCATAGAATCTTAAGGCTGGTTCGATCCGTCCTGAATTAGTATAAACACGAAGCATTCCGTTAAGAAGATGAGAATCAACCAATCCCTCTTTCTCGGCCGCAGACTGATGGATATAATAGAAAACAGTACACGACGACGTGAGTGTTGTACAAAAAAAAATCAGTATTGGGGAAACACGTTACATTTTTAACTCACCATGACATGTTTGGCATTTGCCAAATTCACTCTCGTGAGACACTGAGGACTAAAGGCCTCTGGCATATTTTCTCTCACGGCCAAGGTAAGCCTGAGAATCGAAGGGTAACCTAACGTACGCGAAAATTCATCTGCGACTTTTTCGATACGATTCATGGGCATGCCTGGGAGAATCTGGCGGAGTTCAACTATGTGTGCGTCCTGTTCAGACTGGATTAAGGGTGACGTGTACTGTCTTGGCAAAGCTACATCGACGAGGTTTAATGGTTCGGCTTTATTGAGTTCGTTGTTTGAAGAAGACGCTACATCTCTGCCTGACTCGATCCCCTCATTACTCGAATCAGACCACTCAAGAAAATCATCCGCATACATTGTTTTGTTTGACACTCCTGGGGTAACCGGTATTCGCTGACGCTGAATTGGTGCATCATACAAATCATCGCGAGTGCTCACCTCTTGAGGGGAGTTCATATTGAAAGAAGATGATTTAGACTCGGCTTTATTTGCAGCTGCGTGTTGGCTGACAGTGCGGTCACTCTCGTCGGTGATGCGATTTTCCAAGTAGTCAGTAGTAGGAGCGTCATTCGCATGCTTCTCATCGTAATACGTTCTCATCATATCAAAGAGCTGGCGTGCTTCCTTGGCGTCCACTTTTTGCTTCGAGCCCTCGTTGACCAATTCTTGCTGTAGATGTGTTTTGAATGCTACAAAGTCATTACTGGCAACACCGGGAATACTGTCTAATTCTTCTGCCTCTCCTCCTTTGGAATCATCGATTCCATTCATGGTTTCTTCCATAAGTTTGTTGAACTCGTCTTCGTCGAACCATTCATCATCAGGATTGAATGTCTCGTCATCTTCGTCATCACCAGGGAGACGGAAGTCCTTAGGGATTAAGTCCTCCGCCAGATTGAGATCATTAGTAACTTCGGCCATGGCCCGGACGAGTGCGTCTCTATCCGTAACAGACTGATGCTGCTGTTGCTTACGTACAAAGCTTTCGTGAACATTTATTCTATCATCGTTGTCATTTTTCTGGACGTCATCATCATCCGAGTCACTATCGAAGTCGTTGCTGAACTCAGAGCCTCGGTCATTTGACTTTCCTTCGTCATCCGATGTGTCCTGGCCCGGCCGATATTTCAAAGTTGATACAAGATCATTCTCATTACCAGAAGATATAAATCTTTTCATATCATCGTCCCCGTCCAACAAGCGATCATTGAGCCAATCCCTACTGACCACCTCATCATCTGCTTTTCTTTCATTTCCATAAGATTGCAGTCGCCAATCTTCGTCAGGATCATCGAAACCATCAAAGAATGAGTCTTGATCGTCCTTCCGATTTCCCTGTCCATCCCCCATGATGCTCTTTATGTTAAACTTTTGTTTGATTCGTAAAGCCTTGCTATCCTTGCCGTGGTTGTCACCAAAATCCTTCTCCCATCCTTCTGGCGACAGACCCGCCTCCACAGAATTCAATCCTGGTATTGCCATATTCTCGTACTGCGGCTGGTTGTATGCCTCCATGTAGCGCAGAGAGTTGGGACATAAGTAACCCCGATTGTACCGACCGGCCCACATGTTACCAAGACCCTTCGCCTCCATAGCTTTTGCGTGGGCCAGTAAAAGAGTGGCGACAGGACGAGTATCATTACCATACTCACGGTGCTCATACTCTTCATGTCCTTCCACGAACTCTTCCTCAATCGTACGGAGAGAGAGTGCAGTAGGCGATGCACCGATTCCAAACAACGATGGAGAGCTATTTCCATCACCTCCAGACAGCCTCATCTTCTCGTCCTCGGGAATGAGACCCTGTAATCTGACTAAATGATCCTTCCCCCCACACGTCCTCAAGTGATCTAACCTTCGAACCTTACTCGCCAAGTAAATAGCACGCGCTGTACTCGCATCTCCTGCCGCAGCTGCACACAGCATCAGAGCACTGACGAATCCATCATCCTGCCTAACCTCGGCCTGTTCTGCCAGAATCACAATTTTTCGTGCCAGTCTACCATGATACGATGTGATGCTCTCCCGACGTCTATTCTTCCTCGATATGCCGCCGTTTAGCTTATTAGCAATCTCGTGACTTTTCGCGACAGACCTGAGCGCAGATGTAAAAAGCAACGTCGTTGGTTTGACTCTTACAGTATTGCCCTCACGATCATCATACCAACCATCGTCATCACCATCAATGTTCTTTAGTATCTCTCTATCACCAGTGCCGTTTCCATTCTTATTCAGTACATTTTCGGCATTCACTGGCATCATCATCTGCATCATAATTTCGTCGAGCAAATCCAATGCCTGTTCCGGACGTCCCTGTGCGGCAAAAATCCTCATTAGGGCACCATATGCCATCACGTCTGGTGCGACACTATGTATACGCATTTCCTTCCACCGTGACCATGCCCTATTTGCAGCATCACTCTTAATACTTGCGTGGACATCCGGCCTTGATATTAGCTTGTGACATGCAGCAAAGAAGGATGTGTATGCCGACAATGGCGGTACAGCAATCGGCAGACCAAGTCGTTTGTTGTTGGGGTGTGATGATTTCCGTGCTTCGTACTCAGTACGAGATTCCTCAATCATTTCATCCAGTACACTCTCAGCACCACGATAGTCACCAGCACGGGCGTATACATCGACCAACGCTGACCAAAAGTATTCATTCGATCGTACGTCATTGTCACGTCGTAGGTCGTTAACCTTTCTTCCCTCCCAAACACTTGAGCAGCATGTCAGCAATGTCACATGTGAGTATATTCCAAGTAATGACATTGGTACTTCTAAGTCACGTAGCAGCTTGAGAGACGACGCTAGTCCGACTGGCGAGGTGCGTTTGCCATTCGCATCGCGATGCGCCCGTAAGAGATCAGATAACAGCTTGTCGGATATTTCATCATCATCAGATGATGATGATGACGACGACGACGAAGCAGCTCCCAACCGAAGAGGGCCAAGATTACCGTCGCTTCCACCCAAACCACCACCACCACGAACACCATGCTCCAACAATTGGAAATGTTCTTCGTCCTTCCTAGCCCTGACTAACCGTTCCACCTTGCGTCGCAACCTTCCAAACTCGTTACCCATATATAACGGATATGGACTCGGACTGCTCGTCAAGTCCGCCGAATTCCCCATCAAATCATCCACGAGCGCATCGCCCCAATCATACGTCATGCGATCGCGCCACCACGATGGTAATGGCGGACGAGGGGCGCCGGACCTTTCGGCGGCCTTTTTCGCCGCATCTCGCGCCGCCGATCGCATGTCGTCGATGGGCATCTTTCCCTCTTTTAATAATGCCCGGAACGTCGAACTGGATTCGATCTTGGCTTGGAGTTCATTCACCTTGTCGAAATGTATCCCCAGTTGGCGTTTCAATTCCTCCTCTTCCTTCGCTATGTCTATTAGCCGTTCGGTATTCTCCTTGTCCTCAAGTCGACGGATGGATGCCTTGGAGTTCGGCTTGGAATGCTTCGTCTTTTCATACTGTAAGTCGCGCATACGTCTGTGATAGCGTTTTCGTTGTTTGGGCGTGGGCGGGCGTACCTCCATGGATGTCGATGCTCGATCTTTCCGACCGGCAAAGTGGCGGACCTGCATCTTAATTATTTGACGACGCGACATCGTCTTCGAAGGGAGAGAAGTCAGAGAAGGAGGATGTGATGATGATGGAAAAGATGACGTGGGAGGAGACGTTGTCGTCACTGAGATGCTGCGGAATAAGTGACGATGGATGAGTCGCGGCTGCTGCTGACTGCTAACGTCGATTTGCAATGTCGAGGAGAAGAGCCGCGAGATATCATCATTGTTTTGACTCTTCCATCGACCACCACCAATATGATGACGATGTGCCGCAGCCGTCTTTGTAGACCTCCGGCTAAGAGCGAGCGACGATGCACGTGATGCTAACATATTTATGTCGGCGCTGTGCGGTCCTTCGTTTCCCGCCCTGCCAGATGGGAGACGAGCGGTAGGATTAATCATGTTATTGTCATCGTCATTCCAGACTGATGTACCCCACCCCTACGTCCCACCGGCATACATCGACGGTATCCTCCGTAACGTACCAAAGCATGGACGATTGCGTCTCGCGAACCTCCCAACGCCAATCCATCGCGTTAGCAATAACAAATCTAATAATGTTGGCGGTGGACCATCGATACTGTCACGATTGGCCGAGCTTAACATCAACCTATACATCAAACGCGATGATGCCACAAGTGGGACCGAATTAGGTGGGAACAAACTTCGTAAATTAGAATTCCTACTATCCGATGCACTATATTCGTCGCCAGATGAGGATTATGATTCCATTGTTACTATTGGAGGAGAGCAGAGTAATCATTGTCGTGCGACTGCGTCGGCATGTCGATTGGTAGGCCTTGAACCACATATCATACTCCGCACCGCACGTGCTGATGCAATTAATGCTGGTAAAGATGACATGGGAATTACTGGCAATGTGCTGTTTGATAGAATGGTGGGAAGTACTATATATACTTGTACTCCACGAGAGTATGCCAAATTTGGATCAACGAAACTTATTAATAGCGTTTGTAATAGTATTCGACATAAGGAGAAGCCTAACAATCCATATCCTATACCAGTAGGTGGGTCCAATGCCATTGGTACATGGGGCTATATTGATGCTGTCGATGAATTAATACAACAAATTGAAACATCGGATATAAAATCACTTGATCATGTCGTATTTGCCACGGGAAGTGGTGGTACGGCCACGGGTATTACATTGGGTCTGTCATTGGCGTATGGGTGTCATGGCGGCGTAGGTCATCCGGCAGTGCAAGGCAAATTGGCACCACCTCGTATACATGCTGTGGGAGTCTGTGATCATCCTGATTATTTCTATAGTACCATGTCAAATATTGCAGATGAAATGGGCATAAATCTCTCCTCCTTTGACAACAATGATAATGGTAATATAACGACGGAGCAATACATACGTGAGGCAGTGACTGTGTACAATGGCAAAGGGAATGGATATGCATTTAGCACAGATGACGAATTAGATTTTATATCAGCATTTGCTATCGAAACTGGAATTGTATTAGACCCTGTGTATACAGGAAAGGCATTGTATCACTTCTTAACAACGGTTCTGGAAGAGGAGCCGGAGTTATATCGTGATACGAATATCTTATTTTGGCATACTGGCGGTAGTATTGGTCTATATGACAAGGGTGACGATATGCTCGAGAGAATGACTCAATCGTCGCATGTGATACGGATTGATTCTTCAATGGTGTAAAACAAAAGAGGCCAGTATCAATGACGTTTGTGCGACTTTAGGATTTGTGCCGCCTCCATGATCTTGACACTGAGGGCATCGGGATTCTCAAGAAGTTGATGCAACACTTGTCATTGTTCGGTTCAGCTCAACTCTTACTGCGTGAATACTAAACTTCAGTAGTTTGTACTTCTCTGATTTTGATGCGGAACCAGATCCACAGCCATATTCCAACTTTTCTAACTCCTTGTTCATACATTGTACCTCAGAGCTGGTTGACTTGACGCCAAATGAATTACGCATTTCAAGAATCTGAACAGAATGAATGGAAGGGTTATTTTTGTGAAAATAGCATATAAAATATTCTGACAAATAGTACAGTTGCTCACCTTCTTTAGTGCTTTTAGACCGTACAATGTAGATGCAGTATCGATCGTTACGAGAGCACATAATAGAACAAGTGCGCTGTCGTCAAACGAAAGTGCAAGAATTTTGAGCCCCTTGTTGTCGCACATGACCACAATAGAAAGAATTTGACAAGCATCTTGACGAATATTCACGTCATACCTCTCGCCATCGCCATCCTTAGACAGGAAGAACATCAACCGACATAGGATGCCACCATTAATGATTGGTAGAATAAAAGGCTTATCTCTGATAACAAGGCGCCTGATAGCCGTGAGTACCAATCTATTCACTACATCAGAGTTATGGTTTAGTAGACTCAATAAACGATCAAATATGCCCTTCTCATTCATCACCTCAATCAAATCGATCGGTCCGCCACATAAATGGACCAGCGTGCTGCAACAAATACTCAGCATTTTATCGCAACAGGGTGGAATATCTACTGGTGCCGATGGACGACCGTTGGATATTTGCCGAGCTCTGAACCATATCTTCCAGTCTAACGTAGGATCCAGAAAGGTTTGGAGTTCGGCCAACCAGAACCCTGTACATACAAAGTCAGGTGGTGGCGCTCCTGTACATAACATCGATAGCGTGGAGGCTGACATAAGCAGGGAATCCCAATCATTGCACCTCCTCATCAGCTGAGTCTCCAAAGCCCGCTTAGCTCCTGCCTCCAATACTTTGTCTCTATACTGTACGGATACACATGCAATTCTCCCAAGTGCATGCAGTGAAGCTCTACAGTTAGCTGATAATGATTGCTTGACCAATGCTGGTATTGTTCGATGATCTATCAGAGTCTTTGTTGCAGTACGCCCCGCCGTTGTAAACGCACCAAGCATACAAGCAATTTTTGACTTCTTAAAAAGCGGTTTTGCCGAATTCATTGCGCTGATCAGCGTGTGCACGAGCGTGGGCATTAACTTCTTATCAATGAGATACTGTATTTCTTGGATACCTCTGTCCGTCACAAAGACATAAAGTAAATCAAAGCAATCAGCCTTGATTGAAGCATTGCTTGTTACGACTTTGCAGATCAATGGCAGGTTGGCCAAGCTCCTTTCGAAGGAAAAGTCTTCAACACATATATCCAGCCCAATCTTTTCCTTCAAGTAATCAAACGAGGCACGTACAAGGTAACACTGGTCGTTAGGTGGAAGTGTCTGTCTATCACTTCCTGCAAATGACCTCATGATTGCCCTAGTTAAGTCTGCTCGAGAACATTTCTTAACATCCAACTGAGAATATGCGATCACTCTTTCAAGCTCGCTCAGCTCTCTCTTACTGTATTTAACAATGTAGAACGCCCTGCTTCCATCTTCGGAAGGAACTACATATCGACTTCCCCTCGAGAGAAGATACAACAATCGCGCATTGGAATGCAACAGCTCATTGCCACCAGGTCGAGCTTCGACAATGCTCTCAATTTCTGATCGGGTTAAGCAAACATCAAGAGTGTAGGGTCGATTGGAATAAAACATGTCGGGAGCAAACCGATGAGCAAGAGATGATCCCTCATTTTCAAAGTTGATGACTTGGTCTAGTGGAAAGCTCCGACAAGCTCTCTGGCAAACGCTGCATCCTGAAATCTCCCCCAAGTTGTTTTCAGTGTTCGAATGTATACATCGTAATCCATGTATAATTAACTCGGCTGGAATAAAATGAGATTGAAATGCCGATGATATCAAGTCAATCAAAGTATTCCCCGCTTCATTGTCGTCTTCGTCTTCGTCAATGAAGCCGTCCGCAAACCCAACTACATCACCATTGGAATTCTTCCCCCCAAAGAATACTCGCTCAAGCTTTAAAAACCTGCTCATAAATGGAACTGATCTCATCGCAGTATCACGATCTACCATCAATTCAATGGTATCGGGGTCCTCATGATCATCACCCTCTTCATGTTCAACGATGCGTAACAGAGAATAAATATTGACCTCCCGCACATCACGAAGACGCGTTGAAGTGATTGCATGCATTTCTTCAGCATTTTCTATATTAATTGTTGTTACTAACGGCATGACATCACGCAGCATTGGACGTGACGTGGCCGCACACGAGAGAATTGACTTATAGTCAAGATGATTCATTGTCATTGCCCATATTTCGGGAAGGAGACTAACGGAAGCTTCACAGATTTCCTGCCGCTTTGCTCGCGGCGACAGCTGCTCATCTTCATTCATACTGCGCTTACGCTGATAGATGAGATCATAATTCATTGTGCTGTCAACATCCAATGCCAGCTCGGTATCATCAAGTTCAGATGTCCATGCAGTTTTGAACGAATCGTCGTTTCCGGTTACGCTATTATTGTCACTCTCCGCAACGGTCAAATATCGGGAGGTTGTATTCGGTGCCATAGCTCGTTGAAACAACGATGGAGATGGTGATGACAACGATGAAGAATGGAAGGCTATGGCAGGCGGCCATATATCAAAGCCAGCGTCGTCTGCTAAACCAAATCTACTGTTCGAATCGTCTTCCATGATAGAACGGGCGATAAGCTGGGGAAATAGGCAAAGCCTCTGTCGTCGTCGTCGTCCCCTCTCGTATTTTGCCGTGACCGCGTGAGTAAGCGCCCAGCGCCCAGTCCCTCGAAGGCTCCTACTATCCTTCAGGCAAAGAGCCCCACGAAACGCCCACGATGGGGTCGCAGTAGTACGCCGCTGGAACCTTTACTGCCAAGTTGCCTCTTCCTCCACCAGGATCTCGTTCGTACTTTGCCAGTAAGGAGGAATGTTGCCAAGGCTGTGTAATTATTTACGAAGAAGTTGAGAGAGAGAGAGGTTATAGGAAGTTACCTCGCACATCATTGCACCACGGAGGAGGGTTGAGGAGAGAGAGACGATTAGAAATGTGTGTATCAATGCCACACTGTAAAGGTAGCGTAATTAGATAATAAACATGAATGTTTTAGTCAACAATCAAAGATTATTCATGTTGAGTTGAGGGAATTGAAATTGTCTGGATGAGGAGTAGCAGAGAGACATTCTCTACTATGAAAAATATTAAGTAAATGTGAGTGAGACTTCCTCATTGGACTACATATCTATCCTACAGTGGGCTGTCTTACTACCTTGCCGTTTACATCAACATATATCCTAACACGACTACTTCTATAATCCATCGACATCATTGTATCCTCAGGTAGGATTTGTACGCTTAAAGTTGGCTCCACCTCAAGGATTGCCAACTTGGCATCCTCTCCTGTATGACCCACAAGACTTTTTTCTGGCCATACTAATCCTGCATCTCCTTCCTGCTTCTTCTCCGGGATGTATTGCAAATTGTCCACAGTTTTAACTACTTCGTAAGGAAAAAGTATAGCGTCATCGTCCGTAGATACATACGGCAGCGTCGCAATGATCGGGATCATTGGCACAGTGCTAGTTGTAGTAGTCTTCGTCTCCTCGTTACTGGTAGCTGCCGTTGTAGCTGTTGTGGTAGCCACTGTGGCAGCCGTCGTGGTAATTGTGGTAGCTGCCGTGGTAGTGGTCGTGGTGGTCTTAGTGAGAGCTGTAGGACACGTGTCAGGGGCCATGGCACAGACATTCTTGGTACAGCATTCACATATAGTCGTCGACACATAATCTACTTGTTCTGCGGGTGTCAACCCTACCAGAGCAGGAATCATCGCGCTATGACCACGCAAGCAAAATGTGTTGTCACCAAAGTGAGCAGGATAGAAGTAATATCCAGAGATTAATGTCTTGGGCTCCTTCGAGGGACTTGCAGTCAAAGCTGGCTCGTTAGACGGACTCTTCGACGGACTTGGATTGATGGGAGAGGTGGATGGTGATTCCGTGACAGGAGCTTTGCTTGGACTTGCCGAGGGTGATTCCGTGACAGGAGCTCTGCTTGGACTTGCTGATGGAGAATCAGTGACAGGAGCAATACTAGTAGGTGTTCCAGTGACAGTCTCGCCATTCGTCGGATTAATGGTAGTTGGGTCTACGATAACTACCATCGGACTACTCGTCGGAGCTTCAGTGACGAAAGCAGCACAATCTTTTTTCACACTATCAAGACAGATATGATGATCTTTTGAGCAGCATTCGCACTTTGTTTTGTATGTCTCAATGGATGCTGGAGGCATTCTTGTCAGAAAAGTAGCATCATTATGATCACCATACACACAATACGTGTCACTACCGAATTTGACAGGATAATAGAGCCACATTTGTGGCATTGTGGGACTCTTGGATGGGACATCCGTCTCTCCTTTCTTCGGACCACACTCGGCTTCAATATTCGTATGACAAAGATAATCATCGTTCGAACAGCACTCGCACATAGTAGTGTACAAGTCATCATTCGCCGGTGGCATATGCTGCATAAAAAAGGGATCTAAAAGGTCACCGTACATACACCATGTTTCGTTTCCAAATTTGGCAGGATAGTAGTGCTGTTTAATAAAAGCACTCGTAGGCTTGGACGTTGGAGATTCAGTAGGCTCAGACGTAAGCTTAGACGTTGGCGATTCAGTAGATTTGGATGTCGTGGGGGTAGCCGTTAATTCACTACTTGGTTTATCAGACGTGGGCCTCATCGAAGTCGAAGGTGATGTTGATGGGCTGTCGGATAGACTGATGGATGGGACTTTTGTCCTCTCAGGAGAAATCGTTATCTTCACTGTGGGCTGTGGTGACACAATCGTCGGCTCTTCACTTGGACTTGAGCTTGGATAATCTGTCTCGGGAGAAGTGATGACAGTTGTTGTCGCAGTTGTCGGGCTCGTAGTTATAGCCACATGAGTACTCATTTCGCCACAGTGATGATGACCTGTATCTGATGAGCATTTATGCTTCTTACAGCATGCACATTCATCCGGATAGAGTTCGATATTGGTTGGGTAAGGTTTGGCTGCGATACAAACCCTGAAATCCCCATATTGAACGGGATAGAATTGGTACTCGGAGGTAGCAGCTGTGGTGATATCAGGAGTTGTCACAGATGTTGGGCTTGCAGTAAGAATCCCAGCTGGAGGCGTAGGAGTGGTCACAGGAGTACTTATCTCACCACAATGACTCATGTCTGAGTCGCATCCATGCTTCTTACAGCATGCACAATCATCCGCATAGACGGTGACATTGGCTGGGTAAGGCTTGGCAGCAATGCAAACCCTGAAATCCCCATATTGAACGGGATAGAATTGGTACTCGGAGGTAGCAGCTGTGGTGATATCAGGAGTTGTCACAGATGTTGGGCTTGCAGTAATAATCTCAGCTGGAGGCGTAGGAGTGGCCACAGGAGTACTTATCTCGCCACAATGACTCATGTCTGAGTCGCATCCATGCTTCTTACAGCATGCACAATCATCCGCATAGAGGGTGACATTGGCTGGATAAGGTTTAGCAGCAATACAAACCCCGAACCCCCCATATTGAACGGGATAGAATTGGTGTTCAGGGGAAGCTGCTGTGGCGATGGCAGTTGTGGGTGTAGGAGTGGCCACAGGAGCACTCATTCCTTCACAATGTCTCATATCCATTGAGCATTCATGTTTCTTGCAGCATGCACATACATCCGGATAGAGGGTGACATTGGCTGGGTAAGGTTTGGCAGCGATACAAGCCTTCCAGCTTGCATATTTAACGGGATAGTATTGATACTCGGGAATAACAGGCGATGTCTCAGGAGAGAGCTTCATCTCCGTTGTGGGCTGAGGTAAAGCGATCGTTGAATCTTGCGTTGAAGTTGTTGGCTTAAACGAAGTAGTCTCGGGGGTAGGACTGTTAGTTGGCTCATAATCGGTCACGCGAGCTTTAGGCTCATCGGTAACAGGTGCCTTCATGGGACTGGCAGTGGCTTCATCAGTCAACGCAGTGACGTCCTCCTTGTTTCGTGTCGAACGTCGCAAGAGCATCGATGATGATGGTGACGACGCTGATGAAGACGATTCAACCCCCATCACAACATTTGCCACCACAATCGCGAATGCAAAGAAAAATTGACATAGTCGTCGTTGCTGTTGTCCAGCACCTCGCAAACGTCGTCCACTGCTGTTGTTCATCTTCTTTATGCTTCTGGCGTTCTAGTTGTTTTATGGAGGCTCGTCGTGAAAAGGAAGCGAGCCGAGACTGCTCAGCACGCACGGGGCTCACGTCGGTTCATGAAGGAAGGAAATAATGCTTGCCGACTCTGATCACCTTTCTTGGGCTGTTGTATGTAATTCTGAAGTATGTATTGGGTCACAAAATGATGACTTACAGAGTATTTCACAAGGCCGGGGTGAGATCATTTAAGGTTTATTCTTTTGGAGGTACTCCTAAAGCCCGGCAGCCCTTATTCTTTTGGAGGTACTCCTAAAGCCCGGCAGCCTTTAATGTCCTGTCTCCTCCACAGTGATTACAGGTGGAACTA
>Ga0247832_1001572_pt1 | contig 39268 bp, 34 predicted proteins | sample LaCruzMarch2015__10_FD_192407 | JGI IMG/M metagenome (GOLD analysis project Ga0247832, IMG submission 192407) | Freshwater microbial communities from meromictic Lake La Cruz, Castile-La Mancha, Spain - LaCruzMarch2015_4m | ecosystem: Environmental > Aquatic > Freshwater > Lake | place: Spain... | reverse complement strand
CAACTGACCAGGATACCCATCCGAGCGCGGCTGGAAAAAATTGCTCCCTACGGCCATCTTGGGCTAGCCTAGGGGCGTCCGGCTGGCTCTTGGACGGGCCAAAACCGTTTTCACACGGCCTGGACCCGTTATGGACGTTGTGTGACGAGAACACCCTCCCTGCCGCTGAAGCAAACGGCGGCTCCTACCATAGCATGGGGTTGCTTAGCGCCTCGACGCAATGCGGGGAACCCTTCAGTGGCGCCAACTCCGTGTCGGTCAGCGACTGTGCCAGCCAGCCTTCAGGGCGCGTCAGCGCGAAGGGCGCAGCGGCGAATGCTTCGCTGATCTGCAAAAAGCCAACCTTGGAGTAATACGCTGGATCCCCATACGTCAGGGCAGCGCCGACATGCGCAGCCTCAAGCGCTTTCAGACCATAGGTCACTAAACTCTGGCCGATGCCTTTCCCTTGATGCTCGGTCGCCACCGCCAAAGGGGACAGGATAAACGCGACCCGCTCGTCCTCATCGTAGATGAGCCGGGAGAACATGACGCTGCCGATGATCTCCCCCCCTGTCCTCGGCAATGAAGACGAACAAGTCCCGGTCGGGCGTGTCGTGCAGCATGTGCCGCACGAATTCACCAATCAGTGCGGCTTCCTCGGTGCCATCTGACTCAGCAAAGGAGGCGATGAAGAGATCGATGATCTGTTGTTCACGACCTCTTATGCTTGCTGAGTGTTCCATATCCACCAACTGTCGGGTGTTATCGCATTATCGCAAAGTCGCCAAGCAGCCCAAAGCCGACCCCAACTCCCCCTCCAAAACGGCAGCCCACGCCCCACTTCGTCCAGGGTCCAGGGGCGAGCCCTGGTCCAAGCGAAGCGTCGTCACGTCTCTCCCCCTACACGCACGCCTCCCTTATCCCCCCCACCGGCTCACAATCTCCCCCATCACCGGACGATCCCGATCCGCCGGTCTCTCACTCGCGGTCCCCACGTACACGAACCCCGCGATCCGCTCCCCCGGCGCGAGCCCCAACGCCGCCCCGACCATCGGGCTATACGACACCCATTCCGTAATCCAGCACGTCCCAAACCCCATCGCATTTGCAGCCAGGCACAGATTGAAGCTCGCAGCCCCTGCCGATAGCACCTGCTCCCATTCGGGCGCTGCCGGATGCGGCACAACCCGTGACACAACGGCCACCACCAGCGGCGCACGCATCAACCGTCGGCGCTCGACATCGAGCCGCACCGGCGATGGCGGCTCTTTATCTTCAGCCGCACAGGCCGCCGCAAAAACCTCGCCCATCTTGGCCCGCGCCTCGCCTTCAAACACCACGAACCGCCATGGTGCGAGCTTCTTGTGATCGGGCACCCGCGCTGCAATCGTCAGCATTTGATCGAGCTGATCAGCCGTTGGTCCAGGTGCTATCAGTTTATCGGGCTTGAGCGACCGGCGCGCAGCCAGCAAGTCGAGAGTTGGATTGGTCATGGCGGTCACACTCAGCCTTTCTAATGCAAACAGATACTCGCTAATCCAATTCCGCTTCTGGTACAACGCGCGCGGCACACCCACACGTTGGACGAGACTCACCCCTATGGCGAACGCGATGAGACGGCACACGCGAGCATTGGCGGCAGTCGCCGTCCTACTGGCCGCACTCCTGCCAATCCAGGTGTCCGCTGACGATGCACCGGCGGCCATGATTGTGTTCGACGGCTCGGGCTCCATGTGGGGCCGCCTCGATGGCGACAAGAAATCCGCCAAGTTCGAACTGGCCCGCGAAGCGTTGCGTTCTGCGCTGACCGTGGTCCAGCCATCCACAAAAGCGGGCCTGATGTCCTTTGGCCATCGCCGCAGCGGCGACTGCAATGACATCGAAGTCATTTCGCCAACAGCCGACCTCACCGATCCTGCACGCCTGATGACACCTCTGGATAAGCTCAACCCGCGCGGCAAAGGTCCCGTCGCCGAAGCCTTGCGCCAAGCCGCCGCAGCACTCGGCAAGCGCACGCCCGCAAGCATCATCCTGATCCACGACAACGCCGACAACTGCCGCCAGGACGCCTGCGACGCCGCCACCGAAATCGCCGCCGCAAACCCCATGCTCAAAATCAACCTCGTCGCGCTCGGCATCGACGACGACGAATTGAGCCGTATGTCATGTGTCGCCAAAACCACTGGCGGTCAGGTCTTTCCCGCCAGAACCGCCAGCGACGTCCCTGCCGCAGTTACCGGCGCGGTCAAGATTGCGCTCCTCGACCCCGCAGCGACACTTGCCCCGCCCCGCGCATCCGCCGTTCCCCCTGTCGCAGCACCACCTCCCCCAAGCGTCCCCAGCCTGACGGTATCAGCTCGCTTGGCGGCCGGTTCGCAGCCACTGGCCGTCCCGGTCAAATGGCGCATTTACAAAAGCGGCAGCGACACACCGACAGCACAAGCCGCAGCCCCGGTTTTCAGCTCAGAGCTCGCCCCTGGCTCGTACACCGTCGAAGCCTCCGTTGGTTTTGCCACGGTCCGCAAACCGGTTGACGTCGGCACGGGCCCAACCCGCCTCGACCTCCCCCTTGATGCAGCCGCATTACGCGTTAACGTCAAGGATTTAGCCAATGGCCCGGCCTCCCAGTCCGCTGTGGTCACGCTGATGACGGAAGCCGCCGCCGCCCAGCGCACGATCCGCCCGATGTGGATCGGCCAGCCCCAGGACGCCGACTTTATTCTACCGGCTGGCACCTACGTGCTGCGTATCAACGACGGCATCACCAGCCGCACCGAGCAGATCGCGCTGACGGCAGGTAGCGTGCTGAGTAAGGACATTGTCATGGGCACCGGTCGCCTCGACTTGACCGCGAGCGCCATGCCAGACGGCCCGCCACTCGACGGCGTAACCTTCCTGATTGCCAGGGACGACCCCGAATCCCCCGACGGTCGCCGTGAAATCGCCCGCTCCGCAGCACTCAGCCCAAGTTTCACCCTGCCAGCCGGCACTTACTACGTCACGGCCCGCACCGGATCGGCTGAGATCCGCCAGCGAGTCGGCATCGGGGCTGGCGATACGGTCAAGCGCCAGATCAGTTTCGGCCTCGCCAATCTCATCGTGACCCCGACACTGCAGGGTGCCCGCGCGGATGCCTCCTCACCCACAAAAGCCCTCATGTTGACCCGCATTCTCAGCCTCGACGGCGAACCGCGCGAAGTCGCCCGCTCCAACGCCGCAATCCCCGAAGTCAGCCTCGCAGCCGGCCGCTATCGCCTTGAGGTGACAGTGCCGACACTCAATCTGAAAGCCACCCAAGACATCGACTTGGAAGCTGGCAGCACCCGCCGTGTCGCCCTGCGCCTTGACGCGGCCAATGTGACGTTGAAGCTGTCGGCCACCAGTGCGCCCGCAGCCGATCTCACCTGGGAACTGCGCGACGCCCAGGGCAAAGTCATGCTGCGTTCAGTGCTCCCAGCGCCCAGCGTGTTGCTTGCTCCCGGTCGCTACACGGCGCGCCTCGAAATCCGCGACCGCCGCCTGGAGAGGCCCATCGACATCGCAGCCGACGGCCAACCGCGAACCGTTGAATTCGCAGTGCCCTGAGGCCACTCAAGATCGTCACAACTTCCCCACACAAGCCGTGACATATCACGACGGTGCGACTAGTTTCGCAGCGTTCTTTAAACAGAGCGGAAATCATGACGCTTCAAGCCAGAGCCCTGTTGGTGGCCGCCGCCGTCGGCCTGCTTGGTGCGGTTCCCAGTTTGGCGCAAGGGCCAGCGGGCCCTGCCGCGACGCAGGCCAACCCATCGAGCTCGACCATCATCCCGCGATCCGGCAGCGAAACCGCTCCAGGCGCGACGGCATCAACCCTCGCCGGTGTCCGCCTCGAAGCCCTCTTGACGTCCGACGGCCAGCGCATCGATCAAGGACTTGTCTGGCGCGTCTTCAGCGCCCGCAATGAACGCGACGGCAAGCCCAAGCTGATCGCCACCCATCGCGAAGCCACGCCAAGTCTGAAGCTCCCACCCGGCGACTATGCGGTGAATGTCGCATTCGGCCGTGCAAACCTGACCCGCAAAATCACGGTGAAGCCCGGCGACGGTGCGGTCGAGCCGTTCATCCTGAACGCTGGTGGCCTGCGCGTCGTCGCCGACATCGGTGGCGCCGAACCCCCAGCCAACGCCATCAGCTACACGATCCAGTCCGACGAGCGCGACCAGACCGGCAACCGCGCGACCATCATGACCGGCGCAAAACCCGGTCTGATCATTCGCCTGAATGCGGGCATCTATCAGCTGACATCTGTCTACGGCGATGCCAATGCCATCGTCCGCGCCGACATCACAGTGGAAGCCGGCAAGCTGACCGAAGCCGCATTGTCGCATTCGGCAGGCAAGGTCGCCTTCAAGCTGGTCACGGAGCCCGGCGGCGACGCCGTCCCCGACACGCAATGGTCGATCCAAACGCCAACCGGCGAAATCGTCAAGGAAAGCGTCGGCGCACTGCCTACCCACATTCTGGCACCCGGCACCTACGCGGCCTTTGCCAAGAAAGCCGGCAAAAGCTATCGCCGCGACTTCCTGCTGCGCCCCGGCGATGTCGTCCAGGTCGAAGTCGTCGCCCAGTAAGCGACTGCCTCCAAATGTCATCCCGGGCAAGCAGCGCGTCCTCCGCGCAGCGCAGACCCGGGACCCAGCGCATGTGCGCCGCAGGCAACCATTGTCTTCTCAAAACTTGGTCAGCACCCAATCCGTCGGACATCCGGCCTTTTCCATCCGCTTGATCACAGCCGTCGCCTCGGCTGCATGCTTCAACTCGCCATACAGCGACCGTGCGATCTGCCAGTGCTCACACGCCGTCGTCATGTCGCCGCTGGCTTGGCACAGATCGCCAAGTTCCAACCGCGCCACCGCTTCGATACCGGACACCTTCAGCCGCGACGCGAGCCGGGCACAGGCCCGTAGCTGAACCGCTGCATCCTCATGCGCTCCAGCCGCCAGCAGCTCATGCGCGCGCGCGAGCAACCCATCCGGCGTTTGGCCCGCCTCAGCCAGCTCCCAGGCCGGACGGGGCCGCCGCCGCGCAACAGGCGCCGCTACCGTGCCGTCCAGCGCGGTGCTGGCGTCCATCGCGTCCCCTGGCGGCACGAAGCCTTCCATCACAACGATCTCGCTTTGAACGGGCACGCGAACTACCTCGATTCGCTGCATTTCGACAGGTGTGTCCTCGCCGTGCCCCTCAGCCAGAAGCTGACCGTTCACCGCATAGACAACCCCGGCCTGGCCCTCGTCAGGAGACCAACCCGGATACCGGCTAAAAAGTTGAACCCGCGACAATCCGCCCTCGGATACCGATCCTTTGGCGCTTTCGTCCAACACCTCCGCCCGCTCAACCGGTTCTGGCGGCGGCAGAGCGGATGGCGGTGCGGCTGACGCCAAGGTTGCAGCCACATCGGGCGCACGCTCCGCAACCGTGCGCACGGCGACGTCCAAGGACACAGGCTCGCGAGCCGCGACCACACCGCCCATCGGCACTTGGGTTGCACGCGCACGCTCGCGCCGCCACAACATCCACGCGGCAAGCAGCGCCAGAAGACCAGCACCCGCCATCACCGCAACCAGCGCAACAATCGTCGTCTCATCTAAGTCGGAAATCATCGATTAAACCCGTCCGCCCACTCAACGCGCCAGCCCACCCCTCGCGCATCGGCGAAGGAACCCATAAATCCCACCCGCGCTGATTTATCACGCGCGTGGCCACCGCAGGAGGTTTCCCTCCGCTCCGCGTAGTCGCACTTTCGTCTGCCGTCCAATCAACGTCGCCTTGACCCACATACCCTGCCGTCCCATGAAGGCAAAGAAGGCACACCCCCTCACCGCCGGAGACGCCCCCTGCCATGACCAAGCCGGACCCTTCAGGCCCCGCCCACGCCGCCAATACCTCGGAGGCCCCCGTCCATCCGGCCACCCAACTCATCCACGGCAGCCGCGATCCAAGCACCAGCGCCGGTTTTGTCAACGGCCCAGTCTATCGTGGCTCGACGGTGCTGTTCCCCACGCTTGACAAAATTATGACACGCGACCAGCCCTACACCTACGGTCGGCGCGGCAATCCCACCTCCACCGAATTAGAGGCCGCCATTGCCCATTTAGAAGGCGGCGCATCGACGATCCTGACGTCGTCGGGCTACCAAGCCGTCACCACCGCCTTGCTCGCTTTCGTCCAATCCGGCGACGACATTTTGATGACCGACAGCGTCTACCAGCCCACACGCGCTTTCTGCGATAAAATGCTGGCAAAACTGGGCGTTACCACAACCTACTACGATCCCACCCTTGGTGCTGGGATCGCCGCCCTGATCAAGCCCAACACGCGTCTGATCTTCACCGAAAGCCCCGGCTCACAGACCTTCGAAATGCAGGACATCCCCGCAATCGCAACCGTCGCCAAAGCCCATGACCTCTGGCTCCTGATGGACAACACCTGGGCCAGTCCCCTTTATTACAAGCCGTTCAGCCACGGCGTCGACGTTTCCATCCAGGCATTAACCAAATACGTCTTAGGCCATTCCGACGGCCTGCTCGGCGCGGTCACTTCGAATGCGCGCGCCGCAAAACACGTCAATGCCGCTAAAGAAACGCTCGGCACCTGTCCCGGCTCCGAAGAAACCTGGCTCGCGCTGCGCGGCCTGCGCACACTCGACGTCCGCTTGGCACGACATCACACATCCAGCCTCGACATCGCCGGTTGGCTTGAAACCCACCCAGCCGTTGCCAAAGTGCTCCATCCAGCGCTGCCAAGCCATCCAGGCCACGCCCTGTGGAAGCGCGATTTTCTCGGCAGTTCGGGCCTGTTTTCAATCGTGCTCCACCCGGTCGAACGGACGCAACTTGCCGCGATGCTCGACGGCCTTAAGCTGTTCGGCATGGGCTATTCATGGGGCGGCTTTGAAAGCCTCGTCATTCCGTTCAATCCCGCCGCCTATCGCACGGCAACCCGCTGGACCGAGCCCGGTCCCGCTCTCCGCATCCATATCGGGCTCGAAGACGTGCACGATCTCAAAGCCGACCTCGCCGCAGCCCTCGCCCGCCTCACAATCTAACAGACTACCGCCCGTCCCTGCCCTTCGCCCGAAGGGCCGGGAGCAAAGCGACCCGCGCGGCAATCGCGCGCCCCGGCCGGAGCGCCTTAGCGCGTGAGGCCACAAGACTCTCTCAAAAACCCCACTTGCCAAAGGCACGTGTTTTGGCTTCTAACGGGGCCGAAGCGACACGACGCAATCAAAAGTACGGGAGCGCATAGTGGGCGTGATGCAGCTCTTTGGAAGTCGCAAGTCGCCGCGCGACAACAGCGAGGATGCCAGCGACGGCGGCTCCGGCAAGCTGTCCTTGGAACCAATCGGCGTCATCGACATCGGATCGAACTCCGTCCGGCTCGTCGTCTACGACGGCGCAATCCGCTCGCCGACGCCGGTCTTCAATGAAAAGGTTTTGTGCGGCCTTGGCCGATCGGTTGCCACGACTGGCAAGCTTGGCGACGAAGCAACGACCCGTGCGCTCGCAGCTCTGGTCCGCTTTCGGTCGATCGCCCAAATTCTGCAGGTGAAAAACCTGCGCGCCATCGCGACCGCCGCCGTTCGCGACGCCAAGGACGGCCCGGAGTTCATTGCCGCCGGCCAAGCCGCATGCGGCGTCAAGATCGAAATCCTGACCGGCGAACAGGAAGCCTATTACGCAGCCCAGGGTATCATTATGGGCTTCGTTCACGGTGACGGGATCGCCGGCGATCTCGGCGGTGGCAGCCTCGAACTCATCGACATCAACGGCGAAACGCTGCAATCGGCCACCACCATGCCGCTGGGTGGCCTTCGCCTGATGGACCTGACCGGCGACCGCATTGAACGCGCTTTGCCTTTGATCGACGAGGCGATTGCGAAAGTGCCCTGGCTCGGCCAAGGCAAAGGCCGACCGTTTTATGCCGTCGGCGGCACCTGGCGCGCGGTGGCCAAAGTCCACATGGAACAGTCGAATTACCCGCTACGCGTCATGCACGGATACACCATCCCGGCCCGCGTTGCGCTGGATTTCTGCGAACAGTTCCGCCGTGCAAAGAGGCCAGCGCAAATCCCCGGCTTCGCCGAAGTCGCCCGCGCCCGCCGTGAAGTTCTGCCCTATGGCGTTTTGGTCCTGGATCGCATCCTGCGCAAACTGGAATCGTCCCAAGTCATATTTTCCGTCTTCGGCATCCGTGAAGGCCTTTTGTTTGCACAGCTTGGCGAGCACGAGCGCGCAAAAAATCCGGTGCTCTGCTTTGCCGAGGACTACGCCCGTCAGCGCTCTCGGTCCCTCGAACACGCCCGCGAACTCTGTTCCTGGACCGACGTGATCTTTGCCGATGAGGCCCAGGCCGAAACGCCCGAAGAGCGACGCCTGCGTCACGCGGCCTGCCTCATGTCCGACATCGGCTGGCGCGCCCACCCCGACTATCGCGGCGAGCAGAGCCTGAACGTTTTGGCCCACGCCTCCCTCGGCGGCATCGACCACGCGGGCCGCATCTTCCTCGCGCTGTCGGTGTATTACCGCCACACTGGCCCGACGGAAGACGGCGATACCCTGTCTGACCGCCTGAAAGCCGTCGTCTCCAAGCGCACGTTAAAGCGCGCCCGCATCGTGGGTGCTGCCATCCGTGCTGCGCATATGCTATCGGTAGGCGTAGCCGGCGTCATCGACGAAACGCCGCTCAGCTTTGAGGACGGCAGATTGGTCCTGACGTTGCCACCATCCTATGCTGGTCTCGATGGCGAACGGTTGCGGCGACGCGTGGACACGCTGGCACAGCTGTTGGACCGCACAGGCGACATCCGGCTGTCAAAGTGACGCCGCCTCGCTGTTGTCGCGAGACACACGCAACATGACTGGAAGCATGACCGAAATCATGACTAAGTCCAAGTTTCCCAAAGATATTCGAAGGTTGCGAGAGCTCAATGGCCGATGACCTCTACAGCACCTTAGGGGTTGCGCGGACCGCGTCCGAGGACGACATCCGCAAGGCCTATCGTAAGCTTGCCAAGGAATACCATCCCGACTTGAATCCCGGCAAACAGGCCGAGGAAACCTTCAAGCGCATCGGGGCTGCCAACGACATCCTCTCCGACCCGGTCCGTCGCCGCCAATACGACCGTGGCGAAATCGATGCCAATGGCGAACCAGCCTACAGCATGAACCCGCGCCGCTCGGGCCGCGCGAGCCCCGCAGGCGGCAACCCGCGCGGCGGCATGGACGAATTTGCATTTGCCGATGTCTTCACCGACATGTTTGGCGGTGGCCGCAACAACGGTCGCGGCCAGGACGTGCGCTACAGCCTCGACGTGGACTTCCTCGAAGCCATCAGCGGCGCCAAAAAGCGAGTCACCCTGCCCGAAGGTGGCGTCCTCGATCTGACCGTCCCCGAAGGCGTGCAGGACGGCCAGGTCCTCCGCCTCAAAGGCAAAGGCGGCCCCGGCACCGTCGAGCGCGGCGACGCCCTGGTCGAAATCAAAGTCCGCGCCCACCAGAATTTCAAGCGCGTGGGCGACGACGTCACCTTTGATGTCCCTGTCACCATCGACGAGGCCGTCCTCGGCGGCAAAATCGAAGTCGCAACCGTACAAGGCCGCGTCCAACTCACGCTGCCCAAAGGCACCAACACCGGCCAGGTCTTCCGCTTGAAGGGCAAAGGCGTCCGCAACGCCAGTAACGGCGTCACCGGTGATGGTCTGGCATCAATCCGCATCGTGATGCCGACCACGATCGACGACAGCCTGTCCTACTTTTTCTCCGAGTGGCGTCAAACCCACAAGTACGACCCCGGTCGCGGATGACGCCGCGTCCGTCACAACAGGGGGACGTATGATGGCAAACCAAAGTGACGCGCAACCATCATTGGCGGCCCGCATCGACACCTTGGAGATGCGGCTGACCTATCAAGACACGATGATCGACGATCTCAACACCGTCATCGTTGCCCAATGGGCCAAGCTCGATCAGATGCAGAGCCAGATCAAACGGCTTGAAGCGCGATTACAGGACGCCCAAACCACGATGGGACAAAACCCCTACGACGAGCCCCCACCCCCGCACTATTGAAGGGACACGCATACGCACACGTGCGGCCTATCGCGCCGCCCGCCCATGCTCCAGCCCAAGCCGGTAGCCCTCTTTGTAGAGCGCAGTCATATAGTCCTTATCGAACAGACTCTCGGCCTTGGCATTGAACGTTTCAGGGATACCGACCGCCTGGAAATGCGAGCCCGGACGGGCAAACACGCGCTTGATCCGGTCGATGTCCGCCATCGACTGATACTTGATCAACGTCGAAATCGCCCGTGCCGCCAGCGGCAGCGTCTGCGGGTTGGTCGCATTCGTCTCCGGATTCATTTTACCGTTCCGGATCAAAATCATACGGTGATCGCGATGCTTTCCGAAATTCCGCTTTTCAAACGTTGCCAGATCAAGCCCCGGCGGCGCAAAAAACACCTGCGCGGCAAGCCCCCCGTCCACGTGCAATTCTTCGATATGCTGACCATCGACCGTCACATTGATCCGCACCGGCGGAAAAACACCCGGCACCGCCGCCGACGCCATCAAGATATCGGTGATCAACCGCCGCCGATCCTGGCTCTTTTGCGTCGCGATCCGCGTGATATTCCAGATGTATGGGATCTGCCGCTCGATATCCGTGGTCTGGATCAACAACCGCCGACCTAGCTCATGCTCGACCGCCAACCGGTCCAGCATCTCGTCGGTCAACTCGGCGGCAATGAAGGCCCGCATCGGCGTCGGGTCGAGAAGGCTTTCACCAATCACCCCCAACGGCCCATTGCTGGTGTACAGATCCTTGTCCGTCACCTGCGTGAAAATACGCCGCAGCGCCCGGTCATAGTCTTTGCCCAAAAAGGCGAACGGTGCCGCCAGCGCACCCGTACTCACCCCGGTCACGATCTCAAACGTAGGCCGCGTCCCAGCCGCCGTCCAACCGTTGAGGTAGCCCGCCGCAAACGCCCCATCCGAGCCGCCGCCTGAAATCGCAAGAAAATCAGCCGATTGCGTACGCGCTTTTGCGCCGGTGCCCGCCGGTGCGGCGAGAATTTGTGCGTATTGCCGGTCGATGATCGCTGCGACCCGTGGCGTCACCACGTCGCCCCGCGCGCGGATGTCGTCATATCCCTCAACTACAGGAACCTGACTGACCATCAACGGAAGCGCCACCCGGGGCATGAGCGTGGCGCAAGCCGACAGGGCAAGCGCGGCCATCACGGCGGCCGTCACGCCGACCCACCGCCGAACCAGACACGACTGAGTTCTATTACCCATCCACATAGCCAGACAGAAGCGTCGGGTTGCGCGATCAGTCAAGATAATCAAACCTTAACGCACATGCCATTGCCGAAACGTGACCTTGCTGCACCGCACCCACACATCTCCCTATTTGCCCTCGACCTCAATCAGCACCTCGTTCCGCTTCATAAACGGCACGCTGAACGGGGGATTATACCCAGCCAGGACGGGTTTGCCCGTAGCCCGCACGCCATCGCTGACCAGCAACGCCCCCAGCTCAGCTGCTTTCGCCGCAAACCGGCTCGGCGTCGCATACCAGCTGAACCGCAACGCAGCGACCATGCGCGCGGGCCGCTCGACCAGCACCACACGCGGATCTTTGGGTTTAGGCAAATCGGCAATCGAGGCGTATTTGCCCGGCATCACGAACGACATCGTCCCCTCGCCCATGACAACCGGTGCCGTCATGGCAATCTTCTCAGACGCTGGCGGCGCATCCATCAACACCGGAGTCGTCATCGCAATTTTCGAGCTGGCCTCGTTGCCGCCGAAAATATACCCGGCAATGGCTCGGAATGCAGGCCCCGTATCACCCATTGTCGGCATGGTGGTCTGCGCCACGATTTGCGGCGCATATCGACGGATTTCATAACCCGGCTTCACCGTCACAACCTCGTATTTCGCCTGCTCGATCCCTGACACGACAAACAGGCTCCCAACCGTCCAAACGCCCAACGCCACCACGACCAGAACTGAAACCCAACCTAAAACTTTGCGCATACGTTGTCCTCCACCCCCACACTACGCCGTCCCCCACCAACCAGTTCCGCTCAGTGCGCTGACCGCCACGACGCCTCTTGCTGACCGATACGGGTACTGACATGATCCCGACAAGAGGCAATGCATATCTGGGCAACTTGGAACTTTCGAGGCAGCACTGGGGGGTTGCGTGATTGCACGTGGACGCAAGACAAGCAGACGCAAGAGCAGTGCGCTGTTATGTGCGTTTTTATCGATGGTGGTTTTTGCAGCCACCGCGCACGCCAAACGCGTCGCGCTTGTCGTCGGCATCACCGACTACACCCACAGCCGCAAACTTCCCAACGCCCGCAACGATGCCGCCAGCATGACGCAAGCGCTCCAGGCCTCGGGCTTTGATGTGGTCCAGTCCCTCGATCAGGATCAAGCAGACCTCTACGACACCCTCGACCGCTTCTACGCCAAGGCGTCCGCCGCCGAGACCGCCGTGTTCTTCTTTGCAGGCCACGGCATTCAATTCGACGGCGTCAACTATCTGGTCCCCAAATCGGCAGAGTTGCGCAGCATCAGCCGCCTGAAGCAGGAAACCGTCGCGCTCCAGGACATTATCTCGGAAATCGAAAAGCGCGCCGGGATCACGCTCGTCTTCCTCGACGCTTGCCGCGACAATCCCTTAGCCGAAGAACTCCAGCGCAGCTTGAAAGGCACCACCCGCTCCGCAGCCGTCTCGCGCGGGCTGGCCCCGATGGAAATTCGCAACCCCGATACACTGCTGGTATTTGCCGCTGCCCCCGGCAAGACCGCCTCCGACGGCGCGGGTGCCAACAGCCCGTTCACCGCAGCCCTCGTCCAAAACATCGCCGAACCCGGCGTCGAAATCGAACAGATGATGAAGCGCGTGGCCCGCGATGTACGTACCGCCACCGGCGGCACCCAAGCCCCCGAGCGCCTCTCAAAACTCACCACAGAGTTTATCTTCACCCCCGCCCGATCGACGCCAGCCCCCACCGTCGAACCAGTTCGCCCGGCCAACATCAACACCGCCTGCAAAGGCCCCAATCCCCCGATTTCATGCCTATGGACAAATCGCTGAATGCAAAAATTCATCATCGCAGCAGTGTTCTTACTAATCTCAGCGCACGTCGCAATTGCCGCCGAGTGCGACACCACCCTCAAACCAACCGACCGCTACGATGACCTTTCATCCAAACTTAAATGCCTTGCCGACGAGATCACGCTCCTCAAGAAATCGAAGGGCGAGCCCTTCGCTCCAGCACTCGATCCAAAAAAGTTTCCGATAGTAGCTCAGCAAACGCTAGGCCCGTTTGATATGGCTTTAAAGCGCTGCATGCGTTCTGCCGCAAGCATCAGCTGTCTTGTAATCGTAGCGTCTTCGAAGGACACAACCTTAGGACTTCGCGACTCCACAAGACTATTTGACGACGCAGGAAATGAGATAAAATCATCAAACATACAAATCAATAACAAATCGACCCGTCGGCAGGACCTCGTACAGAACGTGCCCGTACCCATCATCATTAGATTTGACAACGTCAACAACAACGCAAAATCGATCGCAGCCTTTTATCTGGAAAGCGAATGGTCATACGGCGGATCTGGCGCAACTGTGACATTCCGAAATATACCGATTGACTTAGAACAGTAGCCCCCGGAGCTGATATGTTACGTTTAGCTATCAATTGTGTCGGATTAGTTCTTCTCTCCGCCCCCGCCCTCGCCGTCGAATGCCGGACGGACCTCAATCCGACGGACAGCTACCGCGAGTTGTCCCAGGCCCTTGCCTGTCTCCAACAGCGCATCCAAACCCTCGAACAGCGCAGCGCCGCCCCATCAGCCGCCCAGCCGTCCGCAGCCCGCCCCGCAGTCGTTGCCCCCGGCGAACAGACCCTCGAAGCCGACCGCGTCCGCTTTGCACTCGCTGGCTGCACTCGGCGCAGCAGCACGGTCACCTGCAAAATTCAAATCAACCCCATTGGTGCCGATTCAAACATCACAATTCAAAACGAAACTTTTTTCGCCGACAATGTCGGTAAGCAATCCAAACTATCGACCTTGCGCGTGAACGGAAAAGACTTCGAAATGACCCGAACCGGTTCGGTTCGAAACGATTTCGTCGCAGATATTCCCGTCCTTTATGAATTCACCGCCGAAGGCATATCGCCGGACGCCACCCAGATTGCCGCGCTCAAAATCTATTTCAGCAATCAACGCAGTCGCGGTTCCTCTGTGACCTTCAAAGGCATCAATCTCAACTAAACGTCCAAAAACGGATGGGCCGGGCGCGCAGCGACCAAACCTGCGCGATCGAAGCAGCAATTCCCAGTGGGGCGTGGGCACGGAGCGCTGCTGAGCGCGACCAGCTTAAACCGCCCACTGACCGCGCAGCGGTCACCAGCCACCCACGCCACATTCCAGCCCCGCCCCCGATCTGCTAACCAACCTGAGGGATCATCGGGGGATACACACTCATGCTATTGTCGGCACAAAGCCTTGCAGGCGTCATCGCAATCCCGCTCATCGCCTGGCTCCTGTGCGACAACCGCGCAGCCCTCCCCGCCCGCGCAGCACTCCGCATCGCCGCCACGGGCATCGCGGCCCAAGCCGCCCTCGCCGTTATTCTGCTGAGCATCCCCCAATCGCGCCTGATCTTTGAAGGCCTCGCCGCTGCCGTCGGCGCCATCCAATCCGCAACCCTCACCGGCATGAAATTCGTGTTCGGCTACCTTGCCGGCGGCCCTCCCCCCTTCGACATCACGCAGCCCCAAAACGGCTTCGTCCTCGCCTTCCAGGCGCTCCCCCTGATCCTGGTGATGAGCGTCCTGTCGCGCCTCCTCTACCATTGGGGCATCCTCCCCCTGATCGTGCGCGCTATCGCAGCCGTCCTGCGCCGCACGCTCGGCGTCTCCGGCCCCCTCGGTTTTGCCGCATCCGCCAAGGTCTTCCTCGGCATGGTCGAAGCCCCGCTCCTCATCCAGCCCTACCTTGCAGGCCTCGGTCGCGGCGAACTGTTCGCCCTCATGACGGTCGGCATGGCAACCGTCGCAGGCACCGTGTTCGCGCTCTATGCCGCAATCCTGGAGCCCATCGTGCCCGGCGCCGCTGGCCACGTCCTCACCGCCTCGCTGATGAACGTTGCCGGCGCCCTCACGCTCGCCCGCCTCATGAGCCCGACCGGCTACGCCGACCACACCGCAGCGCCAGCCCCGATCCTTGCCAGCACCGCCACCAGCACCATGGAGGCCATCGCCATCGGCACCGCCGACGGTCTCCGCTTGCTCGCCTACGTCATCGCGATGCTCGTCGTCATGATCGCCCTTGTCACTCTTGCCAACGCAGGCCTCTCAGCCATCGTCAAGCCGCTCGGCTACGACCTCACCTTCCAGAAAATTCTGGGGTTCATCGCCACACCCTTCGCTCTGCTGATCGGCATCCCGTGGGCGGAAGCAGGCACGGCTGGCTCCCTCATCGGCCTCAAGGTCGTGCTCAACGAACTGTTCGCCTACCTCGAAATGGCCAAACTCCCCCCCGATGCCTTAAGCCCCCGCTCGCGCACGATCATGACCTACGCCCTGTGCGGCTTCGCCAACCTCGGCAGCCTTGGCATCCTCGTCGGCGGCCTGTCCGCCATGGTCCCCGAGCGCCGCGCCGAAATCGCCGCCCTCGGCACCCGCGCCCTGTTCGCTGGCATCCTCGCAACCCTCCTCACCGCCGCCATCGTCGGCGTCATCACGACGGCCTGAGCCCCCCTCACACCTTCGCGACCAGCATTGCAAAAACCAGGTCCAACTCGTCTTTGGCCCGGCGGCCGTTGCCACGCGCCATGGCGAATTGCCCGATCAACGCGTGATAGGCAAACCGCGCCCGCGCCCGTGCCTCCGGCTTGCCAAATCCATCAGCGATCAACAACCGCTCCAGATACCCCGTCCGCTTCTTATCAATCGCCTCCACCGCCGCCTGCACGGCATCGTCGTTGGCAGCCCACGCCCGCACCTGCCGGTCGATCCGACCGTCTGATGAAAATACAATGCTCATCAACTCATGCATCCGCGTCCGCGCATCCCCAGCCGTGGCTTCCACCTGCGCAATGACGTCCGCTGTCGCCCGCGTCTGCCACGCAGCGAGTATGGCGTCCAGCAACGCCTTCCGATCCGCGAAATGCCAATAAAAACTGCCCTTGGTCACGCCCAGCGCCACCGCCAACCGCTCGACGCGCACCGCCTCCACGCCCTCCTCGGCAAGTGCCTTGAGCCCCGCCACCACCCAAGCCTCCGGCCCCAACCTCTTGCTCATTCACGTCTCCTCTGCGCCCGCACAACGCCTCCATACGCAACCGTATTGACTCGATCACGCAGTACGGCTATGTCTCCAACTATACGCAACAGTATGGAAAAATCCTATGATCAGTCTTCCGCTCGCTGCCGCCGCCGTGTTGACCGTGCTGGTTGGCGTCGTCCATTCCTGGCTCGGCGAAATCCGGCTCATATCTCCGCTGATCGATGGTCCCAACCGCGCACCACTGCTGGAACACAGCCATTTCGCCCGCAAACTCGTGCGCTTCGCCTGGCACATCACGACGCTCGCTTGGCTCGGTATTGCCGCGATCCTCGCCATCCTCGCCACCGGCCCATTGGACGGCAAAGATCGCATCATTCTGATCGCCATCGCCACGACCTTCATCATCTCGGGCCTGATCAGCTTCATCATCAGCCGGGGTCGCCATGTCGGCTGGCCGCTCTTCTTAGCAATCAGCGCCGCAACGCTCACACCGCTGTTCTAAAACACACGTCGTCGGCAAGGCCTCACCTTGCAGCGGGCGTGCCCTCAGCCCGCTGACCGCGCAGCAGTCACGCCCGCAAAAACCGGAACCCGATCCAGGCCCAGAGCATCCCAAACAGCCCTTGCGCCACGAATATGCCAGCCGCCGCTCGTCCTGGCTCATAAATGAACGGCATCCGTAGCCACGCGGCGAGCCAGATCAGCGCCATCCCGGCGAGCCCCGCGCCGAACCCCGCAATGAGGATCTTGCCCGGCTGATCGCAATGCCGCCCAAGCCACAGCCCTAGCCCGATCACCACCGGATTAAGCGCCGCAATGGTCGCCACCGTCACAAGGTCGACGTTGGGCTGGAATACGGGTTGCATCGCCATGCGTCAGCCCTTGCCTTGAGTGTCGGGCGCGGACTCGCCCTCGGTTGCAGCGCGCAGCTTTTCTTCTTCGTATTGGACGAACCAGCCGATCATGTTGCGCCACTGCGCCCCGACCAACTCGACCATCTCCGGCGGCAAATCGCGCGCTTTCGCCTGCGCCTTGACCTTGTCGATCACCTGTTGAATTCGCCACTCCACCACCGCGCCTTCGGTGCCTGCCGCCTGCTTGATCTGCCACGCGCGATCCACATACCCGAACCGGTCAGCGATCAAGTCCACGAGTAACGCATCGATGCGGTCGATTTCCGCACGCACCTGGCTCATATCGGCGCATTCCCACGGCTTCTTCGGATCCATGACCTGTCCCGTTCGCTGATCACTCACAGTGGTCTTTGGCCTACCCCCTGCAGCCGTTCATGACAAGCACGCCTCTCGCCGCGTCCGTGTCACGTCTTCCCACGCGTCCTCTTCACCGTCGTCACCGCACCTCCGCACTCGGGCGGCACCTCGGCTGCCTTCCCGTCAGCCTTTAGGGCTTGCCACGTGGCGCAAACTTTCGCCTGTTCGTCGGGCGGCAACACCTCATCGGTCCGCATCAGCCGCGTCGTCATCTGCGCAAAAACCGCTGGCCGCTGCTGCCGGAACCGCTCGATCTCCGCGAGCGGCCAATCGGTGATCTCGACATCCGTCCGGATCGCTCGCCCAAACAACGACCGCCCATCGCGCGACGCGCCAAAATGGAAGTAACCCACGTTGACGATCTCGCCGGGCTGCAGCGTGAAATGGGCAAAGCTTGTGCCGAGAAATTGCCCCCCGATCGGATCGGAGACATACGTCGTGCCCTTATCGGCGATGCACGAATATCCAACGATATGATGCTCGCCCGCCTCCAGTTCGACCTCGGCCACTTGCGACATGGTCGCCGAGCGCAAGTTCGTCACCGTAATGATCTGCGACGGTTTGAAACCCTGCGGAACCCGCCGCCCTAATTGCACACGCGTATGAACGCAGGCAGGCGACGCGGACCCCACCCGCATCAAAGCGACGGCCCTCTTTGCACTAGCCAGCGTCGCCGGCGTAACGCCCTCGTCGATCCGCGATGTCTTCATGCATCCCGCAAGCGCAAACCCAGCCAGCACAACGGCAACCAGCCATCCCCGAACGCCCGCCACGCCATCCCCCCATACGCTCACTGCCCTTCAGTGAACCCCATTTTTCCCGGTTTGTCATCTGAGACAACTGGCGCAATCGCTAAAACCGAGCGCCCACGTCCCCTAACCCGGCCGGTCGTGCACATGCGCCGACATGGCAAGCCCCAGCGCGACCATCAATCCCAGCATCGCCGTCCCGCCATAGGAGATCAACGGTAGCGGAACGCCGACCACCGGCACCAACCCGGTCACCATCCCCACGTTGATCACCACATAAATTGACAGCGACAGCGCCGCCCCCGAAATGACCAGCCGCCCGAACGTCTGCCGGTTGGCAAACGCCAGCACGAACAGCACCGAGATCAACGCGCCAAACAGGGCGAGCACCACGCACGCGCCTGTGAACCCCCACTCCTCGCCGATCATGGCAAAAATGAAATCGGTCATTTTCTCAGGGACGAAATCGAGCTGGTTCTGCGTCCCCTTGAGGTACCCCTGGCCGTAAAGCCCGCCCGCTCCCAGCGCAATCTTGGCCTGCGTGATGTGATACCCAGCTCCCAGCGGGTCCGACGAGGGATCCAGAAAAATCTCAATCCGCCGCCGCTGATAGTCGTGCAGGTGCACGCTCACCTGAGGGAGCACAGCCACCACGGCCACGAGCGCGCCGGCGAAATACCACAGCGAAACCCCCGCCAAGAACATGATCCCCAATCCGATACCAGCCAGCAGCATGGCCGTCCCGAGATCGGGCTGCTTGAGCGTCAGCGCAACCGGCAGCGCCATAAGCGCCAATGCAACCGCGATCCAGGCCGGGCGCGACACCTCTTTGGCCGGGAGGGCTGCATAAAACCGCGCCAGCACCAACACCAGCGCGACCTTCATGAACTCGGACGGCTGAAGCGACAGCCCCCCAAACGTCAGCCACCGCTTGGCCCCCATGGCTTCGCTGCCGATCACCGGAACCGCCGCCAATAGCGCAAGCGCTGCCAGATAAACCGGCACCGCCGCCTGCATCCAAATGGTCACCGGCACGAGCGCGCAGCCAACAAGGATCATCAAGCCGACAGCACACCGCGCCGCATGACGCTGTGCCCAGGGCTCAAACGATCCCCCCGCCACGGAATACAGCGTCACCACCCCGACGGCTGCGAGCGCGATCACCAGCGCGATGGCGCTCCACGAGACCCGCGTCAACTTCTGGCCAACCGTCAGCGCCCGATGCGTTTCAAACATCGCCTACCGCGCCTCCACCCGTTCAGCCGTCACAGCCTCCGCACCAGCGGGAGCACCGCCGCTCGCGATCCGCGCGTCGTCATCGCCGATCAGCGTGATCAGATCGCGCACCAGCGGCGCAGCCATGGCCCCGCCCCCGCCCGCATGCTCCAGCACCACCGCCGCCGCATAGCGCGGCTTGGCGGCCGGCCAATAAGCCACCATCAACGCATGATCGCGTTCGCGGACCTCAAGCGCTTTTGTCCGGTCGCGATCCGCCGACGCCCGGCTCACCTGCGATGTCCCCGTCTTGCCCGCGACCACGGTCTTTCCGTCATCGATATCGGCAGCCCCGCCCGTCCCACCCGCTTCATTGACGACAGCAACCATCGCCTTGCGCACCGCCTCCAGCGACGCCGGCGCAACCGCAAGGGCTGCAAACTCCGGCGCTGGCGCGCCCCCGGTCCGCGCCACCAGCGTCGGCGTCACTGCGCGGCCCGTTGCGATACGCGCCGTCATCACAGCCAGTTGCAGCGGCGTTGTGAGCACATACCCCTGCCCGATCCCGGCCATCACCGTCTCGCCGAGCAGCCATCCGGTTCTGTTTCGCCCGCCTTTGCTTTGATTGCGTTTCCACCCAGGTGTCGGAATGAGCCCCGCCTTCTGCTGGGCGATGCCCGCCTCATACGTTTGCCCGAGCCCGAACGCCCGCGCCGTGGCAGCAATCCGTTCCATGCCGGTTCGGCGCGCGACCTCATAGAAATAGCAGTCACAACTCTCCCGCAGCGCCTTGTGCAGGTCGCTCGCAATGTGCCCCTTGCGGTTCCAGCACCGGAACGTGTGCCCAGCATAGGTCACGTCGCCCCAGCACTCGATTTTCTCCTTTGCGGTGACGAGCCCTGCTTCAAGGCCCGCCAGCGCCGTCACCATCTTGAACGTCGACCCCGGCGAATATTGTCCAGCAATGGCGCGGTTCACCAACGGCCGGTCAGCGTTGGCCCCAAGCGCTTGCCAGGCCGCCCGCGAGCCAGCCCCCGCCAACCCCGCCGCATCAAACGATGGCGACGACGCCATCACGCGCACCTCGCCCGTGGCGCAATCGAGCACCACGCAAGCCCCGGGTCGGCCGTCGCGCGCCAGCCGCTCTAAGGCACGGCGCTGAAGTCCGGTTTCAACACTCAGCACAACATCGCGGCCAGCAAGCGGTGCCGTCTCCGACACCCGCCGCACGAACCGCGAGCGCGCATCGACTTCGATCTCCACCTGCCCGCCCACGCCGCGCAGCTCACCCTCCATCCCCGCTTCAACGCCAGACTTTCCAACCCGCGCTTCAGCAAGCCGCAACATCGGCGCATCATCGAGTGCCAGACGATCCACCGCCCCAACATAGCCCACGATGTGCGCCATCCCGAGCGCCTCGTTAAGCCCGCCCGCCCCGTAGGACCGCACCCAAACCGTCTCCGCCCGCACCCCTGGCAAATCCGGTGCCCGCAACTGCAAGGCCGCGACTTGCTCAAACGTCACGTCGCCCGCAACGATCAACGGCAGATGCCGCGCCCGGCTCCGCGCCTTAGCAAGCAGGCTTTCCCGTTCCTCGCCCGTTAGCCCGACCAGCGGCGCGAGCCGCTCCAACAGCGCGCGCAAGTCGCCCAGATCGCCGCCCCGCTCTGGCGTCACAACAACCCGGAAAACCTCACGGTTGAACGCCAGCACCCGGCCAGCCGCATCGATAATGCGTCCCCGTTGAGGGGCAACCGCAATCAGCCGGGTCCGATTGTCGAGGGCTTGCGCGGCAATGTCATCCGACTCCAAAATCTGCACCTGATAAAGCCGCGACCCCAGCGCCCCGAACGCTGCGGCATGCGCAAGCCCAACCAGCAACCCGCGCCGCGAGAACACGGCGGTAGCCTCGCGCGCCTCTCGCTCCGGGTCCCGGATCACATGTGCTGGATATCTCATGATAATCGCCGCAACGAAAACCGCGTTCCGCTGTCCAGTCCCGACCGTTCCGCGCCCAGCGCAAGCACCCATGCAACCACCGGATACCCGATCATCATCATCGCGCCCGCAGTTGCCATCCAGATGGAACCCGGCAGTTCGGCACCAAACGCGACCGACACGGCAGCTTGCACACCAAACGCCAGCGCCAGACACGCAGCCAGCATCGCGGCTCCTGCGATCCGGCTGCCGTTGGCAAACTCACCAACCGTTGCAGCCATCAGCAGTGTGACCAGATACACCAGCGCCCAATAGCCAGCAGGCCCATGCGAAATCAAATCGAGCATCAGCCCGGCGGCAAACACAATAACGGCCTGCAGAGGTGCCCCGCGCCGAATGCTCCAGAAAAAAATCACAGCGACCGGCAGCAGCGCGCCAACGCCCGTTCCTGTCAAAAAACCCGGCGAGGCCGCCATCATCACCGCCAGTATGAGCGACACCGACGGCCACACGGCCAGCAGGACCCGACCGATCAAGCTCCCCTCGTCATGACGCGCCGGCCCGCCTCTCATTTGACGACCGCCTTCGATCGCGCGCCCGCGGTTTCACGCTCTGGTGCCTTTGCGCGGGCCTCGCCAACATCCAGCGCGGGAAGTGCGACCTGCAGCACGCCCACTGTGAACGGCACCGCGTCGGCAGCCAGACGCACCCGCCACCCGTCACCATCCCGGACCACGACACCGACCAGCAAGCCGCGCGGAAAAACCCCGCCCAGGCCCGACGTCGTCACCATCTCCCCCTCGGCGATTGCCGAGCCGCCGCCCAGAAATTCCAGGTTCGGAAAGTCTGCTCCAGTCCCGGCCAAAACACCTCGCGCCTGCTGGCGACCGATATACACCGGCACCCGGCTCAACCGGTCGCCCAACAGCAGAACGCTGGCGCTGTCGTCCTGCGTCTGCACAACGCGTCCCGCCAAGCCCTCGCCGCCGATCACCGGATAGCCATCCTGAATGCCCTGATTGCGCCCAGCCCCAATGAGCAACGTCCGCGACAGCCCACCCGGCGACCGCGCCACGACGCGCGCGGCCATCCGTGGCACGCCCGGCGCACCGGCAAATCGGGTCAACCCGCGCAAATCGGCGTTTTCCCGCTCAAGCTCGTCCACGCGAGCAGCCGCCGCCAATAGCCGCGCATTGTCTGCCCGTAACCCGGCAGCCTCTCCAAAAGCGGTCGCCGTCCCCGCCAGCCGCACCCAAACCTGATTAACGGGCTCCAGCACCACAGATACGGTCGCAGCAACCGGCGCAATCGCTGCCACCATCTGCGCCCGCCAAGTTCCAAACACGCCCGGGTTAATCCAGCCCGCGCCCAGCAGCGCCACCGCAACGCCGACCAGAACCCAGGCCAAAAAGCCCAGTGCGCTATCACGGGGCTTTGCGCCACCGCGCGCCAGGAAGATCTGATTTCGCTCAAACAAGGCCATGATACGGTACTCAAACCTCGTCTACACCACCATGCAGCACGCTTGGCTGGCCGTCACGCGACACCCATCGGGCACCGCGGTCAGGCCTTGATCAGCAGGTGCTCGCGGCTCGACAACTCTTGCAATACCCGCGCCGATCCGCGCACCACACAATGCATCGGCGTATCGGGAATAACGAAACGAACGCCAACGCGCCGTTCAAATTCAATCTCGATTTTGTCGAGCAGCGCGCCGCCCCCCGTAATGACGATCCCGCGCTCGCAAATATCGTTTGCAAGCTCCGGTGGCAATTCCTCCAGCGTCCGCTGCACGAACTCGGCGATCCGCTCGATCGGTTCGATCAACGCCTTGGCGATATCCTGCGGCGACAGAATGATCGTCTTGGGCCGCCCCAATTTGAGATCGCGTCCCATGATATGGACTTCAGCGGCCCGCCCGTTAACGGCGGTGCTGGCGGTCCCGGCTTCGATTTTGATGCGCTCGGCATTGGCTTCGCCAATCAGCAGCTGATGCTCTTTTCGCACGTAACGGATGATCGCCTCGTCCATCGCGTTGCCAGCAACCTTCAACGACCGCGACTGCACGACGCCGCCGAGCGACAGCACCGCGATGTCGGCCGTTCCCCCGCCGATATCGAGCACCATCGAGCCCGTCGCGTCATCGACCGGCAACCCAGCCCCGATCGCGGCTGCCACCGGCTCTTCTATCAAGAACACAGCCCGCGCACCCGCCGACAGCGCTGTCTCATAAACCGCCCGCCGTTCGACCGGTGTCGCCCCGGCTGGCACGCTGACCAGAATGCGCGGCCGCCGGAACCCCGTCGACGACTTGGCCCGCCGGATAAACTGGCGCAACATCTCCTCGGTCGCCAGAAAATCCGCAATGACGCCCTCGCGCAACGGTCGGATCGTCTCGATCCCTTCGGGCGTCCGCCCCAGCATCTGCTTGGCCTTCGCCCCGACCGCCAGCATCTCGCGCACGCCGCGCTTGTTGACGAGTGCCACAACCGACGGCTCGTTAATGATCACGCCGCGCCCGACCACGTGGACCAGCGTGTTCGCGGTCCCCAGATCAATCGCGATATCATCAGAAAAGACGCCAGAGCCGCCGAACACCATCGATGTGAAACTTTCTCCCGCTCACCAGACGAGCGCGCAACAACCGAGCTCGGATCACAGCGTTCTGACCGGAAGCAATCCGCGTGCCCAATGGGCACGGCAGCTAGCCCCCGGAAATACAGCAATAATCTAGCCCGACATACCGCCCGACCATATCAGCTCTCAGCCCACGCACCCAAGCCGATTTGCTCCTCCCCGTCGGAAAAAAGCAAATCAGCGTTTCCGTCCCGATTTGGGTCACAAACCCCACCCCTCAGTCGCAAGACAGAAGGGGAACGAGGGAAACGGACGAGATGCCGAGCCGCGCGCCTTAAACCCCGCCCTGTGCCCGCTCCAGTTTTTCCCGCTTGACCATGAGCTTGTTGAGCGCCGCCACATACGCCCGTGCCGACGATACCAGCGTATCGGTGTCCGCCCCGCGCCCGGTCACCACGCGCCCGTTCTCCGACAACCGCACCGAAACCTCCGCCTGTGCGTCCGTCCCCTGTGTCACCGCATGAACCTGATACAATTCGAGCGTCGCCTCGTGCGGCACCAGCATCCGGATGGCGTTAAACGTGGCATCGACCGGCCCATTCCCGGTGGACTGCACCGTCGACGACACGCCGTCGATCTCCATCGTCAGCGTCGCCGACTGCGGCCCCATTGTGCCGGCAATCACCTGCAGCCCGGTCACCGTCATCCGCTCGCCCGTATGCGCCAAGCCGTCGTCGACCAGCGCCTCGATGTCCTCGTCGTAGACATGCTTCTTGCGGTCGGCGAGCGCCTTGAACCGCGTAAACACATCCTCAAAGGCATTCTCCCCCGGTTCGTACCCCATGTCCTTGAGCTTGGCGCGAAACGCCGCCCGCCCCGAATGCTTGCCCATCACCAGCGAGTTCTTCGCAACGCCGACCGATTCCGGCGTCATGATCTCGTAGGTTTCGGTGTTCTTCATCACGCCATCCTGATGGATGCCGCTTTCATGCGCGAACGCATTCCGCCCGACGATGGCTTTGTTGTACTGCACGGGAAAATTCGTCACCGCGGACACGAGCTTGGACGCCTGCATCAGCATCGGCGAACGGATCGCCGTGTGGAACGGCATGATATCGCCACGCGTCTTGATCGCCATGACGACTTCTTCGAGCGCCGCATTGCCCGCACGCTCGCCCAACCCGTTGATCGTGCACTCGATCTGCCGAGCACCAGCCCGAACGCCAGCCAGCGAGTTGGCAACCGCCAGCCCTAAGTCGTCATGGCAGTGCGTCGAGATCACAACCGTGTCCATCCCCGGCACACGGTTGAGCAACATACGGATCAGCGCGTAGTATTCCTCCGGCGTCGCATACCCGACCGTATCGGGCACGTTGATCGTCGTGGCACCAGCCTTGATCGCGGCTTCCACCACCCGGCACAGATAGTCATGCTCGGTCCGCGTGGCGTCCATTGCCGACCACTCGACATCATCGGTCAGATTGCGCGCCCGCGTCACCGATGCCACAACCCGCTCGTAGACCTGCTCTTCGTTGAGGTTCAACTGGAACTGCCGGTGCAGCGGAGAGGTGCCGATAAACGTATGGATGCGTCCGCGCTTGGCATGACGGATCGCTTCCCCCGCCCTGTCGATGTCCCCAAAACTCGCCCGCGCCAGTCCGCACACGACGCTCGTCTTACACAGCCGTGCGATCTCGCTGACCGCTTGAAAGTCACCCTCCGACGCGATCGGAAACCCAGCCTCGATGATATCGACGCCCATCTCGTCGAGGATTTCTGCAACCTGCAGCTTCTCCTCAAACGTCATCGTAGCCCCCGGACACTGCTCGCCATCGCGCAGCGTCGTATCGAAAATAATGACCCGGTCCTTCTCGGTTTTAGCCGGGGCGTTCGCAGCAGTCTCAGTCATGATGGAATTCCTAGAACGGTGCCCGCTGCCCTTCCTTCTCCCGGGACGGGAGAAGGTGCCTGAAAGGCGGATGAGGGACTCACCGCGAGGCACAAGCCAATGAAGTTTTTGAAGATACTTTAAACCAACATCCCCTGAGTGCCCAGCGCGGTTGCCCGCCCCGTGAGGTTCTCAGGGGTTGGTAAGGAGGAGCCCGCAAAGGCCAACACCGCTCAAAGCGCGTATCGCGCGAGCAGTCTCAAAGCCAGCCATGATCCCATCAAATCGGGCCAAAGGTCTCAGTCCCTCAACAAGTTCGCAGTCCTTCTACCCCACATCGCCCGCCTTGACAACGTCTCCGTCATCCCAGGCCCCCACTGTCATCCCGGCCAAGCGGAGCCTCTTGGCGAAGCGCCGAGCCGGGACCCAGCGCTAGAGCGCCGAAGGCTCCATACCTGCCTCCATGCCTCGCGGGTCGCAGGTCGCGCTTGGCCACACATGACAAATGGATGGCGTGTTGATCATCCGGCCACCCGTAAGCACCGAAATATAATCGAGGAGAAAGAGCGGCGCGGGCGCCCAACCACTTCGTGTCGGGGCAACGTCGTCCCGATGCCGACGTTGCCGATTGTAGCCGCTGTCGAATGTAGACTGTCCGTAATCGGCGGGGTAGTCTTCCGGTGATTTTCCATTTTTAAGGGGCACCCCATTGAGATTGCCAATTAGATACACCACGACCCTGGAAGATATTGTCGGTGACGGATTGCTATTAGTGACTCGTGAATGGGGTTTTGCCCCAGACAAATGGGGTTGTCTTGGCTTTGGCGATGAAGGCAAACGTAATGCAGCAATGCAACGCATTGCTGCAGAAGGGCGCGATGCCTATGTCGTGGTATTCACCAGTCATGTGAAAAATGATAAAGTTGAGAAAGCTGTCGCGGGTCGTGTTCTTGGGTTGATGCAGGTAAACGCTGTCAAACAAGTACCTGCGGCCACTTACTACACTGAGTGTGAGGTAGTCGATCCAGCAGAACTGGAGATTGCCAGGTATTGGAAAGATAAAATCGGCGGACAGTTTAAATGGCCGTTCGGCATCCGGGGCATCCGTGCTTGGTTGTTCGATGATAATGTCCCAACTCGTCAGACGCTTACCGAGTCTCGTCGCCGAGCCTTTGACATCGGGACAGGCTTGATCCCAATGCCGCAGGATGATCGTATGCGGCTCGGCCAACCGCGTTATAAGCTGTTTGAGGTTGAGGTCAGAGGTCTTCCGTTTCGGCCCTTGCAACTTCGACATCCCAACGCAATACCACATACTAACTACGTATTGGTTTGCCGCGATCATGCCGCACTAACGAAAATGCCTAATTGGAAGCCAGGCGAAGTGCTTGTAAAGGTCGGAATAACATCCAACGTCGAAGAACGAATTAATCATTTTAACAACGAATATGCCGCAAGACTTTTTGGTCTAGCTTTTTCCAAATATGACGTTCGGCCATCTGAAAGCGAGGCTGATGCACGTATGTTGGAAAGATCTCTCATCGAGAAGGGGCATCGCATCGGTCGCGCGGCAATCCCGCCATCTGAGGAACTTCCGGATGCTAATGAATTTTTTTTCGTCAAAGAGCGGGATGAGATTGAGTTCATTATCATGCGCGCGACGGCAGTAGGATAGATTGACGCCTTCTGGAATGCTGCGCAACACACGCATTTTCGGTGACAGAAATTGGGTTGAGGCCGAAGCTAGGTCGGACCTAACGCGAACCAAGCTGAAGCTGACGACGGCTATGCTGACACCCTCGTCCCAATCCCGACACTCCCGCTCCGCGCACGCTAACGATTGTCATCCTCGGGTCGCCTGCCCTCGCACGCGCTGCGAGGGTCCCGAGGACCCATCGAGCAGCAAACACTGACCCCAGTGGGAACGCGCCGCTATGCCAAATGCTTGTCCATCGACAAGATTGTTCCCGACATGCGAAGACCAGAGCCAATCGAGAAATAGGTCCTCGGGACAAGCCCGAGGATGACAGAGTTGGGGTTCGGCGAACGTCGGCACCCTCGTCCCAATCCCGACACTCCCCACTGCCACCCCAAAACCCAAGGCACCCCATGACCTGGTCCGACCTGATGGCTCCCGGCTTTGGCGCAAGCGTCGCGGCCAGTTTCCTGCTCGCTTTTTCAACCCTGTTCTCGATCGTCAACCCGCTGGGCGGCGCGCTTATCTACAGCCGGATCACCGCCGACCGCACCCACGACGAACGCGTGTCACTGGCATGGCAGATCGCGACCTATTCCGGCATCGTCATGCTGACGGCCCTGTGGGGAGGCGCACCAATCCTGAGCTTTTTCGGCGTCACGTTGGCAGCCCTGAGGATCGCCGGCGGCCTCGTGGTCTGCGCCCGCGCGTGGGAACTTTTATCGGAACCCGAACAACAGGAAGACCGCAAAAACCAGCAGGCCCTGCCCGCCACCGCCAAAGAGGACGTTGCCTTCTTCCCACTGACGCTCCCCTTCACCACCGGTCCCGGCACAATCGCCGTCGCCATCGCGCTTAGCGCCAATGGCCCCGCACAAGGCAGTGCCTGGGTGACATTTGTCATCGGCGCGTCGCTCGCCGCCATCGGCGTCGCGGTTGTCGTCGGGCTGAGCTACGCCTCCGCCGACCGTATTGTAGATTTTCTGGGCCCCGTCCGGTCGCGCGTCGTCACGCGACTGGCAGCGTTCATACTGCTCTGCGTTGGGGTCCAGATCGCTCTGCTTGGCGTCCAAGACGCCACGCGGCAGATACTGGCCGGCCAATAACGCTCAAAAGCCCATGACCGGAAATGAAATGCCGGGACCGGGTTTTGGCAAGGGGGCTGCTGCAATCCCGGTCCCGGTTCCAAGCTCCACCGGGGAAAACGGTGAATGCCCGAACCTACTCCAAAGCGATCCGCTCAAACCCGGTTCTGAAATTTCGGACCCGGAAACCACAGTCGCCTAGAAATGCTTCGGGCTAACTACGCGTGACCTCGTAAAAAGTTGCACACCAATGTGTTCACCAAAAGTTGATCAGCGCTCGGACGCGTGCGAAATCTGAGCGCAATCAGCGCCGTAGCGTTCGGCCCGGTTTATATCCGCGGATCAGCGCATGCACGAACGCCAGCTTGTCATAGACCGGTGCCGCGATCACGAACGGGTAAAAATCGTTGTGCCCCATACTCCGGCTCAAACTGTTGAGCGCAATCGTCAACGGCACCCAGCGCCCAATGAGCGATTGAAAGCTGTTGCGGCGATACACGTCATAGGACTTGAACGGCCAGAACGACCCGAACGTGAACCCGGCAGCCCGTGGTTCCATCCCCTCGGCCTCCGCCGTGTCGATCGCATCCACCATGTGGAGATAATGCGCCCACGTCTCGGCCCAGTCTTCCCAAGGGTGGCAACTCGCATACGCCGACACATGCCGCTCCTGCCAATCGGCAGGCGGTCCGCTGCGATGGTGGCGCGCCAGGGCAGCGTTGTAGTCGGCCCGCTCGTCACCAAACAGAGCACGGTACTCGTCCAGCTTTCCCGCCGCCTCGACCAGCACCATCCAATAGAAATGCCCGCTTTCGTGTCGCAGATGCCCCAACAGCGACCGGTAAGGCTCTTGGAATTGCTGGCGCTGCCGTTCTCGCTCGACGGCATCCGCTTCCATAATGTCGATGGTCACAACGCCATCGATATGCCCAGTCAGCGCATCGCGCAGAAAATCGAACGTCAACGGCCCTTTCGCCGACGCCGAAGCGTCGAACGGCAACCCGAAGCGCATCAGCGAATAGATCAACCGCTTCTTCGCCCTCTCCAGGTCCCGCCAAGCCTCCAGTCCACCCGCTTCTGCCAGATTGGGGATCGTCCGGTTGAGATCGCACGCCCGGCACAAGGTATTGGGATCACCCTCGTCCGTCAGCCAATTGCAGACGCCATAAACAGCATTCCCGCAATACCGCACCCGCTCGTTCTGGCGTCCGCCAAAGCGCCGGTAGAGCCCCGGTGCGCCCTCGTCTGGATCAATCGACACGACGCGCAACGCGCCGGTATCGAACCCGAGTGCAGCCCCGCATGCCATACATTTCGTGTTCTCGAAGTAGACTTTGTTCGCGCAATGCGTGCAGACGAAATTCTTCATGCGTGCCTTCCGTGGTGCGACGGCTTTAATGCCGCTCAACGGTTCCCCAGATGTTTTGACACCCCCCATCGGCCCAGGCTCGCCGAGCCAATCTGGTAAACGCCCTGACCGCATGTGATGAATTTCTCACAATTTATTGGCAACAAAAGCGCCAAACTGCCCAATTCCCAACCAAATCCGCCGCAAAACGCGGATTTCGCCATGGCTCTGCTTGTTCAGAATCGCAAACCCGTCTTACGGTCCATCCACTTCCGTTATTGCTCGAGCTTCTGCCGTGAGTTGACACTCAGCTCCCTGCCGAAACCCTATTAGGATGTGTTGCACACCATGGTCCTCCATGTCGCCCTGACCCACACCACGACATACCGCTATGATCGCCGCATCGGCATGGGTCCACAAATCATCCGTCTGAGGCCAGCCCCCCACTGTCGCACGCCGATCCTGAGCTACTCGCTCACCCTTGAGCCAAAGACGCATTTTATCAACTGGCAGCAAGATCCGTTCGGAAACTTTCTGGGACGTGTTGTAATTCCCGACGAGACCGACGTGTTCTCCGTTACCGTCGACCTCGTGGCCGACATGGCCGTGATCAACCCGTTCGACTTCTTCGTCGCCGACGAGGCCAAGGAATGCCCCTTCGTCTATGACGAAATGCTCTCCACGGAACTGGCGCCTTATCTTGAGCCCGAAAAGGTCGGCCCCAAACTGGCCGCCTACCTCAAATCCATCGACCGCAAGCCCACCAACACGATCGACTTCATCTGCGACCTGAACCGCAATCTCCAGCACGAGATCAAATATCTGATCCGCATGGAGCCCGGCATCCAGACCATCGAGGAATCGCTCACCAAAAAGTCCGGCTCTTGCCGCGACAGCGCATGGCTCCTGGTCCAGATCCTGCGCAACCTCGGTCTCGCCGCGCGGTTCGTCTCGGGCTACCTCATTCAGCTGACACCCGACGTGAAAGCACTCGACGGCCCAGTGGGCGCCGCAACGGACTTCACCGACCTTCACGCCTGGACCGAGGTCTACCTCCCAGGCGCTGGCTGGGTCGGCCTCGACCCGACATCGGGCCTGCTCGCTGGCGAAGGCCACATCCCGCTCGCCGCCACCCCTCACCCGGTCAGTGCAGCACCCATCACCGGTGCGCACGCCAAGGCCGAAGTCACCTTCGAATTCGACATGAAGCTGACCCGCATCCGCGAAACGCCGCGCGTCACGCTCCCCTACGCCGATGAAACCTGGCAAACGATCCTTGAGGCTGGCGCGCACGTCGACGAACGCCTGAAATCCGGCGACGTGCGCTTGAGCATGGGCGGCGAGCCAACCTTCGTTGCGGCCAGCGACATGGAAGGCGCAGAGTGGAACACCGCAGCCGTCGGCCCCACGAAGCGCGCCTATGCCGAAGACCTCCTCCGCCGCCTCCAGAAGCGCTTTGCCCCCGGCGCCATGCTCCATTATGGCCAAGGCAAATGGTATCCCGGCGAGCAGCTTCCTCGCTGGGCGTTCTCGATCTACTGGCGCACCGACGGCCAGCCACTGTGGGAAAACCTCGACCTGATCGCCCGTGAAAAGGTCCACACAAAGGCCACCATCGTCGAGGCCGAAGCCTTCACCAAGGCCCTGTGCAAACAGCTCGGACTGCCGGAAGATAGCTCAATCCCCGCCTACGAGGACGCCGCCCACTTCATCCTCGTTGAACAAAAGCTACCCATCGGCACCACGCCTGAGACCAACAAACTCGAAGACCCCGCCGAGCGCGAACGTCTCGTGCGCGTCTTCGACCGCGGCGTGACAAACGCCGTCAGCTATGTTTTGCCAATTCAAGTCTGGCACACACAAGATCGCGGCCGCCGCTGGATTACCGAACGTTGGGCACTGCGTCGCAGTCGCTTGTTCCTGGTACCCGGCGACAGCCCCGCCGGCTTCCGCTTGCCCATGAATTCGATGGCCACCATCACACCCATCGACTTCCCTCATGTCACGCCGCGCGACCCGTTCGCCGACGCCCCGCCGCTGCCCTCCCGCTCCATTCTGATGCAGCGCCGCCGCACCGAAACGCTGGCGGCCCCCATCCCCGCAGAATTCGGTCCCAGCGAAATCGTCGGCTCGGTGCGCACCGCCATGGCCATCGAACCGCGCGGCGACCAGCTTTGCGTCTTCATGCCTCCGCTACCTGATGCCGAAGACTATTCAGCGCTGATCGCGGCCATTGAAGAAACCGCGAAGGCAACCGGGGCTGCCATCCACATTGAAGGCTATGAACCGCCCTTCGACCCCCGCTTCCAGGTCGTCAAGGTCACGCCAGACCCAGGCGTCATTGAGGTCAACATCCAGCCGACGACCGACTGGCCCCACGCCGTCGCCGTCACCACGGCCCTCTACGAAGAAGCCCACCTGGCCCGTCTCAGCACCGAAAAGTTCATGGTCGACGGCCGCCACACGGGCACCGGCGGCGGCAATCACATCGTGCTCGGCGGCCTGACGCCGACCGACAGCCCGTTCCTGCGCCGCCCCGACCTTCTCGGCTCCATCATCACCTATTGGCAAAACCATCCCTCGCTCTCGTTCCTGTTCTCAGGCCTGTTCATCGGACCCACCAGCCAGGCCCCGCGCGTCGATGAAGGCCGCCACGAAGCCCTCTACGAACTCGAAATCGCGCTCGCCCAAATCCCCGATCCAGGTGCTGGCTCCATCCCCCCGTGGCTGGTCGACCGCATTTTCCGTCACCTCTTGATCGACGTGACCGGCAACACCCATCGCGCCGAAATCTGCATCGATAAGCTGTATTCCCCCGATGGCCCCACCGGTCGTCTCGGCCTCGTCGAGTTCCGCTCCTTCGAAATGCCCCCCCATGCCCGCATGAGCCTCGCCCAGCAGCACCTGCTGCGCGCCCTTATCGTCATGTTCTGGGAGCGCCCCTATCGGCAAAAGCTCGTCCGCTGGGGCACAGCGCTCCACGACCGCTTCATGCTGCCCCACTTCGTCTGGTCCGATTTTCGACAGGTCATCGCCGACTTGAAGGCCACCGGCTTGCCGGTCGAGAGCGACTGGTTCATCCCCCACCTCGACTTCCGCTTCCCCCGCTTCGGCAGCGTCGACTCAGGCGACGTCCACCTCGAAGTCCGCCAAGCCCTGGAGCCGTGGCACGTGCTCGGCGAAGAGGGCGCGGTCGGCGGAACGGCACGCTACGTCGACAGTTCCGTCGAACGCGTTCAGGTCCGTGTTACCGGCATGACGGGCGAGCGCTATATCGTAGCAGCCAACGGTCGCCCCATCCCCATGACCGCCACCGGCACCAACGGTGAAGCCGTCGGCGGCGTTCGGTATCGCGCATGGCAACCGCCATCCGCGCTCCACCCCTTCATCGCCCCGCACGTGCCCTTGACCATCGATCTGATCGATACCTGGTCGAACCACTCGGTGGCGGGCTGCCGCTATCACGTTGCCCACCCCGGTGGCCGCCATCACGATACCTTCCCGATCAACTCCTACGAAGCCGAAGGTCGCCGCCTGTCGCGTTTCGAAACGATGGGACACACACCGGGCCGCATGGCAGTCGCCCGCCCGGTCATCAACCCCGACTACCCCCTCACCCTCGATCTCCGCCGTCCCGTCTGATCCAGACTTACATCCATGCCCAGCCCCTCTTTTGCAGCAATCAGAAGAGGGGCAACGGCGAACGCAGCGGGGCCGGTCGCGCGTCAACCAGCCGAATGCCGGAACCAAGCGGTCTGCCCGTGATTGCTATCGTCAAACGCGCTCCCAGTTGAGATTTCGTGGCTTTATTCCATCAACAAAAAAGCATCACCCTGCCCAAAAAGTATGCAACCCTCGTTTGACAACTTGCGCAGTCACAAATCAGCCGCAATAGTTACAGCCCACGCATCAGCCTGCCGCGCCGCTCGTTGATGGCAGGCCGGTCAAAAGGACGACCCGGCCATCATGAGCATCGTGGGTCTTAATCAAGGGGTGCCGAACGCGGTGACGGCTGAAGCTGCCACGACTGTCAGAACCGGGGACAATGGCGCGGCGTTGTTGGCGACATACCGGTCAACTCAAAATCAGGTCTTCGACGAATTCCTCGGCCAGGATGGCAGACCGCGCCCCCATTGGACAACGTGGCTGTCGAGCCTTGGCAACATGTCGCCAGCCGATCGCGCCTCGCGCGCTGAACGCCTCGACCGCCGCGTCCGTGAAACCGGCATCGCGTATGACATTTACGCCGACCCCAGCAAGCCCTCGCAGCGCTGGCACCTCGACCTGACGCCGGTCATTTTTTCAAGCACCGAATGGAGATGGCTTGAGCAGGCCCTGATCCAGCGCGCTCGCCTGTTCGACGCAATCCTCCACGACATCTATGGACCCCAGCGCTTGCTGCGTTCGGGCCAGGTTCCTCCTGAACTGGTGTTCTCCGACAACACGTTCCTGCGCCGCTGTCAGAATATCCTCCCAGCAGCGGGTCCCCTCCAGTTCTACGCCGCCGATTTGGCGCGCGGCACCGACGGCCAGTGGCGCGTCATCGACAACCACACCGAGACCATTGCCGGCCTCGGTTTTGCGCTCGCCAACCGCGTGGTCCACAGCCACATTGCCGGCGATATCTTCAAGCACTGCAACGCCGTTCGCTTAGCCAACCACTTCCAGGCCCTCCAGGGTGCGCTAACGTCCCATGCCGGGCGCAAGAACGCCCGCACCGCCTTGTTGACACCTGGCCCCCACCACGCCGACTACTTCTCGCACGCCTATCTCGCCCGCTACATGGGCTACCTCCTGGTTGAAGGCAGCGACCTCGTCACCAAGGGCAACCAGATCTACCTGAAAACCCTGGAAGGCCTCAAGAATATCGACCTGTTGGTGCGCTGCGTCGATGGCCGCTCGGTCGACCCGCTCGAACTCGACCCCGGCGGCTTCGAAGGCCCCGCAGGCCTGATTCGCGTCTGTCGCGACCACCCGCGCCTCGTGGTCAACGCGCCAGGCTCTGGCCTTGTGCAAAATCGTGGGTTCGGCGCAAATCTAACGAGCCTCGCCAGCCAACTCCTGAGCGAAAACCTGCTGCTGCCCGACGCTCCGCGCTGGTGGTTGGGCGATCCCGTCAAACGCCGCCACGTCTTGGCAAACCTCAACCAGTTCGTGATCCGCAAGGCTCAGGAAGGCACCGGACGCCCCGGACAGGCAGCCCTGGGGCAGGACCCGCGCGCATTGAGCGCTGCCGAACGCCAGTTGCTGGAAGCTGAAATTGCCCTCCACGGCCACCGGCTTGTCGCCGAGGAAAAAATCGGCTTCAGCGCCGCCCCGGTCCTCGAAGGTACGACGCTGGTCCCGCGCCCGTTTGCCGTCCGCCTGTTTGTCGCGCGCACCGCCACCGGCTATCGCGCCATGCCCGGCGGCCTGGCCATGACCGTCGACCCCGACCGCGCGGTGGCCTTGAGCGCGCCCGACGGCCACACCCGCGACGTCTGGGTTCTGTCTGACGCCGAGCAGGCCCCCCATGTCAGTCTGTGGAAACCCACCGTCGAGAGCGCCCGCGTCGAACGCTCGCAGCGGGTCATCCAAAGCCGCGTCGCAGACGATCTGTTTTGGCTTGGCCGCTACGCCGAACGTGCCGATTGGACGATGCGCGTCATGCGCTCAGCGCTCCGCCGCGTCACCGAAGACAGCGGCCCCGCCAGCGGTCGCCGCGGCGCACGCAAGTGCCTGGAACTCCTGCTCGGCATCAACCCCAAAACCGCACCAGCCATCGCCGATGCCGACGTTGAAATCGAAACCCTGTGCCGGCAACTGATCGGCGCAAGCAAAGCCGCCCGCACGCTGGAGCGCTCCTGCAACGGCCTCTACCGCGTGGCAAACCTCGCCCGCGACCGCCTGTCGCTTGAGGCGTGGCACACCCTGAGCAAGCTGCGCCCCGGCGACCCTTGGGCCAAGTCGTTGGCCACCGCCAAGCCCGAGGCCATCCTCGACGGCATCGACGAGGGCTTGGCCTCGCTGGCAGCCTTCAACGGCCTGATGCACGAAAACATGACCCGCAACTACGGCTGGGCCTTCCTCGACATGGGCCGCCGCCTGGAACGCGCCACCAACCTCAGCGAAGCAATCCTCGGCCTTTTCATTCCGCGCCCGACGGAGGACGAAGAAACGAGCAGCCTCATGCTGCTGCTGGAAATCGCCGACAGCTACATCACCTACCGTTCGCGCTATCGCCTCGACCCTATGCTGCCGCTGGTCCTCGACCTTCTGCTCCTCGACGAAACCAACCCACGAAGCCTCGCCTTCCAGATTGCCGCCCTCTCGCGCCACATGGAGGGCCTGCCCCACGCCTCCGAAGGGCGCGGCCTCGCGGAAGACCGCCGCATCATCCTGGCCCTGCTAACCTCGATCCGATTGGCAAATGTCGAAGGCATGGCGGGCGAGGCCAACGGCGCAACGCTCGCAGCCCTGATGGAAGAACAGTTGCAGCTCCTCCCCGACCTTTCGAACGCTGTCGCCCGTCATTACTTCAACCTGATCGACGACACGCCGCATCGCGTGCAGACGCGCAGTCAGCCCCGGAATTGATCGGCCCATGATCTTCGACGTCAGCCACAAGACGCTCTACCGCTACACGGCCCCCGTCGTGCAATCCCAGCATGTCGTCCACATGTCGCCGCGCGCACTCACGCGCCAGTCCGTCCGCCTCCACAGCCTGATCGTCGAACCAGCCCCCGTCACCCGCTACGAAGGCGTCGACAGCTTCGGCAACATCATGGTCATTCTCGACATCGAAATGCCGCACAAAGAACTCGTCCTCCACGCCCGCAGCACCATCGAAGTCACGCCCCCCCCTGCAACCGAGTTGACCAAAACGACTCCGTGGGACCAGATCGACGGTCGCCTGGTGCTGGCCAACAACGATCTCGACCTCGACACGATCCAATACCGCTGTGCCTCGCGCTTCACCCCGCCCTCGCCCGAAATCGCAGCCTACGCCGCCCCCTCGTTCGCCCCCGGTCGCCCGGTCCTTGACGCCGCCATGGACCTGACCAACCGCATCTATGACGACTTCACCTTCGACGGTACCGCGACCGACATCTCGACCCCCATCATCCAGGTCGTCAAACAACGCCGCGGCGTCTGCCAGGACTTCGCCCATCTAGCGCTCGCCTGCCTGCGAGTTCACAACATCCCCGCCCGCTACGTCAGCGGCTACATTCTGACCAAGCCCGCCCCTGGCCAAGTAAAGCTCCAGGGCACCGACGCGTCCCACGCCTGGATCTCCGTGTGGTCCCCGCAAGCCGGCTGGGTCGACTTCGACCCCACCAACGGCATCGCTGTCTCCGACGAGCACGTCACCTTGGCCCACGGCCGCGACTACAACGACGTCAGCCCGATCAGCGGCATCCTCTTAGGCGGCGGCGCCCACACCGTCTCCGTCGCCGTCGACGTCTCCCCGGTGAACTGATTCTTTTGCCTCACGCACTCATAGGGCGCTCCGGCGGGGCGCTCGCCGCGGGTCGCCTTGCTCCCTCCCGCCTGCGGCGAGCTTGGCGCTTCCTACCATATCATCACTCGCCCTCAACTATCGCCGTCCTCTCAATTGTCATCCTCGGACTTGTTCCGAGGACCCATTCCACCGCGCACGCCGCCCAAGGAAGTCGAACTCCGCCCAAGCCACAACATGTCACAAAAAAACTGAGGGTCCGGGAGCTGTGCTCCCGGCGAAGCGCGAGGCTGGCCTCGCTGCTTGCGCAGCAAGCACCAATCCCTCCGCAACCACCGCCCCCCTCCATGGCCGGGCTTGACCCGGCCATCCAGTGGCCACACGCACCAACCTCTCCGCAACCCGCAGGGCTCGGAACTCTAAAACGAGGGTATGCGGGAGAGGTCCATGGACGATTGAATGCTGTTCTTATCGCCCGGCGGCCTCGCCGTAATTTGTATGGGGATCTTGAGGCCGATGTTAGCGCGAGCCGTTTCCGACAAGCCCAACACACCTCTCCCGCGATTGAACAGAGCGACCGTGACGCCGTCCAGATGATCCGTTTCCGAAACGTCGTGAACCAAATCACTGCACCACGATCCAGACCGCTGAAGGGTAGCTGAATCCTCTGCCCAAACCCGCCCCACCCGTATAACCCAGCTCGTCAGCCGTAACCCTCGCGTGGTGCGATAGCCCCAATCTCTCATGACGCTGAAGGGGCGGGGATAACTTGTCATCCCCCAAGCGTTGACAGCCGCGCGTGATTTATGATCCGCTGACTGTCAGTTCACACCGGTTTGGGGGACGAAGTGGCAAGGATCAACGCAAAGCTCACCATAACAATCATTGCGGCTATCGCCGTGGTCGGCTGTTCACAGTCCCCATCGGACTGGATGGCGGTCAATGTCGGCTCGACCCCGTTTGAGCAATTGACGCCGCACCAGCGCAAACTGAAACTCGAACAACTGAATGTGGCCTGTATCGGCTACGTCTACGACTACAAGGCCAAGGCAGCAGGAGAGCAACGCGGCACCATCGACGAGTGCATGGAAAAAAGCGGTTTTAATCGACTCCAAAAACTCGATCAGGAAAAAACCGCGTCCGCAGCCGCAATCGAGACTAAACGAAGCAATTAAGGTGCCGCTCGCTACACACTGATCTTGCCATTGATCCAGCCCTCCACAAACGAGCGCAAACCACCAGCAACCCAGGTCCGGCTATCGTCTTCATGATTCCAAACAAAAACGTCTGGACGTCGAACCTGGCCACCTGCAATTGCAAAGGCAAATTGATCGCCGTTACCTGCATCTGAGAAGAAGAGCAAAGCGTCAAACGGCATGTAGAGCGATCGAAATTCCAAATCGCGGCGGAAGATTTTGTTGTCACGGACAATACGGTCGAGCGACCATATTAAGGGCAAGTCGTAGTTGCCGCGAACCCCATCCGTCTCCAACAGCAATTCACGAAGAGCGATAGGCAGCGCGACACCAAGCTGAGCTTCAGCCGCCACCAATTCCGCCAAATCGGCTGCCGGTGCAAACTGAAACGGTGTCGTGAATTGGTAAGCATCCGGTGAGAACCGCAGGGGCTACGTGTTTGGGTCGGGCTCTTGTGCGAGGAGCGCTCGCTCCTCGATGATGATCTGCTTGAGGCATTCGATGCCGTATTCGGTGAATGCCGGGCAGCC
>Ga0247832_1001570_pt1 | contig 39298 bp, 39 predicted proteins | sample LaCruzMarch2015__10_FD_192407 | JGI IMG/M metagenome (GOLD analysis project Ga0247832, IMG submission 192407) | Freshwater microbial communities from meromictic Lake La Cruz, Castile-La Mancha, Spain - LaCruzMarch2015_4m | ecosystem: Environmental > Aquatic > Freshwater > Lake | place: Spain... | reverse complement strand
AACCGTGGCCGTAATGCGAAGACTCCTGATCCGCGCCGTTGCGGTTCTTAAAAGACGCACCGGATGGGTTCTAGAAGCTAAAACGGGTTGACAGAACGACATACCATCTGGGGGGGAACGTTAATTACACTACGCCTCCAAAGGTTCCCGGAGCCATTCAAGGCCATGCAAAGCCACGCAAGGCGCGAAGCTCAAAGCGCCCCCAAAAATGCCACTCAAAGCCAAGCAAGGCAACGCAGGGCCATTCAAAGCGTCTCCGGAAAAAGCCACTCAAGACCATGCAAAGCCACACAAGGCGCGAAGCACAAAGCGCCCCCAACGAAGCTCAAAGCACCCAAAAGCCGCAGAGAGCCAGAATACAACGTGCCCCTTCTCGCCATCGACGTCGGAAACACCCACACCGTCTTCGGACTCTGGGACGGATCCACTTGGCTCGCAACCTGGCGGAGAACCACCAACATCCAAACCACCGAGGACGAACTCGCCTCCTGGCTCAGCGGACTGTTCCTCCTTAAAGGCATCCCCTGGAAGATCAACGGCGCCATCTGCGCCTCCGTCGTCCCCGGAATCAATGACTCCCTCTCGAAGCTCACCCAGAAGCACCTCGACACGAAGCTTCAGTTCCTAACCACCGGCGCCGATGTCGGCCTAACCGTCACCTACGACCCGCCGCACGCCGTCGGCTCCGACCGCATCGCGAACGCCATCGCCGCCCTGGCCCGCTTCGAGCCACCGATCATCGTCGTCGACCTCGGCACCGCCACGACGTTCGACACCATCGACGCCAAAGGTGACTACGTCGGCGGAGCCATTCTGCCCGGAGTCCAACTCTCGGCCAATGCCCTCTTCCAAAGGGCCGCGAAGCTTCCGAGCGTCGAATTCCGCCCGCCCGCAACCGCAATCGGAAGAAACACCGTCTCCGCTCTCCAAAGCGGAATCATGCTCGGCTATGCCGGATCCATCGACCGCCTCGCGCACGAGATTCAAAAGGAACTGGGATGCAACGCCAAGGTCATCTCCACCGGGGGCCTCGGTGGCTTGTTCCTGGATCTCTGCGACTGCATCAACTCGTATGAGCCAAGCCTGACCCTCGACGGCCTAGTGCTCGCCTACGAGCGATTAAAATCGCGCGTCTGAACCCAAAAGGTTCAACTCAGGCAAGGTCGGCGCCTGAACCGAGCTACCGCCCGTAGTGCCGTTCTCGCCCCGACGAGCTCGGTAGAACACCTTCCAGCCGAACTCGATAATCGGAATCTGGTTGGTCCGGAACTCGCGAAGTACCGCGACAAACGCGTCGGTATAAACCCCGACCGGCTTGCCGTTCCGCACCAAGCTGTAAACCGATCCACCGGCATACGTCGCCTGACATTGCGAATAAGCCCCCGCCGTCGGCAGTTCATAGCCGAACACTCGAGTAGGCGTGCGCTCTGGCCGATTCGCCTGGAAGAAGCCAAAAACAATCGCTTCCCGCGCCGCAAAGGCTTGGTACAGCTCGGCCTTCGAGAGCATATGCGCTGTATCCAGCAAACCAGTAGCATCGGTCCCGGCCAAATAGTCCCGGTCGTTCACGTTCGATCCGACGCCGCTAAAGTAAATCATCACGGTCGCCTTCGCCGGTATCCGCGCCGCCAGCTCGGTCATCTTTTGCCGCATCACGTCGGCCGTGGCATTCTCAACGACCACGATGTTCTCCTTCGGGTAGCCGCCGTACATGTTGATCTCCTGAGCGACCAACTGAGCATCGTTCACCGCAAACGGCAAGTTCAACTCACCGAGGCCAGATTCGGAGTTGCCGATGATGAAGGCGTATTTGTTCGAAAGCGTCTGCACGCCACCGACCACCGGTGCCTGGGAAACCGTCCCCGCGTTCGGATTCACCGGCGGATTGGTAGGAGGATTTGTCGGCGGGTTCGTAGGAGGGTTAGTCGGTGGATTTGTGGGCGGATTCGTCGGCGTAGTTCCGGAATTCCCCGTCGGGTTCACAATCGCAATCTGCTCCGGCGCAATGATCTCGGTATCTTCCCGCCAGTTCCGGTTGATCCCCTTCTGCTGAAGCTCAACCCGCTTATCCGCCAAGCCAAGCATCGTGTAGACCTCGCCCAGCAAGAACACGGCATTGCTTCCGGCTTGTCGCTTGGTCAGCGAATTCTCAAGTTCGGTCTGCGCTTCTTTAAGCAGCGCGTCTTGGGCTGCCTTCTCTTCGAGCCGAGCTGCTTGCCGAATCGCGCTGTAAGCAGCCAACAGGTTCGCCGAATACGGCGCCCCGCCGCGCCAAACCCGCCGCTCGGTAATCGGTCCCGGAAACGGCGTCGGTACCGACTCATCATTCGGCCGCGTCTTCAGCGCATCCTTAAAGGCCATCCGCGCCGCCGACCAGTCGTTGGCCTTCGCCAAGGTCAAACCACGCTCGTAATTGTCCTTCCATGCTTGGGCGTGTCCAACCGTTGCCAGAATCAAAAAGCCAAGAACAGGAAGAATTCGCATGGTAAAATCGATACGTCGCCGTAATGTAAGTGTCCTGCCCACCCGAGCGAGGCCGCGCGTAGCTGAAGTCTATCGTGTACCGACCGTCACCCGGCTGATATCCAATGCCATAGGTCAGGGTCTGGTAGCTGTCGTAGCCCGTTCCGCTGGAGCCAATCGTTTGGTATCCCAGCCGAAGAGGGACCCGAGTTCGCCCGAAGTCGAGGTTGTACTCAAGCCCAAGGCCAAAGCCGCCCTGGCTTCCGCGCTCAAAGTCGGAACTCCCTTGCCCGCCGAAGAAGAACTGCGTGTTGGCTCCAACGACGAGGTAGTCATCTTTGCCCTTCCGGTATCCCTCATACCGTAGGGCAGCACCGAGCATCAAGCGCCCCGGAATCGTGCTGAAATTGACCCCCGATCCACCGCCACCTACCCGAATCGGGCTACGAACGCTGGCGTTGAAGCTGGCATTAGGGTTATTCGGTGGCGAGTATTGAACACCCGCCGTTAAACCAACCCCGGATGTTCGCGATTTGACATTCGGGAAACTGATCACCGCCGGTCCGCCAGAAATCGGATCACCGTTACCGTCCACCAGCGACCCCGTCTGCCGGAAGGTCAAAGACTGGTTCGCAAACACGATTCCATAACCGACGGCAAGATTCCCCGCCGCATTGGTCCGGCCATAGCCGAACGAAAGGAAGTCGGTTCGGACGCGCTTGGTCTCCGTAAAGTCTCGAACTCGAATTCCCGGTGCAAAAGTCAAATCGCCCGCCGCGGTGGCAAGATCATCAACCAATCCCGTGATGCTGTAGCTAACGCCAAAGCTACCCTTCTCACCCTTCCGAATCGCGCTTCCCGGAATGGCATAGCCAAAGTGCACAAAACTCGTGCTCCCATTTCGCCGGGTTGCTGTACGGTTTTGTTCGTTAAAGGTCCCACCCACCGCAGTTCGGGTTGAGGGAAGATTGCGCTGTCCAAGCTGCAAGGTCGGACGATTGACGTACCCAAGCCCGGCCGGATTGTAGACGGTGGAGTAAGTATCGGCCGCTGCACCATTGAGCGCACCGCCAGCACCTTGCGATCGGGCACCCGAATCAAACGCGTTCAAAAGGTCCGGCACTTGAGCCGAAGCCGATCCAAGCAATATAAACGTTCCAAAGAACGCGATGAACTTCCTGTTCGTCAACAATCTCTCCTTGATTCCGGACGACGCGCGAACGTCGAACGGCGCGACTAACCGATGGTGACGGAAACTTCTTGTCTCGTCGCCCGGTTTCCTGCCTTGTCAATGCAGTCCACCACAACTTTAAACCTGCTGGGAAGCGGAACGCTACTACGAATTCGGCCCGTCCAGCGAAGCGTCGTGCTGCCTTGATTTGTGACCGATACTCGAGCTACCGACCCCAAGTAGGATCCGTCCATCCGTCGCAACACAACTTCAACTCCGGTCACATCGACCGAGCTCGTTGAAGCATCTGCGATATCAACAATCACGGGGATCGTCGTCTGCGGTGAAATTCGGTTTCCAGCCTGCGGATAAACGATGGTCACGGTCGGCTGAACGCGATCGAGAGTGGTGTTCACCGACCGGCTCGTTTCGTTTCCTGCCTCGTCCGTAACTTTCAAACTGATCGACTGGTTCCCGTCTCTGGCGATACCGGCCGTGTTCCAATCGACCGAGACGTCGGTGGTGCTCCCGGTGTTGTTGGCAATGGGCTGATCGTTGACGAGGATTTCCCAACTCTTGAGGTTTGGCTCCAGCAATCGAGCGCGAATCTTGACCAGTCCGCGTTTGTGCTGTCCATTGGCCGGATAGAACTCAAGAACCTTCGGTGCCTTGACGTCCACCTTCACAGGAATGGTAGTTGGCTCATAGGTGTTGGCTGGCTCGGTCGCGGAAACCTTGATCGAGTAGTCACCTTCCGAGGTCGTCTCACTAAAATTCAGCGCGAGGCTGTTCGAAATCTCGCCGTCGCCATCCGGGGTGAACTTGCGCTCGATGGTGGTCGTTCCGGTTGGCCCGGTAATTTCAGCCTTGACCGTCACCTCCAACTTTGCGCCGGTAATGATGAACCGCAAAGTGTTGGTTTGCCCAAGAAAGGCGTTCGCGGTCGGAGACTGCACCGTCAGCGTCCCAGCATTAGCCAAGGCGCTAAGCAGGCACAAAACGCCCGCAGCAATAAACTTTTTCCCGATTCCTTTCATGAAGTGCCTTCCTGGCTCGTTCTCAGGTTATCAGCGATCCTCGCCGACGGCAGCCAGAAACTCTGCTACCCCGTTGTTATCATTGGTCGAAACGACCAACTTTGCAATAGATTTTAGGGCAGGCGTCGCATTTTCCATTGCGCCGCCAAACCCTGCCCATTCCACCATTTCAAAATCGTTCATGTAATCGCCAATGGCGGCGGTCTCTTGCTGTTGAATTCCCAGCGAGTCCGCGACCCGTTTTAGCGCCGCACCCTTACTTACGCCAAGCGGCAGCACTTCCAGGTACTCCGGCTCCGATTCTGTAATTCGGCACAAGTCGTGGTTGAGGAGTCCCGTGAGCTGCGCGCGGTGCAATGGAATCCGATCCGCATGGTCCATGAGAAGAACCTTCGACACGCTTACTTCTTCGAGTTCAGGCAAGTCGATGAACCTCGGATTAAGATGCGGGACACGCTGCAAGTACCGCTCTGTCCACTCCGATCGATCGAAGAACAAGACCTCAGTTGCCGTGTAGATGTTGATCTGAAGCCCGTGCTCAAGAGCGAACTCGGCACAGACTCTGGCTTCGGACAGTGGCAACTCAACGTGGTGGAGAATCTCACCGTTACCCATCACGATATCCGCGCCATTGCAGCAGATATGGGGGCCGTTCAGTTCGAGCTGAGCTGCATAGTGCCGAACGCTGACCGAAAGCCTCCCGCTGGCAATCATCACTCGGATCCCCTTCGCGCCAGCTTCTCGGACCGCTTGCGCGACCTCGGACGGAATCTCCTTACGATGATTCAGGAGAGTTCCGTCCAAGTCAATTGCGACGAGTTTGATGCTCATGCCACGGGAAAGGTACCCGGGCAGTTGTATCAAGCCCGGGTGATGATCGTTTCTTTGTGGAACATCAGGACCGCTATCCAACCGGCCAAAAGCGCGAGCACTAAGTTCACCACAATGGCGACACCGGCTCCGGCAAAGTCCGGCTTGCTCAAAAGGGCCAGTCGAAGATGGTTTGCCACATTCAGCACCGGCACATAGTCGACCCATGCGGCTTTGCCAAACTCCGTCAGCCCGATGAACTGGCTGAACATTGCCGGCATGATGACCACAAAGCTTCCAAGACTTAGGTAAGTCTGAGCTTCTCGAGCGTTCTTCGCGTAGCTCGAGATCAGGATCAGCAAGCTCGCCATCATGAGCACCAGTGGGATGAGGAGCGCGATGGCCAGAACCACCGTGCTGCCATTGATCCCGAGCCCCTTGTTCAGCATCATCTCACTTCCGGGTGGTCGGACGCCAACGAAGAGCCCAAGCCCAACCAGACTTGATAGTGAGGACAAGAAGCAGATCACTCCGAGGGCAAAAATTTTGCCCAGCACGATTTGGGTCCGCGAGACCGGCGAGATCAGCAAAGTCTCCAAGGTTGACCGCTCCTTCTCGCCCGCAACAAGGTCGCTCGCGCTGCTCATTCCGCCATAGAAGGCCCAGATCACGATCAGGTACGGCAAGAATCCGACGAGGAACTCACCGGCACCCTTGTCCTTGGTAACGCCGATATTGACGGCCTCCGGAACGATTTCCGATACCATCTCCGGCGTGACATTTTGCCCCTTCAGGTAGCCCGCGAGCTTCTTCTCATTCACCGCTCGGAAGACGCCGAGGATGCGCTCTTTGCCAATTTGGCCGAGCTGCTCGGACTCATCAAACAGAACGCGAACCTTAAGAACCTTCCCCGAACCAGGGGCATCAAAGATCACCAGCGTCCGGGCTTTTCCGTCCGTGATCAATTTGCGTCCTTCAGGCTCAGACTTCACAAACTGAACCTGATACTTTTCGGCTTCAAACCGCTTCACCCAAGCAGATGGAGTGCTTTCCAAAAGGTGCACTTTGACGCTCTGCGGCTTGGCCAAATTGCCAATGACCGTGCTCAAGAGGAACAGCAGACCAAAGATCAGAATGATGGGGCCAAGGAATGCAGTCGAGCGCACCCGCTTGTCGCGAAACATTTCGCGCAGCTCTTTTAGAAAAACCTCACGCATGGGTCAGCTCCTTTTGGTATCCCACCAGGTCAAGGAACGCCTCTTCCAGGCGCCGGCCAGCACGGATGTCCTCGGTACGACCGTCGGCCACGAGTTTGCCGTCGTGAATCACGGCGATGTGGTCGCAGAGTCGCTCAACCTCGCTCATGATGTGGGTGCTGAAGATCACCGTTTTGCCAGCAGCTCGGCAGGACTCAATGAACTCCATCACCGTTTGAGCCGAAACAATGTCCAGCCCCGCCGTTGGCTCGTCGAAAAACAGCACGGGAGGATCATGAAGAATCGTGCGAGCAATGCTGACTCGCTGCTTTTGGCCAGTCGAGTACGAATCGCAATTCCGGTTCCAAAACTCCCCGAGCTTGAGCAGGGACTCAACAATTTCGATCCTTTCTTTGATCTTATCGCTGGACATTCCGTAGAGCCGGCCGAAATACTGCAGGACTTCTTTCCCGCTCAGTCGACCGTAGAGGGCTGTGCTCGTGGAAAGAAATCCGATGCTTTCGCGCACCTTGGTGGGTTCTTTTTCAACGTCGAAGCCTTGTACGGTAGCGCTCCCCGCCGTCGGAGTGAGGACGGTAGAAAGCATTCGAAGGGTTGTCGTCTTCCCTGCCCCGTTCACCCCGAGCAGTCCAAAAATTTCGCCCGGCTGTGCGGTGAAGGAAACGTTGCTCACCGCGAGCTTGCCGCCGCTGAACTCTTTGGTGAGTTCCTTTGCAATGACCATGTGCCGCTAGTCTAGCGGAAGCAGGTGGCAACATGGGGCCTAAGCCCCTATTGGAGCGCTGCAGAAATAGTTGGAACTGGCCCGAACGCGCCTGACTTAGACGTCACATGGCCCTGAACAAAAAGACCATCGCCCTAGCAGCGATCCCCGTCGTAGCCGTCGGTTGGTTCCTCTTCCGCCCTGAACTACTCTTTATTAACTCTACGGTCAATGAGACGCTTCCTGTTTCAAATTCCAACGAAACTAAGCAAACTTTGAAGACAGGAGAGTTCACGTCCTACGGTCACGAAACTAAGGGTAAGGCCGAAGTAGTCCGGGTTGGTGAAAAGACCTACTTAAGACTTAGCGAATTCCACACTTCCAACGGTCCAGACGTTCACGTCTACCTTGTAAAGGGCAATGACGGAAGCCAGGCAGGCGTCGATAAGAACGGGTTCTTGGATCTCGGAACCATCAAGGGTAACCAGGGCGACCAGAACTACGAGCTTCCGTCCGGGACAGACCTCAAACAGTACGGTGCCGTCGCCATCTGGTGCAAACGATTCTCCGTCAACTTCGGCGGATCGAACCTGAAAGAAGTCGAAAAGACCTCTTTCCGCTCAGATGCCGGCTTCACATTAGCCTCCTATGACCGAATCGTAGTCACGGATGGCAAGCTTTCAAATGGCGGCAAAGCAGCCCTGGTCGAAGACGGCGGAAAGCGAGCAACCGAATTCACGGGCCTCAAGCTCGACACCGCAGGAACCGCATTTATTGTGGAACTGGAAAACGCTCCGACGTATTCACAGTTCTTGAAAAGCAAAAAGGTAAAGCTCGGAGAAATCAAGTCCGGAAGCAAGAACGCAAAGTTCCCCACTTCTAAAGACTTAGACATCTGGCTCTACCGAACCATCGTCATCACGGATAAAGCTGGCAAGAAGATCCTCGGTACCGCCGAACTTCGATCTGCCCAAGAGCGCAACCGTAAAGAAGAGTCTTTCCTCTTCGCCTAATCGATTTAACCACTCAAACCCTGTTCCAAAAACTGTTCCAAGGAAAAAACCATGAACCTCAACAACCTCTCCAAATTCGTCATCGCTTCCGTCGCTTTCTCCGCTTTCGCGGTCGCTTCGGCAACTCCCGTAACCGTCCTCGCCAAGACCCAGGACATGATGAACGACTCGATGATGATGAACTCAAGCAAGTTCAAGGGCATCGAAGTCAACAAGGGCTCGGTTTCCGCAAAGGTCACCGACAAGGGAATCGTCCTCATGCTCAGCAAGGACTTCACCCTTCCAAAGACCCCAGCGCCACACTGGCAGATCGTTGACTCCAAGGGCAACACCTACCTTCTCAAGCAGCTCAAGATTGCCGGCAACAAGATGAACCGCATGGTCACCGTGCCTAGCTACATCGCCGACGTGAAGTCAGTGCAAATCTGGTGCTCGTTCGCTGAAGTCAACCTCGGAGAGGCCACGTTCTCGAAGGCGGTCAGCCGATAATTCGGTAGCCTGAAAGGACGGGGGCCAGCTGGCCTCCGTCCTTTCGCTTTGGAGATGCCAATGAATCCGCAAGCAACCTTCGAATCCTTGCTGAAGCCACACCAAGAAGTGGCTTATCGGTACGCCTTTCGGCTCACCGGGAATGCAGACGCCGCCATGGATTTGCTCCAAGACGCCGTTCTCCTTGCCTACAAAGCAATCGAGTCGTTCCAGCCGGATTCAAACTTCCGTGCGTGGTTCCTGCGAATCTTGACGAATCGCTTTTATCGAGTTTCTCAACAGAACAAACGACACCAGACGGAGTCGCTAGACGATGCCCCTGATCTGTATTTGTACGATCAGGCCGCTAGACTCGGGCACACGATGGAAGGAGACAATCCGGCCGCCGCGATTCTCGATAAAATGGATCAGGAAACCGTACGCGATGCGATTGACCGACTGTCTGATGACTATCGCACCGTCGCAATCATGCATTATCTAACTACGATGCCTTATGAGGACATCGCCGTAGCACTAGACATTCCCATCGGAACCGTCCGGTCGAGACTGCATCGCGCAAGAAAGCAACTTCAAGTTTCACTTTGGCAACTAGCCGTAGACCGAGGACTTATCTCGGAGGAAATCAACTCATGAATCAACCATTCACTTGTGGCGAGGTCTTTGAAAGACTTCAGGACTACCTAGACCGCGAACTCTCCGCAGAAGAGATCGCCGCGGTCGACGCTCACCTTGAGAACTGCACAATGTGCTCAGGCGAGTACCGGTTCGAGGCCAACGTGCTGCGGTACGTCGCACAAAACTTGGCCGAAGTTCCAGTTCCTGCGGACTTAAACGATCGCCTTTCGTCAATGCTCAAGGCCGCCTGAGGATCACTCGGCCGGCGGCACGAACTTCAGGCTTACGCCATTAATGCAATAGCGTAAGCCCGTTGGCGTGTGAGGTGCATCCTGAAACACATGCCCGAGGTGACCGCCGCATGCCGCACAAACCACCTCGACTCGGTGCATTCCGTGGGTGAAGTCTTCGATCTCTTTCACCGTTCCCGCTTCTGCTGCCTCATAAAACGCGGGCCAACCGCAGGCGCTAAAGAATTTCGCGGTGTCTTTGAACAAGGGGGTTTCGCAAGCCGCGCAAAGATATGTCCCCTTGGGCGATTCCTTCCAGAGCTCGTGGGTGAACGGTCGCTCGGTGCCCTTCTCGCGCAACACCCGGTACTGCACCGGGTCTAGCTGCTCCCGCCACTCTTCTTCTGTTTTCTGAATTCGGTACTCGCTCACAACCGTAGTTTACGCCGCGGCTCTCGGCTTTGATCCGGCAAAGCGGGCATACGAAGTCAAAAACACGCCCGAGATCACGACCGCAATCCCGATCCACTGCACCACGTTTAGGGTCTGTCCGAGTACCAGCCAAGCCACAAAAGCTGCAAAGATCGGCACGAAGAACTGGTATCGCGTTGCCATCGCCGGGCCGACTTGTTTCACCCCGAGATAGAAGCAAACAAAGGCAATCGTGCCGGAGCCGACCGTGATCTGCACTAGGTTAATCCAGGTTTGCGGGGTGAGGCTGCTCCAGGCCACGGCCATCGAATCTTGCAGTCCGAACGGCAACAGGACGAGCAAAGCCCCGGGCATCGAAGCGGTGAAGAGCGGCAGCGCCTCATATTTCGCCAAGAGTGGGCGCATCTGCATTGTGCTGAGGGCCCAAACCACTGCTCCGGTAAACACCAGGGCATTCCCCAAAAGCGACCCGTTGCCTGTCGCCTTCACACCGCCGAGAATAACTGCGGTGACCCCACCAAAGGCCACGACGGTGCCCGCCATCGCAAGCGGCTTGGGTTCTTCGATCTTCGCGATCAGCGAAAAAATGTACGTGAGCAATGGGGTCGTGGAGAGAAGGATCGCCCCCTCCGGCGCCGTGGTTCTTCGCATTCCCTCTAAAAAGAAGATCATGTAGACCCCCATCGACACGAGTCCGGCAGCCCACACCTTGACTCGATCAGACGGATCAACCTTTACCGGTCGTTTGAGCACCGCACAAACAAGGTGCAAAAGCGCCCACATCGCCAAATAGCGAACCAGCGCGAGGGCTGCGGGCGTCACTTGTTGGTACACCAACTTTACGGAAACGAAGTTGTAACCCCAAAAAAGCACCGTGACCACGAGCGGCCAGCAAAGACGTCCCGCCGGTTGGAGACCTTTGCGTTCAAAACTCATCGCTTAGTATCGCGGATTGAAAAATTGAATCGGAGCCAAAATTAGTACGGCTCAAATGCATTTTCGATTGCGAGGTTGCCATCTGCAATCGCTCCGATGCGTTCACGCGTGATCATCATCCGTGAACCCGGGCGCTTAAGCGCCCGTAAACCCGCTCGGTCAAATGCCACACCGAGTCTCCGCATCCGCTCTTTCACCGATCCATGTTTGCTGCTGAGCAGACTACAAACCTCAAAAACGTCAGTGCGCCAGCCAGCACCTGACCGCTTGAATGTGATTCTAGCAACTACCGCTCCCGTATGGCTGGATTTGGCATCAACGACTACTTGGTTCTCCTTCGACCACCCTGGCGTACCGAAAGATTTCGGTGGATCTACTTCGGAATAGCTGAGGTTCAGAAGTTCTGCTGGCAGTGCCCCCAGCATGCCTTCGATGAATACTCTCGAACGGATCGTATCCAGTTCATTCTCCGCAACAATTTCCGGATCGAGGAAGTCAACGAGCGCTTCAGCATTTTTTGCTTTGACTGCTGAGAAGAACTCGTTTAGAATGGGTTGCGTATCGACCGAGGATCTGCATCCTTGAGTGACGCTGAGCGCTACAACACCCAAGAGAATCGCGATGCTAACCGTGGAAATCTTCATGACACGTTCGAATTGCAATTGTTTTCTCGCCCAGCTCGTCCAACACTGGGGCCGACAGATCCGGGCAAATAGCTTCGGCATCGAAGCGGAATGCAAGTAAACACTTGAGCAGTTCGCAGTGAAAAGCTTATGCTCTGAATCCCTATTCCAAGCCTCGGAACGGAAACGTTGGTTCTTGTGTTCGATTCAGAACGCTTCTTCCCTTATGCAAAGTGCCATCAAATCTGACTTCTATGTAAAAGGGATGAGCAAAATCTGGATTAACACTCAGTTCTTCAAACCTATGAATCAAGTCGTCGTGGACGGGACAGAACATCGCGGGCATCGAAAGTCCATGCTTGGCAAAAGTCGCTCGAAACTGGACGGCCTCCGGGCCATTAGTGGTTAGCAAGTCTAAGTCAAGGTACGAGAACGTTGTGGTTGCGAGGCGACCTCGTTCTGCCTTCGGTAAGGTTGGACAGTACAGAATCTCTGGGCTCTTGATATAATTTTGCCGCAACGCCAAGTAGCCAGAAACTGCGGGATAAAACGGCAGCGGTCCGCGATCTGGCTGGCTTCCTCCCTGATCGGCTTCGTAGAGCAAGAGAGCAACTCTCAGCTGCGATAAGTTGCTGAGGCAAGCTGCTTTTCGGCTCGCCTCCTGTGTTGGCTGCGCAATTTTGAAGCCGATGGCGGCGACCACAAGGATGATGACCATCACCACGATCACTTCCATGACCGTGAATGCCCTTTTAGAACCTGCAAACAAAGTCTCTTCCTCCCGTCTCAACGATAAGTGCCGCTGAACGAGAGTGTCTTTAGGCCAACGTACATTGATGCTAATAATTAGTAATCGCCTGCACAGTGAAGCCATCAGCGTCTCGCAAGGACATTCTACTGTTCAAGTCTTAGAAGCACCATGCCACAAAAAATAGGTATAGATACTCACGGACGTGTGATAACGGTTCTGTTGGATTTTTTGGTTCCACACGCTCCACCGCCGCAAGTTGATGTATCGTTGTACGTCTACAGGAAAGGAAAGCGATGATTTCGGATCAAGCCATTGGTAATTTCGGAGCCGGGAAAAAGTTTCGGCTCATTCTCCGCGAATCAGGGATGGTTCGGGAACTCGGCGGCGAGGACATGTCCATCGCGGTGCAAATCGTCGACAGCATCTTCATGAACGCGCTTGATACCGGCACGTCGGATATCCACTTGCAGCCGGAACGAGAGCAGCTCAAGATTCGCTTCCGACAGGACGGCGTTCTCCACGAAACCGGACAGCTCCCGCCCGAGCAAGCGCAAAACGCCCTCGCCCGATTGAAGCTCGCCGCTGGAATGCGAATCGACGAGAACCGCGAACCGCAAGACGGACGAATTGACATGGAGTACGGCGGACGCCGGCTCTCCGCTCGTGCTTCTTGCATCCCCTGTCTCAACGGCGAGAAGTTCGTTATGCGACTTCTCGACCCGAACGCGATGAAGGTGGATCTGGCGAAGCTCGGAATGCCGGAAGACGTGCTCCGCAAGTGGAGCCGCGTCATCAAGGTGCCCTACGGCCTCATTCTAGTCACGGGTCCAACTGGTTCCGGAAAAACCTCGACGCTATACGCATCGCTTCAACAGCTGGATGCCCGCAACCGGAACATTGTCACCGTCGAAGACCCGATTGAATACGAATTCGACCACAACATCGCCCAGGTTCAAGTTTCGGAGAAACTGACCTTCCCGAAGGTCATGCGAACCTTCCTTCGACAAGACCCCGACGTCATGATGGTCGGTGAAATGCGAGACGCAGAAAGCCTTGCTATCGGCATCCAAGCGGGCCTCACCGGTCACTTGGTCCTCAGCACCCTTCACACCAACAACGCCATCGAAACGGTTGGCCGAATGGTGGACATGAACGCCGAGCCGTACTTGGTCGCCGGCGTTGCCGTTGCCATCCTCGCCCAGCGCCTGGTGCGTCTGAACTGCGGCAAATGTCGACAGCGCTACACGCCAAGCGCGGATGAGATCGAAACGCTTAAGCTCACGGCCCAAGAACTCGAAGACGGCAAGTTCGCGAAGGGCGTCGGCTGCGCCGATTGTCGCGGCACCGGATACCGAGGTCGACTCGGAGTGTTTGAGCTACTGCTCGGAACTCCCGAAGTCCGCGCCGGAATCGCCCGCAACGCGACCTTCCCAGAAATGGCCGAAATCGCCGCCCGCCAAGACTTCCGCAGCATGATGCAAGACGGAAAGTTCAAGGTGATGCAAGGCTGGACAACGCCCGAGGAAGTCATCAAGGCCGTCTACACGCAAGCGATCGACTAAGATCGCCTGTTACGTTGCTCTCCGCCTTTGCGGTGGAGAGCAACGGCCTACTTCTGAACAAATCTAACCGGAAAAGTAATTCTTCGGGGATTAAGGTCAAAGGTCGTTCCTGGGTAACTCGTGTACTCACGGCTGACTTGCAACCAAGCCGCAACCAAATAGGGATTGATTGCCCCAAAGCACGTTGCGCTGAAGACAAAATCGAGCGGCACGTTTCGAAGCTTCTCAACCTCATTGACGACCGTCGCATCCAACAAAGCGATGCCAGACTTCGCAACGTCGGTGTGTCGAAATCCCGTCCCAGCCTGCAAAAGTGCACCCCGACCGTCCGAAGACCCATGCCCGTAGATCATGACGGCGTCGGCGCTGGCCATTGCGGAAAGGACCATTTCTACGGACGGCTCGATCAACTCTCGAATGATGTAGCGACGACCGTGCCGAAGGCGCTGTTCGAATCGAAACCAGTGCCAGTAGGCAAAGATCAGGCCGAAGCTCCCGGTGCAGTCTCCGCGGATCAGCAGGAGCGTTCGCTTCACTTCTTCTTGTTCAGGCTCGCGGAATCGCGCACCACGAGTTCGATTTCGGTGCCCATGTAAGCCTTTATGTTCCGCCCGCGAAGCATCCGATCCATGCGCCTACCGACCCCGTTTGCCACCTGAGCGAGTTCCTGAACCGCTGCAATCGCCAGCTCCGCTTGCCCGGTCGCCAAACTGGCGACGCCGCCCGTTCCCTTCAGCTGTTTCAGCAATTGGTTCACTTCGCCGAGTTCCTTTTGCTTCAAGATGCGCTCGGTTGATTGAAGCTTCAGGTTGCCCGCGAGCCCTTCAAGTAGCGGACTTAAATCCTCTTCCCGCAAATCGGGATCGGATTCCAACAGCTTGGTTCGGAGCTTCGTCAGCGCCTCTTCTAAGGCAGGATTCTCGGCGGCTGCCTCCGGTTGTTGATCTGGTGTCGTGTTATCGCGATTGAACTCAAACTCGTCCGAATCTGGGCTGCCGCCGATTGGAACGGTTTTCCCGTCGGCCAGGATCGCCTCTTTGAACTTCAGATTTAGCCGCGCCGGCCGCTGCATTAGGCCATCCAGCGAGCCTTCCCGGCGACTCCAACTGACTTCACCAATAACTACGGACCCCTTCGGGATCGCGACCGTGCCATCAGATTGAACGTCCTGATTCACCATGAACGAGACTTTGGTGCCCGTCGGCGTTCCACCCGATTCCAGCTCTTGCATCAGGGTCAGCGGAACCTGTGTCCCGGCCGCCAGGTTTATCGGTGCGCTCTTGCCGCCAATCTGGGATGAAACCGACTTACCCACGTTTGGCCGGACCAGGAATGCGTAGCCCACCCCCGCAACGACCAAGCCGACAATCGCAAGCGGAAACCATTGCTTATTACTATTCATCCCGAACCGCATAATAAACGCATGGACGGTGTTGGCGATACGCTTTCGGGACAAGCGGGCCTATTGACCGAACTTTTGGCGGAGGTCGCGAATCCGATTCTCAGAGAGCTCGGCATCTCTCGGGCGACGTTTGACCTCATCTCTGCCGTGGCAGGCGCAGGGGACGCCTCCCAGGCCGAGCTCGCGCGACGCCTCGGAGTCGCTCCGGCCACGATGAGCGAAGCCGTTCAAAAGACCATCCAAGCGGGCCTGATCGAGCGTAGTCCCGACCCCGCCGACGCCCGCCTCAAGCGCATCAGCCTCACAGCCAAAGGCCGAGCCGTCATCCGAACGACATTCCAGAGCATCAAGGCTGCGGAACGAGAAGCCCTAGAGCGCATTCCCGCCGAAGACTGGGAGAACGCTTTGCGAACGCTTCGAACCCTAAATCGATCCCTTGCGGAAATCATCGCTAAAAAATCTCAAAACTCTTAGCGTTAGGTGCTTACAAGCTGGGTCAGCCGTCATACACTGAAAGCGTGTCGTAGGGAGGCGATCAGTGATACGAATCATCGGGGTTCAGCGAAATCAAACACCCAATTCTGAATTCATTCTTCTTCAGAATCAGGGGTCGATGCGGATCAACATCCGGGGCCATGCCATCGTTTCTGACCTATCCATCGATTCGATCGCGGGCCTAGCGAACGGTCACGTGTTCCACGACGACATCGGGGTCCCGCCCGGAATGTACGTTCTGCTTCGCACTGGTTTTGGGGAGCCCCGATGGGGCCGAACCAAGGAAGGTGCTCTGGTCTATCACGCTTTCATGAACCGCGACCAATCGGTGTGGGGTGAGGGCTGCGGCCCGATCCACGTGCTTTCCATTCAGCACTCGTACGTGGAGCGACCGACCCCTATTTCGATTCGTTAGCCCAGCTGATCCCGGCTTCTAGCCCACGATCCAGCACGACCTTGATGCTCATTACGGCATGGTCAATTGCGCTGTTAATGATGTCTCGCTCATCTGGCGGAAACGTTCCGAGCACGTGATCGATGGTTTGCGTCTTACCGACGTTTCCGATTCCGATCTTTAGGCGGGGATACTCCTCGGTTCCCAGATGCTGAATCAGGCTCTTGTGACCGTTGTGCCCGCCGGCGCTTCCCTTGGGTCGCAAACGGTTCTTCCCGACTGGCAAATCTAGGTCGTCGGCGATGACCAGAATCTTTTCGGGCTTGATGTCGAATTGCTTTGCCAAAGGTGCCACAGCTTGCCCGCTGAGGTTCATGAAGGTCAGCGGTTTAACCAAAACCACCGTCGTGTCCTCGACGACCCCAATTCCAAACCGCGCCTTATGCTTGCTTTGATCCAGCTTGATTCGGTGGTCGTCGGCGAGGTGGTCAATGACCTCAAAGCCGACGTTGTGCCGAGTGCCACGGTACTCGGGTCCGGGGTTGCCGAGACCAACGATCAGCCACGTTGGCGGACCGACGGGCACCACTTTACGGCGAAACACGAGACGCCACCACTTTTTCGCCCGGTGCCGTTTCTGGCTCCGTCGCGACCAGCTTGCCCTGACTCAGGAGCACGAGCAAAACGATTCCAAGCACGATTCGATAGCCAACGAATATTCCGATTCCCTGCTTCTGGATCACCTTTAGCAACAGAGCGATACTGGCGTATCCGACCACGAACGAAACGACTGTGGCCACCAACGCTGGCATCAAAAGCGGGCCAAAGATTTCCTTTCGCTCCGAATAGAGCTCGTAAACTCCTGCCGCCGTGATGCTCGGAATGCTCAGCAAGAACGAGAATCGCGCGGCGGTGGTTCGATCGAGACCCTGGAACAGCGCGCCGGAAATCGTGCTGCCACTTCGCGACATTCCGGGCAGCAACGCGAGCGCCTGCCAGCAACCCACGATGATCCCATCTTTGACCTCGAGATCCTCCTTTCCACGGTTCTGCTTGCCAACTTTCTCTGCGATCAGCATGACCACGCCCATGAAAATCAGAGTCCCGGCAATAACGTAGAGCGAGCGCACCTGGTTGCTCTTGATCAGGTCCTTGAGCGCAAAGCCGATGATCAAGATAGGCAAGGTGCCATAAAAAGCCCCCCACGCCAGCTTCGCCTCTGGAGTGTCCCGACCTTCGCCGCGCAGGCTCTTAAAGAATGCCGAGAGTGCTTGGGCAATGTCGCTTCTAAAGAAGATCAGGACCGCCAAAACCGTGCCGAGCTGAATGACCGCGGTAAATCCGGCCCCCGGATCAGGCTTGCCCAACAGCGCGGGCAAAATGCGCAAGTGCGCCGTGCTGGAAATTGGAAGCCATTCCGTCAGTCCTTGAACAATCCCGTACAAAATCGCTTCGATTAAATCCACATCGTCTCCGGCGGCGACTCAATTCCGAGTCGCCGCAAGATGATGTACCGAATTCGCTCGCTGGCGCGACCGTCTCCGTAAGGGCTTACCGCGTTTGCCATCGATTTGTAAGCCGATTCATCCTGTAGGAGAAGTTTGCCGGCAGCATAAATCACGGCTTCGTCGGTTCCAACGAGCTTCGCCGTTCCGGCGGTGACGCCCTCTGGTCGCTCCGTCGTGTCTCGAAGGACCAGGACCGGGATGCCGAATGCTGGGGCTTCTTCCTGAACTCCGCCGCTGTCCGATAGGATCAAAAAGCTGCGCTGCATCAGTTTCACAAACGGCGCGTAGTCCGGCGGCTCGATGCAGCGAATCCTTGGATGGTCGCCGAGGATCGGCAGCAAGGTCTCGCGAACAACCGGGTTCGGATGCATTGCAACGACGAGCAGGACATCCTCAAATTCGTTGACCAACCGCAACGCCGCTCGGGCGATCTGAGCCTGTGGCTCACCCCAGTTTTCCCTTCGATGCGTGGTGAGCAAGACAACCCGGCCCGTGTGCTCTGGGAACCAGTCCGCCTGGGTTTGCTCGGCGGTTTGCTGAACCGCATCGATGCCGGTGTTTCCACAAACAAAAATGGCTGACGGGTCCTTCCCTTCGCGACGCAGATTGTCGGCTGACCAATCCGTCGGCGGAAAGTGAAGGTCGGCAATCAGTCCGGCAGCGCGGCGGTTGAACTCTTCGGGAAACGGATTCTGTACCGTCTCCGTGCGGAGCCCAGCCTCGACGTGCGCAAAAGGAATACGCCGGTAGAACGCGTTCAGAGCGGCAACAAACGTCGTTGTTGTGTCCCCTTGCGCCACCATCATTGCCGGCTCCAACTCCGCCATCAGCGAATCGAGACCAGCCAGCGCGCGACAAGTCACTTGAGACAGCGTCTGCCCGTGCTGCATGATGTCCAGATCGTGATCTGGCGACACGCCAAACGCGGCTAGCGCACTGTGCAAGATCTCACGGTGCTGGCCCGTGGAGACCAGGATCGTTTCAATGGCATCGCTCTTCCGGAGCGCCAAAACGACCGGCGCGACCTTGATCGCCTCCGGGCGCGTACCGACGACGAGAACGACCTTTGGCTTAGGCATAAAACTTCACGATGATCAGAAGCGCGGCGCACAGGAGCGCGGTCACGGTGTACAGAACCCAAACCGTTTGCCGCTGTGAAAGCCCGTGCCCAAGCAAGGTGTGGTGGACGTGCCGCTTGTCTGCGGTAGTGATTGGAACGCCGCTTTTCCAGCGTCGGAAGATGACGAAGAACGCATCAAAAATCGGCACTCCGAACGCAAGAACCGGGATGAGAATCGAAACCGCCGCCGCTGTCTTAAGCGCGCCGACGATACTGAGACACGCCAACGTAAACCCAAGAATGTAGGCCCCGCCGGTCCCCATGATGATCTTCGCTGGGTTGTAGTTGTGCCGGAGGAACCCGAGCGACGCGCCTGCGATGCTAGCGGCGATAATCGCCACGCGAGGCTGCTCACCGTAAGCAGCAACTACCGTCAGCGTCGCGGCGGTGATCGTGGCGATTCCCGAAGCCAAGCCGTCCACGCCATCGATGGTGTCCATCGTCTTGGTCACGATAAAAATGTAAATGGCCGTGATCGGGAACGCGGCCCAACCGAGAATCAGATAGCTTGGAGGCGAGGATAGCGGAATCACCAGCGAGCCGATCTGCACTCGGCCGATGCTGCCAGTGAACAACTGAACGACTAAGCCTGCGCCGAGAAGCGCGATGAGCTGCTTGCGAGCCGAAAATTGCTTGAGGTCATCCATCGCCCCAAACGCGACGAGACCACCTCCAACGACCAAAATCCCGATCAGGTAGCGCGGAAAAGGCTCGGTGGTCGGAAACGCGAACGGCAGTACTACAAGCAGAGAGGCAAGGATGCCGAGGTAAATCGCAATCCCGCCCCATCGAGCGAGTGGCTCTTTGTGAATGCGGCGGTCGTCCTGTTTAGGGTCGTCGACCGCACCGTACTTGAAAGCCAGCGTTCGCATCCAAGGGGTCGCAAACCAGCTCACCAACAGCGCGACAAAGCCGGTGAGCAATGGCGCACGAAAGCCCTGGAGAATGCCGCTCTTAGCTTGCGCCATCAGATCGGCGAACTCAAACATTCAAATCCACCGGCTCCAGCTCTCCATCCCGAAATCGCAAGACTTCAATTTTCGACTCTCGGAAAAGCTCCTTGCTAAAGTCGTCTGGATAGTCGCCCTCATAAATCACTCGATTGATGCCGCCGTTGATGACCATCTTCGCGCAAGCGTTGCAGGGCTGGCAGGTCACATACATTGTCGCACCGTCGCAGGAAATTCCAAACTTTGCCGCTTGTAGAAGGGCGTTTTGTTCGGCATGCAGCGAGCGAATGCAGTGTCCGGCGCGCAAGCAACCCTTCGGCCAGTCGTTGATTCCGCCATCTTCCGGGCAGTGGGTCAAGCCCGAAGGGGCGCCGTTATAGCCAGTCGCCAAAATGTGTCGATCTTTGACAATCAGTGCGCCTACCGACCGCCGAGGACACGTGGCCCGCGTAGCCACGAGGTGGGCGATCTGCATGAAATAGGCGTCCCAGCTCGGGCGCTCCAGCATTGCGGTCATTATGAATCAGAGGAAGAGACGGACTTCAGGACCGGTAAGACGTACGGTCCTTTCGGAATCACGCAGATTCGGCTCTCTGGCCCAAAGTCTCGCATACATTCCTCCACCGCCGCTTCCACCGTCGGAGCTGGCCGAACGTGAAGTTGGGCGAGTTCTTCTTGCGATATCCCCGAAGCGACCACGTACACGCAGTGGTTTCGGACCGCTTTCGCGAGCTCCTCAATTTGCCATTGATCCGCAACCCGCTCCCATTCCCCGCTGATCGCGCGTTCAAGCCAAGTCCGGATATCGCCCACGCGGAACAACGCATCCCGAAAATGGTGGTTGCCGATGCCTTCGGAGCACTCCGAAGCGACGATGATCGCTCCTCCCGGTCGCACGATCGGCAACGGGCCGACCATTCCCTTCACCGTTTGGTAGTAGGTCAAATCTAGCGGGTGCCCGCCGCAGGTGGTGACGCAGATATCAATCGGTCCCTGAATCTCCGCTTGAGTGAGCCCCTGAACGTACCGAACGCCAGTCTCCCAGGCTTGCTCCATGTCCCCAGCAAAAACCTTTGCGATTTTCTTCTCGTTGTCTAGAGCGACGTCCACGATGAAATCTGGTCGGCATTGGTTCGCGATCCAAGTGGCTTCAACGTGCACCGGGTTGTCCTCAATCACTCCGTTTGTTGCCAGTGGATCCTCTAAAAACTGCGGCGAGTGCCATGCCTGAATGGTCTCCAAAGCCGCCACGCCAGGCATGACCATCTTTCGTCCACCCGCGAACCCCGCCATGAAGTGCGGCTCGATCATCCCGGCGGTGATCTTCAAATCGGCGTGTACATAGTGCCGGTTGAGCCAAATCGGGACGCCGTTGGGTGAAACGCCGAGGTGGACCATGTCGTCGGTGTCCGTGCAAAAGTGGTTGATGATCTCGCACTCGGCCATCACGCGGTCCCCGAGCATGTTCCGGAGTTCCTTTTCGTCATTGGGTCGATGCGTTCCCGTTGCGATCAGCACCTTAACCTTGTTCGAAGCTACTCCACCCAGTTCAAGGGCATCGAGAACCTCGCTCAGCACGATCGGATTCGGTACAGGGCGAGTGACATCGCAAACAACGATGCACGCATCGGTCTTTCCCTGGGCAAGCTCCGTCAGTGGGCGGGCTCCAATCGGGGTCTGAATTGCCGTCCGTACTGCTTCCGCTGCATCCGCAGCTCTCACCGCCTCTTGCAGTCGAAGAACGCCGACGACGTTCTTGTCGGGTAGTTCCACCTCCAAGCCATTTTTGCCGTACTCCAGCCGAACCTTCATCGTTGCCATCTTACGCGACACAATGATTAGAGATGGTAGTAGTTGTCGGCGCGGGGTTCGCCGGAGTCGAGGCGGCATGGGCGCTCGCATCGCGCGGAGTGTCAGTTCGTCTGTTCGAAATGCGCCCAGTGGTGCAAACTCCCGCCCACACAACGGACTTTTTTGCCGAGCTTGTCTGCTCGAACTCCCTGAAATCGAACTCTGACACTTCCCCGGCAGGACAACTGAAGAACGAAATGCGAGCGCTTGGCTCGGTCGTGCTGGATATCGCTGCGCAGCATCGAGTCCCAGGCGGCGAAGCCCTGTGCGTGGACCGAGAGGCGTTTGGCCAAGCGATCACCCAGGCCCTCTCAAATCATCCGCTCATCACCATTGAGCGCTCCGAGTTCACCCCTGACGCCTGTACCGCTTTCCTAAATTCGGGTCAGAAGGTCATCCTCGCAACCGGCCCCCTTACCAGCCCCGACCTCGCGGCTTGGCTGGCCCAGATCACGGGACGAGCAAATCTGTACTTCTACGATGCAGTCAGTCCCACAGTGGACGCGGCATCTTTAAATCGTGACGTGGTCTTCGCACAAAGCCGATACGACAAAGGCGAGGGTGACGACTACCTCAACTGTCCTTTCGACAAGGAAGAATACTTTGCCTTCGTCGAGGCGCTCGTCGCGGCCGAGCGAGTCCCGATCCGCGCCTTTGAAGCCGGTGGAAAGCGTGACGCAACTCAAGATGAGCTCGAAGGTCCGTTCCTCGAAAAGATCAAGTACTTCAGCGGCTGTACGCCGATTGAAGCCATTGCCGAAAAGGGACCGCGATCCCTTGCCTTTGGCAATTTCAAGCCGATGGGGCTCACGGATCCCCGCTCTGGCCGCCGACCATACGCCGCGCTCCAGCTTCGCCCGGAAAACAAGGAAAAGACCCTTTACTCCCTAGTCGCTTGCCAAAACCGGCTGAAGTGGGGCGAGCAGAAGCGAGTATTCCAAATGGTCCCCGGCATGGAAAAGGCGGAGTTTGTGCGTTACGGCGTCATCCATCGGAACACCTATGTCGAGGCGCCGAAAGTGCTTGACCCGATCCTCCAAATGACCGATGTTCCGAACCTCTTCATCACCGGTCAGCTCACGGGCGTAGAAGGGTACGTCGAAAGCGCGGCAATGGGCATCCTCACCGGCTTGCACGTTGCCCGATTGTTGAATGGTCAGAGCATCGAACAACCACCCAGATCGACCGCCTACGGTTCTCTGATGGCGCATTTGGCCGACGACACGCCGCGAGAGTTTGCGCCAATGAACATTAACTGGGGCTTGTTCCCGGAGATCGAGTTGAAGGACAAAAGCTTGCGCCGAGAGCAGAAGCTTCAGGCCGCAAAGGCCGGGCTGGATGACTGGTTGACGCGCCTGTCCGCCGGAGGCTAGCGGCACTTTTGAACTCGAAACTCAGTTAGTCATAATGAAGAGCCAATTTTGAAGAAGCGTCCATCAAAAACCGTCAACCGGAAATCGGGCAACGAAAAGCCAGCTTGGAAAAAGGCCCTCGGCGTTTTTGGTTACGTTCTCTTCCTGGCCGTTGTCCTAAGCGTCGGAACGATTGCCGGCTGGGCCATGAAGAGCCGCATGTTTCGCGCGCTTGCCGCGCAAGCGTTTCAGCCTAAACCAGCAAAGGAAGTCTTTAACGACCAAGACGGTATCACCATGCTGGTACTTGGCACCGATGAAGATCGAAAATGGGGCGGAGTCGAACGGTTTACCGACGATGGCTTTGTGAGCAAACCAGGAACGGTTATTAAAGGTTCTGCTCGCGCGGACATGATTTTAGTCGCCCGCCTGAACTTCCGGGATAACACGATCACTGGAATCAGCATTCCCCGGGATGTGTACACCCAAGTACCCGGCTACCGAGCAAGAAAAATCAATGCCTACTACCGCGTTAACGGTGCCGAGGACGGACCGAAGCACATGCGAAACGCGGTTGAGCACGTTTTGAAAGGGGTAAAGATCGACAAAACGATCGTGCTCAACTATCAAGCGTTTCAAGACATGGTGGACATTGTCGGCGGGGTGCCAATCACCGTCGACAAGAAGATGGATTACGACGACAACGCTGGGAATGTCCACATCCACTTGCAGCCCGGTCGACATGTATTGAACGGTTACGATAGCTTGATGTACGTTCGATTCCGCAAAGGAAACGAAGGTGGAGGAGACAGCGACTTCGAACGACAGAATCGTCAGAAGCAGTTTTTGGTCTCGTTCAAGAACTCAATCATGCGCGATCCGTTGCGCCTCCCTCAGGTCATGGACAAGGCGGTAGAGGTGCTCGGAAATTCTCTCTCAGAGGACCAGATCGCCAGCGTTGCCTACTTCGCGCGGGGAGTAAAGCCGGAAACGATCAAAATGGGTCAGGTGCCAGTTAGACCCGGTCGCGGCACAAATTTATTGGTTAACGAACGGGAACTTTCTGCGAAGCTCGTAGAGTTCAACTTACTACCTCCATCCAAGGTGAGCCGACAATGAGCGAGAATTCCGCATTTGATCCCCAAGCGACAGAAGATGATGCTGCCGCCCGTAGTCAGTACATGTCCGTTAAGGACTGGCGCATTATCCTCATTGGCCTCGCCGTACTAGCAGTTGCACTCTATCCCATCTATCAAATCGGAAAAGAGAAAAGCGAAAAAGCGCAATGCGTCGGAAACTTCAAGGCAATGTTCACGGCGCTGGGCTTATACGCTAAGGACCACGATGATGGCCTTCCGCCAGCCTTTCGTGCCAACGGCGACGGAACGCCTAGCCTCGGCGAAAGCGGCCTAATTTACAGCTGGCATTCTGACTTGGCACCCTACATGAACACGCGTGCCAGCTTTGTCTGCCCATCCGCGCATCCGGATGAAATCATCACGGTTGAAGATCCGCTCGATTCGAAAAAGACGATCAAAGCCTCATACGGCATGTATCTTCCCTACTCTGCGGAGAAGATCTTCAACATCGAATCGCCGGACACGACGATTATCATCGCCGAGACCTCTTCTGCCGGAGCCAGCGATTCGTATGACCCACTGCCGTTCAAATCTGAATCCGGTGAAGCCATTCCCGATGGTGTCGTCATTGGATTCGACAACGACAACTTCTTCCCGAACAAGAAGACTAAGGCGGTAACCCGTCTTGCCTTCCGGAAGTCCAGCACCGGCGTGTTTGACGGTGCGATTGGCCGTCACAACGAGGGCATCCACGCCCTGACTGCAACCGGCGAGCTCGTGATCCTCAAGCCAAAGGAAGCCGTCGTTCGCTTGAACCGCGACGGGACTCCCCTTGGCCGCTGGACTGTTCCGGCCCGAACCCTCGTTAAATAGCCGCCGCAAGCTCGGCAAGCTGCTTCGCACGCTCGGCGTCCGTGCCGGATAGCATGGTGTCGATGTACAACCGCCACGTCTCCACATGAACGAGCGCCTCACCTGGCGCGAGTTTCACGAGCGGACTTAGGGTCTCGATTTCAATCATGTCCTCGTTTGTGAAGGTCTCGAAGTTGCAACCCATATCGGTGTGAGCCTCGCCTGGCGAAACACTAAATTTCTTGACCAGCAAATGCCCGTCGCTTTCCGCCGCGGCGTAGCCCTGAATCAGGAACGTACCGATCTTTACTGGCCCGAGCTGTGAATCTTGACGCAACGACGCAAGCTCATCTCCCCAGGTCCATCTTGGGTCTCCAATCTTTGTATAACCCCATGTGACCAGCGGACGATTCGGCGTTAGCCGATCCACGTGCCGCTCGAATTCTGGTTGCGGAAAGTGAACCGTTGTTCCGGACTTCATCATCGTAAGTGCCCAGGCCGCCAGTTCTAAATCGTAAGCCGAGTGGTTGGTCACGGTGTGAACCACCGAGTACGACTCCGAACCCAGCGGCATAATCTTAAGCGACTTTTGCACCCCGAATCTATCAACGTGACTGCGGAATGTGAACGCACCACCGACTTCAGTCACCGTTACCGGATCGTTGTCGGGCTGCATACTGCGCGCTGGGCTTTCGGGTGCAATCCACAACCGGTGGCCGCCATAGAATCGGTAACCCTCGCCACCAAGCTGAAGCTTAGATTCGTCGGCCAGGTACAGCAGGTTGGTTCCATCCGCCACACCAAACCAAAGGATTCTTGGCCCGAAAGCTTGAGGAACAGCAAGGGTCGCGCGTCCGCTTGGAATCCAGATGGCGTCGTCGTGACCAGGGAAGGAAGTGTTGGGCATCAACGCGTTCTACCCAATTGAGGCGACTAGAATCGTAGCTGGTAGTTCATTCGCATCGACCAGTTGTTTCGGTCAAAGCCGTTATCGATTCGGTGCTGGTAGCTCAAGTTGCCCAAGAAGAAACTGAGCGACTGGTTTGGCCCGGCCCTTTGGTCGAACTGAACGCTATAGCGATTCTTCGTGCTTCGAAGCACGTTTCCATCGGCCTGTTCAAGTCCGTAGAACAATCGGAGCGGGCTGCCCGAGTTCTCGAACAGCGCCAACGAAACGCCGGCCGTCCGAGCCGTGGCGCCGTTCTGATCGTTCACCAACTCTTGCCAGTTCGCACCAACCGTCATTGCGCTCGAGCGCTTCCAGTTAAGCTCCCACTTGTTGCTTCGCGAAGCCTGCGGCAAGGAGCCGAGGAAAACGTCGGCACGAGCGATTTCTGGATTCGTTTCGATGCGATGCACCAATTCCAGAGCCTTAGCCGGTCGAACCGCAAAGTTGAAGTTGCGAACCATGATCTGGTCGTTCCAAGGCAAGGTTCGAACCTTGTAGAAGACCGACGCGGTGAGCATTCGCTTGTCCGACATGTCGGTATCGAGTCGGAAGATTCGATCGATGCCTCGCGTTCCAGACGTGTGCATTTGGCTCACGTACTGATAGCCCAGTTTGTTGGACCCGAGTTTGCCATCCAAGCTGACCAATCGGTTTTCACGCAAGAAGGTTGAGTAGTCCGAGGCCTGGTCCATTCCGAATCGGAATGAGACTTCCTTGAACATTCCCATTTGAACCGGCTTCGCGGTCGCAAGGCTAAAGTTCGAGAACGCCTGAGTTCGCGCGTTCTGGTCCCATTGGTTAACGCCGTATCCGCCGCCGACTCGCACGCCTTGCAACTCGCTGCCTTGCACCTGACCAATCTGGTCCGGATTCATGTTTCCGTTGGTGTTGCCAATCGCAACGGTTGAGGAAAGCTGTCCAACGTTCTCGCCGACCAACTGTCGAGCGTAGCCATAGCTAATGCGCAGACCTTTTCCAAGATCCCACCAGAAGCCGTAGTTGCGTCGGCGTTCGTCGCGCTCGTCGCCTTCGCGATCCACGTTAACGTCGGTGACGCTCAAGCTCAGGGTCTTCGAAACGCTAGTCGACACCGTGTTCTCGCTCACCTTTTCCGACGTTCCGTCTTGGAAATCCGTATTCGTTTGAGCGGTTCGCAAATCTGTCTTCTGGTTCAGCTTTGTCTGCCAAGCGATGTACTGCTTTCGCGAGTCCAACGCTTTCGTTTCCGAACCATCGAAATCAATCTTTTCGTCCAGGAACGCGATCTGCCCCAGCTTGCCGAAGTCTCGGCTCAAGGAGATGCGCTCAACCACTTCCGCAAACAGGGTCGAGGCCGAAGTGCCTCTAGACCGCTCGTTTCGGGTGTAGTTAACCTGCGTCTTGCTCAGCGGAGACCAAGCAAGATTGTAGGTGCGAATCCGTTCGTCAACGTTTAGCGCTTCGCTCGCCGCGTCGTAGCCAAAAGCTTCGATGTTGAAGTTCGGCATGATCTGCCACTTCAGCGAGGCATCGCGCTGCCGATAGCCCTGCAGAGACATCAGCAGGGCTTTCTCGGAATCAACCAAGCCGTTGAAAGATTGCAGGCTCGAGTCCACTTCACGGGCGTTGAACTTGACTTCGATTTTCTTATCTTTGAACTCGCCGGAAGTTCGGTCGAAGCCGTTCTGTGCCACGCCCGCGGTAGTTCGCGAGAAGGCAAAGTTCTTGTGGCCGCCAAGCGACATCTTGAGCCCGAAGTCACTTCGGTCAAGTCCAGCAACGTTACCAAGCTTCATCTTCTCGAAGCTCATCAAGGAATTCAGTTCGCTAAATCGGTCTCCAAGCTGCTGGCGCCGATAAGTTGCTTCAAACTTGTCTCGATTGACGCTCATGGATTGAACTGAGCCACCATCGGTCTGTCCCGTGAGCTTTAGCTCCGAGAAGTTGAGATTCCATCCTTTGAAGGGTTGAGCGGTGAGGGACGTAAAGTTACGATCGACGCCAGCGCTTTGGCCAAAGTAGTGTCGATCTTCGGGACGCGGCGCAGAACCCGGACCGTACATCCGAGCGATCTGAACAATGTTCTGATCCTTCTCCGCGTCGTTCATCCCATTGAAGCCAGCAAAGCCTTTATCTGCGCTTCGACCAACGGATTCAATGCTCCAAGTTTTCGTCTTCAATGCGATGTTCTTAGAATTGAACGCACCCGCATTAGAAGACAGAGATCTCGAATCAAACGAGAACTCTGTTGCTTTGCCGAAGAGCGAGGTGTTAAGGCTCGTCCACTGCCGACTCAGCCCCGCTTCAAGTCCATAGGTTGCCTTCTCTTGGCCAAGCAAGCTATCCATGCGGCCAAAAGCACTCGAAACGTTTTGGCTGCCAAAGCTCAGCTTCCCGAGCGCCGAAGAAAGGCTCAACTCGCTGCGATCAATCGCCTTGCTTTGCCCAACGTCCTCAATGCGCGAGGAGACGTAGCTAATCTTGTTCGTCTTGCTGGCGAACTCACTTGCCCAATTCTCGCGTCGGATCCCCCGCTCGCGCATGAGCTGCTCGCGGTCTTGCTCAGCAATGTCCTTAAATCGCGCAAACCCAGACTCAACGTACTGGCTACTGAAATTGGCTTTAAAACCGCCCTGGGCGACTCCATAGCTTCTCCAGTCAATCGTTCCCGCTTCGTCCGACACCTTTCGGAAAGACGAGCTGACCGAAGCCGAACCCATCTTGAGTCCGTTCGCGTTGAAGCCCATTCGGGTCAACCCGCGTTCGGATCGCAGTCGGTTGATCGCCGCATCATCAAGCCCAGAATCTCCAAGGGCCGAGAATGAAGTGAAGTTCTTGCTGACGTCTTGGTAGTCCAACGAGACGTTGCCGCCGAGCGCCTTGGTCGACAGGTTCTGAAGGATGAGTTGCGACTTGCCAGTATCGGTGAGAGAGTTGCCACCGGTGTCACCGCGCATGTTCATGCCGGCTCGGTTGCCGGACTGGGAGCGCTCGCCCATCATAAAGACGCCGCTAAGCTTTCCGCCACCGTTCAACTTGAACGCGTTGTTCAAGCCAAAGGTGTTGCCCATGAGCACGCTTCCGTCGCCGGCTCGCTCGGCAACGCCGAGACCGGTCATGAAGCGTAGGCCACCCGGGACGAGATCAAACTTGAATCCAGCCAGCCCCTTAACCGCCTTTGGCGCGTTGGGGTCTGCCTTTTCGTTGTAGCGGTAAGCGACGGTCAGAACGCTTCCTGCCTTCGCGGCAACCTTCAGGTAAATCACGCCCGACTCGTAGTCAATGGCGTAATCCTCAGATGCTTTCAGATTGCGACCATTAAGGTCGATCCTTTCGGACCCCGCGATGATGTTGCCGTAGCGAAGCGGGCATCCGGGAGTGGAAGCTTGGACCGAAACGTAGTCAACGGTAGGCGTTCCACCGATCGCAACTTTGGGAGCATCGGGCACGACTTGAGGCGCTTGCCCAAAAGCAACCGATACGGTTGCGAAGGCAAGCAAACTCGTCCATGTCTGCTTTCGCCGTGCTCCTCTCATTTTCAGATACAGTCCGCCCAATCTAAGTATGGCTCTTCCTGAGCCATTAATTCCTTAAAAGAGCAATTCCCCGAAAGAAATGACGTGCATTCCCGGGCCAAGTTTCGCAACTTGGCCCGCATCCGTGATGTTTCTACGATTTTTTCAGAGTTGAACCCAGGAGCGAGTCTCGCTGGATCGCTCTACCGCATCCAAAACCCGCTGATTTTCGTAGCCATCCACAAAGTTCGGACTGATCGGGCGACCATCTGCCATCGCTGCAAAAGCATCCGCCAGCAGGTTCACAAATGTGTGCTCGTAACCGAGAATGTGGGCCACTGGCCAGTACTGTCCTGCCCACGGGTGAACGCTTTCGGTCGCCTGGATGACGGTAAAGCCCTTACGTCCATCGGCTGCGCCTTCGTTGTAATACTCCAGTTCGTTCATGCGCTCGAGGTTGAAAACAATCGAGCCCTTGGAGCCGTTGATCTCCCATCGGTGATAGTTCTTTCGGCCCACCGCAAAGCGACTAGCCTCGAAGGTACCGAGAGCGCCGTTCTTAAACTTGGCCAAGAACATCGCCGCATCATCCACGGTAACGTCTCCCATCTCCGCCGTAGCCTTTGCGCCGAGGGAGGCATCGATTTCGCCCGCGATCGGTCGCTGCTTCACGAACGTATGCAACAAGCCGCACACTTCGTCGATCTCGCCAACCAAGTGCCGAGCCATATCGATGATGTGCGCGTTGATGTCGCCATGCGTTCCGCTACCGGCGATCTCTTTCTGCAATCGCCAAACCAGCGGGAAGTTTGGATCTGCAATCCAGTCCTGCAGGTAGGTCGCGCGCCAGTGATAAATCGTGCCTAGCTCGCCCGCTTCGATCATCTGCTTGGCGAGGCCGACGGCCGGCGCCTTCCGGTAGTTGTGGAACACGGCGTGAGGAACGGTGTGCTCCATCACGGCTTCCAGCATCGCCTTTGCCTCTGGCAAGGTGTTGCCAATCGGCTTTTCGCAGAAAACCGCCTTACCTGCCGCCGCTGCCGCAATGGCGATTTCGGCGTGCAGATTGCCCGGGGTCGAAATATCGATCACATCAATATCCGGGTTCGCTATGACTTTTCGCCAATCGGTTTCGACGTGCTTCCAGCCGTACTGGTGGGCGGCTTCCTTGACCTTGGCCTCATTTCGGCCGCAGATCGTGTGCATGTGAACCTCCACCGGCAAATCTGGGAAGAAGTTATTGACCTGTCGGTAGGCGTTTGAGTGCGCCTTCCCCATGAACTGATAACCGATTAAACCGACGTTGACTGTTTTCTTTCCCGACATCGTTGTTGCTCCTGAACGAGCCCTTAGTTTGGCCGGAAGCCGAGAAAAAAATCAGTCGTTGTCGCTGTCGGCGTACGGAGAGCTGTAGTTGGGTGGCTCCTTCGTGATCATCACGTCGTGCGGGTGACTCTCTCGAAGTCCGGCATTGGTGATTTTCAGGAACTCGGCGTTCTCTCGAAGTTCGCTCAAAGTGCTCGCGCCCACGTAGCCCATCCCGGAGCGAAGACCTCCGATCAGCTGATTCATCGTGTCGGCAAGCGAACCTTTGAATGGCACTCGTCCTTCGACACCTTCAGGTACGAGGACGCCGCCTTTCTCTTTGACCTGCATGTACCGGTCGCTGCTTCCCTGCCGCATCGCGCCGACAGACCCCATGCCTCGATAAACCTTATAGGCGCGGTTTCGGTAGATCTCAATCTCGCCAGGACTCTCCTCCGTTCCAGCGAACATGTTGCCCATCATCACACAACTTGCGCCGGCGGCCATGCTCTTGACCACGTCGCCCGACGATCTGATTCCGCCGTCTGCGATCGTTGGGATGCCAAGCTCGTTCGCCGCTTCGCAGCAGTCCAACACCGCCGAAAACTGCGGCACACCAACGCCGGCAACAACTCGCGTTGTACAAATCGAACCTGCGCCGATTCCGACGCGAAGCGCATCGGCACCAATCGCGACCAAGTCTCGGACCGACTCCTTTGTGGCGACGTTTCCTGCGACCACCTTAAGGTCGGGGAGTTTGTCCTTCAGCATCTTCAGGCAGTCCATAACGCCCTTCGAGTGGCCGTGCGCCGCGTCGATGACGATGAAGTCCGCACCTGCATCGTGAAGAGCCTTGGCTCTCTCAAATGGCTCTCGCAGTGCACCGATCGCCGCCCCAACAACAAGCCGCCCCTTTTGGTCTTTCGTAGCCAGCGGGTGACGTTGAACCTTCAGGATGTCCTTGATCGTGATGAGGCCGCGCAGTTTGAAATTGTCGTCAACCAGCGGAAGCTTCTCAATCCGGTGCTTTGCAAGCATTTCCTGCGCGGCGGCGAGATCGGTGCCTACCGGCGCGGTGATCAAATCTTCACTCGTCATTCGAGATCGGATCGACGCGGTGTAATCGGTCTCAAATCGAATATCCCGGTTGGTTAGAATCCCGACAAGCGTTCCGTCTTCGTCGATGATGGGGACACCGGAAATATGGAATCTCTCCATCAGGTTCACCGCATCCTGAATCGAGGCGTCCGGCCCGAGCTTAAATGGCTTGGTGATAACGCCGCTTTCGGATCGTTTCACACGGTCGACCTGCTCCGTCTGCTGGTCGATGGTCATGTTTCGGTGAATGACCCCAACGCCGCCTTCTCGTGCGATGGCAATTGCTAGACGGGCGTCCGTAACCGTATCCATTGGCGCAGACACGATAGGCACTCGGAGCCTAATGGATGGGAGGAATTCGGTGGAAAGGTCTACGTCGCTAGGAAGCACCTCGGTCTTTTTTGGGATGAGCAAAATGTCATCAAAGCTGAGGCCTTCTCTAAACGTGGGCATAAGAAATTATGACCGAGACCATCGACTCGTTCGTGCCGCTCCGGCGCCCTCATTGGGATTTCTTGGCGACAGGCTTCAAATCTGAAAGCTTCTGCCTGCATTGATCCTTTCATGGATAGCTAAAAAAGTCAGACACTTTTCTGGATTCGCGCCATTTCTTTCCAAACACTGGCGAAATATCAGTTGAGAAACGTTTCGCGAATCGTTTCTCAAAGTGTCATGGCGGCCACTATCAAAGATATAGCAAGAGTGCTTAACATAAGCACCAGTACCGTGAGCTACGCACTTAACGGCGGCCCTCGAACCGTCCCTGAGGGTGTTAAGGCACGTGTGCTCGCTACAGCAGCAGATCTCGGCTACCGGCCGAATCGACTGGCGAAGTCGATGGTGACGGGCAAGACAAGCACTTTTGGCATCGTTCCGCCCGGTACCTCAATCTTAGCGGCGGCGAGTCCGTACTTCCAAATCGTTCTGAACGGAATTCTTTCAGCGGCGGATGAAGTGGATCACGATGTACTGATCTTTACGGGGTTTAGAGACGGAAACGAGGACCGATTTATTGACAATGTCCTCGACGGTCGAGTTGATGGATTGATCTTCCTCGCCCCTCCAAAAGGAACTCAAATCTTTGCTCACCCAGAACTGACCAAAGTTCCTCATGTCATGACCAACTGTTGGCTTGACTGCTCGGTACCGGCCATTAACTGCGATAACGAAGCTGGAATCCGAGATGCGCTCAGGTACCTAGTTGAGTTAGGACATCGGGAAATCGGCATGCTATACGGCAAGCTTGACCTTGACGACGGAATCCAGCGGCACGCGGCGTTCATGGAGTTCATGACTAACGCCCAACTGCCGATTCGAGCGGAATGGATCAAGGATGGCGATTTCACTCCAGCTGGCGGATACACGGCGGCATACTCCTTGCTCACGCAAGATCGCATTCCGACAGCCGTTATGTGCTGCAACGATGAAATGGCGGTTGGTTTTGTTCGAGCTGCCGCAGAACTGAAGATTTCTGTCCCGGACCAAATCAGTGTTGTGGGATTCGATGATTCCCCGATGGCATCATCGGTTCATCCAACGATTACCACGATGCGACAACCGTTGGAAGAGATGGGACGGGCCGCGGTCCTGGCACTTTCTGCACTCATCTCCGGCCTACCGGTCCGCAACCAAACGTTTTCTACCCGGCTCATTGTCAGAGCCTCTGCAAGCCGTCCATCGGAGGACACCAAAACTCATGATTAAATCAACGCGAAGCGCGTTCACTCTCATTGAACTCCTCGTCGTGATCGCCATTATTGCGATCCTCGCCGCCATTCTGTTCCCAGTCTTCGCTCAGGCAAAGGCTGCTGCTAAGAACACCAAAACTATCAGCAATATCAAGCAGACCGGTACCGCATTTGCGCTGTATCAGGGTGACTATGACGACACCTTCCAGTTCTCTGGAACCATGAACGGCAACGGCGCCTCTTGGGGCACCGGAGCATGTTCCGATGCCAAGGGCGGATGCCCGGGCTGGGACAACATCATGTTCCCGTACATGAAAAACTTCGAGCTGTTCCGCTCGGACTTTGACCGCGTTCCAACCGGATTCTCGGCATACGGACAGGTTAAGAAGAGCTTCCGTGTCGCTGGCAACGTCGTCCGAGGTTGGGCAGGCGTTAACACTTGGGATGGTCAGGATTACGGCTTCACGCCAACTAACGCCACATCAATCCCGGCACCGGCCGACACCATTTTGTTGACAGAGCAAAGAAACCCAGCGATCTACGAATGCACGTGGTGGGTAGGTGCTTGGATTTACGAGTGCAACGTTTGGTGGAACCGATCCTCGAACACGCTTGCAAACACAGACCCGCTGGCATACGGGACCGAAACTCGAGAGACTCATCGATACACTTCAGGCATCGATTTCCAGCGATCCGACCGAGCCAACTACCTGTTCACCGACCTCCACGTCGGTTCGCGAGGCCGAGGATTCATCTTCCCTGGCTACCAGCGACGACTGAACATGAACTCGCCAGTTGACAACACCCTCGCCGGTGTGTGTCTCGATGCGGATCCATTCCGACCGAACACCAACGACTGCATCGTTCCTCAGTGATCTAGACGATAGTCATCTGACCGCCAGTGCTCGGGCCGATAAATTGTCGGCCCGAGATCCTGAATCATGAAAAAACCCATTCCTGTCCCCGCAATCGTCGTCTCCGTTGTCGCTGTATTGGCAGTAGCCGGTTACTTCCTGACCCGAGGAGATGGCACGCAAGAATTTACCGCTCCAAAAACCAGCAAGGTCATTCCTCGCTACGTTTGGGACACCATGTCTCCCAAGACAAAAGCCGATATGGAGAAAGATGGCTACACCGTTGGCGACGTTACGCCAACGAACCAGCCAAACTCCGCACCTGGCGCTCCCTCCAAAAACTGAATTGAACCTGTGCCGGGCGTTTTAGGAGCACCTGCCCGGTACAATCATCGCAATGGTCACCATTTCCCACGACGTTGCTAACCTGGAGCTAGCACGGCTCGGACGAGATCGAATTGCCTGGGCAGAACGAGACATGCCCGTTCTTCGAGCCATCCGAGAACGATTCGCAAAAGAGAAGCCACTCCAGGGCCAACGGATCACTGCTTGCCTGCACGTTACGACGGAAACGGCCAACCTCATGCACACATTGGTGGTTGGCGGTGCGGAAGTGGCTATCTGTGCCAGTAACCCTTTGAGCACGCAAGACGATGTTGCCGCATCCTTGGTCGCTGACTTCGGTGTTCACACGTTCTGCATCAAGGGCGAGAACAACGAGACTTATTACCGACACATCCATCAAGCGCTTGACATCAAGCCGACGATCACGATGGACGACGGCGCCGACACCGTCGGCGTCATCCACAACGACCGCCGCGACCTGATCGAGGGAATCATCGGCGGCACCGAAGAAACCACCACCGGCGTCATTCGACTCCGAGCCATGGCGGCAGACGGAGTTCTGGAATACCCGGTCATCGCCATCAACGACGCAGACACGAAGCACCTTTTTGACAACCGCTACGGCACCGGTCAAAGCACTCTCGATGGCATCCTCCGCGCAACCAACATGCTCCTTGCCGGCCGTGTAGTTGTCGTTTGCGGATACGGATGGTGCGGACGAGGCGTTGCTTCCCGTGCGAAGGGCATGGGATCTCACGTCATCGTTACGGAAATCGATCCGACAAGCGCGCTAGAAGCCGTGATGGACGGATTCACCGTGATGCCGATCGCCGAAGCCGCCAAGGTGGGTGATCTCTTCATCACCACCACCGGTAACAAGAACGTAGTTGCTGCTTCCGCTTTCGCGAACATGAAGGATGGAGCGATCATCTGCAATAGCGGACACTTCAACGCGGAAATCGACATCCCGACGCTCGAAAAGCTCTCGGTCTCGAAGACAGTTGCTCGCCCGTTTGTTGATGAGTACAAGCTCGCCGATGGCCGTCGAATCTACTTGCTCGGCGAAGGTCGACTGATCAACCTCGCTGCGGCCGAAGGTCACCCAGCATCGGTCATGGACATGAGCTTTGCGAACCAAGCCCTTTGCGTCGAGTTGCTGGTGAACGAAGCGAAAGGCTTCACCAAGAGCGTTTACTCCGTACCAAAGGACATCGACAAGGAAGTTGCCCGACTGAAGCTTGCTTCGATGGGCATTCAAATCGACACCCTCACGAACGAGCAGACGGCGTACCTCAACAGCTGGCAAGAAGGAACCTAGTCGAACGTACAAAAGAGCCCAGCCCCGAATATTCGGGGCTGGGCTCTTTTTGTTTATGCTGCGCGGACAGCGTTACGGAAGGTTGGCGTGTAGCCGGAATCTGGGAAGACGGCACTCAAGTTCGTATTCTTAAGTCGCTTCTGAACAACTTCCGCAATGATGTCGCGGTAGTCCGTCGTTATGGCCAGAGCGTTGTGCTCGTGCAGGAGCTCGGACGCGAGTCCCGGCCAAGTGCCAAGCACCTGTCCGCCATTCACGTTTTTACCGAGAAGCATCATCACGTTTCCGTGGCCGTGGTCGGTGCCGTAGTTCCCGTTCTGTTGGACGGTTCGACCGAACTCCGAAACGATGGCAACCGTTACGTTGCCCATAAATCCGGAAGCTTCCAAGTCGGTGTAGAGGGCGCGCAAGTTCGTTGCGAGCGAGTACATCCCCATATACATCGGACCGTAGTACTCAAATGGAGCTTGATACTCGTGGGTATCCCATCCACCAAAGTCGACGTGCACCGCTTCAACCCCGACATCGGCGCGAATGAGAGACGCGGCCGCCCTCAAAGAGTTGCCAAAGTCGCTCGCCGAGCCGTAGGTTCCACCGCCATTTGGCATCGGCTGGTTGTACTGCGCTCCTCCCGCGGGTTGATAGTTCGAGAAGTTGAGACTGCGCAACAGGTCAATTGTCTTGAACGTGTTATCTGCCGCTTCGGACAAGCCTGGCTGAGCGGTGGCGTATGCCTGGCGCAGCCAGTTCACACGAGCCGCCTCAGATTCGGACCGCCCGCCGTAGCGAGTGTCTTCCATGTTTGCGAGCGTCGTCGTTCTTGGGCCGCCTTCCAGAGTGAGCGCCAACGTACCGCTTAATCCAACGGCACGCAGCAACGCACCCTCTTTCATTTCCCCGATGCTGGCTAAGTGTCTTCCGAGCCAACCGGTCCAGAGATTCTTGTCTGCCTTACCCGCTTCCATGAACTGCTGTGCATCGAAGTGCGAGCGCGTATTGTTCGTAAGTCCGGTTGCGTGAACGACCAAGAAGTGCCCAAGGTCATACAGTTCCTTGAGTGGCTGCATGGCCGGAGGGAGACCAAAGAATCCGTTGAGGTCAACGGCGCGGTTTGCGTTCGTGGTCTGGTCTGGTGGCGGTACAGCCAGCGAGGATCGGTGCTGATAGTAGGCCGGGTCGCCGTAAGGGACGCACACCGTCAGACCATCGCACCCACCACGAAGGTAGACCGAGATTAGAACGTCGCGATCTGCCGGGCCGAACTTGCCGCGGTAATCGCTTCCAAAAGTAACGGACGGCATCCACGCGGGAGCAAGTCCTTGGAGAGCTTGGCGACCCATCTTTTCGATAAGGCCACGACGACTAAGATTTTCGTACTCTTGACAACCAACTTTTCGTTGCATTTTGCTCTCCTTAATACATCTGGAACTCAGGCGAGGCAAGGGCCAAGCCAAAAGCTTCTCGAATCTGCGTATTCGTCGCGGTGCTGTTTAGAACCCCACGGAACTGCTCTCGACGAACGGCGCTCATTGGGCCGCCAAAGAGGTTTCGCTCGATTCCCCTAATGACGCCGTCTCGGGTGCGATCCTTGAACAATCCGTAGACATCCACCCGGGCGTTCCACAGCCAGTTCATCGGCATTTGGAACGCCATGTACCAGCGCGGCCGAAGGTTTTCGACCCACACGTTCATCGCATCTGGGTATCCATTCGGTGGCGCCCAGTGCAGTGGCACTTGTCGCATGTTGTTGAGCAGTTCCCAGATGATCGATTCCGAATCGGTCATTTCCGCCTTCATTGCTCGGAGGGATGAAATGGTGAAGTGATACGGGCGCTTGAACTTCGGCTTGTACCACTTCGACAAGCGGATGTCTCGGAGGATGTAGTTCAGAACCGTTCGAATGTTGCCGTTCGAAGAGAGGAAGGCGTTGGCCGCCGCCTCGATCGTGTTGTAGCTGGGTTCGTAGGACAGGAACTTTCGGCACAGTTTTCGTGCGATGTTCCAAGCCGTGGATGGGTGGGTTGCCAATCGCTGCAAAAGCAAGTCGCCCTGCGCTTGGCCACCGGCCGGGATCAGGTGTTCTGGCAGATCGCCCATGAAGTAGCGCTGACTCGTATCGTGCCGGTCCGCGTAAAACTTAAACTTGCCCCAGTTTCGGTTGGTCGTTTGGTCCCAAGGCCATTCGTAGTAGCCGTCCATTCCCCATCCCGTGAAGACTGCGGTAGCGGTTTCAACGTCGCGCTGGGTGTATCCGCCATCCACGCCAAGAGTGTGGAGTTCCAAAAGCTCTCGACCAAAGTTCTGGTTCGTAAAACCGTTAACATTGTTGAGGTTGTCCAAGTACCACATCACCTGAACCTGCTTCACAACGTTCGTTAGTAGCGTGTGGAAACTGCCGAGGCAGTACTTGCGAATGGTGGCGATGTGCGTCGGCATCAATTCGCTGGCCGAATTGTGAATGTAGACGTTGAAGTGGTCAAGCCAAAACTCGACCATGATCTCCTGAAGCTGACGTTTTGAGTAGATTGCCCGAACGATCTGCGACTGAACGCACTCCCAACTTGGATCGATACTTTCATCCAAGCCGCGCAAACAGTTGTACGGAGTCATGTCGAGCGACTGGAATTGTCGGAGCCGCGATGCACATTCCGAGTCATCGATTTCGAGCGGGCTAAGTTGCTCTTCGAGATATGCCGCGTAGCCAATGTTGTCGAAGCGATCCGCCTCTTCTCTTGTGACTCCGTAAGTTATTCGGTTCACAAGGCCGTAGGTCCCCATGCCCCGCTCGGTGCCAATGGGTCCAGGCTGAATTCGACCGCCGGCCCAGTCTTGGGCTTTCGAAGTTTGTGCCAAAGCGAGCGCACCAATCGACGCTGCCCCAGCTTGCAAAAACGCGCGCCTCGAGGCGCCATCCGCAGTGTTTTGACTCATGTTCGTCTCTCCCTTCCCAATAAAATGATCTGAGCCGCATAGACTGCGGCTCAGATCATTTTAGGCACTAATTTGGGTTTTGGTGCAGAAAAGTGTGACACCCCCGCGTTTCCAACGAAATCCCAGCAACACTTATGGCTAGTCCCCATTTCTTGACCAGCCTAGAGTGTTAGAGTTTCCGCCTCCGGGTTGGTCGTGAGACCTTCTCTGAAGGCTTTGGGACTCTTAAGTCCGAGGCTTCGGTGGGGTCTGTGGTTGTTG
>Ga0247832_1001568_pt1 | contig 39321 bp, 57 predicted proteins | sample LaCruzMarch2015__10_FD_192407 | JGI IMG/M metagenome (GOLD analysis project Ga0247832, IMG submission 192407) | Freshwater microbial communities from meromictic Lake La Cruz, Castile-La Mancha, Spain - LaCruzMarch2015_4m | ecosystem: Environmental > Aquatic > Freshwater > Lake | place: Spain... | reverse complement strand
TTGTAGCCATCAAGCGGCGGGATGACCGCTTTCCAATTGGGAAACGTGCCGTCTACCGGCGTGAACGTAACGCCGCCGATTGTGTTTCCGTTCAGTTCTATCGTGGCGGCCTTCTTCGGCGCCAGCTCCAACGCGGCCTTGACACTATCGAGCGGGATGATGACGTCGATTGACGGGGCTTCGGCCAGCTTGGCACAAAAGAGGCGATGGCCGTCCGTGGTCACCAGGTGACCGGACGTGGCCAAGTGGATACCGCGCAGATAGTAGCGGCTCTCCTCATTGGAAGCGCAAAGCAGGGCGGCCTTGAGAAGGTCAGTAGGGATAAGCATAGTTCAGTTTCCTTTCGTTTAGGGTTTAGGGTCTAGTGAACGGCCGCGCGGGGCGGCCGTCTGCTAGAGCCTAGGCCAGCGCCAGCATGGCATATGTGAAGGCATACGCGGCGAGCACAAGCGCCGCGACTTTGGCTAGTTGCGCGGCAAGGTAAAGGGTATCGGTAAGCATGTCGTTTTCCTCCTATTAGACCTGCACGCCAGGCAGCACGCGCGGCATATCGGCGGGGTTGACGTAGATGTACGCGACACTGTCGCGGCCGCAGAACGTACCATGCTGGATGACGCAAGCGCCGGGCGGTATCGGCAAGCGCGCGCCTTCGGCCGCGTTAAACCAAGGTGCGGGCGAGTGGTGATGATGCGCGTTACCAAGCGGGCGGCCGTCCAATGTCGCGGCCGTGTAGCTATTGCGAGAGCCGCCGGACCAATTCAGATTTTGCAGCGTTATCGTTTCACTGGGCACGATATAGCAGGCGCGCTTGCGATAGTTGATGCAAGCAAGTATCGCCTTGAATTCCTTTGCTTCACGTTTGATGAAGGCCATTGTCGTTTTCTCCTATATGTCAAACTTGTTCGGTTGCGAGATAGGCGCGCCACACGTCGCGCGCGTCATTGGTATAGTGGCCCATGCTGATGGCCATCTCCGCCATCCGCACACGCGCCTTCCTGCTTTTGCAATCACGCGTCAATTCCGCAATCACGTCGCGCGCATATTCCGCGCATTTTGGGGCTTTGGTTGTCGCCATTGTTTGTCCTCCATAGATTGGCAATGTGAACACTATCACGTCATGCGGTAAGTTGTAAAGAAATATCTTGCAATGATGTTTGGCCTATGCAATACTTGTTCACATTGAAACACTAAAGAGGACAGTACACTATGATCAAAACTGCAGCTGACATGATCCGCGCCTTGAAGCGCGATACATTTTGCGGCGTCATCCTGTACCAGGGCCCGTCATTGATTGACGGGGCGCCGATCATGGCGGGCGCCGAAGTGGTCTGCCCTGCATCGGAGGAAGCTGGCAAGCGCACGACGTGCGCCGATTGCCGCGCGTGTGGCGGAACGTCTGCCAAAGCGCGCGCTTCCATTGTCATCATGGCGCACGGAACGACCAAGGCGCGCTTCGCCGCGGCCGCTTGACATAGTGTAGCAGGACGTGCTACGCCATATGGCGTAGTTTGAAACGCCGGGTGAAAACCCGGCGTTTTCATTTTGGGGTAGTTGTGGGGTATGCGTGGGGTAGCGTTTGGGGCAATTGTCGCAGGGCCTAAAAGCCTTATGCCATCGGCTTATGGGTAATATGGGTAGTACTAATCTACTATTCTTAAGAAGTTACAGTATAGGAATATAGTACTAGTCTGGAAACTGTAGTCTGTAGAGGCTTACCTATAGCGGGATGTAAAATCTGTTGCCCATGACACCCCAACGCGGTAAGGTGCGCCCATGCCCACGATCATGCCCCTAGTCGATATCTCCGACGCCACGTTGGACGTCGTCACGCAACAGCTTGATGGCTTGCGCGCTTGGCACCACGTCACGCAATCCCAAGCTGACGCCATTTTGCGCAATCTGTTGCCCTTGTTGCCCTGCGACGTCACCATTGCAATGCGCTCGCCACTATCCATTGTCTATGTGACGGCTGGCGCCGCAAGGTTCCGCATCGCCCGGCAAGGCCGCCTGAACCCCAAGCCTTGGAACCCGAACCCCCGCAAGCCTGCACGGAACCCGTGGGCTGACTAGCCATATGGCCACGCGGCACGCAGCCGCCAGGCGCGCGGCGCCGCGGTATTGATTGAACGTTCATTCAATACGGAACTGATATACTAATATAACAGTTGCAGTGCAGCATTTTGCTGCGAGTGCGAAGGGAGGGGGGGGGACAGGGCCGAGCGCCGCGCTGCTGCTGTAGCCAGCCATCACAGACAAATTTTTTTCAAAGCCAAACTGTAACACAACTTGTTGCACTTGCCGTAGCCGTACAATCGCGCTATCTTAACGCCATGACCTTCCACTCCCTTCCCTACGAGCCGCGCGCACTGACCGCTACCGAGGCGCGTCTGGAGGCGATCTATGCGGCGGCAAAGCTGGGGCTGAAGGGCGACAGTCTGGCACTGGCTGCGGGCATGACGCCCGTCGAGTACCGCCGCCTATGTCAGGCCGACCCCATCGCGGAGTACGCTGAACAGAAGGGCCGCGCCGACGGCGAGCGCGTCATGGCCACCACCCTGTATGATGCGGCCGCAGCAGGCGACACCAAGGCGGCGACCGAGATGCTGCGCTACGCGCACGGCTGGGTGGCGAAGCAGGCCGTCGAGGTCAACATCGAGCAGAAGATCAGCATCACCGCGGCGCTGGAAGAGGCGCAGCGGCGCGTAATTGACCTTGTTGCAACGGAGGTACTGCATGTTCCGGAAATCACCTGACGCTTCGACGCGCGAACAGCCACTGGCAAAGATCTTTCAGCGTATGCCCGGCATGACGGGCCAAGGGTTTAATTTTGGCCAGAGCCAAGAACGCCAGCAGCCTATGTTCGCCAACTATTCCGGTTGGAGCTTGAAGCCGCAGTTTCGGGAAGACCTTGGCGACCGCGCCGAGTTCATGGAACGAATGCTGCGTATGATAGGGCCGTCCATGTTGGGTGGCCAAGGCAAGATGTTCTACCAGTTCATGTCGCCGCCGGAAGAGCCCGCGCCGCAGCAGGAGAATTCGTTTGCGGACATGCTGTCCGGCGTTTTTTCTAGGGGCGACGCAAACAGGCGCAACGCAATGGTATCGACGCTGGGCAATCTGATGATGTCCCGCAAACGCTGATGCAGACCCCGCGCTACACCGCTGAAGACGAACAGTCGCTCATGGCGACGTTATGGTCGCCCAGCCTCAAGGACGACCCGTTGAAGTTCGTCCTGTACCTGTTCCCGTGGGGGCAACCCGGCACGCCGCTGGAAAACTTCGCAGGCCCGCGCAAGTGGCAGCGCGAGGTGCTGCGCGACCTGGCCGAGCACATCCGCTCCAACGGCGGCAAGATCGACTTCGAGGTGTTCCGCATGGCCGTGTCGTCGGGCCGCGGCATCGGCAAGTCGGCACTGGTCAGTTGGCTCATCATCTGGATGCTGTCCACCCGGATCGGGTCTAGCACCATCGTGTCCGCCAACTCCGAAACGCAGCTTCGGTCAATCACCTGGGCCGAGATCACCAAGTGGCTGGCACTATCGCTCAACTCACACTGGTTTGAGGTCAGTGCCACCCGTGTCATGCCCGCCAAGTGGCTGGCTGAACTGGTCGAGCGCGACCTGAAGAAGGGCACGCGCTACTGGGGCGTCGAGGGCCGCCTGTGGTCGGAAGAGAACCCCGACGCCTACGCAGGCGTTCACAACTTCGACGGCGTGCTGCTGGTGTTCGACGAGGCAAGCGGTATCTCGGACGCCATCTGGCAGGTGGCAGCGGGCTTCTTCACCGAGAACACGCCGAACCGCTTCTGGATGGCGTTCTCCAACCCCCGCCGCAACACGGGCTACTTCTACGAGGCGTTCAACGCCAAGCGGGACTTCTGGCGCAACAAGACCGTGGACGCCCGCACGGTTGAAGGAACAGACAAGGCCGTCTATGAGCAGATCATCCTCGAGTATGGACCAGACAGCGTTCAAGCGCATGTTGAGGTCTACGGTGAGTTTCCCTCGGCTGGAGATGACCAGTTCATCCCGATCCATCTCGTCGACGACGCCATGGAGCGACCCCGCCATAAGGACACCTCTGCTCCGGTTATCCTCGGCGTGGACCCGGCACGCTTCGGTGCCGATGCTACAGTTATCGCGGTACGGCAAGGCAGAGACATCGTTGCAATCCGCCGCTACCGCGGTGACGACACCATGGAAGTAGTCGGCCGCGTCATCGAGGCCATCGAAGAGTTCACGCCCACCATGGTCGTCATCGACGAAGGCGGGTTGGGGGCGGGCGTCGTGGACCGCCTGAAGGAGCAGCGGTACAAGGTCAAGGGGGTCAACTTTGGGTCCAAGAGCAGCAAGCCGGTCATGTACGGCAACAAGCGGGCTGAGATGTGGGGAGCCATGCGCGAATGGCTGAAAACCGCGTCGATTCCCCCGGACCGGGTGCTGAAGACCGACCTGATCTCGCCGCTGATGAAGCCGGACAGCAAGGGCACAATCTTCCTCGAAGGCAAGAAGGAGATGAAAGCCCGTGGGCTCGCAAGCCCCGACGCCGCGGACGCGATAGCCGTTACATTCGCGTTCCCCGTGGCCTCCAGAAGCGAGCGCGTTGACAGGACGCCGCGCAAGGCTTATGGTCAGTCAAGTGTTTCAACTTCTTGGCTAGGCTCGTGATGGCGCGGAAGAGCGTGTCTTTGTCGGTAGGGCGGGGCGAAAAGCTGCCCGTCAGCAAGGGCGCGGGCCTGACAGCCAAGGGCCGCGAACGCTATAACCGGGCGACTGGCTCCAAGCTGAAGCCGCCCGCGCCTACTCCCAAGACCGACGCAGACAAGGGCCGGAAGGCCAGTTTCTGCGCAAGAATGGGCGGCGTAGTCGCCAAATCGAAGAACGCTGAACGGGCGAAAGCCTCAATGCGACGCTGGAAGTGCTGAAATGGCCAAGAAACCCGGACTTTACGCCAACATCCACGCCAAACGCGCCCGTATCGCCGCCGGATCGGGCGAAAAGATGCGGAAAGTCGGCGCAAAGGGCGCTCCATCCGCCGCTGACTTCAAAAAGTCAGCCAAAACCGCACAGCGGTCACTGTCCGGCTACGGCGGGCTGCCGGGAATGAAGCGCGTCAAGGGCGCCAGGAAGGGTAAGTAAGATGCCGCTGGTCAAGTCAGCCTCCAAAGGGGCTTTCCGCAAGAATATCAAGACAGAAATGGCCGCAGGCAAGCCGCAGAAGCAGTCTGTGGCCATCGCCTACGCGATGAAGCGCAAGGCGCAGGGCAAGAAGGGCAAGTAATGGCCGATGACGGTCTGAAAGGCGCGGCCAAGGTCGCCAACGGCGGTACAGACAAGAGCGACATGCTCTCGACCATGCGGTCGCGCTTTACGATGGCCATTTCGGCGTACAGCGAGAGCCGCGAGGACGAACTGGACGACCTGCGTTTCATGGCCGGTTCGCCTGACAATCAGTGGCAGTGGCCAGCCGACGTGCTGGCAACGCGCGGCTCGGTGCAGGGCCAGACCATCAACGCGCGTCCCTGCCTGACCATCAACAAGCTGCCGCAGCACGTCCGGCAGGTGACAAACCAGCAGCGCCAGAACCGGCCCAGCGGCAAGGTTATCCCGGCTGACGACAACGCCGACGTGGCGGTGGCCGAGGTCTTCGACGGCATCATCCGCCACATCGAGTACATGTCGGACGCCGACGTGGCCTACGACACTGCGTGCGACAACCAGGTCACGTATGGTGAAGGCTACATCCGCCTTTTGACCGAGTACGCCCGCGAAGACAGCTTCGATCAGGATCTGCGGATTGGGCGCGTGCGGAACTCGTTCAGCGTCTACATGGACCCGACCATCCAGGACCCGTGCGGGTCAGACGCGCAGTGGTGCTTCATTACCGAAGACCTGCTGAAGGCCGAGTACGAGCGGATGTTCCCTGATGCCCAGCCGATCAGTTCGATCATGGCGACGGGCATTGGCGACCAGTCCATGAGCCAGTGGATCAGCGAGAACACTGTCCGCATCGCGGAGTATTTCTACCTAGACCACCAGAAGGCTACGCTGAACCTCTACCCCGGCAACGTCACGGCCTTCAAGGGTTCGCCGCAGGACGCGCAACTCAAGGCCATGTTCGAGAAGCCGGTGCGCACCCGCATCGTTGACCGCCGCAAGGTCATGTGGGTCAAGACCAACGGCTACGAGGTGCTGGACGAGCGCGAGTGGCTGGGCAAGTACATCCCCGTCGTGCGGGTCGTCGGCAACGAGTTTGAAGTGGACGGACGGCTCTTTGTGTCCGGCCTTGTGCGCAACGCGAAGGACGCGCAGCGCATGTACAACTACTGGACCAGCCAGGAGGCCGAGATGCTGGCCTTGGCGCCCAAGGCACCCTTCGTTGCCTATGGCGGCCAGTTCGAAGGCTACGAGATGCAGTGGAAAACGGCCAACACGACGAACTGGCCGTACCTTGAAGTGAACCCGGATGTGACCGACGGCGCGGGAAATGTCCTGCCTCTCCCGCAGCGTTCCCAGCCGCCAATGGCACAGACGGGCCTTATTCAAGCCAAGATGGGCGCTGCCGAGGACATCAAGTCCACGACCGGCCAGTACAACGCCAGCCTTGGCCAGCAGGGCAACGAACGCTCTGGCAAGGCCATCCTTGCGCGTGTGCAGGAGGGCGACACCGGCACATACCACTACGTTGACAATCTGGGCCGCGCCATCCGCCACATCACGCGCCAGCTTGTCGATCTGATCCCAAAGGTCTACGACACCGAGCGCATCGCGCGCATCATCGGCGTTGACGGCGAAGTCGGCATGGCCAAGCTCAACCCGCAGCAGCCCGAGCCGGTCAAGGAAATCCGCGATCAGACCGGCATTGTAATCGAGAAGATTTACAACCCGACGGTCGGCGTCTACGATGTCGTCATCACGACAGGCCCAAGCTACCTGACGAAGCGCCAGGAGGCCGTCGAGGCCATGGCCAACATCCTCCAGACCAGCCCGCAGTTGTGGCAGGTGGCAGGCGACCTGTTCATCAAGAACATGGACTGGCCGGGCGCGCAGGAAATGTCGGATCGCTTCCGCAAGATCCTCGACCCGAAGGTGCTGGCCGAGGACGACAAGTCGCCGGAACTGCAATCGGCCCAGCAGATGATCGAGGCGTTGACCCAGCAGTTGAACCAGACCATGGGCCTGATCGACAACATCCAGAACTCGATGGAAGCGCAGGAGATGCAGATCAAGGCGTATGACGCCGAGACGAAGCGCATCTCGGCGGTTCAGAACGCCATGACGCCCGACCAGATCCAGGACATCGTCATGGGCACCATCGCGGCGGCCATCGAGACAGGCGACATCTCGAACGGACGCCCGACCATGCCGCAACCGTCCGAACGTCAGATGCCGCTGCCACCTGAAATGCCGCCTGAAATGCCGCCTGAAATGCCGCCTCAAGGAGCCCCTGTATGAGCTGCGACAAGTTTATCGGTATGCTGTTCCTTGCGCGCGACGTTACGCATTCGGCGCACCTCAACACGCGGTCGTTCGCCAAGCACCAGGCGCTGGGCGGGTTCTACGACGAGATCATCGACTTGGCCGACAAGTTCGCGGAGATGTACCAAGGCAAGTACGGCCTGATTGGGCCGGTCATGCTGATGTCAGCCGACAAGTCGAACAACGTGCTGGAATTTCTTGAGCGGCAGGCAACAGAAATCGAAGATGTCCGGTATAAGGTCGTAGACAAGGAATGTACGCCGCTTCAGAACGTCATCGACGAGATCGTAGGGTTGTACTATACTACGATTTACAAACTCAAGTTCCTCGCATAAGGAGGCTATCATGGGCCTTAAGACCACAACGCAGTGCCTTGGTTACCAGCAGATTACGCCGAACACTGCGACCAGCTTGACCGTCCCGTCTCTCGCGCCGGATGGCTCCAAGCAGCAGGCAACCTTTGCTGTCATCACCCCGGAAATTCAGAACGTCCGCTGGCGCGATGACGGCACGGACCCGACGTCCTCGGTCGGCATGCCGGTCTATGTCGGCGCGTCAATGCTGTATGACGGCGACCTCACCAAAATCCGCTTCATCAACACGGTGACCGGCGGCAAAGTCAATGTGAGTTACTACGCATGATCAGCATCACGGGGGTTCCGCTCAACATTGCTGGCGCAGCCTCTGCGGCTGGCTACATCATCACGGCCGACGCGATCCTGACGGAGAGCGGGACGACCCGCACGCTGTCATCGGTAGACAACGGCAAGATCATCTACTGCACCAGCGGTTCCGCAGTGACCATCACCTGCGCCGCAGGGCTGGGGGCGGGCTTTTCCTGCACCATCATCCAAGCAGGCGCAGGCAAAGTGACGGTCGCCGCAGGCGGGCAAACACTTGTTTCGTACTCAAGTTTACTTAGCACCGCAGGTCAATATGCTATCATTTCTCTCCTTTGCCCAGTCGCCAACACTTTTGTGGCTTCTGGAAATCTTGGGGTTTAAGATATGACTTCGTATACCATTTCCCCGGTTTGGGGCGCGGGCGCGCAACTATTTGATAACAATGGCGTCCCTCTGGCGGGCGGTAAAATTTACGTTTACCGTGCCGGTACGACGACACCAGCTACAACTTATACCAATCCGTTAGGGTCGGTTTCTAATACTAACCCTATCATTGCAAACTCTTCTGGCCGTTTGCCAAACGAGATTTGGCTGGATACCGCCGTTTCGTATAAGTTTGTTTTGCAAACAACTACTGGGACGTTGCTTGGTACATACGATAATATCCCTGCGGCTCCGCAGCCCCCTGTTGTAAATGACGCCGCAAGCGTGCTGTATGAACAGGGGTACACAGTTAACGCTGGCGCATTTACGGTCGGCGCCACGTACCGTATAACCGCTGTTGGTACAACAGATTTTACTCTTATCGGCGCGTTAGCTAACGTTACCGGCGTCCATTTTACCGCTACAGGCCCTGGAGTGGGCACTGGCACCGCTGCGTTTTCCCGGTACGTTTCTGCTCGTTTGCAAGATATTGTGACGGTTAAAGACTTCGGCGCCGTCGGCGACGGTGTTGCGGACGATACCGTGGCAATCCAAGCGGCGCTAAACAGCGGCGCGGGCGCGGTTTACATTCCGTCCGGTAACTATCTTGTTTCGTCTTTGTCTGCTAAGTCTAACACGATTATCTACGGCAACGGCAATAGCAGCGTTTTGACGGCTACCGGAACGGGCAACATTCTTGTTATCACGGGCGTTTCCGGCGGCACCCGAATTACAAATGTGCAGGTGCGGAATATCAAGTTCCAAGGTCTGAATAACATGGCCGCCGGTCCCCTTGGATGCGGCGTTATTGTTTTGCACGCTCAGAACATCACCGTCGATCAGTGTTATTTTGATAGTTTTGGCCCTGGCGCAGGCGATGCTTCTAGCGGCGGGGCTGCGTTGTGTTTCTACGTTAACTGTATAGATGTCACTGCGTCTAATAATACGGTTGTTAACGGAACGGGCTATTTAAATGGAACCGACATAGCCGTATATTCTGCCGGTGGATATGCAATTATTACGGGGAACCGCACCTACTCTACCAACTCTCAAGGCATTTACACAAATGCTGCGAGTAAAGTTGGCCGCATTATCATCACAAATAACATCTCTCGCAACCATACGCGTCACGGTATTGTCGCGGTTTACGGTGGAACGACGGAAAAGATAGATACTATTGTTGCGAACAACATTTGTGAAGACTGCGCCAGCACCGGGATTTACGTTAACACCGAAGCGGACGGCGTAATTGTAGCCAACAACATCATTGAAAGCTGTTCTGGCGGCGGCCGCAACGGCTACACGCTTGACGGTGGAATTTCTTTACTTGGTGTTGGTGAAAAAGTTTGCATAGGTAATTACATTAACAATACTGGTTACACTAGCGCGGGAGTACAGCGCGTCATTGACCCGGCTGGGGGCGTGCCGAATGACCCTACCAGAACAACAGGTATCCGCGTTTCAAATGGCGTTACGGGCAATGTTTCTGGCAATGTGATCGTTGGTGGTTCAGGCCGCGCAATTGATTTAACAAACAGCGCAAACGGGGTGCAGATCGTTGACAATACTATTTCAAACCCTGAATACGCAGCAATCCTTATTAGCGCACTAAACAACACCGGGGCAAATTCGGTTGTTTCCAGAAACAAAATTGACGTTTCCGTATCAGACGCATATGGCATCTGGCATCGCGGGTCTGAAACCGCCGATCAGTGTTTTATTGAAGATAATCAAGTTAAGGGCAAAAAAGCTGCGACTTCTAAAAGCGGCATTCGTTTTGAAGGAGCAGGCATCACGGGCAGCGTTTCGCGTAACTACGTGGGTAGTTTTGACGTGGCGCTAAACCTTCAGTCAGTCGTTATGTCAACGCGACTTGGGGACACTTGTGTTTTTGACGGCAATCAACTTCACGATAGCACCGAAGGTTTTCGTTTTTTAAGCGACTTGACCAACTTTGGTTTTTACACTGAGTTTGTTTATGCCAACAACGGCACTAATGTAATTGATGAATACGGACGCAACACGGTACGCCCCGCGATTTCAATTTCGCCCGTTAAACTGTTTTACCGCAGCGCAGCCCCGACTGTCGGAACTTGGAACGTTGGTGATCGTGTAGTTAATACCGTTCCGACGGTAGGACAGCCCAAAGCGTGGGTCTGTACAGTTGCGGGCACACCAGGCACTTGGGTGTCGGAGGGTAATTTGTAATGGCTACGTTGTACTGGGGGCCTTCTGGTGGAACGTCAACCGGGTCATGGACCGGGGCGTCTGCAACCAACTGGTTTACAGACGCCGGGCGCACAACGCCCTCTGGAGCCGCGCCTACATCTGTTGATGATGTGGTGTTTGACGTTAACAGTGACAATAGCGCGCCGTTCACCGTAACAATAGGTTCTGGCGCCGTTTGTCGGAGCGTTACTGCGTCTGGTCTTGACCAAGTTATGACCTTGGCAGGTTCGTCTACCTTGACGGTTTACGGGTCGTTGGCGTATCCCGCGACAAATTTTACGCGAACTCATACAGGGGCCGTCACTTTTGCTTCAACAAGTACCGGAAACACCATTACGGTTAGCTACGCAGCGAACGTAATCACTACGGGCGCGGTTACGTTTAATGGCACTGGCGGCGAATGGACGTTGGCAAGCAATTTGGCGTATGGCACATCTGGCGATCAAGCCGTTTTCCTATACGCGGGAACTCTTAAAACCGCTAATTTTACAATGACGGGAGGTGGTTTTTACATCTCGCCAATTAGTGCAGCACGTTTAGAGTTGGGATCGTCCACAATCAATATAACGCCCGCAGGCGGGCGTTTTGCCGTTTTGGCTTCTGGTTTTACAGTTGACGCGGGCACGTCCACTATAAATTTGCAAAGCTATAACTGCCTCTTTAACGGCGGCAGCTTAACGTATTATAACGTGCTGTTTACGGACACTAGCGTTGTAGGAAACCAAAACATTTCCGGCAGCAATACGTTTAATAATCTATCTGTTGGCTCGCGCCCGCTTAACACAGTTAGCGGGCTCATTTTGAGTGCTGATCAGGTCATCAATGGCACGCTTACACTCGGCTCCGCAAACACGCCCGTTCGCCGCTTGTTCCTGCGCAGCGACATTTTTGGTGCGCAACGCACTATCACGTTGAACGGTACGCTTGCGGCGGCCAATGACGTAGACTTCCGTGATATTAAAGTTTTGGGCACGTTTGGAACTTGGTCCGGCACCCGCCTCGGCAATTGCGGGGGTAATTCTGGCATTACGTTTAGCACGCCCAAAACGGTATATTTTGTTGGGACAACCAACGCCAACTGGTCTGCAACAACTTGGGCTTTAAGCAGCGGCGGCGGTACCAGCGTCAATAATTTCCCTTTGGCACAAGACACAGCGGTCATCGACAACAGCAGTCTGAATACCAGCGCAACGCTGACGATGGACAGCAACTATAATATGCCCGGCGTTAACTTTTCGGCGCGGTCAAACGCGATTACATTTGCGTTTGGTAGCAATGCTCCGTTCATGTACGGCGATTTCATACTATCTACCAGTGTAACATTGACGGGCACAGCCGTTATGACGCTGTGTAAGCGCAGTGGAACGCAAACTTTTACTTCCGCAGGGCAAACTTTTGACCGCCCCCTCACCATTGACAACGCTGGAGGCACGGTTTCGTTTTCGGACGCTTTTACGCACGCCGCAACGCGCACGTTTACGTTTACCAACGGTACAGTCCAATTTTCCGCTGGCGTTACGTCAACGTTTGCAGTGTTTTCAGTTTCTGGCACTAGCCAAAAGTTTTTGCAGAGTACATCGGCGGGGTCGCAAGCCACAATCTCATTAGCCAGCGGCACGCAAAACATCCAGAACGTCACCGCCAAGGACATCGCCGCAACTGGCGGCGCACGATGGAATTTGGTGAACGGTTCAGTTAGCCAAGGCAACCTGTCCGGTTGGTACGTTTGCCACCAGCAAAATGCGCACATCCCTGGCGGGAGGTTCTAAATTTGACCTCCGTAACAAATCGTGTTACACAATTCTACCCCTACTGGCAGGGTACGCCAGGAACCGAAAGGTAAATAAATGACCGAGAACGAACTAGCGGGTGCGCCCGCGCCGGAACAGGCCCCCACGGCGGCACCTGAGCCCGAAACAGACAATTCTTCGCCGGAACCGACGCCTACGGATGCGCCCAAGACCTTCTCACAGGAAGAACTGGACGCCATCGTCGGCAAACGTCTCGCAAGAGAGCAACGGAAATGGGAGCGCGAGCAAGCGCGGAAGCAGACGGCCCAGTCTCTGGCACCCCCGCCGGAACCGCTGAAGCCCGACGACTACGCCAACGCGCAAGTCTATGCAGAAGCCATGGCAGAACGCAAAGCAGCAGAAATGCTGGCCCAGCGGGAAGCCGAGGCAGAACGCACGGCAACGCTCGAAGCCTATCAGGACCGTGAAGAGGAAGCCCGCGGCAAGTACGACGACTTTGAACAGGTCGCCTACAACCCGAAGCTCCCCGTCACGGAAACGATGGCGCAGACCATTCAGGCTTCCGACATCGGCCCTGATGTAATCTATCATCTGGGCTCGAACCCGAAGGAAGCTGAACGGATTGCACGTCTCAGCCCGCTCTTGCAGGCACGGGAAATCGGGAAGATCGAGGCCAGACTGGCTTCATCTCCACCGGCTAAAAAGACCACAACCGCCCCGGCTCCTATCGCTCCGGTCACGGCCCGCACCTCTGGTGCGCCTGCTTACGACACTACCGACCCGCGCTCCATCAAGAGCATGTCAACGTCGGAATGGATTGAGCAGGAACGGCTTCGCCAGACGAAGAAGTACGAGGCACAACGTAAACGTTAAGCCAAGGAAAAGACAATGGCTAACAGCATTCTTACTATCGACATGATCACCCGGAAGGCTCTCGAAATCCTCGAGAACAACCTGGTGATCACCCGCAACGTCAACCGCGCCTACGACGACAGCTTCGCCGTCGAAGGTGCCAAGATCGGTTCAACCCTCCGCATCCGTCTGCCCGACCGTGCGCTGGTGACTGATGGCGCAGCCCTTCAGGTGCAGGACGACAACGAGCAGTTCACGACGCTCACCGTCTCCAACCAGAAGCACATCGGCGTCAACTTTACGTCGGCCGAACTGACCATGCAGCTCGACGACTTCGCCGAGCGCGTGCTCAAGCCGCGTATCTCGCAGCTTGCGTCTTCCATCGACGCTGACGTTGCCAACGCCTACAAGTCGATCTTCTCGTCCGTCGGCACCCCCGGCACGACCCCGGCCACTTCGCTCGTCCTGCTTCAGGCCCAGCAGAAGCTGAACGAGTACGCTGCCATGATGCCGAACCGCTACGCCACGGTGAACCCGGCGGCCAACGCGGGTCTGGTCGAAGGCATGAAGGGCCTTTTCAACCCCGTTGACACGATCTCCCGCCAGTTCAAGAACGGCATGATGGGAGAAGGTGTCCTCGGCTACGAGGAGATCAACATGTCGCAGTCGATCAAGCAGCACACCACGGGCACCCGCGACGCCACTGGCGCCACGGTCAACGGAAACGCCTCGGAAGGCGCTACTACGATCACCCTCGCCAGCGCAGGCAACGCCAAAACGTTTGCGGTAGGCGACGTGTTTACGGTGGCTGACTGCTTCTCCGTCAACCCGCAGACCCGCGAAAGCACGGGTTCGCTCCAGCAGTTTGTCGTGACTGCCGCCAACACCTCGACCGCTGGCGGCGCGGTAACGCTTGCTGTGTCTCCGGCGCTCTACTCGCCGTCAAACGCTCTGGCGACCGTCAATACCCTGACGATCACCGGCAAGGCCGTCACCTTCGTCGGCGCGGCTTCGACCCAGTACCCGCAGAACCTTGTGTACCACAAGGACGCCATCTCGTTCGCCACGGCTGACCTTATCATGCCGAGCGGTGTCGATATGGCTTCTCGTCAGGTTCACAACGGCATCTCGATGCGTATCGTGCGCCAGTACGACATCAACAATGATCGTCTGCCGTGCCGTATCGACGTGCTGTACGGTTTCGCCACCATCCGCCCGCAGATGGCCACGCGCATCTGGGGCTAACAGGTAAAGATAGGAGATACTCACATGGCACTTCCTTCTGTAGGTGGCGGCTATCAGTTCAACGACGGCAACCTTAACGAAGTTAAGATTTCCGTTTCTGCGGCCCCGGCAACTGCGGCAGACAGCGCGACGCTGACTGTTGCTCAGTTGATCAACGGCATCATCATCGGCACCCCGACGACCACGGCGGCTTACACGCTGCCGCTGGCCTCGGACCTTGATGCTGCACTCACTAACTCCAAGATCGGCTCGACCTTTGACTTCCGCGTCATCAACACCACCACGGCTGGCGTCATTACGGTGACGACCAACACGGGCTGGTCGATTGGCTCGGGCGGTTCGCAGGGTCTGATGACCGTTGCAGCCACGGCCGGTACGGTTCGCGCTTTCCGCGCCCGCCGTCTGGGCGACAACTCTTGGGCGCTCTACGCCATCTCGTAAGCAACAGGCCCCCGCTTCGGCGGGGGCTTAACTCATCAAGGAGAACAACATGCCCAACACTAAGCCTGTTGGCGTTGCATATTCCGACCCTGAACTGGTTTCCGGCACGACAATTACCGGCGCTACGATTTCGGGCGGTACGATTGACAGCGCCGCAATTACCTCGGCTACGGCCAGCGTGACATCGCTGAACCTCAACGTTGCCAAGCCCGCCGCAGCCGGATCTACTCGCGCTGATGCAACGGCTTTGACGGCGTCGTTCAGTTGGGTCACGGCTGCTGACGCCACCAAGGGTGTCGTCCTTCCAGCCCCTACGGCTGGTCGCGTTATTGCCATCAAGAACGACGACACAGCTAACGCCGCGCTCAAAGTGTACGCTCCTGACTCTGCCAAGATCAATGGCGTCGCCGGGTCTACCGCGTTCAGCATGGCAGCCAAGACGGCATGCTTTTTTGTCGCTTATGACACCACGGATTGGTTCTCCATTCCGCTGGTAGCTTCGTAACCTAGCGGGCGGTCTTTGGACCGCCCGTCTTTACATGAGGATAAACAATGGCTGTAATCTACCTTATGCACCCCAAGCATGGCGTGAAGATCGCTTCCATGGAGATGGAAGCGCAATATGACGAAGGCCACGGCTGGGTGCGGTTTGACCCGGACGAACAGTTGCCTGACGCGCCGGAAGAGGTTAATGTGATGACTGAGCCGCGCCGCCGCGGGCGGCCCCGCCTAACGCAGGACGAATGACATGACGACGGCTGGCGACATCATCAACGGTTCCTTGCGGCTTATCGGTCAGTTGGCCGAAGGCGAAACGCCGTCTTCCGAGACGGCGCAGGACGCGCTTGCCGCCATGAACCAGATGATCCAGTCGTGGAACACCGAGCGCCTTGCCGTGTTCTCTACTCAGGATCAGGTCGTCACTTGGCCGCCGGGGCAACGGTCACGCACATTTGGGCCGACCGGCGACATTGTTGCCAACCGGCCAATTGCCATCGACGACAGTACCTATTTCCGCGACCCGGCCAGCGGCATTTCGTTTGGCCTCAAGCTGATCAACCAGCAGCAGTACAACGGCATCGCGGTCAAGACCGTCACCAGCACCTACCCGCAGGTGCTGTGGGTCAACATGACCTACCCCAACATTGAGATGTACGTCTACCCGGTGCCGACCAAGGTGCTGGAGTTTCATGTCGTCTCGGTTGAGGAACTGACCCAGCCCGCCAATCTGGCGACCGATCTGGCTTTTCCGCCAGGCTACCTGCGCTGCTTCCGCTACAATCTGGCGTGCGAATTGGCCCCTGAGTTTGGCGTCGAACCGTCGCGCCAAGTGCAACGTATCGCCATGACTTCCAAGCGCAACCTGAAGCGCATCAACAACCCTGACGACATCATGGCGCTGCCCTACAGCATCGTCGCAACTCGCCAGCGGTTCAACATCTTCGCCGGGAACTACTGAGGTAAACCATGACCACCGTTGCCATCTCCCAACTTCCTGCCGCTGGTACGGCTACTGCTGCGGATGAAATCCCCATCGTTCAGGGCGGCATTACCAAACGATTGACCAATTCGCTGTTGTTCAGCACCACGTCGCTTGCCAGTGCCACAGGACTGCCGATTGTCGCAGGTACGACAGGCACACTGTCGGTTGCTAGAGGTGGTACAGGGGTTACGTCTTCTACGGGTTCCGGCAGCACTGTTTTGTCAACCGGCCCGACGTTGACCAGCCCAACGCTTGTGACGCCGGTGCTTGGCGTTGCGACGGCTACGTCCATCAACAAGGTTGCTATCACGGCGCCCGTTACCAGCGCCACGTTGACAATCGCTGACGGCAAGACGTTGACTGCTAACCATTCACTGACGCTGGCAGGCACGGACAGCACCACGATGACGTTCCCGTCTACCAGCGCCAGCATTGCGCGGACAGACGCAGCGCAGACGTTTACCGGCAGTCAGACTTTTAACGGGCCTGTGATTGGGGCCGTGCAGGCGCTTTCTGGCCCCGGCGCGGTTAACATCACTCAGCCCGTCACTAAGTTTACTTCGACGGCAGCAGGTAATGCCTTGACCCTAGCGGACGGCGTCGAAGGACAAACCAAGACCATTGTTTACGTTGCAGAGGCCGCAGGCGGCGACACAGGCGTACTGACACCATCTAACCTTGGCGCAGGCACGACTATTACGTTTAACGCTGTGGGAGACGCTTGCACTCTACAGTTCTTGGGTTCTGATTGGTGGGCGATTGCGCTTCGTGGCGCGGTATTGGCTTAACCAATGCAGACGCCGATCCTTGGTTCAGCATACACGGCCCGCAGCGTAAATGCTGCGGACAGCCGCATGGTAAACTTGTTTCCTGAAGTTGTACCAGAAGGCGGCAAACAACCGGCTTTTCTTCAGCGTGTGCCAGGGTTAACTTTGCGTGTGACGGTTGGGTCTGGGCCAATCCGGGGGTTGTGGGAACACGCAAACAATATGTACGTCGTGTCAGGAGACACGTTTTATCGCGTAACGTCTGGCTATGTTGTCACGGCGCTGGGCGCTGTTGCGGGCTCCAACTTGGTATCCATGGCTGACAACGGCACGCAAATATTTATCGCTGCCGATCCATACGGTTACATCTACAACACATCCACAGGCGTCTTTGAGCAGATCACCGACCTGGATTTTCCCGGCGCCTCAGTCGTCGATTATCTTGATGGCTACTTCGTTTTCATTCAGCCAAACAGCCAGAAACTATGGGTGACTACCCTGTTAGACGGCACCAGCATTGACCCGTTGGATTTTGCCAGTGCTGAAGGCGACCCTGACAACATCGTCAGCATGATCGTGGACCACCGCGAGGTATGGTTGTTTGGCAACAACACAACCGAAGTTTGGTATAACGCAGGATTGTCGGACTTTCCGTTGGCTCGCATTCAAGGCGCGTTCAACGAACTTGGCTGCGCCGCAAGGTACAGCGTTGCCAAGATGAACAACCAGGTCTACTGGCTGGGCAAAGACTTTCGCGGTCAAGGTATCGTTTATGTAGCCAACGGCTACCAAGGCCAGCGCGTTTCCACGCACGCCGTTGAATGGCAAATTCAACAGTATGGCTCAATGTCGGATGCCATTGGCTACACCTACCAGCAAGATGGCCATTCGTTCTATGTGCTTGTGTTTCCGTCTGCTGGAAAGACATGGGTTTACGACGCCGCAACAGGCGCATGGCACGAACGTGCGGGTTGGGATGATAGTTGGACGCAGTATCGCGGGCAGGCGCAGGTTTTTTTCAACAACGAAAACCTGCTGGGCGACTATGAAAACGGCAGGATCTACGCTGTCGATCAAGACACGTATGCCTATAACGGTGAGACGCAGCGTTGGTTACGGTCGTGGCGGGCTCTGCCGACCGGGCAAAACAATCTCAACCGCACTGCGCAGCACGCACTGCAACTTGATTGCGAAACGGGCGTTGGGCTGGAGCAGTACCCGGCATACGACGCCGAAGATTTGACCGCCGAAAACGGCGACCTTCTTATTGCTGAATATGTACAGAACGACCTTGTGACTGAAAGTGGAGATACGCTTACCACGGAAGCTGGCGACGGGTTTGAAACTTTAGCCGATGCACCGGACTACCCAATTCCGTTTGTTCCGCCGATGTACTTGACGACAACTGCATATACCGCAGCACCAGGATACGACCCGCAAGCCATGCTGCGGTGGTCAGACGACGGCGGCCATACTTGGTCGAACGAGCATTGGCGCTCAATGGGCAAGATCGGCCAATACGGCTACCGCACGATCTGGCGCCGCCTTGGCATGACTGAAAAAATCCGCGACCGCGTCTACGAGGTCAGCGGCACCGACCCAGTCAAGATTGCCATTATGGGCGCCGAGTTGCAGATAAGCGGCACCAATGCCTAACATCACCAACATCATACCCCCGCGCGTACCGCTAACCGATCCGAAAACCGGGCTGATTGCGCGTGAGTGGTATCTGTTTCTGCTTAGTCTGTTCAACCAGACTGGCCAAAGCACCACGTCTTTGGAGGATGTTCAAAAAGGACCGCCCGCCGAAGCAATAGATCTTAACGCTATTCTGTCGGCGGCGCAGGTTTCGTCAGGTATTCTGCCGTCCGATCTGGGGCCAATCCTCACGGCGTTGCAGGCGCTGGAAGCGTCACAGCAGGCGGCGTTTGACCCAACCAATCTGCAATCCAGCATTCAGTCGCTGGAAGTAGCCCCTGCCTACACGCCACAGTTGCCTCGATTGCGGTATGGATCGTTCTACGATACGACCGACCAGACAGCGGCGGCAATCAACACGGCTTACGCCATGACGTTCAACACGACAGACATCAGCAACGGTGTGTATATCGGTTCGCCTACGTCGCGCGTTTACGTCGATACCATCAATCTTTACAACATCCAGTTCTCCGCGCAGTTGGTTAACGCTGCGGGCGGTGCGCATAACGTCTGGATTTGGCTGCGCAAAAACGGAACAGACGTGGCAAACTCGGCGACGACGTTGCGCCTTCAAGGCAACAACACCGAGTTGGTCGCAGCGTGGAATTTCTTGCTGTCCTTGAACTCGGGCGATTATTTTGAGCTTATGTGGGAAGTGTCCGATACGTCGGTATCGCTGTTTAGCGACGCCGCGACCGCTGTTCATCCTGCCATTCCGTCAATCATTCTGACGGTTACCGACAACATCAGTTCCAGAGGTGCAACATGACCGTAACGGTTAAAGTTCTTGTTCCGGCCAAAACAGCCGAAAACACCCAAACCACCCAGTACACGGCTTCGGGTGTCACAGCCATTATCGACAAGTTTACCGCAACCAACTATTCAGCTGCGGCGGCGACCATCAACGTCAACTTGGTGACGGCGGCTGGATCGGCAGGCGATAGCAACTTGATTGTCAAGACCAAGACATTGCAACCGTCCGAAACGTACACGTTTCCCGAACTGGTCGGGCATGTGCTGGGCCTCAGCGGGTTTATCTCGACCATCGCAGGGACGGCCTCGGCCATCAACATCCGCGTGTCCGGCCGCGAGGTGACGTAGTGATTGAGATACGCCGCGCCAGCAAGAACGATCTGTCTGCGTGCCTTGCCATGACAGCGCGGTTTCATGCTGCGTCGCCTGTTGCGGAGGTAGCACCATTTGACCGCGACGGCATGGCAGTGACGTTGCACGGCATGTTTGCCAATCCGCGCGCAGGGGTCTGGTTGGCCTTGCAAGATGACGCGCCGGTTGGAATTGCAGGGGCGCTGATGTATCCGCTTTACTTCAACCCGGCGTATGAAGTCGTGCAGGAGCTGTTTTGGTGGCTAAACCCAGAGGCGCGCGGCAACGGCGCGGGCAAAAAATTGTTCCAGAGCGTGCAAAATTGGGCTAAGGATGCGGGGGCCGCCGCCGTATTCATGATTGCACTGGACGACAACCGCGTGGACAAGATGGACAGGTTTTACAAGCGGGCCGGGTTTCATCCCATGGAACGCACATACATGAAAGGAACCCGGTCATGGCAATAGCTGCCGGCACAGCCATTCTCGGCGCAGCGGCGCTTGGCGCGGGCGCGTCTATTATCGGCGGTAAGAGACAGTCCGACGCAGCCAAGGACGCCGCCAAGGCGCAGACCAGAGCCCAAAAACAAGCCCTTGCGGCGCAGACGGAACTTACGCGGCCCTACGTTGAGGCGGGCAAAAACGCCATGACGCAGTACCAAAATCTTGCGCCATATCAGTCGTTTGGTATGCCTCAGTTTCAGGCTGATCCTGGCTACCAGTTCCGCATGTCTGAGGGCCTCAAGGCTTTGGAGCGGTCTGCGTCGGCACGAGGACTGCTACAGTCTGGCGGTACGCTCAAAGACATCACCCGGTTCGGGCAGGATGCAGCCAGCCAAGAATATCAGAACGCCTTCCAGCGATACCTTACCCAGCGCGAGGCCGCGATGGAGCCGTACCGTTATCTGACGGGCATCGGGCAGGCAGCCGCGGCTGGACAAGCAGCCAACGTCGGTGAGGGCATGACCGCGCTCGGCAACATCAAGTCGGCGGGCATCATGGGCCAAGCCAATGCCTTTACCAACACGCTGAGTAACATTTCTGGGTTGGCAACAGACGCAGCGGACGCTTACGGTCAGTACCAGGCCGCGCAGCCGTACCAGAACTATATTCGGTCCATCACCCCGACAAATAGCGCCATGGGCTTTGCATCGCCCGGCCAGCGCGCGTAAGGAGCGTTTGTCATGGCTATTAACCCGAATATCATCCTCTCCGGTAACCAGATGGCGCAACCGCGCCTGCCGGATGTCAACGCCATGATGCAGACCCGCACGGCAGGGCTGGAGAACATCTACGCCATTGAGCAGGAGCGCGCCGAGCAGCAGCGCGCCGCGCAGAAGGAGCAGGAAGCAGCCGCCGCCGAGGCCATGCTGCCGTCGGTTCTGGCGGCCTATTCCGACGCTAGCGACATTGGGCTTGATCGCGCTACGTCGCTAATGCCAACCGAAGTCCGCGACACGTTTGCGCCATTTATCACCCGGCTAAAAGGTATCCCCGATACGGCTACTCGCAAAGCTATTCTTGAGGCCGAGTTGGCCAAGGATGAAGCTGGCCGCGCGGTTCTCGACCGCATATTGACGCCGTACCAAGAGGGCACGCTGGGCATTCAGCGCGGGCAACTGGAGCAGTCGAAGCAGCGGCTGGCGTTTGATCAACAGAAAGCAGCGGCAGAAGCTGAAGCCGCAGCACAACCGCCGCAGATGACGCCGTATCAAGCTGAAATGATAAAGTTGGCGCAAGCCAGAGACGCGCGCGAAGCCGGAAAAGTTTCGCCCGAAGCCGCTAAACAGCAGCAGGCAATTCGCGAGATTGATACGGCCATTACAAAAATTAGCGAGGTTGCAGAGCCGGGCGGCCTCATTGATATGTCTACAAATTCAATTGCTGGTAATCTGCTGGATAACATTGTGGCCCAAGTTTCCGGCGGTACGCTGACGTTACCGGGAGACGTTGCGGCAGCGCAAATGGAAGTAATCGCTCATTTGGCACGCATGGCTGTTCCGCGGTTTGAAGGACCGCAAGGCGTTGCAGACGCCGCAATATATGAACGTGCATCAGGGCAACTGTCTGACCCTACTAGGTCTAACACAACTAAACGCGCGGCTGCGCAAACAGTCGTTGAAATGCTTAAAGCGCGCAGAGATCAGTTTGCGTTTTCTGGTGCTGGTAGCGGTGGAGGGGCAAGCGCGGCGGGCGGGGCAGATAGCGGCGTGCTTGAGTATGACGCAGATGGGAACCTGATAGAATGACCATACGGGCCAAAAGCGCGGACGGAACTATCCACCAGTTTCCTGACGGCACATCAAAGGAAGCAGTCGGCGCGGCCATGAAACGCTACGCTGAGTTTAATAAGCGCGCGTCTACGCTTGACGAGCGTGACCTGTCGATTGCGCGATCCAAGAACGACCCTTTCGGCGCGTTCCTCCGTAAAAAAGCCGTCGCGCCTAAAGCGGGGGAGACACCCGAACAGCGAGAGACACGTTTATATGGCACAAGGGGGCCGACCTGGGCGGAAGAACATCCTGTCGCAACCGGCGCACTCACGCTTTTGCAGGGGGTTCCTTTTGTAGGTGAGTATGCTGATGAGGCATTGGCGCAAGTAGCGCCGTACATCAACCCCGCCAACCGGCCTGAAGAAGCACTGAGTACTTTACGGGGTGCGCGGACAGAGTTTGCCAAGGAACGCCCCGTAACATCTACGGCGCTATCGTTAGGTGGCGCGGTTGCAGGGACGCTTCCGGCGCTTGCGGTAGCGCCTGTGGCTACTGGAGGAAATCTATTGGCGCGCAGTTTAACCGCAGCGGGCCTTGGTGCGGGCATTGGCGGCGTGGAGGGCGTTGCGTCTGGATTCGGCGCGGGCGAGACTGCAGAAGACCGCATGGCAAAAGCGATGCAGTATGGCGCGTTAGGTGTTGGTTTGGGCGGGCTGGTCGGCGGCGCTGCGGAACCCATTGCTGCGGGCATTCGAAAAGGTGTCGGCGCAGTATCAAACGTGTTGTACAACAGCCCGCGCTACCGCGCTCTTATGGAAGCCTCGCGCGGACGCGAAGATGACATTGCATTGGCGCTCGAAGCGCAAGCCCGCGCAGAGCGCGGTGGGGCAATGCCACGCACGGCAGCGGAAGCAGCAGCGCCAACGGGCGCCGCAGAGTACGTTGCGCTCCAAAACAAAATGTTGGGCCGCGGCGAAAGCGGTACGGAATTGGCCGCCAAGCAGATGCAGCAAAAGGAAGCTGTCACGCGCCCGTTGGCGCAATCCGCAGGTCTTACCCCAGCGGAACAGGCCGCGGCGGCAAAGACATCAGCGGCGCGGAAAGCCGCTGCTGATGTCAGACAGCGTGCTGCGGACCCGTACTACAAACGCGCGGACGCAGAATATCTGCCGCTGGACAATCAACTGGACAACATCCTGATGCGGCCCGAAGTCGGAGGGGCGATGCAGGCTGCGCAGCAACTGGCCCAGAGCAGAGGCAGCCAAGGCTTCCGACAGTCTGGGACCGCCGTGTCGTTTAACGGAAAGTTTCTTGACGACATGATCAAGGAACTGGACCGTACAATCGCGGCTAACCCCAAAACGCCCGCCGACCGCGCCATGAATAACGCAATCATTCGGTCAAAAAAGGACCTAGTAGACTGGTTTACATCCAAATCCAGCAACTACAAGCAGGCACGTCAGGTCTACGAAAATTTGAGTGCGGACCCTAACCGTATGGATCTGGCAAAGTTTCTGTACGACAAACTTGCGCCTACGCAAAAGCGCGGGGGTCCAGACGTTAATTTTGATGCGTTTGTCAAAGCACTTCAAGACGAACCAAAAACGGTCATGAAGGCGCTTAACCGCGCGTCAAACTGGACGGATTTCTCTAAAAATCTTCCCCCATCTGTAATCGCGGATTTGCAGAAGATAACCGACGAAGCAGTAAACAAGAACGCTACCAAAATGCTGGCAAAAGCTGGTGGACAGCGCGCGGATGAAATCTACGAGATGTTTACGCCGCGCGACATAGGGCCAAGTTTTCTGGACCGGCTGTACACGCTGACTAACATGGTGGCCAAGATTGTAGGCTCCCGCATGAGCGAAGCCGACGTCAAGAAACTTGCGTTGGAGGCGCTTAACCCTGAAGCGGCGGCGGCTGCGCTTCGCAAGGCAAAAGAGCGGGGCATAAAAGCGGAAGCCGTAGGAGAAGCTATACAGCAGACCGGACGAAAAGTGTCCCGGCAAGCACCTTTGGCCCCCATTGCCGTTGGTGCGCCTACGCAAAACGTCATGTCGGGGCGCGATAACAACAACCGGATGGCGAGGTGACGTAACGTGCTTGACGACCAAACCTTCAAAGTGCTTGGCGCCATCATGCAGTGGATCATCGCGCCCGTGGCTGCGTTCGTGTGGGTCATCTACCGCCAGCAGCAGCAGCACGAGACGGCCATCGCGGTGCTGCAAGCGCAGACCGAAACGTCGCGTACCGCGCACGACCGCGAGATCAAGGAGATCCGCGAGACGAGCCGCGCCATCATGGCGAAGCTCGACAGCATCGAAGAGGCGCTCCGCAAATGAAGCTGAACATGGCGTCGATTGCCAAGCTCAAGGGCGTTCATCCCGACCTGGTGCGCGTCGTGCTGCGCTGCGCTGCCGATTGGAAGGACGCCGACGCCGGGTTCATCGTCACCTGCGGCCTTCGCACGCTGGCAGAGCAGAAGGTGCTGGTCGCCAAGGGCGCGTCGAAGACGCTGCGCTCTAGGCACCTTACAGGCCATGCCGTCGATCTGGCCTATGTCATCAAGGGTCAGGTGCGCTGGGATTTTCCGCTCTACGACCGTCTGGCCAAGGCCATGAAAGCCGCGGCCAAGGCCGAGAAGGTGCCGGTCGAGTGGGGCGGCGATTGGAAGACGTTCAAAGATGGTCCACACTATCAACTGCCGTGGGCGTCATACCCCGGCACAAAGAAAGGGAAGTGACATGACTAAGGAAATGGTCTGGGGCGTTGTTCGCGCTGTTCTGGCGGCTGGCGGCGGTTACGTCGTCGGCACGGGTGTTGTCGATAACGCCACGATGAACGACATCATCGGCGCGCTTGGCATTATCTTCGCGGCTGGCTGGTCCATCTGGGCGAAGAAGTGAACTGGCTTGAGATTGCCGCCATCGTCGTGCTGTTGATCGGCATTGGCGCTGGCGGCTTTCTCGTTGCCCAACGACCGTCCTTCTGGATCGGCCTAGTTACGGCCGTTGCGCGGCCCGTTCTTCCTCTTCTTGTGGCGTTAGTGGCCAAACGGATGTCACCTGAGAAGGAGCAGGAGTGGCGGGACTGCCTGCGGCGGGGCGGTGAATGGGACCACCACCGGAAGCGGTGCAAGAGGTAAGCCACCGCTCTACCAACGTGGCATAGCCCGCAATGTCACGCCAGTGATCGATCTCATGCGGATTGCCTGACAGGATGCGCCCGATCTTGCTGGCGATCATCTCCAGCGTCTCGCGTTCAGTGTCATCCAGTGTCTTCCAGTTCTTGCCACGGCGCATGACATCCTTCAGTTCCTGGGCGGTTCCGGCCACACGATAAAAGTCTCCGTGCGTCTTCTCTCGTTCATCAAGAATGTCTGTCACTGTTACCCTCCTGTCGTGCTGCAAGCCTGATCTCATAGCCCAATACATTCACCACCGCTTCGATGTCACGCAGCTTTGGCGTCCTGCCCCCAGCCCGCCACTGACCGATAGTCTTGACACACACGCCAGATCGCTCGGCTACGTCAGTCAATGTTGCTCGCTGGCGGGCCATCTCATTAGACATGAACTTGACGAATGGATGAGTGCTTCTGTCCGTCTCGCGGCGTTGTCTTCGATAAACTCGCATCAGCTTTCCTTTATCATCGCGCGGATGGCGGCGGCAATTTCGTCCGCCGCGGCACTTTTGCCTTCCATGTGACTGTCGGCCTTGAAGCGGTTTCGCCACGCTGTCGCCCACTCGTCTGCCTTGGCTTCTGCAAGCTTCGCCGCTTCTTCCAGCGCCTCTGCCCTGATCGCAGCCTCCATGTTATTCATCTCTCTTCTCCTGTGTGATGGCGGCGCGGCGAAACCTCGGCTTCGCCCCCAGCCTTCGCTGCATCTCAACGAACGTGTCTGCCACGATCTCAAGGCAGTTGAGCGTGTTGTGAATGTCAGCATCATCCATATCATCGATGCCGTCAAAAAAGCTCCGGCTGCGCAGCACCGGGATGTAGACGGTGGCCAGTTTTAGCATGTGAGCAAAATGCTCGTCGGTCATCTCACTCATGTGCGCGCGGTCCTCTCGGGCAGGTCGGGTTCTGGCAGGTGTTTTCACTCGTCGGCGGGCAGATGCAGCCGATGACGGGCGGCTTAAACGACACGGTAGGAAGGGGCGGCGCGTACTGATACTTCAGCTTTTGACATCCGTACTGGCTGCAAATCACGTTGGCGCACGGGCCGCAGGAGGTAGTGTCAATCGGCACCATTGTTGTTCTCCTGTGTCAGGGGGAGGCGAACTTCTGTCCATTCGGTGTAGGCCTTCATGTACATCCCCGGCCACGCATTGATGGCGGCGGCAAGGGCTTTTGCATAGCTGCCTGTGTCGCTAAGTGTTCGCACCATTTCGCCAAGGGACTCGGGCGGGATCTGTTCAGCCTTTATCATTGGTGTTCTCCTGTGCGAGGGCGGCGCGGGCTTCTTCTGAAGTTTCGACCTTCAGCAAGTCCACACCTTCCATAAGAAGGTCATCACAATCGTAGCTTGGGTACTGCAATAGAAAACCCTGACCAGAACAGAACTCGACAACGGTGAACGCCTTCAGTGCATACGCCCGCAGCTTCTCGACATCACGGCGATACTCTTCAAGGTCGATCTTGTTTTGCTCGACCTCGGCGCGGAGCTTGTTGTTGTCGTTCGTCAACAACTGCACATAGCCTTCGCGGTCAGAGGCTAGCGCGTCCCGCTCGGCGGTGATGCGGCCATTGTCTTCCTCAAGGTCGATCATCTCCCGCTCGTGAAGGTCGTAGTCTGCCTCGACGGCTTTCAACCTCTTTACCTCGGCGCGAAGGGCCTCATATTCCCGCCCCGTGATCATAACCATCGTGTTGATCGTTGCGTCGCTCATTGCCCCGCCCTTTCCAGCAGTTCCTTCCGCTCGCGCTGCGCCCGCAACGTCGTGTACCGCTGGTGCAGCCGGACGATGAACGACGAACGCTTGTGCTTCGTCACCTCGTCCTCCAGCATCTTCTGCACCTGGCGCTCGTCGCGCAGGGGCAGCACGGCGTTAAGAGTAAACCAATTCAGATGTTCGCTCATCCTTTCAACTCCTCAAGGGCCAGATCGGAGATGGACCGCTTGTCGGCAAGCGCGGCCCAGATGCGCTCATCGATGGTCTTGTTGGTGAGCATGACGTAGACCCACACGTCGCGGGTCTGGCCGCTGCGGTGGATGCGCCCAATGGTCTGCTCGTACAGTTCCAGCGACCACGGCAGCGACAGGAACACCATCTTGGCCCCGCCGTGCTGAAGGTTGAGGCCGTGCCCGGCTGACTTGGGGTGAACGGCCAGCAGCCGGATCTCGCCGCGGTTCCACCGTTCGACCACGTCGGCGCCGTCGTCCAGCGTCCAGACGTGCGGGTAGCGTGACTTCAACTGCGTCAGTTCCTCGACGAAGTTGTAGACGACGATGGTATTGTCCTGCTGGTTGCCGTCGAGGATCTCGTCCAGCATCTCGAAGCGGTGCCAGGAGTACCACGACGCGATCTTCTGCGCCAAGCGCCCGCGGCCCGTGTCGGGCCAGAGGATCGTCGCGTAGGCCCAGCCGCCAGCCAACTGCTGGAGCTTGGTCGTCAGCGCGGCGGCCGACAGCGCGGTGATCTCTTGGCCTTCCAGTTCGATCAGCATCTCCTTCTTCATCTTCTCGTAATGACTACGATCCTCAAGGTCGGAGCGCATCTCGACGATATGGCACGGCGGCAGCGTGTCCTTGTAGTCGCCCGGCTCAAGGACGAAGGTGGCGGGCTTGATCCGGGCCATGACCTGCGGCAGCGCGTTCGCGCGCGGCTCCCACTGGTTGAACTCGCGGTTGATCAGGTTGAAGTACTGCTGCATGAACGCGCCCTTGGCGCGGCCCAGCAGCGACTGGTCGATCACGAAGCACTGCCCGAACACGTCCTCCAGCCCGTTCGACGTGAACGATCCGGTGAGGCCGATCCGCACGTTGAAGCGGCCCAAGTGCTTGTGCAACGCCTTGAACCGCTTGCCGGACGGGTTCTTGAGCCGGGTCAACTCATCGAACACGATGCCGTCGAACCGCCCAAAGTCATCACCCACGGCGTCGAGAACGTCGTAGTTGACCACGACCGCCGCGGCGTCGGACGCGAAGGCGGCGCGGCGCTTGGCTGCGTTGCCGACCGCCACGGCGATGGTCAGGTCCGGTGCCCACTTGGGGGCCTCGACCGGCCACACGTCGGTGCAGACGCGCTTGGGCGCGACGACCAGCCACCGCTTGACCACGCCGTTGAGCATGAACTCGCGCATGGCGGTCAGCGTGATGGCCGTCTTTCCTGCGCCCACGGGGGCGAGGACCATGCTGCGGTCGCGCTCGTAGATGAAGTCTACGGCTTGGGTCTGGTAGGGTCTAAGGGCGGGCATCGAGGTACGCTCCGATCACTTCTGCCGCGACTTGCGGGACGATTGCGTTGCCGTAGGCGCGCAGGCGTCCCACTCTGGCGGGAGCCCCATGAGCCAGCGGGAATGTGCCGGGTTCAACTGGCCGCCAGCGGCCATCCCGGCAGAAGAGCCAGTCAGCATCCCGCCAGAAGCCGTTAGTCGGGCTGGACCCGCAATCTGCGCCGTCACGTCCAGCCGATCCGTCGAGAGCTTGCCGTTCCTCATGCGCCCCCCCCCATGTACCCGCCCTTGTGGTCCGTCGTTGCAGGCGTCGGCCAGCCCGCCATCTGCGCCGCTCCACCCATCAGCAGTTCGCCCTTGCGGTCCCCGCCCCGGCTTGTCTGCCCGCCAGTCATCGTGTTGGGTGTCGGCCAGCCCGCCATTGCTGCCCGCTGCGGCAACGGGATGCCCGTGTCGTGCGGCCTGATCGTGCCGTTGCCCCGGCTGTGATCCTGTGCTGTCGGTGTCGGCCAGCCCGCCAGATCCGCGTCCCTCACCAGACAAGCGCAGCCGTGCTTCGTTCCGTGCTTCTCCTTCTGACCCAGCGAGCGCCCGGTCGTGTCGTGCGCTTGCGGTGTCGTCCAACCTTTCTCCGACGAACCAGAGACGCTGGCGGATGTGCGGGGCGCCGATGCCCGCAGCGCACAGATCTGCCGCCCCGATGGCGTAGCCCGATGCTTCCAAGTCAGCGTGTACAGTGTCGAGCCAGCCAAGGCCGTCCTTGCTCGCAACCTGCTCTCCAAAGACGACTGGAGGGCGGCACTCTGCGATGAGGCGGTGGAACTCAGGCCAGAGGTGCCGGTCGTCGTCGAAGCCTTTGCCCTGCCCGGCGGCGCTGAAGGGCTGGCAGGGGCAGGAGCCGGTCCAGACGGGCCGGTCGTCGGGCCATCCGGCAAGACGGAGGGCGTAGGACCAGACGCCGATACCGGCGAAGAAGTGGCACTGGGTGTAGCCGTGGAGGTCCGCAGCAGCCACGTCCCGAATGGATCTTTCATCGACATCTCCGTCAGCGATCAGTTTATTGGCGATCAGGTTGCGCAGCCACTGCGCGGCGTAGGGGTCTATTTCATTATAGTACGAAACCATTCGTCCACTTCCTCCTTCGTGTAGAGCACTGCATAGTTCTGTTTGAGTTCCGTCATGCGTCGGCCGAACCGCTCCTGCAACGCCGTCAGCTTGCCGTCGGGGGCCTTCACCTCGATGAACCACACCGTGCCGTTGGGCAGGCACACCACCCGGTCGGCAACGCCGCGGTTCATGGGCGAGGTGAACTTGAACGCTTGGCCGCCGATCCGCTCGACGGTCTTGCAGAGGTACGTCTCGATTTCTTTTTCGCGCATGACCATCACCTATCAAACAATCATTGACAGGTCAACAAGAATTCTGTAGTGCTGGGGCTCAACACAAGAGAGGAGACGACAGTGGACGAACATCTCTACCACCTTGATTTGCAGATTGCAGAGGCAAAAGCGCGGGTTAAAGAACTGCAAGCCGAGCGCCGTTTAGCACTAATGAAGCGCAATCAAAAAATCTCCCCCGCAGCGGGCGCTACGCCTGCCACGGTGCCCGTAAACCTAGACTGCGTCCGTTTGCGTTGGGTTAATCTCAGCACCCGCGCGCGGAACGACGCCATGAGCTATTTGGGTATTGATACCGTCGGCGAGTTAGTCAAACTCTCGGCGAAGGAAATCTTGCGCCACCATAATGTGGGGCTAGCCACGGTACAAGAATACCGGGATCTTTTGTTGACGTTTGGTCTTAAGCTCAAGGGGGATGAATAATGGCTCAACACTCAACCATCGTCGGCGGCTCGACCGCGAAGCGGGTCATCAACTGCCCCGGCAGCGTCGCGCTCGTCCAGCAGGTGCCGCCCAAGCCGTCCAGCAGCTACGCCGACGAGGGCACGCTGCTGCACAACGTCATCGCCACCATCTTGGAGACGAACAAGCGGCCGGAAGACTTCCTCGGCACGATGCACAACGGCATCGAGTTGACGGAAGACCGGCTGGAGCGCAAGCTGCTGCCCGCACTGGCGGTGCTGGATGAGATCGACCCAGATGGACAGTTGGAATACGCGGTCGAGCAGGTGGTGGGCTTTGGTGACGCTCTCCCTGGTGTTTTCGGTTCCGCCGATCTTGTTGGCCGGATTGGCAATCGCGGCATTCTGCTGGACTGGAAGTTTGGCGATGGCGTGCCTGTCGAGGCTGAAGAGAACCCGCAGGCGCTCTTCTACACGGCTGCCGCACTTCGCACCGAGGCGACACGCTGGGCCTTCGAGGGGGTCGAGACGGTTGAGGTGATCATCGTGCAGCCGCCGCATGTGCGGCGCTGGGTGACGGATCTCGACCGCGTGCGCCGCTTCGAGGCGGAACTGATCATGGCCGTCAAGACCGCGCAGCGGCCGGACGCCCCGCTGGCCTCTGGCGACCATTGCCGCTGGTGCGCCGCCAAGTCGATCTGCCCGCTGGTCAATGGTGCCGTCGAGCGCGCCAAGCGCGAGAACATCAAGGCGGTCAACATCTTCCGGCTGTCGGAAGCACTGGCCAGCATCGACCTGCTGGAAGGCTGGATCAGGGACGCCCGCGAGATGGCGGTCGAACTGCTGGAGGCAGGCGTCGAGGTGCCCGGCTGGAAGTTGGTGCCGAAGCGCGCGACCCGCCAGTGGGTGAATGAACAGACGGCATTGACAGCCCTCACCGAAGCAGGGTGTAGTGCTACGGAATTGACGGAGTTGAAGAGCCCGGCGCAAATCGAAAAGGTGCTGAAGAAGCACAAGATCGCCATGCCCGAGAACCTCATCACCGCCGTCTCATCGGGTGACACGCTGGCACCCGCGGATGACCCGCGCCCGGCGTCGTTGCAGGTCGGTAAGCAACTTGCTTCCGCCCTTGGTAAACTTGTCTAACAGGAGACTAAAATGAACGCGATTACCTTTGCGAAGGCCAACCTTCCCTCCGTCCAGAACCTGTCGCAGGCGCTGCGCTCGCTCGATGCGAGCGTCGGCGGTTCCGACGGCGTGGCGATCCTCAAGATGGACAAGACCGGGCACTGGGTGTTCGGCGCTGACCAGACCGAGGTCGAGGACGGCAGCACCTGGGCCGTCAATCCCTTCTCGTTCGTGCACGGCTACATCGCCTGGGGCGATGGCGAAGTGCTGGCCGAGAAGATGGTGCCGGTCAACGAGCCGCTGCCGGAAGTCGATCCGGCGCCGCCGCAGGCCAAGCGCGGCTGGGAGCTTCAGGTCGGCATGGGCCTCAAGTGCCTGTCCGGCGAGGACGAAGGTCTTGAGGTGCGCTACAGCGTGACCAGCGTCGGCGGCAAGCGTGCCGTGCAGAAGCTGGCCCTTGACATTGCGGCGCAGGTGGAGGCCGATCAGGCCAAGCCGGTGCCGACGGTGAAGCTCAAGAAGGACCACTACACCCACAAGTCATACGGCCGTATCTTCACGCCCGTGTTCGACATCGTGGGCTGGTTGGGTCTGGACGGCAAGCAGGACGATGCCCCTCCTGCTGACGCCGTCCCGGCCACCGAAGCCGCGCCGACACGTCGTCGTCGCGCGGGCTAAGGGGGAGCGGCGGGCTGCTTAACCCACCCGGCAGCCCGCCGCGTTCACATCATGCTCTATTGCGATTTTGAAACCCGCTCGCGCTGCGACCTGCCGAGCCGGGGCGTGTACAACTACGCCCAAGACCCGTCCACACAAGTGCTCTGCATGTCCTACGCCTTCGACGATGAGGACGTGCAGACTTGGACGCCCGATCAGCCGTTCCCGACGCGCGTTGCCATCTACAACGGCCAGATCCGCGCGCACAACGCCGCCTTTGAGCGGCTGATGTTCTGGTACGTCATATGTCCTGACTTTGGTGTACCGGAGCCCGCTCTGGAGCGGTTCTACTGCACCGCGGCCCAAGCCCGCGCCAACTGCGCGCCGGGCAGCCTTGAGGACGTGGGCCGCTTCGCCGGGATCGGCATGAAGAAGGACCACCGCGGCGCGGCGCTGGTGCGGGCGCTGTCGATCCCGCAGGCCAACGGCGCGTTCCGCGAGGACGCCGCGCTGATGCAGGAGATGATCGAGTACTGCGAACAGGACGTGCGGGCCATGCGGGCCTTCTCCAAGGCCATGCGCGGGCTGACGGATGAGGAGTTGCTCGACTATCACGTCAACGAGCGCATCAACGACCGGGGCGTGCGCCTCGACCGTCCGCTGGCCCAAGCCGCCGTCAAGTACGCCGCTGCCGAGCAGGAGGAGATCGAAACGATCTTCCGCGAGATCACCGGGCTCACCAGCGTGCGCAGCCCCCGTATGCGCGAGTGGGTGCTGGAGCGCGTTGGGCCGCAGGCCAAGGCCATGATGATGGTCTGGAAGGACGGCGAACAAAAGGCTAGCATCGACAAGACGGTGCGCGGCAACCTCTTGGCAATGGAGAACCCTGATGAAGTCCCTGCGGAAGTCGCTGAAGTGGTGCAGTGCGCGGACGATCTCTGGGCATCGTCCGTGGCGAAGTTTGAGCGAGCTGCATCGCTCGCAGATGATCTCGATAGTCGCGTCAGGGGTGCTTTTGTATTCGCGGGCGGTTCAGCTACAGGCCGAGCGTCAAGCTACGGATTGCAGGTTCACAACTTCCCCCGAAAGTGCGCCCGAGATCCTGAACTAGCCCGCCAGGCGCTGGTGCGCGGGCACCAGATCGTCCCTGAGTTCGGCAAGCGCGTCACCGACGTGCTCAAGTCCATGCTGCGCCCGGCGCTGATCCCGGCCGAAGGCAAGTCCTTCGCCGTGTTCGACTACGCCCAGATCGAGGCCCGCGTCACGCCGTGGCTGTCGATGAAGGGCGAGGAGACGCTGGACGTGTTCCGCGAAGGCCGTGACATCTACGTTGCCGTGGCCTCGCGCATGTTCAACGTCGAGGAGACGGCCGTCACCGACGAGCAGCGGCAGCTTGGCAAGGTGGCCGTGCTGGCCTGCGGGTTCGGCGGCGGCGTGGGCGCGTTCAGTGCCATGGGCCGCGTCTACGGCGTCCACATGCCCGAGAGCGAGGCGAGGCGCACGGTCGATCTGTGGCGTCGCGCCAACCCGTGGGCCGTGCCGTTCTGGTCGGATCTGGAGCACGCCTATACGCGCGCCATCCGGCGGCCCGGCAAGGTGTTCAAGGCGGGCCGCGTCCAGTACATGATGCAGGGCGAGCACCTCTGGTATGCGCTGCCATCAGGCCGCGTGCTCTGTTACCCCTACGCGCGCTTCGAGGAGGACGGCGTGTCCTACGCCAAGGCGTCGTGGAAGCCTGCGGCAGACGCGAAGGAGTGGCCGCGTGCGCGGTTGTGGAAAGGGCTGGCGTGCGAGAACATCGTGCAAGCCACCGCCAACGACATCCTGCGCGAGGCGCTGCGCGAACTGGACGCCGCGGGCGTCGAGGTCGTGCTGCACGTCCACGACGAAATTGTAGCCGAGATTGATACAGATAAATCAGAAGAATTGGCAGCCGCGATGCGGGCTGTTATGGTCACTCCTCCCGCTTGGGCTGACGGCCTCCCTTTAGGGGCCAGCGGCAAGGTGATGCAACGATACGGCAAGTGAGGTGATCCATGAAGAACGTTCTGCTTGCGGCGCTGGCCGCGCTGTTGATCTCCGCTGGCAACGTCGAGGCCCGCGAACCCGGCCAGCCGAGGGGCTGCCCGTCACGCTGGTGCGGCTGCTACTTGGCCCACTATTTCGGAATGCCGCACCGCAAGGATCTGTGGCGGGCGCGGAACTGGGCCAAGATTGGCCGTCCGACGCGGGCGCGGATCGGCGCCATCGTCGTCTGGCGCAATCACGTTGGCGTGATCGTAGGAAGAACGGCCAAGGGATGGGTCGTCAAGAGTGGCAACGACGGCAACCGCGTGCGAGCGCGTGTGAGAACAGTCCATAATGCCATTGCATTCCGCACACTGAAATAGCGACAAGAAAGAGGAAAACATGTCGGAATTTCTGGACTACTTGACCGGCTTGGCACCGGACGGCGAGACGGCGCTGATCGTGCGCCAGAAGGCCGTGATGTACGACGGTCAGCAGGCGACACACAAGGACGGCACGCCGAAGTACACATGGCCCGCCTTCCTGCCGGACGCCTCGCGCATCAAGGATGGGCAGAGTTGGTTTATCAACACGGGCGCGTTCATTCTCGACCGTTTCAAGGACGGCAGGGTGTCGGCGTCCAACGCCAACTGCGAGTACGTCCTGTTCATGATGCTGGACGACATCGGCACGAAGTCCAAGGAACCGCCGCTTGAGCCGACGTGGATCGTCGAGACATCACCCGGCAATTACCAGTGGGGCTATGCGTTCCGCGAGCAGCCGACCAAGGGCGAGTACGTCGCGGCCATCACCGCCATTGCGGCCGCAGGCTACACGGACCCAGGTGCCACCAACGCCGTGCGCAACTGCCGCCTGCCGGGTGCGGTCAACCAGAAGCCGGGCGCGGACGGGTTCAAGGCGCGGCTGGTGAAATTTCACCCGGGCCGCGAGTTCACGCTGCCCGCCATCTGCGAGGCGCTGGGCGTCACGCCGGGCGAGGCGGAAGGTGCGGGGCTGCTGACCATCAAGATCCGCGACACCGGCAGCGACAGCGTCCTGCGCTGGCTCTCCGACGCCGGGCTGGTGTTGTCCAACGTTAATGCCGAGGGCTGGTGCGGTGTCGTCTGCCCTAACAATCACGAGCACACGGACGGCCAGATCGAGGGCCGCTACTCGCCGGTCAACCGGGCGTTCTGCTGCTACCATGGCCATTGCGAGCACCTTGACAGCAGCGCATTCCTCTCTTGGGTGGCCGAGCAGGGCGGCCCGAAGGTCACGCCGGGCTTCCGCGAGGAGTTGGTGGCCGAACGCATGGCCATGGTGGCCGATACGATCCGGCCTACGCAGACGTTTCCAGACACCGCGGCGACGGTCGTGGCCGAGGTCGAGCGCAAGGAATTGGGGCGGCTGACCAAGCGGGATTGGTTTGGCCGCTTCGCTTATGTCGTCGAGGATGACAGCTATTTCGACATGATCGACCGGCAGGAACTGTCGCGGTCGTCGTTCAATGCCATCTTCCGGCACGTCGAGTGCAAGTCGGTCCACACTGCGCGCCGCGTCGAGGCGTCGATATGCTTCGATGAGAACCGCCAGGGCGCCGGGAGCCGCGTGCTGCGCGGCATGACCTATGCGGCGGGCGAGAGCGTGCTGGTCGCCAAGAACGGCGACGTGTACGGCAACCGCTGGGTGGACGCGCGGCCCGATCTGTCCGGTCCTGCGGCCAGTGAAATTTCACCGTGGCTGGCCCATGCCGAGTTGTTGATCCCTGATCCGGTCGAGCGGGAGCACGTCTTCGACGTGATGGCGTTCAAGTTGCAGCACCCTGAGGTCAAGATCAACCATGCGGTCCTGCATGGCGGCGACGAAGGCTGCGGCAAGGACACGTTGTGGTTCCCCTTCATCTGGTCCGTCTGCGGGCCGGACCTGCGCAACCGCGGCCTTGTTGACGCCGACGGCATCAATTCGCGCTGGGGCTATGCGCTGGAAAGCGAGATCCTGATCCTGAACGAGTTGAAGGAACCGGAAGCGTCGCAGCGCCGGTCGCTGTCCAACAAGCTCAAGCCGATCATCGCGGCCCCGCCCGACACCTTGCCCATCGAGCGCAAGGGGCTGCACCCTTATGACATGGTCAACCGCCTCATGGTGCTGGCGTTCACCAACGATCCGGTGCCGATCACGCTGCCGACGCAGGACCGGCGCTGGTTCTGCCTCTGGTCGCACGCGCCGCGCATGACCAAGCCGGAAGCGAAGCGGCTCTGGGACTGGTACAAGAAAGAGGGCGGCCTTGTGGCCATCGCGCGCTGGCTCAAATACCGTGACGTATCGGCGTTCAATCCGGCCGCCATGCCGCCATGGACAGACTACCGCACGCGTTTGATTGAGAACGGCCGCAGCATGGCCGAGAGCTACATTGTCGAGCAGATCGAGCGGCCATCGCCCGAGTTCGCGGCGGGCTACGTCGCCGGGCCATGGCATAAGTTGGCGAACACGTTGCAGCTAGGCTCGCCCGGCAACGTCAAAATTCCGACGGCGGCGATCCTGCACGCGCTGAAGGAAGCGGGCTGGGAGGATCTTGGCGCGGTCAAGTCGGCTGAGTATCAGACCAAGAAGAACATATGGGCGCGGCCCGACATGCTGAAGCTGTACACCAAAAGCGAAATCCGGCGGATGCTGGAACAGCCGCCGGAGCCGGGGTTGAAGCTCGTCAAGTAGGCTACAGATCGAGCCAAGCGGCGACCAGCGCCGCGAGCACAAGGGCGGCGAAATAGATCATGCTTCGTCGCCCAGTTCTGTTGCCACGGCCGCGCGGGCGGCGGCATACTCGCCGCGCCGCACCATTTCGCAAAAGGTCTGCCACGAATGCAGCGCCGTCGCGTGATTGATCCGGTCAAGTTCCGCGGCGATTTGCTGGAAGGACATGTCAAGGCGTCGGCGCCGCAGCTCCCACACGGCGTGGTGCCGGGCCATCGCCAGGTGCCGCGTGCGGACCTTGGACCGTAGCGCCGTGACGCCGTAGCCGTGGGCGTTGGCAACGGCGGCCAGCACCGCGGCGATGGGATACCGGCGGATCTGGGCGGCGACGAAAGCACAGTGGTCCTCCCATAGGTGCTCGATATGCGCCTTTACATCGACCGAGTTGCGGCGTATGGTCCTCACGTTTTCCTCCTCCCTGTGACTGGACCCGGCGGCGACGCCGGGCCTTTTTCTACGAGATTGCGGAGGAGCATTTCATCTATGACTGCGTCGTGTTGTACGCATAGAGTGGCGATTGTATCGTCTAGCTCTTTCAGCAACAGCGTGTATTTTGCTTGTACATAGATAATATCTTCGTCTGTCGCGGATTTTAGTTCCTTCGTTGTGCGCAAGTATATGTCGTTGTAGTCAACCATTGTATGTTTCTTTCATTAAGATCGCGATAAGCTTCAAAGCAGTGCGAAACGCCTTTTTTTGTTTGGCAAGCCGAACGGCCAATATATTGCTTTCGTGCATTTCGTGTTTTAGTTCCGCTTGTGTCTGACGCAGCATCTGTTCCAGCGTTTCGCGCGGCAGGTCTGAATAGTTCATTTTGTGGTTCCTTTTTCGTTTGGTAACAGATTGCGGCGGCGGCCTTCCGCCAGTGCGGCCGCAAGGGCGACCTGATACTTGTCGCGGCGGGCCTCCACGGCGTCGATGAAGCGCAACAGCGTTGCGTCGTCGAGCGGTGCGACGTTGGCCGCCCAATAGGCTGGATCGGCGTTCAACCTCGCACCTGATCAAGCTGGCGCTGTACCGCTTGCGCTTCTTCCCGCCAGGATTCCGCGCGGCGGTTTGCGTCCATCAGTTCGTCGTTCAGCCGGTCATATTCAACGGCGGCCTCGAGGTGCTCCTCCAAGCGGTCCACCAGCGCGCGGATCATGTGCGCCTCTGGGCCGGTCCAGTTGCCGCGCGCGGCGCGGTCGATAAGATCCTGAACCGGCAGTTGGTTCAGGTAGGTGAAATCATGTGTCATGGTCGAGGTCCTTTTCATCTATCAACTTGAGTTCACGCAGCACGTCCGCCATGCGTGACGGCGGCCATGACACTTCATCGGTCACGGGGTGGCGCGTGACGTGCCGCGCGTCGTCCAGGCGTTGCGGGTCCGGCACCATGCCGCGGTCGTCGTATCGGGCTTTAGTCGCGGCCATAGTCAATATCCCCGTACAGATCGACAATGCCATCTTGCGCAAGCGCCTCACGCAACTGGGTGTCGATCCATTCGCGGTCCATGTCAGCATACAGCGCGCCGAATAGCGGTTCGGCCCGGTAAACTTCCGCGTAGACCTGCGAGCCATCCGCGCGCTTGTCCGCAAAATGAAACGCCGTCACGTCCCAATCGACGGGGCCGGACGGGCCGTCCGGCAGACTGTACTCGCACTTGGCTTCGCAATCGGCTTCGAATAGGCAAACGTCATTCTTCCAGACGGTGACGGTGACGGGAATATAGCAGTAAGACATTGTTTTCCTCTTTTGTTGCTTAACGTGGATAGATTACGGGCGGCATTGGCCGCCCGTCAAGTATTGTTTAGGCAATGGCGCGCGCGACGTTCCACGGCGTGATTTCAGATTGCGCACGCATGGGCATGATGACCGCGAAACAGTCTGTACGGTCGCAGAACGTCACGCCATGCGGGCTTTCCGGGTTCCAGGCGTGGATCTTGTAGAACGTGCCAGTCTTTGAGCCAAGCGCGCGGGCCATCTGTCCAAGGTCATAGATATAATCAGGATTGAAATGCGCGGGGCCTGTATCCTCGCCGGGCTTGTAGCCATCAAGCGGCGGGATGACCGCTTTCCAATTGGGAAACGTGCCGTCTACCGGCGTGAACGTAACGCCGCCGATTGTGTTTCCGTTCAGTTCTATCGTGGCGGCCTTCTTCGGCGCCAGCTTCAACGCGGCCTTGACACTATCGAGCGGGATGATGACGTCGATTGACGGGGCTTCGGCCAGCTTGGCACAAAAGAGGCGATGGCCGTCCGTGGTCACCAGGTGACCGGACGTGGCCAAGTGGATAC
>Ga0247832_1001566_pt1 | contig 39408 bp, 35 predicted proteins | sample LaCruzMarch2015__10_FD_192407 | JGI IMG/M metagenome (GOLD analysis project Ga0247832, IMG submission 192407) | Freshwater microbial communities from meromictic Lake La Cruz, Castile-La Mancha, Spain - LaCruzMarch2015_4m | ecosystem: Environmental > Aquatic > Freshwater > Lake | place: Spain... | reverse complement strand
ATGCGTGCCGAGGTGGTTCACGCCGGGAATCCAGTAAGTCTTCATGGTCTCAGCTTTAGCGACAGCGTCCTGGCCGCGATAGCCTTTGATCTCGACGATGAGGTGGAGCAGGTCATCGGGGCCGTGGCCGTCATCGACGAGGACAATGAAGTCCGGGAAGTAACGACGAGTCTCGCCGCCGAAGTGGTAGGGGACTTCAAGGCCGAGGTTGTGGTTCTTCACATAAGCGACGACGCGAGGGTGCGACTCGGCCACGCGGCAGAACTCGCTTTCCCAGTCACTGTCGAGGATTACCCAGTTGACATGGCACTTCTCGGAGCTGGTCTCCCAGCGCAGGGTTTTGGAGGTGGTAAAGCGAACGTGCCGAGTGGAGCCGATAGGGTTGAACGGATCAAGCAGGGCAGTGATGGGGCGCTCGTCCTTGAAGTGGCGGGTAATGGCGGCGGCGATCTTCTCGGCGGCCATGTTAGCGAGCACCTTGTATTTGAGCTGAGCGGGATAGGTGCCGCCTTTGCAGTGCAGGTAGGTGTCGAGCCATTGCTTGGCGATGCGCTTGATCTGGCCGAAAAGCTGAAGCTGCGGCGACTCGTCCGGCGCGCGCCACTTGTAGAGGATGATGTGGGAGGTCAGCTCGTAGAGCACCTGGGAGGGGCGGACATCGCCGGTGTGGATGAGGTTCATGTTCACCGGCTCGCCGATGATGCCGGAGAGCAGCACTTCAGAGGAGCCAACCTGATCAGGGGTGATCTCCATGTGCGATTCGTCGGTGAAGGTGGCTTCCAGGCGTTCATTGGGCAGCTCGACGCGATAGCCAGAAACCCGAGGGAATCGGATTTCCAGGTGATCGCGTTCGGGGCGCATCGCCTTCACATGAATGGTCTCGCGAGGCTTCTGCACCGGAGCCTCCACGGACTGGGCGGTGAAATCGAAGGGAATGCCGAAGACATCGGCATACTCGACACTGAACTTCCCGGCATCCTCGCCGTCCTCATTGATCTCGTAGGACAGACGGCGCAGCGCGCGACCGAGCACCTGCTCGCACAAGAGCTGGGTGCCAAAGGCGCGGACGCCGAGAACGTGGGTGACATTGTTCGCATCCCAGCCCTCAGTGAGCATGGAGACGGAAACGACACAGCGGATGTGCCCGCCAAGCTGACCTGCCTTACCGACGGTATTCATCACCTCACGGAGAATACCTTGATCGGTGAGGTTCTCGGCGTCCTTCACATTGCCGGTGCGCTCGATGATGGCACGGCGAAAGCGCTCCAGTTCATCGGCTGCGGCTGCCTTGAACTGGTCGTCCAAGGCCTCGCCAGCTTCGAGCTGCTCGCTGTCGATGAGCAAGGTGTTGGGCTTGGCCAGCGCTTGCCCAAACTGGTCGAAGTTACTGAACAAAGGCAGGCGTCCATCATTGAACTCGCTGCTGCCATCGGCCTTCGGCGTGCGCCAGCCGGAGATGTAGTCATAGACGAGCTTCGATGAGGCGGTGTTATTGCAGACGACAATGAAGCACGGAGGAACAGCGGTGTTCTCTTTCTCCCATGCCTCGAAGGTCTTCTTGTAGTGGCCGTAAAGGGCTTCGAGAGCGGTCTGCAACTGAGGCGGCAGATCAAGTGGATTGAGGGTGCTGCCCTTGCTGCGCCCCGACTTCGGCATCTTCTTGCCAATGTGCTTCCACAGTTCGCGGAACATGGGCTGGTCCACGTTCGGGAGGTTGTCCGCGATGGGCACGCGGGGCAGCTTCACGATGCCGCACTCGATGGCGTCCATGAGAGAGAAGTCGCTCATGGTCCAGTGGAACATGGTGCCCTCACGATAGCCGGAGCCCGCGAGGAAGAACGGCGTGGCAGAGAGGTCAATGACGCGGGCGAGGCCGAGCTTGCGCTTCACGATCTCCAGACCGCTGATCCAGAGACGTGCAGCTTCGTTCTCCTTTTTGGCGTGCTCCTTGGCGGCCTTGAGGTCATCACCTTCGAGATGGTTACCCTTATCGTCGATGAAGTCGTCATCATTGGCGGGCTTCTCCCGGTAGCAGTGATGGGCCTCATCATTGATGACGAGGATATTCTTCATGCCCATGAGGCCGGGCATGACACGCTGGATCATCTGGCCCTCGGTTTCTTGCGTTTGCAGGTCCTCGCCCGAGCGGCCTTTGAGAAGTTGCTTGCCGCCCTTGGAAATCTCAAGGCGCTCGCGCAGCTTGAAGGCGTGGTAGTTGGTGATGACGATGGAGGCCTTCTTGATCTCGTCGGAGAACTCCTGCGGCACCAGTTCACGAGTGGTGTAATAGTTCTCGCTGTCATTCGGCAACAGCACGCGAAGACGGTCGCGAATGGTGAGGCCGGGAGCGACGAGGAGGAAGCCACGGGTGAACATCTTGCTGCCAGGACGGCGGACCGCATTGATCGTCTGCCAAGCAATGAGCATGGCCATGACGGTGGTCTTGCCTGCGCCGGTCGCGAGCTTTAGGGCCAGTCGGCTCAGCTCGGGATTAGCCTCGGAATTGGCGCTTTTCAGGTAAGTGAGGATGTCTTTTCCGCGAGTTGTCTGCGGCGCGACCTCCGTTAGCCAGATGGCAGTCTCCACGGCTTCCACTTGGCAGAAAAACGGACGTTGATTGCTGAACTTGTGATGCCGCCAATGCTGAAGCAGGCGCTGGGTCTCGGGCGTGACCTGCCACTGATGGGCCTTTAACTCGCGCCAGGTGTCCACCTGCGCACGAACTTGATTGATGATGGACGTGGTCTCGTAATTCTGGTCCTGCACCGATTGTCCAGCATCATCCATCAAGCCCAGATCGCCCTGCTGAGGGGCTGCCTTCTGCTTTTTCGACTTCGGAATTGGAGTGACGAACTTCGCCTTCCTACGTTCAGGAACGATGTCCTGTGTGGGCTGCCCTGAAGCATCCAGCTCCCAGTGCCGCAGAGGATACTCATAAGGCGAGTTGAGAATCGGGTGATCGAAGAAGGGGTTGGACATGGGAGACAGCGAAGTAGAGCGCAGGATCAATGGAACACAACGCTCCCGGATGAGACAAGTAATGAATTAGGTAGAGAACTGGTTTGAATCAGAAGAATGCAGTAACAAATACCGCCACTGTGTCGCCTGGGGGCGGTGTCCCTTCTTCCAGCGCAGGCCCTTCCTGACCATCACGATGATCTTCGCCTCAACGAAGGTTAGCATGAGTTTGTGTGCTCCTTTGGGGTCGATCAGCAAGCGTGCGCCTAAGTCGGCGTGACTGAGGAAGAAGTCACCGTCACCACAATCGGAGCGGCTCGACTTGCGTTTCGAGAGGTGGCGGCAAATGCGAAAGGCGGCCCTTCTTTTTTCCGTCCTGAAATCGTCATAGATGCGGCGCTCGCGCTGATCGAGACTGACGCGAAAGCGTGCGGCGACGTTGAGGAGGTGAGCATTCGCTTCGGCGTGGTGTGTTTGCGCAAAGGGTTCTCAGGCAATAGCCCCGCATACGTCGCATAGGAGAACACAGGTGAGATGTTGCGGTGAAAGTTGCCCTTCGTGAGGTCAGACACAGGCAGCGAGTTCAGCCACTCCCTCACTTTCTCGGTGGCGATGTCCGTGACGATGGTTTCAGCCCCAAAATGATCCTCAAATCGACGCCAGCGATAGCACAGGTCGTCCAAGTAAATCTTGGAACGCTTCTTCGTCTCGGGATCAGCAAGAAAGCGGTCCTTCAACGCTCTGAGCGTGAGCGAACGCTGCCGCAGGGCATGAGCATTAGCGTGATCCGTCGCAATGCCGAGAAGCATCGAGCCCGTGCCGTCGATCAGTTCTCGACAGCGCACATACTCACGCACCGCATCCTCTGCCAGCCCGCCCGCAATGTGGGTTGCTCGCGTGCCAAGGTTCTGCCGCTGAATCTGGAGCGACTGGAGCAGAAGATTGAAGATCCTAGTGTCGGCGGTTCGACCCCGTCCCGAGCCACCGCTTCATGATAAGTGGTGGCACCCGACCGAAGCATTTGCGGAACATATCGACGTGGCTTCCATGTGTCATGCTCCGCCTTCTTCTGCTTTTCAGCCTGCCGCTCTACATCCTCGACCAGTGGTCGAAGCTTTACATCGTGAAGCACTATGAGCTGAACGCGCACGAGAGCACGATCATCGACGGCTTCTTTTGGATTCATCATACGGCCAATACCGGCGTGGCCTTTGGTATGGGCAATGGCGAGTGGTGGTCGAACTGGGTCTTTGGCGCTATCTCGCTAACGGCTGCCGTGGCGATCACGATCATGTGGAAGAAGGGAGTGTTTCCCGGAGCGATGAGCCGCACGGCCGCTGGACTGCTGTATGCAGGCATCGCGGGCAATTTCACCGACCGTATGCTGCATGGCTATGTGGTCGACTTTTTGAAGTTTGATCTGCGCTTTATGATCTGGCCGAGCTTCAATGTGGCAGACGCGTGCGTTGTGAGCGCTGCCATTCTGCTGGGCACCTCGTCGTTCTTTGAGAAGCCGCCAGAGAGCGTGAAGGCTTGAGTTTCCGATTGTCACCACAGAGCATGGATGAAATGATCAAGCCATGTCTGGACACGCTGCGATGAAACGCCTGCTGCACGAGATCGGCACGGTCGATCAGGTGGGCATTGAGGAACGAGTGGCCAAGTATGCGACGCGCAGCCTGAAGAAAAACAGCAAGCTCTTCGGTCTGCGACTGGCCACGACGATGGTCGATCTGACCACGCTGGAAGGCAAGGACACGCCAGGCAAGGTCGCCTCGCTCTGCCAGAAGGCGCTGGTGCCCCATGATATGGGCGATGTGCCGCCAGTCGCTGCGGTGTGCGTGTATCCTTCCATGGTGAAGCATGCGAAGAAGCTTGTGCGTGGCACCTCGGTGAAGGTAGCGTCCGTGGCCACGGCGTTCCCGAGCGGTCAGGCCCCGCTGAAGACGAGGCTTGCCGAGGTGCGCACTGCCATGGCCGATGGCGCGGACGAGATCGACATGGTGATCAATCGCGGGGCTTTTCTCGCGGGCGAGTTCGGTTTGATGCAGGATGAGATCGCACAAGTTGTCGAGGCCTGTGGGAATGCCACGCTGAAGGTCATCCTGGAAGTCAGCGAGCTAGAAACCTATGACAACATCCGCGCCGCCAGCTTCCTGGCCATGCGCGTGATTCGTCCCAATGACTTCATTAAGACCAGCACCGGCAAGACCTCGATCAATGCCACGCTGGGCAACAACCAGGTGATGCTGGAGGCGATTCGTGACTTCTATTTGGACACCGGCATCGCCATCGCTATGAAGCCTGCGGGCGGCATCCGCACCGCCAAGCAGGCACTGCACTTCCTGATCGCCGTGAAGGAAACGCTGGGTGATGAATGGCTGAACAACCGCCGCTATCGCTTCGGTGCGTCGTCGTTACTGAATGACTTGTTAAGGCAGTTGGAGAAGGAACGCACCGGTGCGTATCAGGCCCCTTATGCCTTCAGTGAAGCAGCGGAGAGCTACTGATTCAGAGTTCGGTGTTCACGCTTGAGCGTGAACACCGAACAAATGCCGAAGGCGTCAAAGCTTGTCAGCCTTCACTTCTTCGCAGTCTCACGAAGATCCTTCGAACAATTGTCGTCTGGCGACACTGGATCGCCCTTCTGCTCCACGGGGTGCATGTAGAGGTAGCGCCAGACAGGTTCGTATTGCAGTTCACCCTTGTCGTTTTTGGGCGAGGCTTTGCCGGGGGTGACGGAGCTGTGGGCGCGTTTGTCGTCGCTGCCGACATCGGCTTCGCTGATGAGTCGGCGGGTGTTGCCGTAGGGCGGTTTGGCGTGGTCAACGTTCACGATGGGGCCGAACTGATGCAGGCCGAGCAGTTCCCAGGAGCGGCAGTAGTGGTCGCCGGACCATCCGCCATCGAGCACGTGGCTGAAGCCGAAGTATCGCTCTTGGGGCGTAGCGGAGGGCAAACTCTGCCAGGTGTCGTATTGATCGCGCGGACCACAGAGCATGACCACGCGGCCGACCTTTTGATGCTTGGCAAAACGTGCCGCCGTCGTGGAACCATGCGAGCTGCCAGAGATGATGACCTTCTCCCAGTCGAGGCCTTGGCCGTCCTTGCTGAGGAACTGCTCCCACTTGCCCTGTGGGTGCTGCTTGGATAGCCACTTCACGAACTGATACGCACGCTCCATCATGCCATCGGGCTTGGGAATGCTGACCAACTCGCTGAAGTCTTCCCCGGTGGCGGCTTCGAGACGAATCTTGCCGAGGATTTGTGGGTCCTCGTTGGGTGACATCTTGCCATACTTGCCGAACCAGCCGTTTGCATAGTGCACGCGCAGGGCGTGGATGCCGTAGCTATTCATGCGCTCGAACAGTCCTGGGCTATGCCCCATGAGCCAGATCATGAGCTTGCCCTGCGGTGCCACGCGGGTGTCCACGCTGGCCTGCTGCACGTCGGCAGGTTTGCCCTTGTTCTCGATCAAGAACTCAATCTCGGGGTGGGCTTGCACCCGCTTGTCCAGTTCGCTCGCACGCGCCGTCAGTTCATAGCGTTGCGGTTGGGGATCGTTGAAGGCGGGTGCCTCGGCATGTAGGCCGAGAGCGCAAGTGAGACAGAGCAGGGGCAGGAGTCGTGGAAAATTCATGATCTGCCATACAGAGCGAAAGGCTCTCACTTGCCAAGACAAAACGAGCCAAGCTCAACGCTCGTCGAGCCGCTGAATCACCTCATCGCTCAAACCTGGCAGCGGCTTGGCCTTGTCGGCGTAGCGGTCAAAGCGGTTCGACAAGATCAGTAGCGTGGGAGCCCACAGGCCGACAAAAATGCCGAAGCGCTCAGCATGGGCTCGGGTCTCGACATCATCGCCATTCAGCAACCACCAAATAGCGATGGAAAGGACGACGGAGATCAGGCCCGCTTGAAAGCAAATCGTGCTCAAGGTGCGGCAGGTGGAGGGATTCATGCGCCCAGCATACGGACGCTCGCCCATGCTCCACAAGTCCACGGCAAGATACGCACAGTCTCTCGCAACCTGCGCGCACTCAGGACCCAATGGGATGCCAAGTGGTCTTGAACTCAACCAGCTTCTGAATGTCTTCCAGGCCTTCAGCGCTGTCTGCCAACCAATCTGTCGGGTCCTCGGCCCTGCGCAGGCGCAGGCGCTTCATGCTTTCGGCTGCACCGACTTGGATCGCTTTCCGCTCCTCAAAAGTTGCCACGCCACTGATCGCCCGCAGGTGCGCGTGGGTCGCCATGGTGGGCAGGATTTCGTCACGGAAACCAGTGAGTAGATTCACCACACCGCCAGGCAGATCGCTGGTGGCTAGCATTTCGCCGAGCAGGATGGCGGGGTAAGGTTTCGTTGAGGAAACCAAAGCCACGACTGTATTGCCGCTGGTAATCGCGGGGGCGACCAGTGAGACGAGTGCGAGCAGTGGATACTCTTCCGGGGCGAGGACGCCGACAATGCCCATCGGCTCGGTGACGGTGAAATTGAAATATGGCGATGCCACAGGGTTCACACTGCCGAGTAGCTGCGCATACTTGTCAGTCCAGCCTGCATAGTGGATCAGGCGATCAAGGGTGGTGCTGACCTCGCGTGAGGCATCGGCCTTCGTGGTGCCGTGCAGCATGAGGGCATCCACCATTTCCGCGCTGCGTGGTTGGAGCATCTCCGCGAGACGGTAGATGATCTGCCCGCGATTGTAGGCCGTGCGTTTTGCCCATCCTGGGCCAGCCTTGGCGGCAGCCTCGACGGCGTTGCGCAGGTCCTTGCGCGTGCATTGCGGGATGTTGGCGAAAAAAGTGCCGCTTTGATCATGTATCGGATACACGCGGGCGGACTCGCTGCGGATGAAGGCACCGCCGACGTAGCACTTGGGGGTTTTGGTGATGGGAAGAGATGCCACGCGCGGAGTATTCCCGGTAGGACACGATTTGGCAAGGAGGCTCCTTTTCACCAAGGAATGCTAATTTGTGGAGGCGCGCGCATCATTTCTTGTTAAACTTCACGAATATACCGCCAACAATGAAAGCAATTATCCTCCTCTCAGCTCTTGTTTGTTTCCTGCACAATGTTGCAGTCGCGCAGTCAGTTCGCATCGTCGGTGGCGGCAACGCGACTGCGGGTGCCTACCCTTATGTGACAGCATTGATCGAGAAGGGGGCGACGCCTTCCTCCGGCCAGTTCTGCGGTGCGGCACTGGTCGCACCCCAGTGGGTGCTGACAGCGGGTCATTGCATGGAAGGCACGCCAGCCTCGTCTGTGGAGGTTTGGATTGGGGGTCGTGATTTGAGGAATGCGTCAGAGGGGGTTCGTGTCGCAGTGTCTCAAGTCATCATGCATCCAAGCTACGGGGAGAATGCACAGGGTGCGATCGTGTATGACTTCTGCCTGCTGAAACTCGCCCGTGCAGTGACCGAGCGCTCCACACTTCCCTTGGTGGAAACCTCAGCTCAGGTGGCAGCAGGTATCTCCTCGCGTGCAATTGGTTGGGGCGCCACGAGTGAAGGCGGCTCTGGTTCCAGCATCTTGCAGCAGGTCGACCTGCCGTTGGTGTCGCTCGCTACCGCTGGTGGATCGGCCGCAGGCTTGGGCAGCACACATTTGGCTGCTGGTCGTGTCAGCGGTGGTATTGACACTTGTCAGGGTGACAGCGGTGGTCCGCTAATGGTGCGCAACAGTGCCGGTGCATGGGCGCACGCGGGCACGGTGAGCTATGGCAATGGCTGCGCACGCCCCGGTGAATACGGCATCTATGGTAACACGCTGACGCTGAAGCCATGGATTCAAAGCTACATCGGCGGCACCAGCACGCCGACAGATGATCACAGCAACACAACAGCAAATGCGACCGCCTTGGCTATCAACGCGACCGCCACCGGTAATCTGGCTGTGGGCGGCGATTTGGACGTGTTCAAGATCATGATCACCGCACCGGGTACATTGATGGTGGACTCCACGGGCAACACGGATGTCGTTGGCTCGCTGACGGGTAGCTCCGGTGCAGCGTTGCTCACGGACGACAATGGTGCGGGCACGCCGAACTTCCGGCTGACCTACAATGTGACAGCCGCAACTACGCTGTATGTTCGAGTGGGTGGGAAGACGACGGCCACCACCGGTGCCTATGGTTTGAGCACCAGCTTCTCGGCGTCCCCAGTTCCAGTTGGGGACATTGCCATGCGCCTCGGCACGAGCACTATCGCAATGGATGGCAGTGTCGCCTATGGCACGCGCACGGTAAACAGCGCTGCGCTGAGCAAGACCTTCACCATCGCGAACACGGGCAAAGGTGCCTTGGCAGTTAACAGCGTGTCGGTCACCAGCGGCAGTGGCTTCACGGTCACCACCCAGCCAGCCGCAAGTGTCGCCGCCGCCAAGACGACTAGGTTCATCGTCGCCTTCTCACCAGTCTCCGCAGGAGCGACGACAGCGACCCTGACCGTGCGTAGCAACGATCCCGACGAGAACCCCTACACAATCACGCTGACGGGCAGTGGCCAAGCAGCATCAGATGACCATGGCAACACGATTGCCACCTCCACCCTATCGTCCGTGCCAAGCAGCAATGCGGGCGTGATCGACACCGGAACGGATCTGGATTACTTCAAGTTTACCCTGACGGCGGCACGCACAGTGACGATTCGCACGACGGGCAGCGTAGACACCTATGGCACGCTCTACAAATCGGATGGCACTTACCTCACTGAGGCGGACGATACCGGTTCCAACGCTAATTTCAGTATCACACGATCACTCGCGGGTGGCACGTATGCCATTGCAGTGGAGGGCTACTCCAGCACTGATACCGGTGCTTACACGCTCAGTCTGCAATGAGACTTGCGGGCAAGGTGTGGCCATGGCTGCCTCTCGTTGGCGCGCTGGTGCTGGCTGTCGCTGGAGGGCTGCAACTCGCCACTCGGCGAGAGCCAGGATTGAGTCCATCCCTGGCATCCGCAGCGAAGGTTCTGCCCCAGCCTGCACAGGAGTCTGCTCAAGCGGAAGAAGCAACCCTGCAGCCCTCCATAGCAGTCACGGTAGCGTCGTTGCGAGCGAGTTGGTCGCAGGCGAAGTCATTCGAAGAGATCGACCGCGTTGCAGCATCTCTGGCGGAGATCAACACGGCTGAGTCTGTAGCTATGTTGATGGAAGGCATCCGGCACACGCAGGAGTGGTCACAGCGCGCCGCGCTAGCGAAGAACCTGCGCGCCGTCTCGGACCCTGAAACCTTGGCGGTGCTTGTGCCAGCGTTGCTGGAAAACTACGGTCGTGGCAGCACCATCCTGGGGGAGATTGTCGATGTCATCGCCCGCCTCGCCCAGCCCGAAACCATTGAGGATTTAGCCGCACTGCACTGGCAGGCCTCCACGCAGGCGGGACAGGGGCACAAGGTGCTGCGTGCCGTCGCCGCCATTCGCAATCCCGCTGCAACACGCGGATTGGCGCGCCTCGCCGAGCGCAGCGATAGTCCGGCCTTGGCGGCGGCAGCACAGGAGGCCCTGAAAGCCTTGCTGGCGAAAACGGTCGATCAGGCGACGGCACAGTAGTCCAGCAAGCCCTGACGTCCACCTTCGCGGCCGAAGCCGCTTTCTTTGTAGCCACCGAAGGGGCTAGCGGGATCAAATTTGTTAAACGTGTTCCCCCAGACAACCCCGGCCTTCAGCTCGGTGCTCATCTTCAGGATGCGGCTGCCCTTGTCGGTCCAGACGCCAGCGCTCAAGCCATAGGCCGTGTTGTTGGCTTTCTCGATGGCTTCTTCGGCGGTGCGGAAGGTCAGCACACTGAGCACGGGGCCGAAGATCTCCTCCCTGGCGATGCGGTGGCTCATGCTCACGCCGCTGAAGACGCTGGGCCGGAAGTAGTAGCCCTGGGTCGGTAGCTTGCATTCCGGCTGGTGGAGGGTGGCACCTTCCTTGACGCCGCTGTTCACGAGGTCGGTGATCTTACGCAGTTGCTCCGCGCTATTGATGGCACCAAGGTCCGTGTTCTTGTCCAGCGGATCGCCCACACGCAGCACGGCGATGCGCCGCTTCAGCTTGGCTAGCACCTCATCGGCAATGCTTTCCTGCACCAGCAAGCGCGAGCCTGCGCAACAGACGTGCCCTTGGTTGAAGAAGATGCCGTTGACGATGCCTTCCACGGCTTGATCAAGCGGTGCGTCGTCGAAGACGATGTTCGCGGCCTTGCCGCCGAGTTCGAGTGTCAGCCTTTTATCCGAGCCAGCGAGCGAGCGCATGATGCTTTTGCCCACTTCGGTGCTGCCGGTGAAGGCGATCTTTTTGGCCAGCGGATGATTCACCACGGCGGCCCCGGTTTCGGCGGCACCAGTGACAATGTTCACCACGCCTGGAGGCAGTTCGGCTTCCTGAAGAATCTCGGCCAACTTCAGCGCGGTGATGCTGGTGGTCTCTGCGGGCTTGATGACCACTGTGTTGCCCATGGCCAAAGCAGGCGCGAGCTTCCACGCCAGCATCAGCAGTGGAAAATTCCAAGGGATGACCTGCCCCACCACTCCGAGCGGTTGCACGCTTCGACCTGGCGCCACATACGCCAGCTTGTCGGCCCAGCCGGCGTGATAAAAGAAGTGCGCGGCGGCCATGGGCACATCGAAATCGCGCGACTCCTTGATTGGCTTGCCGCCGTCCATTGTCTCGGCGATCGCCAGTTCACGCGCATGATCTTGGATGAGGCGGGCGATGCGATACAGATACTTGCCACGCTCCCTGCCCGGCAGCTTCGACCACACGCTGGTGAAAGCCTTGTCGGCGGCCTGGTAAGCGGTATCCACATCAGCTTTCCCAGCCAGTGCGATGTCGGCCAGCTTCTTTTCGCTGCCAGGGTTGATCGACTCAAAGGTGGCTCCACTTTTCGCGGCGATGAACTTGCCGTTGATAAAGAGGTCGTAGCGTTTCTTCAGCTTCGGATCAGCCGTTTCAGGTGCGGGATCATATTCCCACAGATCACCAAAAATGAGTTCGCGGCGGGGCTTCGCTAGGGGTCTGGCCATGTGGCCAATCTTGCCAGCCCCAGCCTTGCCGTCACGCAGGATTTGTTGTTTCGTCGCCCATGGTCAATCCCACACTCTACGTCAAAACTGGCTGTCCTTGGTGCGAAGAAGTCATTGAGTTCTTCGACGCGAAAGGCATTCCCTACACGCCTGTCGTCGTCTCTGGCAATCGCGAGGCCATGCAGGCCATGGTCGACCTGTCCGGTCAATCCAAAGCTCCCACCATGGATTGGGCAGGTGAGGTGCTCGCTGATTTTGGTGTGGATGAACTGGTGCCGTTCTTGAAATCCAAACACGTTCTTTAAACCATGAACCACATCCCTGAAGGCTACCACTCCGTCACGCCCTCACTCACGGTGCGCGATGCTTCGGCTGCGATGGAGCCTTGCACCAAGGCGTTCCCTTCACGACCGGGCTTGCTGGGCTTGGGGGCCTGATCAACCTGGCCACCAGTGGCACCGCAGCGAGTCGCCATTTTGGCTCTGGGGAGATTGCGCTGGGGTTCTGCGGGGCAGGCGTCGCGATTCTCATAGCGCTTGCGCAGCGCGCCCAATACAGCCGCTATCAGGAGGTCCTGTCGCTCTACCAAAACCGCCGAACGGTGCTGCTGCACAAACTTTCGGCCGCTCGAGGAGAGGCGTAACTCCGCATTCGACTTTCGTGCGTCCTTGGGCATTGGTTTCCTCATGTCCGCCTCGCCATCGCTCAGCTACTGCCCCGATCTCTATCACTATCAGCGCCGCTTTTCACGGGCGGTGAACGTGGGCAAGGTCGGCGTCGGCGGTAGCAATCCTATCCGTGTGCAGTCCATGCTGACGTGTGACACGATGGACACGGCCAAGTGCATCGCGCAGACCATGGACTTGGTCAATGTCGGCTGCGAGATCGTGCGGATCACCGCGCCGACGGTGAAGGACGCGGCGAATCTGGAACATATCGTCGCCGGGTTGCGAGCCCTGGGCTGTGACGTGCCGATCGTGGCGGACATCCATTTCAAGCCCGAGGCGGCGATGGAGGCGGCGAAGTGGGTGGAGAAGGTGCGCATCAACCCCGGTAATTACGCGGATAGCAAGAAGTTCAAGATCATCGAATACACCGACGAGCAGTATGAGGCTGAGCTGGGCCGCATTCGCGAGCGCTTCACGCCGCTGGTCGAGCTGTGCAGGGCGCGCGGCGTGGCCATGCGTATCGGCACCAATCACGGCAGCCTTAGCGACCGTATCATGAACCGCTACGGCGACACGCCGCTCGGCATGGTGGAGAGCGCGCTGGAGTTTGCCCGCATCGCGCGCGACCTGGGCTACCATGACTTTGTCTTCTCCATGAAGGCGAGCAATCCGAAGGTCATGATCGAGGCCTATCGGCTGCTGGTGGCCCGCCTGGTCCAAGAAGGTGCAGACTGGAACTACCCGATCCATCTCGGCGTTACCGAGGCGGGGGATGGTGAGGACGGCCGTATCAAGAGCGCCATCGGCATCGGCTCTCTATTGAATGACGGTATCGGCGACACCATCCGCGTGTCCTTGACCGAGGACAGCGTGCATGAGATCCCCGTCGCGGTTGCGCTGGCGCAGTGGGCCCAGCACAAGGGTGAAACCAATGCCCCAAGCCTCGAGCCTCAGGCCGTCAGCTACGATCCCTTCAGCTACGCGCGGCGCAGGACCGAAACCCTGAACCGGGCCGATGCCAAAATCGGCGGCGATCAGGTGGTGCAGGTGGCCATTCGGCAAGACAAGTTCGACCAGATCGCGCACAAGCTGGACAAGCTTGGCGACTTCAAACCTGACTTCGTCTATGAGCAGTCCGGCGTGGTGGAAGTCGATCCGCGCGATGATGCCGCGATCGCGCAGATCAATGCGGGCGACACTAAACTGGTCACCGTGGCTGACGGTTTGGATCTACCCGTGGTGGCTGCGTTCCGCCTGTTAGCGGCCAAGCTGGAGGCACGGCACCCGATTTTGCTGAAGGACGCGCTGTCACCAGCCCATGATCCCCATGCGTTGTTCCTCAAAAACCTGCTCAACGGCGCGGCGAACATTGGCAGTCTGCTTTGCGACGGCATTGGCGACGCGATCCTGGTGCAGGGCGAGGAAGCCCCCGGCCAATCGCTGCGCCTCAGCTTCAACATCCTGCAAGCCGCAGGGTCGCGCATTTTCAAGACGGACTACGTGGCCTGCCCGAGTTGCGGGCGCACCCTCTTCGACCTGCAATCCACCACGGCCAAGATCAAGGCCGCGACGGTGCATCTGAAAGGCGTGAAGATCGCCATCATGGGCTGCATCGTGAACGGCCCAGGGGAAATGGCGGACGCCGACTTCGGCTACGTGGGCGGCGCACCGAACAAGATCAATCTTTACGTCGGCAAGCAGGCGGTGAAGTTCAACATTCCGGAAGCCGAAGCCGTGGACCGCCTCGTCGATCTCATCCGCGAGCATGGCAAGTGGGTGGACGCACCCGTGCCAGTGGCAGGCTAAAAAAGGCAGCCGTGTGAGAGCGCCTAAGATTCAGGGAAGAGCGTAGAATTCTTTTCTTATGCTTCCTGACTCTGTCTCAGCGGATCCTTAATGTCGGCTCATACGGATCACTCATCGGCACGGGCAACGGGTTACCCTTCTCAGATTTGTAGTCCAGGCCCACGGAGAAGATCAGTCCCCGGGCGGAGTCGTAGCCCAGGGATTCGCCGCTGAACGGGTCCACGGGTAGCGAGGTGAAGTAGAGCGGTTTCAGGTCTGCTAGTGCCAAGGGTGCCCGGCTTTGATTCGCGCCGTAGCTGCGGACGGCGAACAGGGTGAGCACCAGCAGGTGACGTGTGCGCTGGAGGGCGTGATTCTCCAGCAGCTGGGCATAGGGCCAGAGGCGCTGGTTCGCATACAGGCCGCCCGCGTAGTTCAGCGCGCCAGAGCTATCCAGCGGCCGCCCGGCGGGGCCGACCACGCGCACCAAGTGGTCTGCCCAGGCGTAGGGCGGCTTCACCACCTCGCTCTTCAGTCCGCGGAAGGCTTTGGCAAAGAGTTCCAGCGTGGCGTAGGGCTTGAAAAACCAGCGGCTGCGCTGCTGCGTCTGCACGGCTAGGCCGCCCGGCAGCATGTCCCAGGGGTCGTCTTTGCGCAGTCCGGTAAAGAGCACGCGCTCAAACTGATAGAAGCCGTTCAGCGCGTCGCGCAGTTGGGCGTCCTCCGGCTGGCTGCGCTCGAAGGTGGCCTGCATGACATTGAGCGTGCGGCCATCCAGCTGAGTGGAGCGCAGCAGCTCGGCCAGGCTCTCGCTAGCGCGCTGTTGCAGGCGCAGGCCATGGTTGTAATACGTGGGCCAGCTGGAGATCGTCTGCAACCGGCGGCCAAGGGTGGCCACGTCGAGCGCGGCCTGGAACGCGCTCTTTTCTTCCCCCTTTCTAGACAGGTAAGCGATGAGCGCATTGCACGCGGTGCCCAGGGCTTCCCACTGGTCATGGCCGCCGACCTCGGGGGAGCGCCACGCCGGGTTCTGCGGCTGCCAGTCACTCTCCCGCAGCGCGGATTCCAGGGCGGACCAAGTGGTGCGGTTTGCCTCGACCGTGCGAGAAAGCGTGGGCGTGTCCCACTCCCACGTCGGCTTGAGCACGGCGTCTGAGGGGCCTGGAAAAGTCGCGGACTGCAGCGCGGACTGCCAAAGCTCCAGCGCTGCTGGCCTCACCCCTGTCAGGCACGGGGCCTCCGGACGCAAGTCGCTGTCCTGTGGCCGCTCCTCATCGCGCAAATAGGCCCACGCCATGAAGAGACCCATGAAGGCCATGAAGGTGACCACGATAAGCCGATTCCACTGCCCAGGCGGCGGTGCCTCTCGCGGATCGATTCTGGCCGGAGCCGGCGGCGGTGCGACCCGGCGGACCGGCTCGGGTGCGCGTGGTAGCTCTGGGCGGGGAGGAGACGGCTGCCGATAAGCGCGCAGCGGCGGAGCATCATCATCCATCGACCACGGTGAGCGCCAGGGTGCCTGGGGCTCATCATCGTGCGGGGAGTGAGGCTGCAGCGGATGCATGGCACGTGTCGGATTGAGAGCACCTATTGTATCTCATTATCCGCGTAGGTTCCAGTCTCGATCTACGGCGTGGTGCGAATCCCGACACCCCAAGCTGGAGGTGAGAGCGAAAAAGCAGGAATGCTTACCTTAACAGTGATCGGCAGCCGTGGTTCAGTTCAACTCCTCCGCGCGTCACGCAGCCCCCGCCATTCGGCTTTCAGAGCTAGAGTGGGGTGATCTCCTTATGGTTTGAAGAGTGTTTGCAATGATCACGGTTTTCGTTAGCCTCGCACAACCCGACGCCAGGAGTTCTGGCAACTCGGACCCTCCTAATGTTAGTCGAAAAAAGTCATACCTGATCCATGAAATACACCGTCCTCGCCCTCGCCTTGGCAATGATCGTTGCCTCCTGCAAGTCCTCCCAGCCAGCTCCTCAGCCACCTCCAATGGTGGACATGGGCGTTCGCTCCGGTAAGTAATTCTGGCCTTCGCCAGACCCGCTAACCCATCCAAACTATAACTCTATGACACGTATTCTTTCCCTCGCTGTGGTTGTGGCTTCGCTATCCCTGGTGTCCTGCGCCAGCACGAAGAAGTCCGATTGCAGCAGCTGCACCGCTCCCGCTAAGAAGGAGTGCTGCGCTGCCGCTAGCAAGTAAGAGTGCTGCGACGCTAAGGGGAAGTAATTCTCCACGGCTGTAGCCAAACCATCTGCCGTCGCCCAGCTTCACCGCCAGGCGGCGGCTTTTTTGTGCCCTCTCATGTCGCTCGCTCCCGAAGTCCTGACCCTGCTGTTCGCGGCGGGCTTGTCTGCTGGCTTTGTGGATGCCGTGGCAGGCGGCGGGGGGCTCATCACGGTGCCAGTGCTGATGTGGGTAGGCCTGCCACCACAGATGGTGCTGGGCACCAACAAGATGCAGGCCTGCTGCGGCACACTGCTGGCAGTGGTTCGCTATGCCAAGGCGGGCCTCGTCACATGGGCGGACGTGCGGCTGACGGTGCTGGTGACCTTCCTCTTTGCCTTGCTCGGCACGTATGGGGTAACTCAGGTCAGCAATGACTTGCTAAAGAAGCTGGTGCCCTGGCTGCTGCTGGCGATCGCCGTCTATGCGCTCCTCACGCCCAGGTTTGGGCAGGTGCTGGGCAGGGCGCGGCTGAGGCCTTCGTTGTTCGCCTTGCTCGCGGGCAGCGCGCTGGGCTTTTATGATGGCTTCTTCGGGCCTGGCACAGGCGCGTTTTGGACCCTGGCTTGCATCGCCCTGCTCGGCCTGGAACTCACGCGTGCCACGGCTTACACGAAGGTGGTGAATCTGACCAGCAACGTGGCCTCGCTGCTGGTTTTCCTCTGGGCCGACTGCGTGCGGTTTAATGTGGCTGCGATCATGATCGCGGGGCAGCTGATCGGTGCGCGCCTCGGCTCTGGCTTGGTGATGAAACACGGTGCACCCTTCGTGCGCGTGGTGTTCTTGACCGTGGTCTTCGCCCTCATCATCAAGCTGTTAGCCGATCAGCTCTGAGACGCCGCTGCCCGCGCTGCCTTGAGCGCACCCAGCGTCCAGACGATGGGATACAACTGCTCGTGATACCACAGGCGGGCGAAGTAAAGGCCGATGGGGGCTGATGGGAAATGGGTACCATCGCGCGTGGTGGCGAGCAGCCAGTCAGCTCCCCGTTGCAGCGATTGTTGGACGGCTGCACTCGCAGGTGCGGCAGCCAGGGCTTGCATGGCGACGGCGGTTTCTTCCAAGCTCGGTGGCCCCGCGAGGCTGCCGCCCCAGCCACCGCTGGTCTGCTGCTGAGCTTGCAACCAAGCTAGCGTTCGTGCGATCGAAGGGAGATCTGGTGGCGCTCCGGCGGCTAACAAGCCTTTGCAGACTTGAGCTGTGCCGTAAACGCGATTTGCCTCGCCCACGGCATGTTCATTGCCAAACCAAAGCGGCTCCCATGCTGCACCATCCACTTGCTCGTCTTCCAAGAAGTGCATGGCCTCGTCGATGGCGAAGCTCAGGCGCTGCTGCAACGTCGCTGCGAGATAAGGCTGCCACAATCGCCAAGCCCACAGACCATGAGCCGCCAGCTCTGGCGCGCTGCGATCAAAGGGCAGCGTGCCCCAGCCGCGGCAGAAGGTCGGCATGCCGCCATCCCGATTCTGCAAGTCCAGCAACCATTGCACCCCCGCACTTGCCTGGGGAACGATGGCGCGCCGTTCGTCGTCATTTTTGCAAAGGTGCCAGAGCGCGATCAGGGTGCCAGCGGTGTCATCCGCATCTGGCACGCCGCCGGGCAAGTCGGTCCAAGCCCACCCCCCGGGCGCGGCATTGGTGAAGGGATGAACGGTCTGGTATTGCTGGCCGAGCAGCCAAGCTTTGAGCTTGAATCGGTGCTCAGGCGACACGTCATCGCCCAGCGCCTTGATGGACAACGTGGTACCCCAGGTGGCGAGATTGGTGTCGATAGGCCAACTGCCGTCGGCACGCATGGAGCGCTGCAAGAACTCCACGGCGTGCGGCACGCAAGGGTGATCTTTCTCACCCGCCCCTGCGAGCGCCGTGGTCACAAAGCTGGTGAGTGGCGTGGCCTCCAAGTAACCGCCCGTGCTTGGTTGCAGCTCACGCAGCATGGGTCGCACTTGCTTCCAGGCCCACTGACGAATCCACCGCAGCGGATTCCACTTTGCAGGCGGCGAATGATGGAAGCGCGCATGGCCAATCGCAATCAAGGCGGGCAAGGCATAGCTGACGACTGGCAGGCCGATCGCGCCGAACCAAGTGCGCGGAAGCACCGCCAGTTCAAACGGCAGTGGCAGCACGCGCCGCCAGGCGTTCTCGCCCAGTCGCCCGCCGAGCGTGGCCATCATGAGGATGGGCACGGAGAAGGTTTTGTCCTTGCCGTAGCGAGTGATGACCGCCTTCGCGATGGCCTCGGGCGCGAGGGAGCCCACGGTGTGCGAGATCCATTGCTCACAGTGTTGGGTCGCTTGGAGGAGCTCGCCGGCCGCGCCACTCACCAAACCCAGCGCCGACCACACGAGCAAAGTCGTGGAAAGGTTGCTCTTCGAGATCGTCGTGTCGCCCCAGCCACCATCGGCATTTTGATTCGCGATCAGCCAACGCTCACCCGCCTGGATGAACCGCGCATGAGCTTCGGCATCGACCAGCGTGAGCGCGACGACAGCAGTGGCGGTGGACAGGGCGCTACTGGAGAGTTCGCCTTCCCAATGGCCCTGCGAATTCATCCGTGACCACAGATGGTCACGGGTGCTGGCGATGGCTTGGTCGAGGCGTTGTTCGTTGTTCACGTGGCATCAGGAGCTACGACCGGCATTCGTAGCCAAGGACAGAAAACCCTGGGGTTGCCAGTCGAAAATTATTTCTTCGACTCGCCTCCGCCTGCATTGGCGAGGGCCTGATCTTCGGGTGGCAGGAAGCCTTTGAAGCGGGCCTTGTCGATGGCCTTCATGTAGGCCTCCATCGGGCTGACCAGACCGTTGCGCAGTTTGTCCCAGATGGATTCGTCCATGAACTGCATGCCTTGGGCTTTGCCGCCGATGATCACGTCGTAAAGCTTCTGCGTGGCACCTTCGCGGATGATGGAGGAGACGGCGGCAGTGGAGATCATGATCTCATTCACCGCCACACGGCCACGTCCGTCAGCCTTCTTCATGAGGAGCTGGGCGACTACACCCTTCAGCGAAGCGGCGAGCATGGTGCGCACCTGGCTCTGCTGGTCCGCAGGGAAAACGTCGATGATACGGTCAACAGTCTTGCGGGCGTTGTTGGTGTGCAGCGTGCCGAAGACGAGCAGGCCGGTTTCCGCAGCGGTCAGGGCCAACGAGATGGTTTCCAAGTCGCGCATTTCCCCCACGAGCACGATGTCGGCATCCTCGCGCAAGGCGGCGCGCAGACCGTCAGCGAAGGTCGGGGTTTGGATGGGCACCTCACGCTGGGTGATGATGCTCTTCTTGTTCTTGTGCACGAATTCGATAGGCTCTTCGATCGTGATGATGTGGCGGCGGAAGTTGACGTTGATATAGTCGAGCAGGGCCGCCAGCGTGGTGGATTTGCCGGAGCCGGTGGGTCCGGTGACGAGCACCAAGCCGCCGCGCAGATGGCCCAATTCCTTGACGATGGGCGGAATGCCCAGCTGCTCCAGAGTCGCGATCTTGGTCGGAATGATACGGAAGACGCAGGCGTAGCCGTGCTGCTGCTTGAAGTAATTGCAGCGAAAACGGTTATCCTCATCCATCTCATAAGCGAAGTCGAGGTCGCCACGTTCCTGATACTTGTCCCAGGCACGAGGCTCACAGATCTCGCGCATCATCGTCTCGATCGTCTCGTGATCCAAAATCTCGTCCGCGATGGGCTTGATGCTGCCATGCACGCGGATTTTGGGCGGCTGTCCCTGGCTGAGGTGAAGGTCAGAACCTCCCTGCTCAATGAGCTTGGCGAAATAGGAGTCGATGATGGGCATGGCGCTAGTGAAGGAAAAAGGGTGAAGGGAAAAGGAATGAGTGAGGCCGTGTTTGGTGAGACATGGAAGGTCTGTATCTGAACTTGTCCCTTATCCCTTGTCCCATAGACCTCGCGGTATTGACTATTTGAAGAAAGAGCGCATGATCGGCTTGTCCTCGGCGCGGGTTTCGCATTCTTCGCGGCTGATGATGCCTTGCGAATAGAGCGAGCGCAGTGAGTCGTCCATGGTGATCATGCCCACCGATTTACCGGTCTGCATGATGCCGTTGAGCATGAAGGTCTTGCCATCGCGAATCGTCGCGGCGACCGCCGGTGTGTTGACCAGCAGTTCCATCGCCATTGCTCGGCCTTGGCCGTCAATGCGTGGGACGAGCTGCTGGGAAATGATGCCGCGCAGGGATTCCGAAACCATCACACGAATCTGATCGCGCTGGTCGGAGGGGAAGACGTCCAGCACACGGTCCAGGGTGCGTGCCGAGTTGCCTGTGTGCAGCGTGCCAAGAACCAAGTGGCCCGTTTCCGCAGCGGTGATCGCCAGCGAGATGGTTTCCAAGTCGCGCATTTCACCAACCATAATGATGTCCGGGTCTTCACGGAGAGCGCCGCGCAGCGCTGCCGAGAAGGAAGCAGTGTGGCTATGCACCTCGCGCTGATTCACGTGGCAGCTTTTGGCGTCGATCACGTATTCGATCGGGTCTTCCAGGGTGATGATGTGGTCCTGGCGCTCCAGATTGATCGCATCCACCAGCGCGGCGAGCGTAGTTGATTTACCACAGCCCACAGGGCCGGTGACAAGCACCAGGCCGTTGTGATAGCGGATGAGCGTGCGAACGGTCTCTGGCAGGCCCAATTCATCAATGGAGCGCAAGTGCGTGCTGATGATACGGAAAGCCATGTCGATGCCCAGGCGCTGCTTCACGATGGACGCACGGAAGCGGCCGTAGCCTGGCGAGTAGGCGAAGTCGACATCACCACGCGTTTCGAGCTGCTTGATCTGTTGCTCGTTGAGGAAGCCATAGGCTAGGCGCTTGGCTTCTTCCGCCGTCAGCGCAGCGGCTCGGTGGGTGCCACTCTCCCAGATAGGACCCAGATTGCCATAGCGGCGCCACATGGGCGCTGAGGCCGTGGCCAGATGCAGGTCAGAGGCATCGTATTGAATACAGAACTTCAGATACTCATCCACACTGCCCAGCGTGGGGATGATCTGGGGTTCCTCGGAGACGACGACGGCTTGGGCGACAGGTTCAGCGGTTTGCGACATGGGGTGGGCGTTCGGGTGCTTGACGGTTCAGCATCGAGTGGAGGTAATTCTCAGCCTGATCTTTGAAATGCGTGGTGGCGTAATTGATTGCGGCATTTCGAGCGGCCTTGAAAACGAGGCCGCTGAGGAAGCCGGAAAACCCGCGTTTTTTATCGGAACCACCAAATTTGTCACTCCTAATCTTTGGCGGGAACAGCAAACGCACCATAAACAGCCCCGTTACGGCCCCTCCGATGAGCCAGACTACCTTGTGCTTGTGGAAGCTGCGGCTGACCAGCGTGACGGGATTCCAGTCCGCTTTCGCGCGCCGGGTCTCGATAAAGAGATCAGCGCGCGCCAGTTCCAGATCAGCGATGATCTTCCGCTTCAGTTCGGCGGTGTTTGATGACGGCTTGCCCATTCGCGATCCTTTTGAAATTGATTCAGCGTTTCCTCAAACATGGGGGATCGGTCCCAGCGCCGCTTTGCCGCATTGAGAAAACCGATGCCGATCAGCACGTGCACACCCGCGCCCGCCAGCGCCACATGTTCCCACGGGCGCTGAAAGGCCCCCGCAACCAAGGACACCAGCGCAGGCACGGCCAGTAGCCACGCCACCGTCAGTAGGACCACGGCGATGACCAAGCGCGAGACCACACTGGTCACATGACTGCCTGCTTCTTGGGTCTCAATGCGGAAGAGCTTTCCCCGCACCTCGGCATAGCGAAGCAACGTGGCAATCAGCCCACGCACGTGTCCGACGGTGCCTGGTGTTTCATGGGAGCCAGGCTCGATCATGTCTCAGCGAAGCGTGAGAAGTTAGCGCCGCAGAATCAGACCAACGAAGAGCCCCACACCGAAGGCAGTGAGGACCGCCTGCACGGGCTTCTGACGGATGAATCTTTCACCCTCATCGCGAATGTCTGCGTAGCGGGCCTGAGCATCGGTGTAGGCTTGGTCGGCATACTCGCGGAACTCGCCTGCGCGTTCTTGCGCAACGCTCTTGAACTGCTGAGCGCGCTGCTCGGCGACGCTACGAAATTCCTGCGCCTTCTGGCTGGCGACGCTGCGCAGATCTTCAGCAGCCTTCATGGCACTAGCTTTGGCGGCTTGAAAAGGGTCCTGGCTGGCGGCAGCCCCGAAAATGGGTTCAGACGATGCTTCGCTCATGATAGTCGATTGGGTTTATATCTTCGGTATCGATTAAACCGCTTCGCTGCCAATTCGCGAGGGAAAAAACACCCCATACGAAGTTCGATGATTCAATGTCCTTCAGCGTCTGCCTTGCAGACTGGCGCGCACTGTCCATACTCCGCTCACTCGTCGCGCCGCTATGCTTTCCTTTCTAAAGATCAAAAACCTCGCCCTAGTCGAAGATGTCACCTGGGATCTGGGGCGTGGCTTGGTTGGCGTCACAGGCGAAACAGGTGCCGGCAAGTCGATCATCGTCGGTGCTCTGAAGCTTATCCTGGGCGAGCGTGCCGACCGTTCGCTGATCCGCACCGGTCAGGAACAGTGCAGCGTGGAGGCCTCGTTTGAACTCGACAACACGAAAGCCATCGACGCGATCCTGGACGAGGCGGGCATCGACAAATGCGAGGACGCCACCTTGCTGGTGAAGCGCGTGGTCAGTAGCGGCGGCAACAAGCAATTCGTCAATGGCTCCCCCGCGACTACGCAAGTGCTCAAGGCCGTGGGCGAATTCCTTGTCGACCTGCATGGGCCGCACGATCACCAGTCGCTAAACTCGCGTGAACGGCAGATGGAAATGCTGGACAAGTATGCGGGCAATGAGGCCGCTTTGGACACCTATCGCAGCGCGTGGAAGCTGTGGCACCGAACCGTCGTAGAGCTGGACGAGCTACAGAACTCTGAGCGCGCCAGCCAGCAGCAGATTGATGTGCTTAAGTTTCAGGTAACGGAAATCAGTGAGGCCAAATTGAAGCTGGGCGAGGACGACGAAATCGAGGCGCGGCATCGGTTAGTCGCCAACAGCGCACGCCTCGGCGAGCTGTGCTCGGGCATTTCGGATCGCCTGGGCGAGGGCGATCATAGCGTGGTCACTGCCCTGCGCGAAGTGGCAAAGATGATCCACGAACTGGAGAAAATCGACCCCGCGAGCAGCAAGCTTTTTGAGGAGTTCGAAAGTGCGCAAGTCTCGCTCCGCGAAATGGAATCCAACGTGCGCGACTATGCCGACGACCTGGAATTGGACCCGAAAGAATTCGCCGAGTTAGAGCACCGCCTGAGTGTGATCCAATCGCTCAAGCGCAAGTATGCCCCCAGCATCGCAAGCATCCTCCAGCACCTCGCGGACTGCGAAAGTAAACTAACCAAGATGGAGGGTCGAAGCGAGGAGATCGAACGGCTGAACAAGCTGATTCGCGACCAGCGTGCGGCCGTTGAAAAAGCCGGTAAGGCGCTGGGCAAGAAGCGCACGGACGCTGCGCCGAAGCTGGCCAAGGAGATCGCGGGACATCTCAAAGACCTGGGCTTCAAACAAAGCGTGTTCGAGGTGCAGCTCAGCGTCCACGCGGAGCCGCAGCGCGATGGCTTGGAGGAGGTGGATTTTCAGTTCGCCCCGAACCCCGGCGAGCCGCTGAAGCCTCTGCGCCTCACTGCATCGAGCGGCGAAATGAGCCGCGTGCTGCTTGCGGTCAAAAGTGCTCTGGCCAAGCAGGACGCCGTGGGCCTGCTGGTCTTCGACGAGATCGACGCCAACGTCGGTGGTAACATCGCCGAAGCCGTGGGCCGGAAGATGGCTGCCATTGGCAAGAACCGACAGGTCATTGCCATCACGCATTTCCCGCAGGTCGCCAGCCTCGCGCAGCATCACTTCGTCGTGACCAAGGAAGTCGAAGCCAACCGCACCCGCTCCACCATCCAGCACATCGAAGGCAACGAGCGCATCGAAGAACTCGCGCGGATGCTCGGCGGTAAGATCGAGTCCGCCCGCGAGCACGCGAAAAGTTTGCTGGCAGGGGCGGTAGGCTAACCCTACTTTAACTCCATGCCCACGCTCGTTTCGACAGATTCGATTTCGGAATACCAGCTCCTCACGGCGGATGAGTTCCTGGATTGGCTGGAGCCCGGAAAACACGCCGACTTGATTGGAGGAGAAATCTGCATGCACTCACCCGTCAGCCTGAAACACGCCGACTTGTTGAATTTCATGGATCACTTGCTGCGCAGCTACGTGGAGCGCCGGGAGATCGGTGGTAAACTTTACCGCGAGGTCGTGGCTGTGAAACTCAGCACGCGCAATGTCTTCGAGCCTGACCTCGCTTGGTTCAGTGCTGCGCAGGCCGCTATGCTGCCGCCCACTCATGCGCCCTTCGCGCCGTTGTGGATATGTGAGGCGCTCTCACCTCGCACCGCAGACCGCGATGTCGGCCCGAAGTTCACCGCCTATGAGGATCACGGCGTGAAGGAATACTGGGTGCTGGACCCGCACACGCTGCGTCATCGTTTCTATGCGCTGGATGGCGAAGTCTTCATTGAGTTTGCTGAGCATGATGAGTGGATCGAATCTCGGGTGATCCCCGGTTTCAAAGTCAATCGCGCGTGGTTGAACCCCGAGGCTTTGCCTGGAGTGACGGAATGCCTTCAAACATTGACCTCTGAACAATGAGTTCAGCATTCCGACTTCTGGGGCTGATATACTTCAGCATGGTTTCTTGGTCATGGGCCGTGGATCTCTCCACTGTGACGCACGCTGGGAAGAGGTTCATCATCTGCTGCTTGGACTTGAAGAAAGAGACGCTTCAACTCCTGCTTCACGATGATGTTGGCCAGCCCTTGAGGTCCTTTGAGCGTGCGCAGCAATGGCTGGGCGAGAAACAGCAGAAGCTCGTCTTCGGCATGAACGGCGGCATGTATCATGGCGATATGTCGCCTGTCGGGTTATGCGTTCGGGAAGGGCGCGAGCTTGCGCCGCTGAATCTGGCAAAGGCGGCAGGCAATTTCTTCCTGAAGCCAAACGGCATCTTTCTCATCAGCGATCAAGGGGCGCGCGTCATTGTGTCCGAGGAGTATCCAGCGCTGAAGGAGAAAGTGGTGCTCGCCACGCAATCGGGGCCGCTGTTGCTGCGGAATGGTAAGATGCACCAGGCTTTCAAAGAGGGATCGAAGAATGTGCTGCATCGCAATGCTGTGGGCGTGCGCTCTGCAACGGAAGTGATCTTCGCCATCACGGAGGACGTGGTGAACTTTCACGAGTTGGCCACGCTGTTTCGGGACACTTTGAAATGTCCTGATGCGCTGTTTCTGGATGGCACGGTGTCGTCATTGCACGCGGAAGCCCTGCAGCGCAGTGACAAGAAGATGGACCTGGGGCCGATGATCGGAATCATCGCACCGCGCTGAATCGTTCAAGACAGTCCGTGTGGGGGGCGTTTCACATAGCCATCGCGGGCGCTGTCCGCTTCAAATCAAACTCAGCCACTTTGTTTTGGGCGGATTTAAGCGGTTGAAGAGTGTTTCACTAAATCGAGGAACTCATCATACTTGCGGATGTAGTCGGCTGGATCGTAGCGATGCGAGGCGAAGACCATCAGCGCGCTGTCGCTAGAGTGATTGTATTCCGTTGCCCATACCATGGGCGGCACATAGATGCCAATGGTGGGAGAGGTGAGATGAAACTCCTGCTTTTGAATGCCATCGTCCACCAGCACCGAACAACTGCCGCGCGTGCAAATCAGGAATTGCTCGCACAGTTTGTGAGCGTGTTCGCCGCGCGTGGCTGAGGTGGGGATCTCATACGTGATGAAGTAGCGCGCCGGCACGAAGGGCAACTCCTCACCAAATTCGGCCACGGTGAGATTGCCACGGTCGTGGTCGATGATGCGCCGCGTTTCGTAGATCTTCACCCCGCGCACGGAGGTTTCCGTGATGATGATTTTTTGAGTCATGCCTGCGCAGGCTGATGAACAATGACCGTTCGCACGAGGGATTGCGGCTTGCCGGAGATCGTCATGTAGGCGCGTCCTAGATACTCGCCGATGAGTCCCAGAATCAGCAATTGCGCCCCCGAGAAGATCGACACCACCGCCATGAGGGAACTCCAGCCTGGGGTCGGCTGGCCTAGCAGATAGTGTTCTACCAGGACCGATAGCAGCATCATCATACCGAAGACGCAAAGCACGCCGCCAAGCACGCTGGCGACCCGCAGAGGCATGACGCTGAAGTTGAAGAACATGTTCATCCACAAGCGCACCAGCTTGCGCAAGGTGTAGCCGCTGGTGCCATCATCACGCTCGGCGTGATCGACGAGCAGACGATCAATCCGGTTGGTCGCTCCGAGGATGAGCCCGTCCACATAAGGATAGGGTCCGCGATATTGCGTGATGCGATCTACCAGCTCGCGTCTCATGCCACGGAAGCTGCACAGGTAAAGGTCACTCGGCTTGTCCAGAAGGAAAGTGGCGCATGCATTCGTCAGCCAGCTGCCGAAGTTGCGGAACCAGTGGTGCTTCTTTTCCTCGTAGTAGGAATAGACCACTTCGCACTCGTGAGTCTTGAGATGTTCGAGCAGCTTCAGGGCCTCGGATAGCGGGTTCTGCAAGTCATCGTCCAGGTTGACCACGAATCGCCCACGGGTGTGCCGAAAGCCTTCCAGCACGGCAGCGTGTTCACCGAAGTTCCGTGCCATGTCCACGAAGGTCACTGGGCATGGCATGTCACGCACCATCTCGGCAGCGCGCGCGCCGGTGCCATCGGGGCTGGCGTCGTTGACGAGCACGAGTTCGAATCCGCCCTCCACCTGGAGCTGACGGAAGGCATTCATCAGTTTTGTCAGCGCCGCGCCCGTGTTGTAGAGCGGGACCACGAAGCTAACGATGGGGTCTGACATTAAAGCATTCATCGCGACTAAGGATGGACAAAGCTGCGGATGGCCTGGCAAACGGCTGCCACGGCTTCCGGTTTGAGATAGGGATGAAGGGGCAGCGTGAGGATACGGCTGACGACTCGCTCCGTGTTCGGCAGTGCGGGGGACCGTGCCGTGATAGCGGCGTAGCCGGGTTGCTGATGAATGGCCGCTGGATAATGCAAGGCCACAGGCACGCCCTGCTGCTGGAGGTGCTGCATCAGCGCATCGCGGGCCTCGCATTGGATGACGTAGAGGTGATAGGCATGGGTGCTGACCCGCCGCGCCACTGGAATTTCCACGCCTGCGACTCCACTCAATTCGCCAGCGTAGGCGGCTGCAACTTCACGCCGCTGCTGGATCTGAGCAGGCAAGGTGCGCAACTTCACGCGGAGGATCGCAGCCTGCATTTCGTCCAGACGGCTGTTCACGCCTTCGCAGTGACTGATGTAGCGCTCCTTCCAACCATACTGCCGGATCACGCGAATGCGGTCGGCCAGTTCATCATCACTGGTCGTGATTGCGCCGCCGTCTCCAATGGCACCGAGGTTCTTGGTGGGATAAAAGCTGAAAGCGGCAGCAAGACCGAGCGCGCCCGTCTTGATCCCGTCAAAGGTGGCTCCATGAGCTTGCGCGCAGTCTTCGAGCAGCAGGACTCCGTGTTGGTCCGTGACGGACTTGAGCGCGCTCCAGGCGACGGGCTGACCGTAAATGTGAACCGCGAGCACGGCCTTCACTCCTTGGCCAAGATCGGAAGCGAGCAATGCCTCCAAGGCCTGCGGGCACATCGTGCAGGTGACGGGGTCAACATCGACAAACACAGGCTCTGCGCCTGCTCGTGCGATGCCCGAAGCACTCGCCACCGCCGTGTGTGAGGGCACCACCACCCGGGCACCTGCTCCGATGTCCAGAGCACGCAGAATCAGCTCGATCGCATCCGTGCCATTGGCCACGCCGATGACGTGCCGTGCGCCGATGAACGCGGCGAACTCACGCTCAAACGCATCCACTTCAGGCCCCAGAATGTAGTGCCCGCCATGTAACATGTTTCGCAGCGCCGCATCGATTTCCGCCTCGTGATGGCGATAGTCCTCAATGGGAAAGTGGGTGAACAGAGAAGGGGCTGGTGTGCTCATCGGTCGGAATTGCGGGAGAGGCTTTCGAGAATCTGTTACTGCCCCTGAGGTAGGTGGCAGCGACCCGATAGACAAGTATCCTGTTCGCATCAAGCGCCCACGCGTCGATTTGTGCGTTCTATTTTGGGGCCGTGGATTCCCTTCGTCGGCCCCAGCCAATTGTTCGTCCAGTTTCATCTCATCAAGGACTCCAGGAAGAGGTGTCGTCGCCGGCGCACACATAAATCAATCTCGCCAACACGGCCAGTGGCTCCTCGCTAAAGGGAGAGCAAGGTGACGAATGTGAGGGCAGGAACACAGTGCTCTCAGCCCGAGTTTGGTCTGATTGGATGGCGGTCAAGGTTCGACCTTATAGGGCTCAATGCGTGGCTTGGTTGACGTTGAATAAGTTAAAGTAATCCAAATAATAATTAATTCTGATTGCCGGGTTAGTTGTGATTTGGCAGGACTACCGTGCCAATAATCTCAAATGGCCCCCTTCATGCATCGCTTCACGCACCTAGTTTCCACCCGCGCATGGCCTTGGTCTTTGCCGCTCATCTTCCTGGTGATGCCGATCTATCTGGCCTGGAATCACTGCATTTTGGTGCCGCATGCGGACGCCTGGTTTATGTCTTTCAAGCCTTACATAAAGATGCTGCAGGGAACGGGTAGTCTCTGGGAGTTCATCCATGCACCAGGCAATGACAGCCGGCACGACGTGCCTCATTTATTCAACTGGATCGTCTTCCGGTTCTTCGGTGGTGACCTTCGTGTAGAATCGCTCTTGTGTGTGATGTTTAGTGCCTTCACGGCCACGATGTTGCTGTGGCTGATCCGCTGTCGGCTCTCGGGCCCAGTGCTTTGGCGTTATCTGGCCGCATGGCTGACCGTGGGGCACATTCTGTCGCCGTTCCAATGGATGAATTGGTCATGGGGGGTGCAGATCTGTTACGCCGTCGTTGTTTGGGGCAGCATTGGAGCGCTGACAGTGATGCAAGTCCACTGGCCCCTGATCTGGCGCACGCTGGCCGCCTGCTTCTGTGCGGTCGCTGCTACGCTTTCCTTCCTCAATGGCTGGTTTTCATGGGGATTGATCGCGCTCATGTTAGTCGTTGAGGCAATGCGGTTAGGATGCACGGATCGGCGGTGGCTGAGCAGTGCGGCGGTCTTTCTGCTCATGCTAGCGGGCACGACTTGGTATTTCTTTTTGGAGTGGCCGGAATCCAAGGGGGTAGAGGAATCGCAAATGGTGCAAGGCTTTGCAGCCAAACCGCTGACCTATGCTCTCTTCCTCTTGCGTGTGATCGCCGCACCCATGTCGGAGCTGTTGCTCACGATGAACAAGGAAGATCGCAATCAAGGCATGTGGATCGTATCGCCTTGGATTGGTGCAGGAGCCTTGCTGCTCTGGACCCTGGTGCTTGGCGTGTTGTGGAAACGCCGTGCCGAACTTGACTGGCCAAAGGTGGTGCCCTGGCTGCTGTGCGGGTTGTTTGGGCTGGGCAATGCGTGCGCGCTGGCCATGGCGCGGGCGGAGCATCCGTATGCCATTCCCTTCGAATGCCGCTACCCTGCCTACACGCTGTGGCTGCACATTGGATTGCTGGCTCTCATGGGGCATTTCGTCCTGCGCTGGCAGAAAGTGATCTGCGCGCTTTGGGTGCTGATCCCTGTTGTATGGGGGGGAGGTGTGGGTGCTCTGCATGGTTTCTGGGACGCGGAGCGAAGACACGCAGGGGGACAGCAAATTGAGGCCGCTGCCGCGCTGCGTCAGGTGGCGGTGGAGCCCGTGCCTCTTGATGGTGTGGCACCCTCTGCCGGGGAGCGAATCTTCACCATGCTCGATGAGCTGGAGAGCCTCGGCCTTTTGGGTGTCAAGACGATCAAGAGTCCCCTTGTCTCCGAAGCCACGGTGGTGGACGATCCGCAGCTCTGGGAGGGCCAGATTAGGTCTGGCAGTCTCGCACCCACAGGCGTCTATCTTCGTGGCTGGGCGCTAAATAGGAAGACCAAAAGGACCGCTGGTGCCGTCGCCATCTCCGTTCAGCCAAAGGACGGGCCAGAGCAGTGGCAAGGCCTAGCCACCCGTAGGTTGCGAGAGTTGAAACTCGCCGACCGCAAGGACGCACGCGAGCAGGAGAGCCGCATTGGCTGGGCTTATGAAGTGCTAACCGGCAAGGAAACCTGCCGCTTCACGACGATCCCCATGAATCTGAGCCGCAAGCCGTTACCCAAGGGGGAGGCGACCTTCCGGGCCTATGTGCTCGATGTGAAGACCGGCACTTTCTGGCGGCTGTCCGGTGAAGTGAAACTCATTTTGCCATGACCACTTCATTGCCCTCATCCACTCGCCTCACCTGGCTGATCTTGCTTGGTTCAGCCGGTGCCTTTGGCCTCCTTATCTGGCTGATGCTGCCGTCCATGGTGGTCGTGATGGATGACGACTTCTGGTATCTAAAATCTGTCGTCGAGACCTTCCAACGTGGCCGCCCATGGACATCCGAGTATCTGGCACCCTGGGCAGCCTCCACCTCGTCGCTGGCCGCCATCATGTTCGCGCTGACCGACAGCATGTCCATCGCGGTGCATGGGCAGCTGGCTGTGGCGGCTGGCCTCGCCTTTTTAGGGCTCACCTTGTGGCTAAAAGATGAAGGCCTCGGCCCGGTGCGTCGTGTGCCTCTGGCACTCGTGCTGCTGGCCTCTCCGACGGTGCTTTTCATGTTCCTGATGTTCACCGGCGCGGCGCTTTACTGGGGCTGCTTCTGGATGTGCATCTGGGCCTTTGGCCGGCGCAACTGGCTTGCCTTTTTTCTCTTCTGGGCGATAGCGTTGGCCAATCGCCAGAGCGCCATCGGATGGATGGCCCTGCCCTTTTGGTTCATGCTGGAAGAAGGCTGGAAGCAAAGAAACTGGCGGCCCGCAGTCCTGATTGTGGCCGGAGGTGTCTGGTTCCTCGCGGTGAAGAGCGGCATGAACGCGAACACCGGGCAGGCCTGGGTGAATCACACCACCTTTGACTTGTCAGGGTTGGGCACGCGGCACGTCACCTTAGCACTCTGCCTGGCCGCCCTGGTGGCGGGCTTCGGTCTCGGCGGTCTGATCAAGCCAAGTCAGCGCTCCATCAATCCGTGGCTCGCCATCGTGGCCATGCTAGTAGGCTCACAGATCGCCATCAACTGCGTAAGCTGGCTGCAATGGACGCACAGTGGCTACAATGATTCCTGGCAGCGCCTCTACTTCGGTGCAGGAGGAACCCTCGCAGGTCTGGGCCTGATCATGGCTTGGCGCAGGCCTTCGGGCGGAGCGCTGCTCGCAGCCTTGGGATGCGCCACCTTGTTGACGCTGTATTCGGGCAAATTCGACTATTACTTCGTGGAGATGGTGTGGTGGGGCGTGGTGGCCTCCGTGATGGGGGCCAAGTCCTCGAGTGCTGCCCCGCCATCGCCGCTTTGGTCGCGTCTGGGCTTGGTGCTCACGGTCGTGGTTCTGGTCTGCGATGCGCGTTTCCTGGTGAGGCTGAAGCTTGACCAGCATCGCATCACTGCCTTCAACACGCTTTACGAGAAGGCTTACCGCGATGGAACGCTAAAGCTTCACGAGTCTGGCCTGACCACGATGGGCCACCTGGGCTGGTGGTTGGAAGACTACTACCGCGAAAAAACGGGCACCAAGCCCGGTGACCTCGCGGGCTTCATCCTGATGTGCGATGCCTGGGACAGCACAGACGGCGGCACCAGCTTGGTCACGGAGTTCCCCAAGCTCATTCGCCGCTATAGCGACTGGCTGCCACAGCGAACCAGCAAGATGCTGAACAAGCCCGAGGCCCGCGAGATCGGCGTCCTCAAGCAGCGCATTTTGTTCTTCTGGGAGGCGACGTATCGGCTCAAACAGATCAAGCGACGAAACCCGCCGCCCCGACAGGTCGAGATCGACTACGCCACCTTCAAGGAGAGTCCGTTCCCGCTGAATGACGATGAATGGAGCCGTCTTATGCGAGGTCCGTGAAGTGTCGCCATTTTCCCTTTGCCAAGCCCTGCTTTCCTGCGGCAGAATCGCGGCCTTTCTCAAACCTAACCAAACAAAACTATGGGCCGTCCTGTGACTCTCTTTACTGGCCAGTGGGCTGATCTGCCGCTGGATACAATGCTGCAAAAAGCCAAGGCCTTTGGCTACGATGGCGTGGAGCTGGCCTGCTGGGGTGATCACTTCGAAGTGCCGAAGGCCGATCAGGCCTACTGCGATGACAAGCGCGCGAAGCTGAAGGCCGCTGGCTTGCAGTGCCATGCGATCTCCACCCACTTGGTCGGTCAGGCCGTGTGCGACAACATTGATCCACGTCACGCCCAGATCCTGCCGGACTACATCTATGGCGATGGTGATCCTGAAGGCGTGCGCCAGCGTGCCGCTGAGGAACTCATCAAGACCGCTCATGCCGCGAAACGCTTTGGCGTCAGCGTTGTGAATGGCTTCACGGGCAGCAGCATCTGGCACCTCGTTTACAGCTTCCCGCCGAACCTGCCGGGTCAGATTGAGGCTGGTTACAAGGACTTCGCCAAGCGCTTCACGCCGATCTTCGACGAGTATCAGAAGCTCGGTATCAAGTATGCGCTCGAGGTGCATCCGACGGAGATCGCTTTCGACATCAGCTCCGCCCGTCGCGCGCTGGAAGCGGTCGATTACCACCCGGCCTTCGGCTTCAACTACGACCCTTCGCACTTCGGTTATCAGGGCGTCGATTACGTGAAGTTCATCTATGAGTTCAAGGACCGCATCTTCCATGCACACATGAAGGATGTGGCCTGGAACCTGGGCCACGACGCGGGCGTGTTCGGTGGCCATGTGGACTTCCACAAGCCGGAGCGCTACTGGGACTTCAAGTCGGTGGGCCGTGGCAACATCAACTTCGAGAAGATCATCCGTGCGCTCAACGATATCGACTACGCCGGTCCGCTGAGCGTGGAATGGGAGGATGGTGGCATGGACCGCGAGTTCGGCGCTGCCGAGTCCGCCGCATTCGTGAAAAAGCTCGATTTCCCGACTTCGAAGATCATCTTCGACGCGCAATTTGCGGAGAACAGCAAGTAAGCGAAGACGATTTGGATTCACGGGCCGAGGCGAACCCTCGGCCCGTTTTGCGTTGATCGGGGGTTCGCCTTATCCGCCCAAAGGCGGAGGCAAATCCAGGAAGCGGCAGTTGTCGCGCACGAGGCGGGTGCTATATCTGGCGGCCTAACACTTCCATCGGCATGACGAAAAACCCTACTCATACGACGTCCAAGTTGTGTCTGCTGGCAGTGATGGCCTTGGTCAGTTCCAGTGCTGCAACGCCTCTAACACCTCCGGAGGACCCGAACAAGCCGAAGGTCTTGTTTGAATGGCATGAGGCGGCGGCCGGTGCGGCGAAGGGGCCGGTTTCTGTGAAGATCGTGATCGATCAGCAGAAGTCCACGATCTACCGCGGCGGGCAGGAGATTGCTTGGACCATGGTAGCCTTAAGCACAACGAACCACCCGACGCCCACGGGCAGGTTCACTGTGAAGGAGAGGAAGGTGGACAAAAACTCCAACCTCTATGGCAAGATCGATGACAAGGATGGCAAGGTGGTGAACAACGACGGCAAGATGGGCGCGGATGAAATCCCTGAAAGGCGGCTGCTTCGATGGTTCCCAGATGACCTTTTGGATGCGCATCACCAACGACGGCTTAGGCATGCACATTGGCTGCGCCCCGGGCAGCCGGCCTCGCATGGCTGTGGGGGTTGCCACGCGCCTTTACCAAACGCATTTATGATACAGTCAGTGTTGGCACACCCGTGACTATCATTCAAAGTGAAGGCCCAACCGAAGAACCCAAGGTCAAGCTGCTTGCTGAGCAAGAAACGCGGAAGCCGAGAGGCATCTTCGGTCGCCCCGCCAAATCCAACAATAGTTAGTCAGTTTCCATGGTCCTGAAAGTTGTCCGCTACCCTACAGCCGTGCTTCGTGCGAAGTGCCGCTCCATCACCCAAGTCACTGATCGGCATCGCCAGCTGGCTGCCGATATGTTGGAGACTATGAACGACGAGCGCGGGGTGGGGCTAGCCGCACCTCAAGTCGCCGTGGATGAGCAGATGGCGGTCATCGACGTGTCGCACAATCCGCAGTGCGTCAGCTACTTCACGATCAATGGCGTGGACAAGGACATGGTCGCGCACATGCCGATCATCTTCATCAACCCGAAGCTGGAACTTGGGCGAGACAAGGTTTCAGATGAGGAAGGCTGCCTGAGCTTCCCGGACCTGCGTGGACAGATTCGTCGCTCCACGGACATCAAGGTCACGTATGAAACGCTAGACGGTGCAACCGTGACCATCGAGACCGATGGGCTACTGGCCCGTGCCTTCCAGCACGAGATCGATCACTTGAATGGCATTCTCTTCATTGACCGCATGTCGCCGGTGGCGAAGGCGGGCCTGAAGCGGAAGCTCTCGCGGCTGATGGCCGATTGGGCAGAGGACGATGCGGCGGCACAGGCCCAGGGCGACTAAGCGCCAAGGGTCTTGATACCCGCGCTGCCTTCGTACTGGGCCAGCTTCTTCAGATAGGTCGCGTATTCGGTTTTGCCCAAGCGCTCGGCGGTGGTCAGCAGTTCATCCTTGCTGATCCACCCCTTGCTGAAAGCAATTTCTTCCAGGCAGGCGATCTTGAGGCCTTGGCGATGCTGAATGACCTTCACAAAATCAGTCGCCTCGGCAAGGGCGTCCGGTGAGCCGGTGTCCAGCCAAGCCGTGCCACGACCCAGGACTTCCACATTCAGCTCGGCCTTTTCCAAGTAGATACGATTCAAGTCGGTGATCTCCAACTCACCACGCGGGCTGGGCTTCAAGGCCTTGGCGAGCTCGACGACACGTTCGTCATAGAAATAGATGCCGGGCACAGCGTAGTTGCTCTTCGGTTTCGCGGGCTTCTCTTCCAGACTAATGGCCTTACCTGCGGCGTCGAACTCGACCACGCCGTAGATTTCAGGGGTGGCCGTGTAATAGCCGAAAATAGTGGCACCCTCGTCTTGCTGGGTCGCTTTCTCGATGGCGGTGCGGAACTGTGAGCCATAGAAGAGATTGTCGCCAAGCACGAGTGCGGCTTTACCACCGGCGATGAACTGCTCACCGATGATGAAGGCTTGGGCAAGGCCTTCAGGCTTGGGTTGTTCAGCATACTCGATGCGCACGCCCCACTGCGAGCCGTCGCCGAGGAGCTTGCGGAAGTTCGGCAAATCATGTGGTGTGGAGATGATGAGGATGTCGCGAATGTCCGCCAGCATCAGGCACGAGATGGGGTAATACACCATCGGCTTGTCATAGACGGGCATGAGTTGCTTGCTGACTGCGATGGTCAGGGGATAAAGCCGGGTGCCAGAGCCGCCAGCGAGAACGATGCCTTTGCGATTTGCCATAAAAAGGGGGGTAGTTTGCCTGGAAGAGCGTCAGGATGCAACCTTATGCAGCTTATTCTTCCTCCATGGGCGGTGCGTCCTCTGCGTGCGAGGTCTCAGCCATGCGTTTGATCGTTGCATCCAGGAGAGCGATGTAGCCATGCACATCCACGCTTTCCGACTCGGGTTCGCCGCGCACGGAGTATAGCCAGCCCTGCTCATACGGATCGCTGCGCACGATGCAGGCGTCCTGCTTCAGGAAGTCGTTGCCTCCTGCAAAGGCACCGTTCATCACGCAATAGACATCACTCGCGGCCTTGAATCCCTCGACCCATCCGACGACCTGCCCCGGCTCCACGGCATCGCCTTCACTCTTTTGCCACTCGCAATCGACCAGCTCGCCGAGCATCCGAGTGGCGAACTTGGTGAAACCGACTCGCCAAAGCCCGGGCTCGCCATCCACGGGTGCCATCCAGTAATGGCTCGGCGAGTAGCGGAAATTTTCAGGGAAGCGCGCGGAGAAGCGCGCGTGCTTGTAGCGGACAAAGGTGAGCGGCATGAGAGATGGGAAGAGTAGACAAGCAGAAAGAGAGGCAAACCAAAAGCAAGAAGGCGAGCGCGAGTCATTATCTGGTTGTCACTGGAACTGCCTGTTTCATGTTTTCCCATGAACCCCATCAATAACGCTCCCGGCGCTCCTTCGGCCATCGGCCCCTACTCCCAGGCCGTCAAATCCATGGGTTTTCTCTTCTGCTCGGGCCAGATTCCAATCGACCCTGCAACAGGCAAGATCGAGGCTGCGGACGTGGAAGGGCAGACAGAGCAGGTGTTTGCTAACATTCGTGCGGTTTTGGCTTCGCAGGACATCGGCCTTCAACAGGTGGTGAAGGCGACAGTCTTCCTTCAGGACATGGCCGATTTCCCGAAGGTGAACCCCTTGTATGAGGCTGCCTTTTCTGGCCATAAGCCCGCCCGTTCGACCGTGCAGGTGGCCAAGCTCCCGCTGGGCGCACTGGTGGAGATTGAGGTGATAGCTGAACTAAACGCCTAATCGTCGCTGCCGACGATAGGTGGGGCGTTTTTGTTGCGGTAGCCTCGGATGCGCCCGTTGTTGTCGAAGAGATAAACTCGCTTCACATCTTCTAACCTAGCGAAGATCCAGGGAGAGAGGACGTTCCTTCCATTCTTGGTGAACACAATATCGTCGGCGATGTAGACGCAGGAGTGGAAGGCGTCGCCGCGCTGCGCATCCAAAAAGAAGAGGATATCGCCGAACTTGTAGGGCGCATCGACTGGATTAAATCGCTCCAGCACCGCAGTGGTGGCGAGCCGCGAGTCCAGCAAGTAAGGCTGGGCGTTGTAATTGAAGAAGTTGAGTGAGGTCCAGTGGCAGTCGGGGTAAACACCTTCCTTGGCCATGCCAGGGTCAGGGTAGGTCATGAGCAGCTTCCGCGGCAAGGGCGGTAGCATATGAACCAAGTCGATTTTTTCTGCGCCCACGTCGACGATCGACTCAAGCAAGGGCTGCATGTCCTTGCGACGGAGGTTCAGGCCAGTCGTCCAATAGGTCATGATCGTTTCGATGTCCGCCTTGTTCTCAACGATCATCTTCACCATCAGTGCGCGGGTGCGTGTGAATGCCTTCACCATGGCCCGGGCTTCTTCTTCACCTTGGGCGTAGTTCATCACGGCTGGTAGGTCGCTGAAGGCCAGGGTGTCGCCGCGCTGATAAGTATACTCCTTTAACTTGGCGATGATTTCGGGGCGCAATTTGCTGCTGCCGAACCAATCATCCACATCCCCTGACGTTATGAGCACGGGCTCGGCGTGAAATTCGTTGGCTGGATACTTGCGCAGCTCTGAATACACAAGGGTTCGTTGCTGCGAGGTCATGGCTTCCAGCGAGGGCAACGGCGGGAAAAGATACGCCATATCGTCATCAATGACGACGCTGTCCTTCATCAGGAGTGTGCCGATGAAGCTTTCCTCCAGGCCTGCCTTGCTGAAAAAATCGTGCAGCTGCGGGAGAGAAGAGGCGGGGAATGCCCAACGAGGTCGGGTGTTCGGGATCGGAAATTTTTCCACCAATGAAAGCGGTGCCTCCATGAAGACCGGAAAATACTCGAGACGTCCCCAAGGACCAGTGGCAGACTTCACAATCTGGCTTTTCGTCCCGCTGGCAACCGGGAGACTCTCGGAGGGGCTGCCCAATTGGGTGACGTTAATGATTCCTTCGGGCGCTTCAGCGTAGTTTTGACCCATGAAGGCTGTCTGCCCAATCACCAGAGCAGGCCATGCAGTAGTGAGTGCGACCGAGTAAAGCAGGTGGACTGAGCAGCGTGTATGAGGAAATGTCATGTAAATCTTTGAGGGGGGGCAATGTGTGTGCAATGGCATTACACTGCAACGCAAAAACGCGGGTTTATGCTAGGGATTTTCATCTCGGTTTTTGTCGTGGAATCCGCCTCAATTAAGATACGACAGCTTCCAGTCCAGTATGTCGGAAACGGAAGAAAGAGCTTGGGAAAATCAGTGGGAACTGTTAAAAATAGCCCTCCCATGCGATTTGCTGTCATCGAAAGCTCTCTACCCTCTGCCCACAGGACTGACTGGCGGGTGACTTGTCAGCTGGTTGCGGCCGTGTTTGCGTTCAGTTCTGGGCTGAGTTTGCTCGCCGAGAATACCTCCGTAGGGTCGATCACGGACCGCGAGGTGCAGAGGCGTCAAAATGAAGTGCAAGAAGCGCAGGCGCAGCTTTCCGAAGCATCCTTGTTGCGTCAGAAAGGGCAAAATGAAGCCGCGACTAGGCTGTTGTTCAAGACCTACGAGGCGTTGCCGGAATCACCGTTGTCTGGGAGTTTGAAGAGCCAATTACTTGTGTCGCTAGCGGACGCTTCCTGCGCTTGGGCAGAAGAGTTGCTCGCCCAAGGGCGCAAGGCTGATGCCCTGCGTGTCTTGGATGCCGTGCTGGCACCCAGTGTAAGCCCGGGTAATGCTCAAGTGACGAAGCTCCGTGAGCGAGCCAATGACCCTGAGCGTCATCCTCTCGCGCTGACACCCGAGCACATCGCCAATGCCAAGAAGGTGGAGCGACTTTTGATCCTCGCGGGTTCTGCCGCGGATCTAGGTGACTACGATGAGGCGATCGTGAACTATCAATCCGCCATCACCCTGGACCGCTACAACATGGCCGCTCGCCGAGGCATGGAAAAGGTGGAGCAGTTGCGAGCGAGCTACTTCAATGCGGCTCGGGATCACAAACGGTCTAAAGTGCTCAGTGAGGTCAGTTCGCATTGGGAAGATCAGGTGCCGCCCAGCACGGACGTGACAGCGCTTCTTT